>MRWG01000554.1_pt1 | contig 37978 bp, 31 predicted proteins | sample 1013341 | NCBI WGS metagenome assembly MRWG01 (sample SAMN06117577, study PRJNA244670) | biofilm metagenome | biome: Water; feature: Cathode Biofilm; material: Biofilm; isolation source: microbial consortium enriched at the cathode of a solar microbial fuel cell | place: USA: District of Columbia ... | reverse complement strand
ATGTAGCTCGGCTACACCACGCTCGCTCTGCCTTGCCGGGCCACAAACAGGGACTCAGCAGTGGCGCCGATGAAAGATAAACAGGCCCTTGCACGCCGCCGCGGCATACCGCCGGGTCATGCACAAACCCGCTGCGCCCGGCGACGACTGCGCCGGCGCGATACTGCTACAGGCGTCCCGGTGCGCGCCCCACTTCAGTGGCGAACTTTTGCATCGTGCGCTGATATTCCTCGCGTACGCGACGAAGTTCGGTCTGCGAGGCGACCCCCGTTGTCCCCTTGTTCCACACCGGGCGTTGCCCGGAACTGCCGGCGCTGTTCGCCTTCACCGGCACGTAGTCGTACAGCGACAACGACGCCGCGTATGAGAATACCCCGGAAGCGGAGTTCAGGTTCGCGCGGAATCGCACGAGGAATAACCGCGTATTCTGCGAACGATTCGCTTCATGGTGCAACACCGTGCGGTAACCGAGTGAGTTCAGGCGCGACTCGACATCGGCGCGGACTTCCGCGCGTTTCAGGCCGTAGTATTCGAGCTGGTCGTCGAAACCGTCGAACTCGACGACGAGCGTCGATTTTTCCAGGGCCACTTCGGCAGCCTCGGCCTGCTGCATCTCGAGCTGGCGCTGCTTGTTTTGCTCGATTTCGAACAGGCGCTTTGCCTCGGCCTCCTGACGCCGCCGCTTCTCGAGCGCGGCCGCCTCACGCGCCGCTTCGAGTTCCATACGCAATTTTGCTTCCGCCTCACGCTGGCGTGCTTCTTCCGCAAGGCGCGCGCGTTCCTGTTCGAGCGTGCGCGTGGCCTTCTCTTCGACGACCGCTGTCTCGGCCGCGGCCACCTGGGCGGTGAGTTGCTGCAACGTTGCATCGGCGACACCGAGTGAACCGGCACGGGCGATATAGTCGCGCGCCTTGCTCAGCGTGCGCTTCGCGACCGCACCGCGTGCGAGCGAGACGTAGCGGTCGCCGACTTTTTCGAGACCGGCCCGCGCCTCGGCATTGTCCGCGTCGAGGGCCAGAACTTCCCGGTAGCGGTCGGTCGCGTTCTCCCCGGCCGGGGTCGAGAGGCGGTTTGCCTGCAGATCGGCGGCGGCGGCGGCGAGTAATTCATCGATCTTCTGCGCCTGCTGCGATTGCGCCTCGGACTGTTCCACCGCCGTGGCGAGCGCCTGCTCGAGCGCCGCGTAACGTTGCGGATCGTCGTGCAGCGGCTCGATCTCGCGCAGGCGCCGTCGCGCGAGCGTAAAGTCGCCGGCCGCGACGGCGGCTTCATGTTCCTCGACGAGGCGATTGACGATCGCCGCGATGCCCCGCCTCGCCTCCGCATTGTCGGGGTCGAGCATCTGGATGGCGCGGTAGCGCACGAGCGCGTTGTCACCGCTCGGCGCGAGGATGCGGTTCTCGGCGATATCGGTCGCGGCTTCGTTGAGGAATTCCTGGATGCGGCGCTGTTGCACGACATCGGCATCGTTGCGCGCCTTGGCGTCACGATACTCTTCTTCGAGGGACTGGTTCGCCTGAAACTGGCCAGGTAGTTTGCGCAGGGTTTCGAGATAGGCCGACGCCTTGTCGAGATCGCCGTCGCTGATGGCGCGCTCCGTTGCCTTGCGCATCCGGCCCGCGATCAGTGTGATGCCCTGCAGCGCGCCCGCGTTTTGCGGGTCGAGTTCCGCGGCGCGACGATAGTAGTCGATCGCACTGCCGGCGAGCGGTTCGTAGACCTGGCCCGCCGCGAGCGCACGATCGCCGTGGGCGACGAGGCTTTCGACGTCGTCACCGCCGTCCCCGGGCACGAGCGCGGTGACCGCATCAACGAGCCGGTCGATCGGGACCTCGCCGCCGGCGCCAAACTGTGTCCAGAGTCCGAACGCGAGCGCCGCGAGCGCGATTACCGCCGCGCTGATCCACGGCCAGCGCGCCTTGCGTGGCGCCGCCGGTTGCGTCTGTCCCGCCGGAATCGTCGGCGCCGGGGCGGCATGGCTCACCGCATCATCATTACGCACGCTCGGGATTGCGGCCGGCGTCGCGACCTGCGTAGCGACCTCTTCGGACGGCGCCGGCATCGCATCGAAGCGGGTTTTGCTGTCGAGCGGCGGCGGGGTGCGCGACACGAGACCGGAGTTGCGCTTCTCGATGCCGAGTTCGGCGCGCCATTCGGCGATCGTTTGCGGTCGCTTCTTTTCATTGAAGTTCAGGGCATGATCGAGCGCGGCCATGAATTCCGGAGTGTAGCGACCTTCGCCGATCTCGCCAGCCGAGACGAAGATGTCGCGTTCCGCTTTCAGGATCGCCTCGCTGCGATCGATCGCGTCCATCGGCATGACACCGGAAATCGCGCGGTACATCGTCGCGGCGAGCGAATAGATATCCGTCCACGGCCCCTGTCGATCGCTCTTGCTGTAGTACTGCTCGAACGGTGCGTAACCGGGTGACACGATGCTCGTGAGCGACTTCGTCTGTTCACCGAGTGCCTGCCTGGCCGAGCCGAAATCGAGCAATACGGGGCTCTGATCGCGGCGGATGTAGATGTTCGCCGGCTTGATGTCGCGATGGATGAAACCGCTCGCATGGATTAACTCGAGCCCGTCGAGCAACGGCGCGAGGATCGGGATTAATTCCTCCTCGCTCAGGGTTTTCCGCCGATCGAGCACCTGTTGCAGGCTCTCTCCCTGCTCGTACTCCATCACCATGTAGGCGGTGTTGTTTTCTTCGAACACGCTGAGCACGCGCACGATCGCCGGGTGTTTGAATTTCGCCAGCGTGCGCGCTTCGGCGATGAAACGATCGAGTCCCCACTGGTAGCGCTCGCCGTTCGCGGACGACGCCGGGTAGACGGAGTTGTCACCGTCACGCACGGCAAGCTCCATCGGCAGGTATTCCTTGATCGCGACGAGCTGATCGAGGTTCGGATCATGCGCGAGATACGTAATCCCGAAACCGCCCTGCCCGAGTACCTTGTCGATGCGGTACCAGTGGAGTGCGTGACCGGTCTTGAGGGAATTACGGAGTTCTTGTTGTGCCATCAGAATCCAGAAACCGGGCGAGCTCGAGGCACGGGAAATCGTCGCTTTCCGTGCCGGACGGGTAGTTTAGTCTTTTCTTGTAATAAATATCGTGATGCCTTACAAGCGCGGAGGCGGGCCGACGGAACACGGCTGCCCGCGAAACCCCATCGACTCATGGAAGAGGAGGTACACGAAATGTTCACAGGGATACTCCCGCGCAAGGAACTGCACGCCGCCGTATGCGGCATCTGCCTCGGCTTCGCGCAATCCGCGACCGCCAGCAGCGTACTCACGAGCTTTGATTTCGACGCCGATGCCGGCGGGTTTACGAACGGGCCCGACGTGGTCGCGGCCGGGCTCGGCGTGCCCGGCTGGTACGCCGCGACGGGCAGCGTAGCGGATTTCGCTGGTGTCACCGGCCGGGCGCTGGCAGCGCGGAATTTTGCCGCGGGCAATGCGTTCGTGCTCGAAATCACCGTCGGATCCGGGTTCATCGCCAGGATTGACGGCGTCGCGTTCGATCATGTCGCGTCCGCGAGTGGACCGACGCAATGGACGCTGCGCATCGACGGCACCGACGTCGGCGGCGGCGCGACCCCGGCAACGTTCGAACGGTTCGACGATACGTTTGCTCTCGGACCGTTGAGCGGCGCGCTGCGGATCGAATTGCGCGGCCTCGGCGCGAGTTCGAACAACGGCACCTACCGCCTCGACAATTTCACGCTCAGCGGCTCCGTCGCACCGGTGCCGCTGCCGCCGGCGCTCGTGTTCGCGGGATCCGTCGCGGCCCTGTTACCGTTCGCGCGGCGTCGCCGGGTCGGCGTAGGTCCATTCACGCCACTCGTCGAGTAGCGGAAAAAACAGGCCCAGCCGGATTGCACGCGTTTCCCGCCGGCGCATGAGCGCCGCGTAGCGTTCGAGTTGCGGACGATAGCGTTCCACCTCGGAGGCAATGAAGGCCTCCGGTGAGCCGCCGGCGTGGACGCCGGTCTTGAAGTCGATGATCCAGCGTTGTCCGTCGCTGTCGACGAACGTGCGATCGATGACGACATTGACCGCGTGACCGTGCATGAGCGCCGTTAGTGCGTACTCACTGCGACAATCCGCGTGATCGTTGCCGAGGATCCAGCGGCCGCGCTCGGAGTTAAGCGCATTCCCGACGGCATCGAGTATGCGTGCGCGGGCCGCTTCGATCGCACCGGACGCAACCCCGACGGCGGACAGGCGGCGCTCGATCGTCGGGGCGAGATCCGCGAGCCGTGCCGGTGGCCAGGCGGCCGGACCCTCGGCGCTGATCCGTTGCAGCACCGCGTGGGTAACCGTGCCGATATGCTTCGCGAGCGGACTGGCCCAGGAAAACTCGAGACCGAGGCGTCCGGATAACTGCGCGGTCGCGGTTGCCTCCGGGCGCGCCGGCGTGGCGTGATCCGGCGCTGCGATCCGGCGCAGCTGTTGTCGCTGCGGCGCCACGGGCACATGCACCGCTGTGACATCGTCGACGCGCGCGATCTGATCGCGGACCGCCGGCCACAGCATGCCGAAGAACGAGCCCGTCGGCGGCGGCGCGAGGGCGTCATCGTCGGCCGGTTTGACCGTACCCACGAGATGCAGGACTTCGCGCGCCCGCGTCATCGCGACGTAGAGCAAACGATGCGCTTCATCGTTTGCCTCGCGCTGCTCGGCGGCGCGCAGGAAAGTGTTGATCGGCGTACCCGCCACACCGGTCGCTTCGATCGGGGCAAACAGCAGTTCGGTCCCGGCGACGGTATGGTGCGCACGCCATTCGAGCAAGCGTCGCCCCTGGGCACGCGGGCGCCGGCTCAGACCCGGCATGATGACGACATCGAACTCGAGACCTTTCGCCGCATGGATCGTCATGATGTCGACCATCGCCGCGGCCTGCGCCGGCGCCGGGACGTACTCGCGATCGAGCAGCGCGGCGAGCCGCTGCGCGCTCAGTACATCGATGCGCTCGGCGTTCAGACACAGCAGATCGAAATAGCGCGCGGCATGCCGCAGATCCGGTGCCGGATAGCACGAGGGGCCATCGAGCGCGAGCCATGCGGCTTCGACGAGACCGGCGACGGGCTCACGTCCGGCCCGCGACAGGAACGGTTCGATCGTGGCCACGAAACGCACGAACCGCGGCTCGCGCGCCAGTTCGCACTCGCCGGTGCGAAGCGCTGCACGCAAACGCTCCGGCACCGACACGTCGCGTGCATCCTCGAACAGGCCGGTCAGCTCAGGCAGCGTGAGACCGCACCACGGTGCGCGCAGGATCGCGAGCCAGGCAGTGCGGTCCTCGACGTGCAGCAGGGCGCGGGTCAGCGCCACGAGATCGAGTACGACACTCTGCGCACCGAGGGCATCGATATCGCTCGCGGCCACGGCCACGCCGGCGCTCATGAGCTTGGCACCGAGGCGTCCGAGATGTGAGCGGCTGCGCACGAGGATCCCGATCCGGCGCCCGGGATCGGCCGCGAGACTGTCCTTGACGAGTTCGACGACGGTATCCGTTTCGTCGGCGACGGCATCGGCCACGACGCCGTGCACGGTCACCGCCCGACGCGCGTCGGCCGCGCGTGCGGCGACGAGTTCCGGGAGCGCGGCGAACGGTCCGGCGGCGGTGTCACGCAGCGTCGCGACGGTGGCGTTGAGCCAGGTGATCAATCCCGCCTGGGCGCGGAAATTCGTCGTCAGCTGCAGGCTTTCGAGCGGCACGGCGCCGAGGTGTCCGGCCGCGGCCGTGTCGACGAACAAACTCACGTCCGCTTCGCGGAAGCGGTAGATCGACTGCATCGGATCGCCGACGAGGAACAGCGATCGGCCGTCACCCGCGCTCCAGCCATCGACGAGGCGCTCGATCAACTCGAACTGCGCGATCGAGGTGTCCTGAAATTCGTCGACGAGCAGGTGTTGCACCTGGTAGTCGAGCACGAGCTGTAACTCGCTCGGCGCCTGCAGGCCCCCGAGCGCGGCGACCGCCGCCTGTCCCACCTGGGCGAAATCGACCGCGCCGGCGCGGTCGAACTCGATCTGCAGCTCGGCCGCGGCGAGTTTCAGCACGCTGAACAGGGCATCGAGGCAGGCCCAGTCGACATCGGTGTATGCGGGATCCGGTAACTGCCGGATCCGCTGCAGCGCTTCGAGCGCACCCGGAACCGTTTGTAACTCGTCGACGAGCGCGAAGAACAGCGCCTTGTGTTCAGCGAAACCGTCGGCCTTGTTCGAAAAGCCCTCATTGACGGTAACCCGGCGGCGCCACTTGCCCTCGCCCGTGAGGAATACCTGGGTGAGCGCGCGCCACCGCGGTAAATCCGCGACGCCGCAGCCGGGCAACGCGTCGATCCCGGCCAGCAGCGCGCGCTCGTCGTCCGGGCGCAGCTGACCGACGTTCGTACCGGCGAATGATCCGAGTTGCACGAGGTCCGCGGCACAGTGTGCCGGTAATGCCGTCGCGAAGCCGCGCAGTTCCGCCGTCACGGCGCGCGCGAGCGCACGTTCGAACGCGACCCGCGCGGGGGTCTCGATGACGAAGCGCAGCCATTGATCGCGGCGGCCGAGCATTTCCGCGAGCAGACCTTCGAGACGCTCCCAGTTGTTGTCGAGATGCGCGAGCAGGGTTGCAACCGCGGCCGTCCACACATCCGCGGTGCCGAGTTCCGCGATCGCGGCGCGTGCAGCCTGCTCGTATACCGGGGTCGCATCGTCGAGCATCGCGACATCGCCGGCGAAACCGGACAGCATCGGGCCACGACGCGCGATCGCGGCCGCGAGCGAGTCGATCGTCTGCATGCGCAGGCGACGCGGATTATCGAGCAGCCGCCAGCCACCGGCCTCACTCGCGGCAAATGCCGCGGTGGCCCAGGTTTGCGTCACGGGATCGAGATCGGGCGCGCCATCACGCACGGCGCGCAGCGCGGCCAGCACGCGAGTCCGCATTTCTTCGGCGGCCTTGCGCGTGAACGTGATCGCGACGATCGATTCCGGCTGCTCGACGAGCGACAACAGGCGCAGGAAACGCTGCGTCAGTAACGTCGTCTTGCCGGAGCCGGCCGGTGCACCGACGATGAATGACTGCGCCGGGTCGAGGGCGCGTTCGCGAACGGCGGCATCGGCTATCTCAGTCATCGACGGTTTCCGCCGGGTCATCGCGACCACCCGTCGTTTCGTCGATCCGGCACAGCGCCTGCAGATCGCAGTAACGGCACGTTGCCGCGGCCCGCTTCGGCGCCACACGTGCGTACCCGGCGGTAAATTCGGCCGCGAGACCGGCGAGTTCCGCCGACCATTCTTCGGTTCGCCGGTGCCACTGTTCAGCGCCGTCGTCGCCCGCGCTGCGACCCGTGCACCGCGACGGGAAATCTACGATGCGGCAATCGCCCGTGCGCACCTGGGCATAGGCGATCCCGGCGACGGGCCCGGCGCTCGCGGCGAGTGCGTAAACGGGCAGCTGGGGCTGATCGGGCCGCGGCGGTTCCCAGTCACGCGATGAAACCGTGCCGGTCTTGTAATCGATGATCACGAGACCGCCGTGCGCGAGTCGGTCGATCCGATCGATGCGGGTATTCAGGGTCATCTCGCCGAGCTGCACGCTGCCCGCCTGTTCGCAGGCGACGACGTCGAAGTCGCCGCGATCGCGTTCGCACGCGAGCCACTCGCGCGCGAGATCGGCGAGCCGTCGTTGTTCGAGCGCCCAGTATGCCGCGGGCAGGCGGTAGCGGCGTTGCGCCCGGCTGACGGCCGTCGCCGCGGCCCGCTCGAGCAATGCCTCGACGTCCTGATCGGCGGCCGCCGCGAGGCGCGCGGACGTGCGCATTGCTTCCCAGAATGTGGCCATGACCGCGTGGACGAGCGTGCCGCGCTGCAGTGCATTCAAACCCGGGGTCGGATCTTCCGGTGCGGTCGCGTGCAGGCGGTAGCGCGCAAGCGCGCGAAACGGACACGCCGCCTGGTCTGCCAGCAGGGTAACGCCGCCGCGCAGCGGTTCGGCGAGCGGTGGCGGCGGCGCCGCGTCATCGTCGAGCAATTCGAATGTGAGCTCACGCCGTGGCCACGGATCCGGTGATGCGGCGACGAGCCCGGCCGTGTCGAGACCGGCGAACGGTCGTCGCGGCGTGTCGCGTTCGTTGAGCGAGAAACTGAACATGACCCCGCCGGGATCACCGCCGAGCGTGTCGAGGACCGCTTCGGCCGCGCGCAGATCATCGCCGGGATCGGTGCCGGGGACGCCGTGCTCGCGTAGCAGCGTGAGTGGCAACAAGGGGTTCGTCTCGGTCGGCGGTGGCCACGCGTGATCGTTGAGACCGATGACCCACACCCGGTCGGGACGCGTAAACGCGGCCTCGTCCGGCGTAATGACGTGCACGGCATTGAGCGGGGCATTAGCGGTCTGCGGACGCTGGCGCAACAGGGCGCGCCATTTCGCGAACGCCTCCGGCCACGTGCATGGTGCGGCGACGGCATCGAGCGCGGCAACACTGTCCATGACCCGTCCCCATTCGAGCAACGCGGCCTGTTCCGCCGGGGTGAGGCTGCATTCGCCGGGCCAGCCAGCGGCGGCCAGGACGCCCTCGGCATACGCCATCCAGTCGTGGCGCCGGCTGCGTCCGCGCGGTAATTGCGCGGCGCGCAGCACGGCTTCGGTGCGCGCGGCGAGATCCGGGCAGGCGATGTCGGCGCGCAGCGCAAAACCGACGACATCGCGCCAGGTCGTTTCGATGTCACCGTTACGGCGCAGTTCACGATCGAGCCGCGCACGCGCCGCGCGCTCGTCGTTCGCACCGCCGATGTAGGGGCTCAGGAGTATGCGGCTGAAATCCTGCCATGGCCGCTCGCGACGGGGGTCGAGCAACAGCAGCGCGGCCGCGATGATCGGCGCGTCGGCGAGCGGGGTCGCTTGCGGACAGTCAAGCGCCAGCTCGGGCTCACCGCCTTGCACGCCGTTGAAGGCGCGCACGAGGTGAGCGCGGCTTAGGGGATCGATACGGCGACTCCCCGCCACCGCCACGCTGACGGTGGCCGCCGGGTTCGCGGATTTTTCCGCATGCGCCCACTGCATCGCGGCGCGGATCTCCATCTCCGCGTTATCGAACGCGCGCGTAGCGACGGCCCCGGCAACACCCTCGCGGTGTTCGAGAGCAACCACGCCGCCGGCTGGACAACGTTGCGCCAGTTGCTGCAACAGTGGCGACACACGGGTGAACCCGAACAGCCGGAACGGCGGGACCGTCGCCAGGATTGCGGTTTCGACCTGCGCGAGTTCCGCCGCGAAGCGCGCATGCCCGATCGCGCCGAGTTCCCGGCAACGCCGGTCGAACCGTTCGCACCAGCGCAGGAATGCGCGGACCTCCGTACGCGCGCGAAAAGCGTCGAGTTGTGCCGCCGGCAGTTCCCAGAACACGCGGGTCGCGGACGCATCGGCGGCGAGCCGCGCGAGTGCAGCCAGCGATAAAGACGCCGTCGTATCCGCCTGGTCAACGGATTGCTCCCAGATCGCGAGTTCCTGATCCGCGCTCAGCAGGATCCCGGGAATCGCAACCCCGCCGGTCTCGCCGAGCCGGTCGTGAATTTGCGCGAGCCAGGCGCCGAGGGGCAACACGGGCGGGGCCTCCCAGGTACCCTGCGTGTCGACGGCCATGCGCGCGCCGTAACGGTCGGCGACGAGACCGGCAAGCCGGCGGGTCGGGGTGACGAGCGTGACCCCGTCACGCAGTAATTGCAGGTAATCCGGTGCCATGAAAGTGCCGCGACCGCGCTGCTATACTGGCCACACCGGCCCTGCGACGCAGACCGGATCGATAAAAAAGTTGCCCATGCCCATGCGAACTATTGTCACTATCAGCGCGTGTGTTGTTGCCCTGACGTTCGCGAACGCGCACGCCAGGATGTATCAATGGCTGCATCCGTCGTCCGGGATCGTGCAGCTCTCGGGCGCCCCGCCCGCATGGTACCGAAGCACGACACAAGGCCCAAGAGTCCTCGTCTTCGACAACGGTCAGCTCATCGACGATACCGCGATCGCGGTCGGCGAACCGCTGCGCGAGTCGCTGCGTGCGGCAGCGTACACGGATGCCAGCCGACCGCCGGCCATGGCCGCATCGACCCCGAAATCCCGGGCGTCGCTGGATGACGCACCGCTTCGCGCCAGCGAGGAATCGCCGCCTGAACCGGCGACGAGCGATCCGCCGGTGACCGGGCAGGAAAGCGCGCCCCCGCCTGAAGGCACGGTGGAACAGACCGTGGCCGAACTCAAGTCGCTGCTCGATGCCTGGGATTCACGCCGCCGCGACGAGGCGAGATCCCTGTTACTCGAAAACGACCAGCGCGCCGACGGCAACGGGCCGTAAAGCGACCGTCGTCTAGCGAAACACGCTCAGCAAGGACTGCCAGAAGCCGCCCTTACCCGGAACCGCAAGGTCGCGCAGTACGAGCAAGGCGTCATTGTTCGGATCGACCTGCAGGCCGATCGACACGTAGCTGCGCGCGCGCTCGTAATTGCCTTCGGCGATTTCACGTTCCGCCAACAGCGCATAACGTGCCGAGATTTCCGCGAGCCCCTGGCGCGCCACTTCGCTGTCCGGATCCATTTGCAACAGGCGCGAAAAATAATAATACGCGTTGTCCTGCGGTGGCGCGGTCAGGCGGTATTCGTTGAGACTGTGCGTCCCGAGCCAGGTCAGCGCGCCGGTCACTTTTTCTCTTTCGACCGGGTTCGTCTCACCGCCGGGCGGCGGCTCCGCGTCGATGCGTTCGATCGTCGTCGACAACGGGGCGACGCGCGGTACTTCGACGGACTTCATGCGCTGCTCGACCAGCATGAGCACACCGTAAGCCACTGCACACAGCACCGCGAGGGCCGCGAGCAACAGGCGCAGACGTCCGGGGCCCGGCTCTTCGTCGAGCGTAACCCGGCGTACGGATGCCGCGGGCACCTGCTCGAACGTAACCGTCTCGTCCGTGCCGGAAGCAACCGGCAATGGCTCGACCGGGAGTCCGAGGATGCGTGCACGCAACTGCTCGATGTAATGGATCACACTGTCCGCGTCGCGGAACCGATCGTTGCGGTCTTTCGCCATCATCAGGTCGAGCAGTTCCTGATATTCCTCGAGGCCCGGGGGTAATTCCGGCACCGGGTCTTTCTTGTGCTTCAGGATGATATCGATCACGGATTCCGACGGGTATGGTTTACGCCCCGTGAGCATCTCGTAAAGAATCACGCCAAGCGCGTAAATGTCCGCGCGGCCATCGATCGGCCCGGTGTCGGACTGCTCCGGGGCCATGTAATTCGGTGACCCGACGAACATGCCCGTACTCGTCAGATCGGCATCCCCGGTGAGACGCTTGGCAATGCCGAAATCGCTGAGCAGGGGCGTGCCGTCGGTGCGGAACAGAATATTTCCCGGCTTTACGTCGCGATGCACGATCCCTTTCGCATGCGCCGCGGCGAGACTCGAGGCGATCTTCGCGACGAGGTCGACCGCCTCCGCCGGCTGGATCGGCCCGCGCTTCAGGCGCTGTTTCAAATCTCCGCCATCGACGAATTCCATCGAGATGAAGACATCCGTACCGGCCTGGCCGATATCGTAAGTCGTAATGATATGCGGGTGGTGCAGCGAGGCGACGATCCGGCCTTCGTTCAGAAAGCGTTCGATCGTGACCGGGGAATCGGTAATCGAGGTATCGAGTATCTTCAGTACGACCTTGCGATCGAGTGAGGTCTGCCGCGCGAGATACGCCGAGGCCATGCCGCCCTGCCCGATGCAGCGTTCGATTTCATACCCCGGGATCTCCATCGGCACAGTATACCGACGAGGCTGTGCAAAAGCGCAGCGGCGCTGACGATTGTTTGCCGTTGCCCGCGCCCGCCTGGCGTGCTTTTGACAACGTCTGCAGGTAGCATACGGGCGTGCCCCGACGCACGCCCAGTCAACACCGGTATCGCCTCAGAAAATGCAGAACCATACTTCGGCCGACGGAAATCCAAGACCGCGTACGCGCAAGCTAATCGACGATTTGCTGCACCAACGTCAGGAAATGCTCGTCCTGCTGTGGGAGTTGTCCAAACTCGATGCGCAAGACGTCGATGGTCCGTACAAGGATCTGCTCGAGGATTTCCTCGAAATTCTCGTCGACTACATTGCCTCGGGACATTTCGGTTTATATCGTCGCATCGCCGAGGGCAAGGAGCGGCGCGCACCGGTGGTGGAGACAGCGAAAGAAATCTATCCGCGGATTTCAAAGACCACCGATATCGCGATCGATTTCAGCGATCGCTACGAAGCGGCAAACGGTGAACGGCTGCAACAGCACCTGGCCGAGGATCTGTCCACGCTCGGTGAAGAAGTGACCACCCGGATAGAACTCGAAGACCAGCTCATCATCGCCATGCTCGGCCCGGACTATTCCATCCCGTCTGCGCGCCCGCATTGAGCACCGGCGGCACGGCGCGACATTAACTAGCCGGGCATTACCTTGTGTTTCGTGCGGATGTAATCGCCGTGCGAGATATACAGTAAATCCGCGATCTTGCGCACGTAGTATTCCTCGTAGTGATCGAGGTCGCTGTCGGCATAAGCGACAGCCCACAACATTTCCAGCAACATGATTTTCTGTTCCGGCGAAAACTGCTGATTGATCACGGCAGTAAAATCGAACAAGGACACGGCTTCGTCGACCGCGGTCTCGGCCGCGGCGATGATATCGGCAACCTCGTCCGCCGAGAGATGAAACACCTCCGCCATCGCCGCCTTGATCGTGTCCTGCTCGATCGTTGCGACATCGTGATCGGCGCGACTGATTTCCATCAACAACGCGGCACCCGCCAGCTCCAGAGAATGCGCGGCTTCCGGTTCCGAGGCGAATTTCGCGACATGTTGTTCGAACAGCGTTCGCAGGGTCCTGAACATTTTCGGCGCGATCTCAGTTGACCCGTTCGCGTGCAACGTACGCCGTGCCGTCGAAATCCGTGAACAGCGTATCGACGAGCGGGTGGTCGATGGGGAGCCGCGAACTGTCCGCATCGAGATTGCGTTCGGCAACGTAAGTCGTGTGTTGTGCACCGCTCGGCAGCACGTGATACCACGGCGCGTCCTTCGGTGGTCGCGAACGCGCCACCTGCTCGTACCACTCGTCGTCACCGCTGAATTGCGAGTCGACGTTGAACACGACACCGCGGTAATCAAACAGGCAATGGCGCACGAGCTGGCCGACATGGAAGCGGGCGGATTTTTCTGTTGTCATGACACTCTGGCTATACTGATAACGTCAAAACATTGTATCGACCGCTGCGGCCGATAGCGAATCACCCCCCGCCGGATCACACGAACGCATGACGCGAATTTACCTCGATCAAACGCTGGCCCCGGGCGAGTGTATTGAATTGCCGCACGACGCTGTCCGACACGTCGCGAGCGTCCTGCGTCTGCGTCGCGGCGACGAACTGATCGTGTTCAACGGACGCGGCGGCGAATATGCCGCCACGATCGACAGCGCCGATCGACGTCGGGTCAGCGTGACCCTCGGCGCACACGATCCGGTCGAGCGGGAATCTCCGCTCGAGGTGACGCTCGCGCAGGGCCTGTCGCGCGGTGAACGCATGGACTTCAGCATTCAGAAAGCCGTGGAACTCGGCGTCAAGCGCATCATCCCGTTCGCAGCGCAACGCTCGAACGTGAAGTTGCCGACGGAAAGAACGGCGCGGCGGCTGGAGCACTGGCGTGCGATCGCGCGCCACGCCTGTGAACAGTGCGGCCGCAACACGGTGCCGGAGATCGACCCCCTGTGCGCATTCGATGCGATCACGGAAGCAACGGGGTTTACGCAGAAAGTCACGCTCGATCCGGCCGGCGACGACCGCTTGCCGGGCTGTGCAAGCGCGCGCGAATCGGTGTTGCTGATCATCGGCCCCGAAGGCGGTCTCGACGGATCCGAACTCGATCGGCTCGGAAACGCCGGCTGCCTGCGGCTGCCGCTCGGTCCGCGCATCCTGCGCACGGAAACGGCGACCGTGGCGGGTCTCACGATGCTGCAGACCTGCTTTGGTGATTTTCGCGTACAGCCTGACTGACACGCACGGGGATCACCGGTCCGGGCGCGGGGCCCGGCACCTGCGCCGCGTTTCGTTCAGGCGCCGGGCGGGAGACGGCGCAGGCGCGTCTTCACCTGGTTCAGCAGACGCCGGGACACCGGCAGCTCCGTCGCACACCCGCGCACCGCGACGAAATGGTTGCCGGCGTCATCGCGACGCAAGCCGGTGACGTGCGCGACGGCGACGAGCGCGTTGCGGTGCACGCGCAGGAAGCGTTGCGCGAATTCCTGTTCAAGTGAGCGCAGCGACTCCTCGATTAACATCGATCCGTCGGCCCAGACGACGTCGACGTAACCCTGATCGGCCTGAAAATAAAGAATGTCGGTGACGGCGACGAGCGACAAATTACCGTGCACGAGTCCGCTCACGTGCGAACGTTGCGCGGGATCGGCGAGTTCGCCAAGCACCTCGGCCTGTGGAGCGGTCAATGCCCGGGCCTTGTCGAGTGCCTGGCGCAGGCGGTTCGCCCGGATCGGTTTCAGCAGATAATCGATCGCGTTCGCTTCGAATGCGGCGAGCGCGTGCTCATCGTAGGCGGTGGTGAAAATCACCGCGGGCGGGTGCGGCAGCTGCATCAGATGACGCGCCGTCTCGAGCCCATCCATGCCGGGCATGCGAATATCGAGCAACACGACGTCCGGTGCCAGGCTGGCGACGATTCGGAGTGCTTCGTTGCCATTCGCCCCTTCCGCCACGACCTCACCGAGACCATCGTCTTCGACCTGGGCGCGCAGGCGGGCGCGCGCAAGCGGTTCGTCGTCGACAATTGCGATCCGCATATCAACGCTCCAGCGGTATCGTGACCACGGCGTGATAACAGCCGTCGCGTAGTGCGGTATCGAGCCCGCCGCGGCGGCCAAACTGCCCCAGCAGGCGCTCGCGTACGTTGGCTTGCGCGAGCCGGTTACCGCGCTGGTGCGCGGTGGTCTGCTCCGTGACGGGGTTACTCACGGTGATCGTTACCCGGTCGTCGAATCGCTCCGCGGCAATGGTAATCACACCGCCCTCGGCGCGCGGTTCGATGCCATGGTAGATCGCGTTCTCGACGAGTGGCTGCAGCGTGAGCAGCGGAACTTTCGTTTCCGGTGGCACCGCCTCGACGTCCCATTGCAGGCGCAGCCGCTCACCGAGACGCGCGGCTTCGATATTCAGATAGCCGCGCACGAGGTCGCATTCCTCCTCGAATGTCGCCAGCGTGCGGGCCTCGGCCATGCTCGCACGGAACAGATCCGCGAGGTCTTCTATCGCCCGCTCGGCGGCGGCCGGTTCGGTGCGCGTGAGACTCGCGATCGTATTCATGCAGTTGAACAAAAAATGCGGACGGATCCGCGCCTGCAGGGCATCGAGGCGGGCTTCGGCCTCTGACACCATGCGCAGCTTCCAGTGGTGCTGGACGAAAAAATACCGCAACACGAGCGCCGCGACGATGGCGCTGATCCCGAGCACGCGGGTGAGGAAGTCGGCCCGGTGCAGGGTAACCAGCGGCACCCCGCCGGACAGCGGGTTGATTACCCACCAGACGATCTCGGCGATCACGTAGACGACAATCAGTATGAGCAGATAGCTCACGACCGCGGCCGCGTTCTCCGGCAAGCGACCGAGCACGCCGCGCGACAGGCACAGAACCGCCGCCGCGGACAATCCGATCCACTGGATGAACAGCGACATCATCGAGAGGCGTTCGAGCGCGCCGGGATTCGTGCCGTTGCCGATCAGCGTCAGGATGATCGCGAGCAGCTCGCCGATGATCACGACCCCGAACAGCGCCCGTACGCCGCACATATCGGGCAGAAACGTCCCTCGCTGCACGCCGTCGCTAGTCGTCATTCGCTGTACCCGTAATCCGTCGCGCGAGCGCTCAGGCCCGGGGACGCACCGGGATGGTCGGACCTCGCTCGCTGCCCTTGGGATATACTGTCGCGTGACAGCAACGGAATCAATCATGAGCGAGTCAGCAAACGCAGAAAAGCCCTGGGGTGGCCGCTTCACCGCGCCCACAGACGCCTTTGTCGAACGGTTTACGGCATCCGTCGCCTTCGACCAGCGGCTGTATGCCCACGATATCGACGGCTCCATCGCACACGCCCGCATGCTCGGCGAAACCGGTATTCTCACGGCGCACGAATGCGAGCAGATCATCGGCGGCCTGAACGCGATCCGCGGCGATATCGAAGCCGGGCGCTTCGAATGGTCGGTGGCGCTCGAAGACGTCCACATGAATATCGAACGTGCACTCGTCGAACGGATCGGTGATACAGGCAAGAAGCTGCACACCGCGCGCTCCCGCAACGACCAGGTCGCGACCGACATCCGGCTGTATGTGCGCGCGCAAATCGACGAGATCGTCGGTGGACTCGGGCGACTGATGCTCGCGCTCGTCGATCTCGCCGAACGCGAGGCCGCGACCGTGATGCCGGGCTACACGCATCTGCAGACGGCACAACCGATCTCGTTCGGCCATCACATGCTCGCCTGGTACGAGATGCTCGTACGCGACCGCGAGCGCTTCATCGACTGTCGCAAGCGCGTCAATTCACTGCCGCTCGGCGCGGGTGCGCTCGCCGGCACGACGTTCCCGATCGATCGCAGCGCAAGCGCGGCTGCGCTCGGCTTCGAACGTATCGCGGAGAATTCCCTCGACGCGGTGAGCGATCGGGATTTCGCGATTGAATTCAGCGCCGCGGCGAGCATATTGATGATGCATTTTTCGCGCATGTCCGAAGAGCTCGTCTTGTGGAACTCGCAGCAGTTTTCCTTCGTCGAAATCGGCGATGCGTTCTGTACCGGTTCGTCGATGATGCCGCAGAAGAAAAATCCGGATGTACCGGAACTCGTGCGCGGAAAGTCCGGGCGCGTGATCGGCCATCTCGTCAGTCTGCTGACACTGATGAAGTCCCAGCCGCTCGCTTATAACAAGGACAACCAGGAAGACAAGGAACCACTGTTCGACACGGTCGATACACTCATCGATTGCATCAAGGCATTCGGTGATCTCGTTCCCGATCTGAAGGTGAATGCGCCGAACATGCGCGCCGCCGCCGAGCGCGGCTTCGCCACGGCGACGGATCTCGCGGACTATCTCGTACGTTCCGGGGTACCGTTCCGCGACGCGCACGCCGTCGTTGGCGCGGCGGTGCGCACGGCGATCGAGAAAAACTGCGATTTGAAAGACCTGACACTGGCGGAGTTCCGCGGCTTCCATCCCGACATCACCGAAGCGGTGTTCGAGGTCCTCGATATCGATAACTCGCTGAATGCGCGCGACCATATCGGCGGCACCGCACCGGCCCAGGTGCGCGCCGCGTGTGTACGCGCCCGGCAACGCCTGGACGCGTACTGAACAGCAGCGCGATGAGATACGGGATCTCGATGCAGCATCCCCTCCCCTCCGGTTCGAGGGCGAGGCACGTCGGAGCCGGAAAGCCGTGACCGCGGCCCGAAGCCCGATTGTTGCAGGACTTGGCGCGCACACCTAGTTACCACGACGGCGGCCGCGCCGCGGTCGCCGAGGATGAATCAAAGGAGACGCCATGAAGGCTCTTAAACTGCTCGTCGTACTCGTCGTTGTGCTCGTGCTCGTCGTCGTCGGCGGCATCGCGGCATTCATTTCCTTCGCCGATCCGAACGACTTCAAGGACAGGATCGCCGCCGAAGTTCTGGAAGAAACGGGGCGTACACTCACACTCGACGGTGATCTCGAGTGGGCGTTCTGGCCGAAAATCAGCTTGAAAGCCGGTCCGCTGGCCCTGAGTAACGCTCCGGGCTTTGGTGACGCGGCGTTCGTCGCGGCCGAGGAAATCCAGCTCGCCGTCGCCACCCTGCCGCTGCTGAAACGGCAAATCAAAATGGACACGGTGAAAGTCTACGGACTGCGCGTGAATCTCGCCGCAAACGCCGACGGCGTGACGAACTGGGCCGACCTCGTCGACGAGCCGGGTGACGACAAGGGCGCGGGTGATATGGCCGCAATCGCGCTCGGCGGGGTGGACGTTCGCGATGCGGAAATTTCCTGGCGCAATGCCGCGACGGGCCAGAACGTCGATGTCCGCAAACTGAACGTCGGCACGGGCGCCCTGACTTTCGGTGACCCGATCGCGATCGACCTGTCGTTTAGCGCGCAGGCGAACAAGCCGGCGCTCGACAGTGATGTCGCGCTCGTCGGCACCGTCGCCTACGACCTCGGCGACGAGCGCTACCAGATTGCGCCACTGAATCTCGATATCGTGATGCGCGGCAAACACCTGCCCGGCGGCGAAGCGACGGTGAAATCAAGCGCGGCCGTCGATATCGATCTCGATGCGGGAACGGCGACGATCGGCGAGTTGTCGATAAACGGACTCGGTTCGTCGCTGAACGGCACGATCACGGCAACCGATATCGAGTCGGCGAATCCCGGCGCGCGCGGCACGCTGCAACTCAGCGGTGAAGATCTCGCCGCCGTGTTCGCCGCGCTCGAGCTGCCGGTCGCGAAACAGATCGCGCGGCTGGAAAAGCGCGGCTTCGAGCTTACGACGGAGTTCGACGCGAACATGGCAAGTGGCGAAGTCAACGTGCCGAAACTCAGCGGCAACATGCTCGGCGCGACCCTCGACGCCATGCTGGAGGCGCAACAAGCGCATACGGACAAGCCCGCCGCGAAAGGCCGGATCGATGCCGCGGGCCCGGATTTGCCGGCACTGCTTGCCGTTTTCGGCCAGTTGCAGGGCATGGAAGCGAAGACGCTCGATAATCTCGTTACCGTGCTGCGCGGCACGAAGGACAAATCGTTTTCCGTGCAAACGAATTTCGACGCGGATATGCGCACCGGTGTGATCAATGTGCCGCAGCTCGAAGCGAAACTGCTCGGCAATACAATCTCCGGCAATGTTGCATCGGCAAGTGCCGGCGGCGACAAGTCCGCACTGAACGGATCGGTCACGGCTTCGGGCCCGGATCTGCCCTCGCTGCTGGCGATTGCGGCGACGTTTCAGGGACCGCAAAGCGGGCTGCATGACATATCGAAATCGCTTGCCGGAGCGCCGAACAAGGCGTTCTCGCTCGACAGCGAATTTTCCACGGACGGCGGTTCCGGCAAAATCGACCTGCCGCAGCTGTCCGCGACCGGACTCGGTTTGACGATCGACGGCCGTATGCAGGGCCAGAACCTCGACGACGATAATGGCACGCTCGACGGGCAGCTCAGCGTGACCGGTGACAATGTTGCACCGCTGCTCACGGCACTCGGACACAAGGACCTTGCGCAGTCCGTTCGTGCGATCGATGTCGCGGCCGGCATCAAGGGCACGATGAGCGACATGACGTTCAGCCCGCTCAAGCTCGTGGCGAACATCAAAGGGCCGGGCCAGCCGAAACCCGTACCCGTCACGCTGACCGCGGACAGTGCGCGGGCAAATCTCGCGAAGGAAACGCTGAGCGTCAGGGACCTCACGCTGAAAGGTCTCGGTATGAACATCAGCGGCGCCGTCGAAGCGACGAAGATCAAGGGTGATGCGGAGTTTGCCGGCAATCTGAACGTGCCGAACTTCAATCTGCGCAATGTGCTGACGAATCTGAACACGAAACTGCCGCCAATGCAGAACCGCCAGGCGCTGTCGAGCTTCGGCCTGAACACGGGGTTCTCCGGTTCGAAAAAGCGCCTCGCGCTCAAGGACCTGACGATGAAGCTCGACACCTCGACGCTGAAAGGTGATATCACGATCAATGATTTCACCGGCCCTGATATCGCGTTCGGTCTCGGAATCGATCAGATCAACGCCGACAACTACATGGCGCCGGCGGCAAAAGGCAGCACGCCGCCCGTGACGCCGGAATCCGCGGCCGCGGGTGCGGCACAACTCCCGGTGAAGGCGTTGCGCGCGCTGAAGCTGAAAGGGGATTTGCTGATCGGCTCGCTGCAAATCTCCGGGGCGAAAATGCAGAATGCCAAACTGAGCATTACCGCGAACGGCGGCTCGATCGTTGCGAGGCCGATCGCCGCGGCCCTGTACGGCGGCAAATACAGCGGCGCCATGGTCATCAATGCGAAAGGACAGGCGCCGGCGGTTAACATCAACACGAACCTGTCCGGGGTCAACATCGAGCCCCTGCTGTTCGACATGACCGGCGACCGCTCACTGTCGGGTGTCGCTAATCTCGACGCGAAACTGAAGCTCCAGGGCAGACAGACGACGGCGATGAAACGAAGCCTGAACGGGCCGCTGAAATTTTCCGTGAACAACGGAATTTACCGCGGCATCGACGTCGCGCGGATGCTGCAGCAGATCGAACTGATGATCGAAAGCAAGCGCCCGGGCACGCTGAGCAAAGGCGGAGAAACCCGCTTTCAGTCCCTGTCGGGTACGATAAATTTCGCCAACGGGGTCGGCTCGAACAACGATCTGCTGCTCGACGGCTCGGGTTTCAAGATTACCGGCAAGGGCATCGTCGCGAACCTGCACAACGACACGATGAAATATGACGCCGAGGTGTCGGTCGACAAGGGCTCCGCGCAACGCGGCGAGAGCAATTACAACCTCGGCGGTTACTCGGTTCCGATCCGTTGTCGCGGCAAGCTTGGCGCGGATGCGTGCAAACCCGACGCCGGCAACATCATCGCCGAGATCGGGAAGAACGCGGTGCAGAAAGAAGTCGGTAAGCAGATAGAAAAGGCGATCGGCGGTGACGCGGGAAAGGCGCTGAAGAATTTGCTGAATTTCTGATCCCCGGTGACGGGATCGGCTGAAACGTCGGTGGATGCATCCGCTGTGGGTACCCGCGATATGACGCGCCCGGCATCTCCCGCAAGCCGGCTCATCCGCATTGCGCTGTGCGCGTTCGCGGTTGCCATGCATTATCTCCCCGCCGCGGTCGCGAGCGAGGTTCACGAAAGCTCCATTTATTTCGAGGGGCGAACGTACCACTACCGTTTCGCCGTCGACGTCGAGGCGCCGCTCGAAGCGGTTCGGGCCGTGGTCACGGACTATGACAACCTGCAGCGAATCAACAACGATGTTGTGCAAAGCCGGGTCCTCGAACGCTATGACGAACAGCGGCTGAAGCGGCGCATGTGGATCAACCACTGCCTGCTCGTATTCTGCTTCGATTTGTACTTCGTCGAGAACGTCGATCTGCTCGATGACGGCCGCATTCGCACGACGATCATCCCCGCGGAAAGTAATTTTTCGCACGGGCAGTCCGTGTGGCGACTCGAACCGCTCGGCGAAACCACGACGCGCATCTCCGTCGAAGCGAACCAGACCCCGGATTTCTGGATCCCGCCGGTGATCGGTCCGCTCGTATTCAAACGCGCATTCGTTCGCGAAGTGCGCGAGACCGGCCGCAATATCGAACGCGAGGCGCAAAATGCCGGCGCTCAGTAAACCGCTGCTCGGGTGGTTCGAGCAACACGGGCGGCACGATCTGCCGTGGCAACGCGATGTGAGCGCCTACCGGGTGTGGCTGTCGGAGATCATGTTGCAGCAGACCCAGGTGGCAACGGTGATCCCGTATTTCGAGCGCTTCACGCACCGGTTCGCCACGATTGAACAACTCGCCACCGCCCCGCTCGATGAAGTGTTGCACCTGTGGTCCGGCCTCGGCTACTACGCGCGTGCGCGCAACCTGCACCGGACGGCGAACGTCGTGGTGGCCGACCATGGCGGGCGGTTTCCACGTGACCTCGACGCGCTGATCGGCTTGCCGGGCATCGGACGCTCCACCGCGGGTGCGATCCTGTCGCTCGTCTACGGCGATCCGCACCCTATCCTTGACGGCAATGTGAAGCGCGTACTCGCCCGCTACCACGGAGTCGCGGGTTGGCCCGGGGAAGCGCACGTCGCGAAACAACTGTGGGAATACGCCGCCCGGCACACTCCGAATGCGCGGGTCGGCGAATACACGCAGGCCATCATGGATCTAGGCGCGACCGTGTGCACCCGCAGCCGTCCGCGGTGTGAGATCTGTCCGCTGCGTGGCGAATGCGTCGGCTTCGCGAACGCTACGCAGAGCGAATTTCCCGGCCGCAAACCGCGCAAGGTCCTGCCGGAACACAGCACCCGCTTTGTTATCGCGCGCGACGCGGGCAACCGCTTCCTGCTGTCGCGACGCCCCCCGCACGGCGTCTGGGGGGGATTGTGGAGTTTTCCGGAACTCGATGCCGACGACGAACTCGATCGCTGGTGTGCCGTGCACGGCTTGCGGCCCGCGGGGGACCCGATTGAACAACCCGTGGTGCGCCACACGTTCACGCATTTCCGGCTCACGATTACGCCGCTGGAAATCGCCGTCGACGATTCCGGTGCGGTCATGGATTCGGACCGGTGGCTTTGGTATAACGTCGACGAACCGAACGAAGTCGGTCTCGCAAAACCGGTAGCGACGCTGTTGCAGCGTGCGCAATCCACGCAACAAACGAAAAGGAACCGCCCGTGACCCGTACCGTCAACTGCATCAAACTCGGCCACGAAGCCGAGGGACTGAAAATGGCGCCGTACCCGGGCGAACTCGGCCAGCGAATTTTTGAACACGTCTCGAAGCAGGCATGGCAGCAATGGCTGCAGCACCAGACGATGCTGATCAACGAATACCGGTTGACCCCGATAGAACCGAAAGACCGGAAATTTCTCGAAGGCGAAATGGAAAAGTTCTTTTTCGGTGACGGTTCGAAACTGCCCGACGATTTCGTCGCCCCGGAGTAGACCCCCTCAGCTCATCGCGAGCACGACGCCCCACCCGATCAACAGCAGCCCCGGGATCCGTGCCACCCACGGACCGGCCGGCAGCACACGCTCGGCAACGATAAATACCGTGAGCAGCGCCATCGTTATCACGTTCATGGTACCGCCGACGAACATGATCAGCATGAGTACCCAGCAACAACCGATACAGAACCAGCCGTGGTGGAGCCCCATCGCGATCGCGCCGAGGCGACCGTCGCGCCAGTTCGCGAGGAAATAGCCCATCGGGCTGCGGCATTTTTCGAGGCAACTGTTTTTCAGCGGCGTGAGCTGATACAGACCCGCGAAGACGAGAATTGCCGACGCCGCGAGCGGCCGCAGCGACAACAGGGATCCGCCGAGCCAGCCCGCGCCGTGCAGCAGCCATTGCACGAGCGCCGCGACGATGGAAAACGACGTCCACGCCAGCAGGTACCCGAGCGCGAACAGCAACGGATCGGCGCCGCTCGACGGGCCGCGGTTGAGCCCGCGGAAAACGATGAGCATCGGCATGACCGCGGGCACCATCATCGCGATCATCATGACGACCCACATGAGCGCGGTCGCGCCGAGATAGGGACCCGCGGCGCTCGGCCGCATCATCATCCACATCAGTTCCATGAACACGCCGTCGCCGCGCATCACGCGCATGGCCTGTTCCGTGGCAACGAGGAAATACCAGCCGGCCGCGGCGGTTGCCGCGAGTGCGACAAACGTGAGGACCAGCTGGACTCTGCGCCGGAACGCGAATTCCGGCGAAAGTGTCGGCGGGGAAACGGGCGCCGGCGATGCGGCGCCATGATTAGTCAATTAAGCCGGGGTGGGCGGATCCGCGATCAGGCCGCTTCTCCGGCCCAGTCGAACGGTGCGAAATGGCCGTTCGTGCGTTGCTCCTTGTCTTCCCATTCGATACCGAAGCACCGGATCACGTTTTTTACCGCGGTGGCGAAATTGAGCCGCGGGTTCACCGGATGGAAGGAATTGTCGATGCACACGAACTCGCCGGGTTTCGACATGCTTTCGACCCCGACGACGCTCTGATCGACCATGCCGTCGACGACGACATTGCAACCCTTGTCCGTCTTGTCGAACTTGACGTCGGCGCGCTCGACCCCGCGGAAATCGCTGATCAGCGGCGCGAACTTGCTGAGCGGACCATTGCCCTCGGCCCCGGCGATTGCCGCGACCGCGGCGACCTGTTCGTCGGAAGCGGCGTTATCGATGATCAGCCCCCCGATCCACTCACCGTGCGACATGATCGCCTTTGATTGCGCAACCATGAGGAAACGCACACCAGCCATATTCGTGTTGCCGTAGGAGCCCTCGGCGATTTCAAACGCGAGCGCCACCTTGCAGAAATCGTGGGTTGCGGGAGTCGTCGAGTTCTTCGGAATGCACGGACACAGAAAATCGCAGCTGCAGGCTTCCATATATTCACCGGATACGGACCAGGGCGTGGGCATAGGAGCTTCTCCGAAATCAGACGCAAAGCAGAATATTGGTCGCTCGGACAGGTAACGTCAACCGGAAACGGCACCCGTCGATACGGTTCGGGTTGACTCCCCGGGACGTAGGCTATTAAATAGCGCGCTGCGTTGCACCACCAACGCATCTGCTGGTTCCACCGGGTGTCCCATCCCGGCGCAATTCACAGCACGGCCGGGTAGCTCAGTTGGTAGAGCAGAGGACTGAAAATCCTTGTGTCGACAGTTCGATTCTGTCCCCGGCCACCAATCAAATCATCACCTTGCGGACTTTCATCTGGTAGTCCCTGTGTCGCCCGGTACAGTTTCGGATCACTCGTGTTCCGGAACGACCCATGGCGACGATAGCAAGGACGCCGTCCGCCACCTGGAAAGCAGTGATCCGCAAGCGCGGATGGCCGACGGTGATCAAGACGTTTCGTTTGCGGCGCGATGCCGCCGACTGGGCGAGGCGCATCGAGGACGAGATGGTGCGCGGCGTTTATATCGACCGTGCGTCCTCGGAGCGCATGCTGTTGAAGCAGGCGCTGAGAGGGTGTCCTGATTTCTGTGTGTGAGCCAGTTAGTGATTTCACACAGTTAATGTGAAGCGCTCGCCGAATTGTATCGCGAGTTGAGACTTCGCGGCGTGCCACTCTTTGGGTGGACGCTTCCACTTCGCCTCGATGTTCCGAAGAGAGAGATAGATCAGCTTGGTTGCCGCCTCGTCGCTCGGGAAGTGGCCCTTGTTTCGGATCGTCTTACGGACCTGGCTGTGCAAACTTTCGATGGCGTTGGTGGTGTAGATAATCTTGCGCACCTCGGCCGAGAAGGCAAAGAAGGGGACGACCTCGTCCCATTTCCGTCGCCAGCTCGCGACAATCGGCGGATACTTCTGGCCCCAGGGCCCTTGTTCGAACTCGTCCAGGGCAGCGGCCGCAGTCTCCGTACTACTCGCGCCGTAGATGGGCTTGAGCGCTTTGGCGATGGCCTTGCGCTCTTTCCACGACGCGAACTGCATCGAGTAGCGGAGCAGGTGCACGATGCAGGTCTGGACCACGGTATCGGGGAACACCCCCGTGATGGCTTCGGGGAACCCCTTGAGGCCATCGACGACAGCGATCAGGATGTCCTCGACGCCGCGGCCCTTGAGTTCGGTCATCACGCGCATCCAAAATTTTGCGCCCTCGGTTTGTTCGATCCAAAGCCCCAGGATTTCTTTTGTGCCGAGGCAGGTCACGCCGATGGCCAGGTACACCGCCTTGTTGCGGACCAGACCTTCGTCACGGATCTTCACCCGAAGCGCGTCGAAGTAGACGATCGCATAGGTCGATTCCAAGGGCCGATTCTGCCAGGCCACGGCATCGGCCATGACCGATTCGGTAACAGCCGAGACCAGATTCGCCGAGACGTCGATACCGTAGAGTTCCTGGATGTGGCCCCGGATGTCTCGCGTGCTCATGCCGCGCGCGTACAGCGCGATGATTTTTTCATCGAACCCCGGGAAACGCCGGGCGTACTTTGGAATGAGCGCCGGGTCGAACTGCCCCTGCCGGTCACGCGGGACGTCCAGCACGACCCGGTCGTCGTCCATCGTCACGGTCTTCGATGAGCGGCCGTTACGGTGATTCCCCGCGGCTTGTTGCTCCGGATCGTCGAGATGGGCGTCCATCTCGGTCTCGAGCATCCGCTCGGCCAGGCGTTTCTTCAGCTCGCCGACCAGGCCGTCATTGCCCAGAAGATGGACGCCGTGTTCACGCCCTTCCAGCAGTTCGTCGATCAGTTCGTCTGAGAACGGAGATTCGGTTTTCTTGCGTCTTGCCATGCTTCCCTCCTATGGGAATAATGGCTCAAAACACAGAATTCGTTACACTCCCTATAGAAAGTGACCTTTGAAGAGCCAATGAAACCAAGGAGAACAAATTCCGATGATTAAAGCGAACCAATTCAAGCGATCGACCAGACCTTATGACGTAATAATAGTCGGGGCGGGTGCCAGCGGACTCAACGCACTCCATCAATTTCGAAAGCGGGGTTTCAATACGATGATAATCGAGGCCGGCGATGGGGTCGCCGGCACTTGGTTTTGGAATAGATATCCAGGCCTTGTTGTCGACATCGAGAGTGTCGAGTACAGCTATGCATTCGACGACGCTTTGCAGCAGGAGTGGCAATGGTCGCAGCGTTACGCGCCGCAAGAAGAACTTGAACGCTATTTTAATCACGTAGCGGATCGCTTTGGTTTACGCGAACACATCCTTTTGAACAATCTCGTCGAGCATGCGAATTTCGACGAGGCCGCCGAGGAATGGGTTTTTCGAACCGACAAAGGAGGAGAATATCGTGCTCCGGTGGCTGTTATGGCTACTGGTTTGGTATCGGCTCCCCACATCGCGAAATTTGATGGGATGGAATCTTTTGAGGGCGAAAGCTTGCACACCGCGTATTGGCCGAGAGAAGGGGTCGATTTGAAGGGCAAACGTGTCGCGGTTATTGGTACAGGATCTTCTGGCGTGCAAGTGATTTCGACCATCGCATCCGAAGTGGATCAACTTACGGTATTCCAGCGGACGCCTTCTTTTTGCGTGCCTCTACGAAACTGCGAGATGCCCCCGGACTATTTCGATGATGTAAGACGCAATTATTCAACTTGGCGCCATCGCGAGCGGTACCATAGTTTCGGAGGTTGGGTGTCGGTGAATTTCGAGATGACCGATCCAGTATTGGAATCTGCGCTTGATCAAACACCCGAACAACGTGAGGCTTTGTACGAAAATCGATATCAGTCTGGTGGTCTGGCGCTCTACAATGTATATCCCGACGTATTTACTGACCAATCAGCAAACGACACTCTTGCCGAATTTCTTCGGCGAAAAATCGCCGAACGCATCAAAGATCCGGAACTAGAGAAGAAGCTGATCCCCACCGGGTACCCAGTTCTAACACGTCGGCTTGTAGCTGAGACAAACTACTACGAAGTCTACAGTCAAGACAATGTGACACTCCATGATTGTCGCGAAGACCCAATAGAGCGGCTTACTGCGAAAGGTATCAAAACCGGCCGCGAATCCTACGAATTTGATGTCATTGTGTTTGCGACCGGATTTGATGCGCTAACGGGTGCGCTCAAACGGATAGATATTCGCGGCCGAGATAATGTTTCTATAAAGAGTAAATTTGAAGGAGAATCCCGCACCGTCCTGGGCATGATGTCTGCTGGTTTCCCCAACATGTTTTACTTGAACGGCCCGGGTACCCCTTCAAGTTTGTTCCAACCCATCCTTTTGTGCGATGAGCAAGTCGAGTGGATTGCGGAGTTATTAGAAAGTGCGGATCGCATGGGGCGAACGGTAATTGAACCTACGAATGCGCTGGAAGATAAATGGGTCAGTCATTGTGATGACATGCTTAACGAAACATTGTTCACGAAGGCTAATAGTTGGTATGTAGGTGCGAATATCGACGGTAAATCGCCACGAGGACTCTTGTATTTTGGAGGCATAGGACGTTACCGACAGGCGCTCGAGAAGTGCGCCGAGAGTAACTATGAAGGTTTTCTATTTTCCGGAGAACAGCGCGTGAAAACGACAGCGGCAAAAAATCCGTAAATCTTGGCGAACCATCACTTGATGATCGATAGAAGAGCACAAATAGGCCGGGTTACCGATAAACCGCGATGCCGCGAAACATCACGGATGAGAACGGATTTGTGAAAAAGTACTTTTTCGAATCATTCCTACCAGAAATTTTGAGGAGAGTGACATGCATTTTTTTATCCGAGTCAAAGTAACGAAACCTAGGGAACTTTCAAATAACGAGTTCTTTGGGGTCTGGCAGCGCGAGAGCATCGCCGGCCGAGAGCTTGCCTCACAAGGAGTACCAATCTATAAAGTTGCGGGGAAGTACGAGATCGTATTTTTTATTGAGGTTGGTTCAGAGGCTGAGCTCGATGAAGCGATTCATAATTTGCCAATATGGAAGGAAGGATATCAAGATCTTACCGAGATGGAGGTAGAAGCTGTGCACCCGTACGCAGAATGGGGTGCGCAATTAGATGTTCTCGCCGGGGTGTGAAGAAAAATCGGAGTAGATCGAAGGGGTATACAAACTCAAAGGCTGCCCAGCCTTGCGCTATACTCATTAAGAGAGCGTAAATATGGTCGAGTACGGAGATGTCGAGCAAGTAGCCGGCATCGAATATGCGTTGGGTGAGGCGCTTATCTGCTGAAGAAAAATTCAACGAGCGACTTGGGTGGTTATGTCCAAGAATAATTGCTGATGTGTTTAAACTTAACGCTCGGAGCATGAATGATTGTAAACAACATCTCGCCCACGATTGCCGAAATCTTCGGCCGACCGTGCGTCTCGGCGCACAGTGATTTCTAGACGCGCCGGTGCAACACTGCAAATACAGGGTGCATCGGTTCCATGAAACTGTGCTTTGCGATGGATTTCGGGCGACGTCACAGTACACGATGAATATCCTAAGTTCTCGAACACTCGATATCGGTCGGGATAAACGGTTATCTGCTACGACCGGATTGCTTCTAATCGCGAGTTCGACCCCGGTAGTCATTCGCTTCGCGCCATGCCGGCCAATTCACCTCACGACACTCCCGCACTTCTAGGCACTCACCTACATCGAATTTATCAAGGAACAAGACCAAATTGTCACAATTCCAGCGCGCACTAGGAACGATAATGGCTTGATGATCAAGCAAGTATGCTGCGGCGCCAATAGACTGGCTTGCTTTGTACGGAATCTTGCTTGCCATTGGGTCTTCTAACCCAACGTTCCGGAGGTCGTCCTCGCTTACTCGCAACACCTTGTTTAACGAAACGCTCACCGTATTGATTAGCATGTTCGACGATGCGAAAACGGGAGCTCTTGATAGGTGGTAATAGATCTCAGCTAAAGCGCCATCTTCGTGTAAACTTGTGTAGAGAGCCTCGAATTGGTTACTAGGGGTCCAACGCCCTCCGCCGGAACCACCTGCCAGAGGATCCCGCGTGGCCCATGTAACCCGCCAAACATTCCCTTCAAATGCTTCGCATTCAAGTGCCTCGATCGCGTCGAGCAGGCCGGGATCGAGAATTTGGCTCATACTTCTCGGCGTTATAGATCTTCAATTAGAGATACGCTAACGACTCAATTCGTTCTATAGCAGCCAGTACCTCATCTGTCCGCTCGTCGTGAATTAGCTCAATCGCTCGGGCACCATCTAGCAAGTCATTTCGAGAATATAGCCACGCGCGAGTTTCATCCGGGTTATAGAACTCGGCAAGCCTATCAACGACGTATCTTAAGTCCGACAATACAAGCTGGGTCTTAGGGTGTGGCGTCGCTTTGCCAGTGCTCCACCGTGAAACAGTAGCTTTCGAAACAGCAGCAATGTTCGCGACGTCGACCCCGGACAGCTTCCCGTGTTCACGCAGGTCGTCAATTGTTTTAGTGATAGCGTTTTCTTCCATCGTATCAGCCTGCTTGTTCGACTTTCTTTACAGTACTTATTGGCGTTTTCGGAATTGGAGTGATCTCGACGCTCGAATGCAAGTCTTCTAGCACGTGTAACATCCGCTCGGAGCGATCCGCGAGCGCCTGCAACCTGGCTGTTAACTTTTCATCTTCGAACTTAATCCGGCGAGCCTTTCGCAATGTTCTTCCTGTTTCGGGCAAGACTTCGGTCAGCAAAAAATCGACCCGCTTCAACGGCGGCCTACGCGATAAGTTCGATATTTGTTGGTTGCTCTGGATGATCGCGTGCCGTTTCGCGTTAACGATCATGTCTTCTGCATCGCGACAGCATGATTGGTCTTTGCAAAGAATGAGCGTCCTCGCGTACCGCCTATCCAGAAACGTCTCGGCGGTTTTCTTGGGCAAAAACAGATCCAGAGCAGGTGCATAGATTCGCTTCTGCGGTCCCCGTCCGCCTGTAGGCCGGGAACGCCAACTGGAAACATTAAAGCTGTCACGCTCCGCAGCACCTTGGCAAATTCCACCCACTGCTCCGAAGCCCGCGAGACTCAGTGCAGCATTACCGCCGACATTGTCCGCGATAATCGGCTTGCCAAGCGAAGCAAGGCGCCAGGCGAACTCGATGTAGCGCCTCAAAGCGGCAGCACTCCCAGTCATTCCGAATCCCGACAACCGTAGCCAGAGGTTACCATCCGGCGTATCGGCTATCGCACGGGCGACAAGGTCTATTTGGGCCTGGTCCCGTAATGGGCTTATGGGTGCCGTCAAACAGTAGTCAACGCGAATATCTTTACTGCCAAGCGCATCTAAAGCGTCGCGAAGCAACCGAGCGGCCATGACATCAGTAGCGAGCCACGGCGATCTGGCTGAGTCGATGAAATGTGTCGGCGCCAATACGGCGTCTGCTTTGATTACCTGCGCGAATTCCGCAATCTGCTCTGCTCGCGCGCGCCCCGGTACGCCCGTCCAATCGTCTGGCCGTTGAATGCGCTCCGACAATGCCCAGGGCAAATCCCTCGCCCGCGAATGCATACCGATTTCATAGGCCAGTTCTGCAGATTTCGTATCAAGTACGATTTCTACGCCTGAAGATGCCAAGGCGGCGATTAAATCGTGTTGGCGTTGTGAGTGGCTGGCATCAAATACCGCACGCCGCAAGGGCATTTGGCCAGCCGCGCTCAGGTCTTCAAAGACTCGATGGCCCGTGTGACCAACCCGCAGGATGTGGCTGATCAGGTTGTGCTCTCGGTGGAGTGGGTAGACGTTACTCATGCATCTAATTGCCTAGCTTTCACCTAGAGTCTAGGTTTTGATTTCATTGATAGCAACTGATGAAACCAATAATACATTTATTGAGGGCTTGATGCTCAGATATCAACACGAATATGCATTTATGTTGATTTTGTACACGCAATACCTAATATGTGTAGTGTGTATCGGTATGAGGACATTGGTCACAATGGTCCAGGACAAATTAGTAGGAATTGCGGAAATCGCTGATTTCGCGGGGGTTTCTAAGCAGGCCGTATCGAATTGGCGGATGCGGTATGACCATTTCCCGCGCCCAATTCAGAACCTGCAGAGCGGCCCCGTATGGGACCGGGAGAAAGTCGAAGAGTGGGTGAAAGGCCATAAGGGTGAGGAAACTCACGTGCTCAGCTTCATTAACCTCAAAGGCGGAGTTGGTAAGACAACGACCGCAGTTGCGGTAGCAGAATTGCTGGCGCAAGAAGAACGTAAGCACGTTCTAGTAGTCGACCTGGACCCGCAGACCAACGCCACTGTATCGCTGATTTCAGAAGAACGGTGGGCAGAAATGGATGACACCGGCCGCACCGTTGCCCAACTTTTCGCCGACAAGCTCGACGCGCATGAAGGACCGAATTTTGAAGTCGAAGCGGCTCTAGCGCGCCGAGTGTCGACGATCAATGACGGCATTGCCCGTCTGGATCTTCTCCCATCAAGCATACGATTGATCGAGCTTCAAGACCGGATCCCGATGATCGCGCTGTCGGGCAACTTCATGTCTAATCCGCTGGAAATTCTTAGAGCCGGTTTGCAGTCGGTTTTGGATCGATACGACTACGTAGTTATCGACTGTCCGCCAAGTTTGGGTACCGTCACCAAAAATGGGCTACGTATATCGTCCGGCTACGTTATACCGACAATTCCGGACATTGTTTCGACCTGGGGTATCTATCAAATTGTAGATAACGTTGCTCGATTCGCCGACGATATCGGCCGCGAGATCCCGGCACTAGGCATTGTCGCCACTAAAGTTCAAAAGAATGGCCTTCATGACCGCGTCATCAAAGACCTCAGAGCCGCACGGCTTGGACGCTTCGGTGAGTCAGGTTCCTTGGCTCAACCCCCGCTACTCGGAACGGCAATCCCGCAGACCGTCCAAGTCGCTCGCGGCGCGGATGTCGATGCAGATATTCGGACATTTAAAGGTAAATATGGCTCGGCATACGAACCGCTACGAACCCTGACACAGGAAATCAAAGAAATATGCGAAAGCAAAAAGCGTTGATCGGGGTTTTAAGACGCCTAGTCGATCTAGTTGCCGACGAGGCAAAGAAGAACCCGGAGTTCGCAGAACGTCTTGAGGAAATCCTCGAGCCGGTTCCTACCAGTAAGTCTCAGTCCCGAAAACGATCAAAACCAAATGGTGATGTCGAGCTCCCGGATGTCCATTCCGAGTGGAGATTTCGCGACTCAGTTGATTTTCGACTGTGGCTCCGCGAACAATCTGTCGACGTGCTGCGCGCCCTAATCAAACATCACGATCTAGACGCAACTCGCCGCACAGCAAGGTGGAAAGATGCTGAAAAATTAAGCGGCTTCATTGCAGATCAATTGCAGGCGCGCCTATCGCGCGGGGCAAGCTTTCTCAAAGATAGTAGGTAGCTCAGGATTGGATCGCCATCGCGGCTCGAACCAGCTTGGTAGTCCCTAAAACCATGAGTGATACGTTCGCGACGAGAAGATGACCGGCTTCGTTGAAGCTACTACGAGTTGCAGAAGTTCGACCGTCACGACGTCGCCGGGGCATGATGCCAATATTCTCGATCTACGCAGACCCAAATTCCCGGTACGCTCACGGATCACTGCGGGATGCTTATTGTCTATGCTCAACAAACTCAACCCGCTGTTTCAACATGAGTTTCCCTAAGTGATCCGAATGCACCCTACTCCAACGATATCAACAACCAGGAAATCCCCATGCCCCTGAAAATCCTTGTGTCGACAGTTCGATTCTGTCCCCGGCCACCATTTAAATTAACGGCTTACGAATAAACGTAAACCGCGCTGCTGCCGTCCGTGTGGCAGATTTGTGTCTTCGATCCGTTGCGCCGCCGATTTCAAATGATCGGCCGCTAAATGCGCGTAGCGCAACACCATCTCAAACGTTGCCCAGCCGCCAAGCTCTTGCAGTTCTTGCAGGCTGGTGCCGCGCTGAACATGCCAGGACGCCCACGTGTGGCGAAGATCGTGCCAGCGGAAATTCTCGATCCCGGCTCGCTCCAAAGCCTTCTGCCATGCTTTCGTCGAAGTTCGCGCGACGGGTTCACCTCGAAACGTAAAGACATACTTTCGATGCTGGCCGCGCCGTTCGTGCAAGACGTTCATGGCGTCCGCGTTTAACGGCACGGCAATCGCCTTACGGGACTTCGACTGATCCGCATGGATCCACGCTATGCCCCTGCTCATGTCCACCTGGTCCCACGTGAGGCGACACACGTTCTGCTGCCGCAACCCTGTCGCCAGGGAAAACCGAGTCATCTCGGCCAGATGCGGCGGCAGTTCGCGGATTAACCGTGCTGCCTCGTCGCGGGTGATCCAGCGGATCCGCTTTCTGGGCTCCGGATAGAGACGAATGGTCGGGACCTTATCGATCCAGTCCCAATCGTCCCGTGCCATCCGCAGGACCGCGCGGATCAAAGCCAGATACCGGTTCGCCGTTGAGCGTGACGTTTCGGTTTTCTTGCGGTCGCCTATTTCCCCAATCAAATCGCGATCGATTTGGTCGAGGTATTTGTCCGCGAGAAATCGATCCAGCCAACGGAATTTCTCGATATCGTGTTTCAGATCCGCTTTGTGATCCTTCTCTTTTGCCCACCTCACCGCGGCTTCCTGCCACGTCCTTCTCGGCTTCTCGCCGAGCCAATGGATCCGCCAAAGCTCGGCTTTCAGCCTGTCGTGGTATTCCTCCGCCTGCGTCCGGTCTTCCGTGCCAGTAGAGCGTCGTATTCGCTTACCGGCGGGGGGTTGGATGCAGACCCACCACAACCGTTTTCGCCTGTAGAGTGCCATAAGGTTTTCTCCTCACAGCCACTCAGCGGCGCTTGCCCGGGGGCAGAATAGAGCGAGCGAACGTGGTGGACAAGGTCACTCCGGAGAAAGACCCAGCGGCGGCCTGTCAACGGCAACATAAAACTGACCCCCTTTGGACTGGAATCGGCAAGATAAAATTGACCCTCGCTAATGAAGTTTTCAGAAAGCAGCGCTCGAACGCCTAGTCAGGCTGAGCGCCAGCAAGCGGCATGAGCACGCCGGCCTTCTTTTTGTCTTTGAGTCGATAACTATCACCTTTAATCTGGACGACGTGCGCATGGTGCAGCAATCGATCCAGCATCGCCGCGGTTAACGCCGAGTTCCCCGCAAAGGTATCGTCCCATTCGCCGAACGATAAGTTCGAGGTCAAGATGATTGAGCCGTGCTCATAACGCTTGGCGATAACCTGGAAGAACAGGTTGGCCTGGTTACCTTGCAATGGGAGGTAACCGACCTCATCGATGATCAACACACTCGGTCCGAGCAATGATCGCCGCATGAACGACTCCAGCTGACCGCGCTGCTGGGCTTTCTCAAGCTGTATCACGAGATCCGCCGCGGTGACGAATCGAACCTTGATGCCGGATTGCGTCGCGAGGTATCCGAGTCCAATGGCTAAGTGGGTTTTGCCCACGCCACTTGGCCCGAGAAAGATAACGTTTTCTTTGCGCTCAACGAAAGCCATTGACTGTAGCGTCTGCAGCGTTTTCTTCGGCGCGCCGGCTGCGAACTTAAAGTCGTAATCATCGATGAGCTTAATCGCCGGGAACCCCGCGAACTTCGCCAGCATGGCGCGTGAACGACCGCGCCGCTCATCTTGTTCGACCTTCAAACAACGTTCCAAAAAGTCTGTGTAGCTCGCGTCCTGGTCGGCCGCGTCCTGCGCGAGGACCGGATAATGCTCGGCAATTGCGTTCAGCGCCAAGCCGGCACAGGCGCTTTGGATCCGTTCGTCCTGGATGCTCATACCGTCTCCAGCAGGTCATCGTAGACCGACAAGGGGTGTTGTAAGGGCTCCACGGGGAAGTTCGTTGTCAACGATTGGGTGCGTTGCCCCGCTCGAGGGTGACCGCTCAATCGGCGTGGCGGTAAGGCTTGCAGCGTGTGACGTTCCTCGACGAGTCGGTCACTTGGCACTTCGCCGGTCGTGCCATGGACGCGGGTGTTTGCCGTTAGCGCCAGCCATCGCGCAAACTCCACGTTCAAGCCGTCAAGATCCAGCACCAGACCTAGCTGGCGGTAGCGCGTGACGAGTGGGACAAAGAAGCTCCGACGCACGTAGCCAATATTGCGTTCTACCTTGCCTTTGGTCTTGGCGCGATAAGGTCGGCACAACCTCGGCAGAAACGTATAGTGATGCGCCAGATCGTTGAGTCCCGGATGGAACCGGTGCAGTCCACGACCGTACGCGTTCCGTTCATGGACAACGGTGCGCATGTTATCGTAGAGCACTTCCAACGGGACGCCGCCAAACGCATCAAAGGCTTGTTCGTGGCACTCACGCAACGTCTCGAATTGTTCGTTTTCGACAAACACACCGAAGGCAAATCGACTCCAACCCAGCGTGCCGAGGAACAATGAGATCCGCTGGCCATTGAGTTTGAACACACCCCAGTCGGCTTGCATCTGGCGACCGGGTGGCGTCTCGAAGCGAACCACGGGATCATCCTTTGCCTTTGGCTTTAAGGTGCTCAGATAAGCGCTCACCGTGCGCACGCTGCCGCTGTACCCCAGCGCCACAATCTCATCAAATAATACCGTGGCCGGGATCCAATCAGGGCGCGCTGCCTCGACCCGAGCCAACAAATAGTCACGGTAGCCGTCGAGCTTGGTTGGCTTGGGTGACCGGGATTGCGCTACCGGGACGGTTTGTGCGCGTAAATATCGGCGCACCGTATTACGGCTAACGCCGAGCTCTCGGCTGATCGCTTTGATGCTCTTCCCCTGCCGATGCATCACATGAATTTCCACATAACCCTCCTGTCCTAACATCTCGCACCTCGTCTATGCCGAGGTGCACTCTACAAGGGGGTCAAAATTATCTTGCCGTTAGGGGGTCAGTTTCGCAGTGCCGGTGACAGGCCCGGTTTCGCCGCTGGAATTTCGCCCCGTTTGACCTTCGCCCGTAGCGCCGACGACGACATGCAGAGAAACGCTGCCGCGGCATCGAGGTCGAGGGTGTCATCATGATCAGCCACCCTTCGTCGCCTTCCGGTACGCTTTCGGCGTAGCGCCTGGTACTGGAATTTCATCGGTACCGTCGTATTTGAGGTTGTACCGACGTGCCTTTAACGCGGCTTTCTCCCGTAAATACCCCTCAAAATCCGTGCCCTCGAAGATCACCCGGCTATTGTGATAGGCGGTGGCTTCGCGCTGATAACCGGCGAAAGCTTTTTCCGGATCCGTGATGTTCCGTACTGCCATGTAAGACGTGATCGGCGCGAGACCGTTAACGAACAGCCACCGGTCATCCGGAGAGCGATCCGCACGAACCGGCATCGAGACACCCGCAAGGGTATCCGGCCAGTCAATCGCCGCCAGGGCCGCCCAGACGGGACGCAGAGGCCACCTTGATTGCGTTTTATCCTTCGGGTTCGGGATCGTAAGGCGCAGCCAATCGGTCGTGGTGTACCGCCACAACCGCCCAAGGTTCGCCAGGAGTTCGGCCAGCGTGCTGATCCCGCGCTCATCGAGAACCGGCCTGCGCCACTGGAATTCGAGACGCCAGACCGTTTCACCAGGCTCCCAGCCAGCCGCGTTCCAGAGGGGTTTCAAATAGGTTTTGCCGCTTTCTTCAATTTCCCGAGTCTTATCGTAGAGACGAGCCGATAATTCGCCGCCCTGCCCCACGGTATAACCCTAGCATATGCGCCCCATTGAGTAGGTCTGCACCTTCCGCGCGCGCGAAACGAACGCGCCGTGCGTCAACTCCGTCAATGATTCCGACGCGACGAAATCGACGAAGATATCCGCGCGGCTAACTAGCGGTTGCCCCGTTATCTCGCCGAGATAGGCAACCATATCGACAAGCTCTTGCAGCGAAGCTTCCGGGCCGTGCGCCGTAAGCCATTCGCTTTTGACCTGCACGTAAGCCAGTGGCAGCCGCTTCGCGCTCAATGAGGAGACCTGGATACGATACGCGCCGTCGACAAGGACGTAGCGGTAAGCGCGCGAGCCTTTCGCGGAAACCTCTAGAAAATGCTCACCCAGGAGCATATGGGCCGTCGCTTCCTCCGATCCCATCCGGGACTTTGCGGCATCCTGAAGCATTTCGAGTGCCTTGTGAGAATCGAAGGAAATTTGTCCTGGTATGGACACGTACAGGCTGTCGAGGCCGAGCCGCAGAACGCGGATCGGATCCAGGTTCTGGGTCTCCTCGCTAGTAGCGGGTGCTGTGTTACTAGGTGACGCACCCGCCGCGGACAACTTCGTTTGTCCGCGTGCGGACTCTGTGTCTGAATTCGACATGAAAAAACCTCCAAAAATGAATTTGAAGGTGATGAAATCGAACCGCATGAGAGCGATTGACTGCGCCGATGGATGGCGTTGGGTGCCGCTTGCAGTTAAACGGCTAGTGAGGTTTTTGTGCTTCGACCATGTAAGGGATCAATGCTCTGCTACTCTTCTGCGTGGGGGCTTCCAGTCGCAACGATGGCGAGCTGTACTTTACGTCGGCCCGAGTAGTGATTGAATTCGCGTGTGAGCTCGAAGTTGTAACTAATCTGCTATTTAATTAATCCGCCTTAATAGTCTCTTTGGCTAAGCCAGGCGATTTCACCACCTGACGCAGAGTAGTATCTCCGCTACGCAAAAAATGCTACTGGAAGGAGCAGTGGACCCCATCGATTGGGCAGAAAGTAGACTGAATTAAGTGTCTTCCTCCAAGATGAGCGTGGAGCTCAGGAGAGAAGCGAT
>MRWG01000553.1_pt1 | contig 38000 bp, 31 predicted proteins | sample 1013341 | NCBI WGS metagenome assembly MRWG01 (sample SAMN06117577, study PRJNA244670) | biofilm metagenome | biome: Water; feature: Cathode Biofilm; material: Biofilm; isolation source: microbial consortium enriched at the cathode of a solar microbial fuel cell | place: USA: District of Columbia ... | reverse complement strand
GGGGTGTGGGGTGGTGGCGTACTGGCTTGAGGGTGGGGAAACTTTTTTGGGGGTAATATCGCTCCAAGACTCGGCGCCGCGGCGAATTTTAAGCTCAATTGCTGGCAATATCTAGCGTACGGCGGTCCCGAGTATAGGTTCTACCAACCTTGTGGCGTGGCTCATCCAAATCAGCAGCGATCATCGCCGTCGCATAAATTATCTGGTGCTGAGCTTTGGCTTCCTGTGACACACGCATTATTTGATGTTGAAAGTTTTGGCTTCTAGTAGGTTCGACACCCATGTTTTCTAAAGTATCAATCATGCAGAATCGGGGATGACGAAAGAAAGGAGCCTTTGTCGCGGCCGCCAAAAATCCCAGACAAAAGCTGCTTTTTAAGATGGCGCGGGAGCTCGCAGAAAAATAGCTCTTTCCATCGACGGTGATTTTGTTGTCACCGAAACTGAACTCAATGCCTTGGGCTTCTTCGAAAGAATCCTGTCGCCGAAGGTCATTCCTAAGGAGTTGAGTTACTTGATCGGAGATCATTGTATAGGCTTGGCGCAATCTCCGCTCTTGAGATGCCCTGATCTTCTCATTCGCGGACCTAAGAAACTCCAACTCAGCCTGAATAGCGATCTTTTTGGAAGAAAGCTCATCCACTAGATGAGCGATTTGAGCTCTTCGGTTCAGATCCTCCAACTCGCGTTGGAGATAGCCTGCCTGTCGGTTGAGTTCTCTTAGGCGCGCAGTAGCCTCGCTAGAGGGAAGTCTCTCAAGCTCTCTTAGACGTTGAGAGGCTTGGTCCCATTCTCTCGTTAGCGCATCGAGCTCGTGTTCTAAACGGGCTAGTTCCTCCTGCCGCCTGGATTGAAGAAGTTCCGACTGGCGCACCTGAATACCTAGATCGCTAATTATCGCAGCAATCCGATCGCGTGCCCGCTCCTGATCGAGAGGTGCTTTACATAGGAAGCAAACCTCGTTGCCTTTGACCTCGTCCAAAACAGCGTAGCAAGCCGGACATGTCTCAAAGCGAATTGTGCCGATCTCACCTTCAACGACGGCAGAGCTATGGAGAGCTTCTATTTTGGCTTCAAGGCCACGCTTAAATGCTGCCGAATCGGCAATGGTGAAAACAAGAGCGTCCTTATTCTGCCGGACCTCAACGAGCTTTTCCTGAAGGCGCTGGACTTCATCGTAGGCGGCCCTCTGCGCATCTAGCGTCAGCGTATCTTTTCGAGATACTGAATAAAGCTCCCGCTCTGCCGCTTGTATTTCTTCTTGCAGAACCTCTTGTCTCTTAGTGGCTTCGACCCTCTCGGCTTCTATCCAATCCGTCGTAAAGCCATCTTCGGTCCTGCCCAGAACCTGAAGGAGGCTTTTCAACTCGCCATGCACCGTGTCGAGTTCTTTTGTCAAAGCGCGAATGCGCAGTTCATTTTGATAGAGAGTATTGTCATAGGCACCGCAAAGTAACCTACCCACCGTGTCCCTAAGGCCTTGTGGATCGAATTGCTCAAACCTAAATATGTCGTCAATCGGACTGAGCTGATCCGAATACAACAGTCTTAGGACTTGATTTATAGTCACATTCCCCGATAGGTCTGTTTCAACTTCCGGTATATTGAGCAATCTAAACATTGCCTGAGAAAAACTCTCTCGATTTTCCGATTTCCGGTACGGGTACCGCAGCCATTCAGAACTCGGAGCTTCCTGAGATTGCTCGTAATCACCACCGTAAAAATCCATGGGCTGACCTGACTTGTCAGAAACCTCTCTGCTAAGAGTCACAACAAGTCCATTGATCTCGGCCTCAATGAATACACGGCTGCAAAGTAGAGCAACTTCGCTCCAATCAGTCAGCTCGCCCCCTAACCCGTAAAAAATGAAGTTCAGAATTGTGGACTTTCCAGACGAGTTATCCCCATAGACGACATTCACACCCTCATGGAAATTCTCGTCGTAAGCTGAGCTCTCATTCCGCTTAATGACCAAGCGTCTTACGACCAGTGTGGGATCAAACCGCATCATAGCGAAACTCCAACAGCTCACTGCGTGCTTTCAAGCCGTCGGGCCCAAGTAAGGGATAGTCACGTGCAAGACTCGAGAGACACTCGAGAAGATTTGTCTCTCGATCATTGATACGTTTGACTCGGTCGTTTATTGCCGGCGGGATCGGCTTAGATGTCGGACGAACCATTCCGAGGGATAGGTCGTCCGCGTAAACAAAACCCTCTGCAGCTAAAGTTTGTAATGCGGCACTCTGCATCGGCTGCATCCGCCTGAGAAGATCACTCTCCTCTGGCTGACGCCCGTATGGTCTCTTGTATTCGAACTCTTTCGCCAGTCGCTTAAATTTTCTATCCTGCGGGCGGAACCTAATTCTTGAAATAAGAAAGGGAAAAAGGAGGTAAAAATCTAATATTCTTACTCTGTCTATCTCTAATTCTCTAGCATTAATAAATATTTCCCACATTCTAGTCATCCTGAATACAGCATTATACGTATCCAGAGCGGGCTCGTAAGTTATCTGGATCACTTGTCCCACCTGACAAAGCACTGCTCAGCCAGCCAATAGACCATTCCAGCAGCGGTATTGTGATTAAAAGAAAGAACGTCTGTTGCACATTCGGATACAGTAGGCTCAATTATTTTTTCGTCTACAAGACTGTCCAGCTCTAGATCTGTTAGATCACCAATATTTGGCTTTATAAATTTTGGAATCTATATTCCGCTCGAGCCAGTAGAAATACAAATATTTTCTGTGCAGACGCATAGAGGGACCAATACTCTAAAACTTTGGCAAACATTTCTTTTTTCTCTAATGCATCCATATATTCATCGCCGCGCCCTGCAGCCTTCAATTTACTATCGAGCCCAATTTTGTCTCGGCGCAGATAGTATCTCTGCAATTCTTCAATCACTTCGTTTACTTCTTCGTTATCCTTGATTTCGTCGTTCAATTTCTGAATAAGTGCCTCAACTACGCCGACTTCAGAAGAAGAAAAGTAATTCTGTTCGATCTTATTCCCGCCGACGATATCTCCGTTGGCGCGGGCTCCAGTCTGATTGATCTTATTATTCATGGTCCATATCGATCTAGGAATTCAGTTATCGCATTAGAAATTTGTCGCCTGATGCCAATTGATCAACGTGACCTGAGATCATTTAGACTTCAGAGATCCACGGGTTGATCCCGAGGTCTTGTTACCGCCAACAATATCGCCGCCGGCGCTCGATGAACTTTGGTCGATTAGTGAACCCCCGCCCTGCACCACGTTGCGTCCAGAGATTTTTAGGGTGATGAATGAGCCCCCTATTCCGCCGGTCAGCAGGCCTCCAACGAAGCTCCAAATCTCCGACGAATGTTGGGTGTAGAAGTCGACCATGAATCCCCCTCCTTGCTCCCCACTCCAATGCAATTAGTTGCGGCAAAACTCGTCCACAACCCGCGTCGGGTCAAGAGCTGATCGGACTCTCACCAGGGGGAAGGCGCGGGCCCGAGCAGCGGTAGGCTGTGATGGCTAAGGCATGGGTGTCCCGGTCAAGCCAGGCTGCTTACAAATAGTAAGAGTTACTGGATGCCGGCTTTCCTGCCTTCGCACAGCAGACTGTGCTTCGGCGAGGCAGGCGCCGGGATGACCCCCCGGGACAGGCCCGGGGGCTAAAGGCGCGTCAGTTGTCGAGGAAGCTGCGCAGTTTCCGCGAGCGAGACGGATGCTTGAGCTTGCGGAGCGCCTTGGCCTCGATCTGGCGGATGCGTTCGCGGGTGACGCTGAACTGCTGGCCGACTTCTTCCAGCGTGTGGTCGGTGTTCATGCCGATGCCAAACCGCATGCGGAGCACGCGCTCCTCGCGCGGCGTTAAGCTTGCCAGCACCCGCGTGGTCGTCTCGCGCAAGTTCGACTGGATCGCGGCGTCGATGGGGAGCACCGCGTTCTTGTCCTCGATGAAATCGCCGAGATATGAGTCCTCCTCGTCGCCGATCGGCGTCTCGAGGCTGATGGGCTCCTTGGCGATCTTGAGGACCTTGCGCACCTTCTCCAGCGGCATGGCCAATTTCTCGGCGAGCTCCTCGGGCGTCGGCTCGCGGCCGATCTCGTGCAGCATCTGGCGGGAGGTGCGCACGATCTTGTTGATGGTCTCGATCATGTGCACGGGAATGCGGATGGTGCGCGCCTGATCGGCAATCGAGCGGGTGATCGCCTGGCGGATCCACCACGTGGCGTAGGTCGAGAACTTGTAGCCGCGGCGATATTCGAACTTATCGACGGCCTTCATGAGACCGATGTTCCCTTCCTGGATGAGGTCGAGGAACTGAAGCCCGCGGTTCGTGTATTTCTTGGCGATGGAGATCACGAGACGCAAATTGGCCTCGACCATTTCCTTCTTCGCCTGGCGCGCCTCGCGCTCGCCCTTCTGCACGATATGCACGATGCGGCGGAACTCGGAGATCTCGAGCCCCGTCTCGGCGGCGAGCTGCTGAATGGCGGAGCGCAGCTCCTTGACCATGCCGCGCTCGTCCTTGATGAAATCGGCCCAGCCCTTCTTCTTGAGGCGGCCGACACGGCGCAGCCAGTTGGGGTCGAGCTCGTTGGTCTGATATTCGCCGAGGAAATCCTCGCGCGCGACGCCATAGCCTTCGGCGAGGCGCAGCAGGCGGCCCTCATAGCCCATCAGCTTCTTGTTGATGTCGTAGAGGGTCTCGACCAGGGACTCGATGCGGTTGGTATTGAGCTGGAGCGACTTCACCTCGGTGACGATCTCGTCCTTCAGCACCTTGTAGCGCTTCTCCTGGGACGAGGAGAGCGTGTCGTTCTTCAGCGCGCGCTCGACCAGCTGATCCTGAAGGCGGCGGAGCTTCTTGTAGTTGGTGGCGACCAGATCGAAGGTCTCGAGCACTTGCGGCTTGAGCTCGGCCTCCATGGCGGCGAGCGAAAGCGAGTTCTCCAGATCGTCCTCGTCGTCCTCTTCTTCTTCGCCCTCTTTCTCCTCGCCGTCCTCGGCGGCCTTCTCCTCTTCCTCCTCGGGCTCCTCGCCCGGCAGCGGCTGGGAAGGAACGACCTTGGCGTCGGGGCCTTGATAGGTGGCTTCGAGATCGATGATGTCGCGGAGCAGAATCTTGCCTTCGTTCAGCTCGTCGCGCCAGATGATGATGGCCTGGAAGGTGAGCGGGCTTTCGCACAGCCCGGCGATCATGGCCTCGCGGCCGGCCTCGATGCGCTTGGCGATGGCGATCTCGCCTTCGCGGGAGAGCAGCTCGACGGTGCCCATCTCGCGCAGATACATGCGCACGGGATCGTCGGTGCGCTCGGTGGGCTCTTTGGCGGCGGTCTCGGGCTTGGCGACGGCGGCCTGCGGCACCACGGCCTTGCCTTCGCCGTCGGCGCTCTCGGCCTCTTCGGCGTCGTCTGAATCGATGACGTTGATGCCCATGTCTGACAGCATGGCCATGGTGTCCTCGATCTGCTCGGAGGAGACTTCCTCGGAGGGCAGCACCTCGTTCAGCTCGTCATAGGTGACGAAGCCGCGGGCCTTCGCCGTCTTGATCAGCTTCTTGACGGCCGCGTCGGACATGTCGAGCACCGGTCCATCCTGGGACTGGGTCTCGGGCTCTTGCTCGTCGGCTTCAGCTGTCTTGGTTGCCATTCATATACTCCGGGGCTGTCCCTTGAAGGGCGCCGCTCTCATGGTCGGGAGAGGACAAAGGCCTCTCAATATCCGCATCTCACTATCTGCCACCGTCTGACCTGGGCGCCCAGCGGCGGCACGTCCCAGAAGCGCTTAACGGGCGCACCCTTAACCGTCAATTAAGCATGGCCCCGGGGAATGCGAGAAAGCCTCGCGTTTTTCGCCCAATTCGGGGCCGAAATGCCTCCTGTTAGACCATCCAGCCTGCAATACAGTTCTCAGACTTATCGACGCGGGGGCGTCACGGGCCCTTCGGTCGAACCTCCCTCGGGAGGGGCCAACCCGGCACGGCCGCACGCGACACCGTCCCCACGCGGCACTTGAAGCGACTGCAACGCGGCACGGACGCAACGCTTTTCCGCCATTTGCGGGGTTTTCACGCGGATGCCCGCGCTATGGGCATGACTTGGCGAGAGGCGCCCCCCCTGTCAAGGCCGCAAAGTCCGTGCCAGTAAGGTTTTTTCGTCCCCCTTCCTGCTCTGAAACAGCCTGCCCTGAGGGGTGCAAGTTCGGGGCCGGATTGGGGGCCAACACGGCGCCTGCGCTTGACCCCCACCCGGCTTGGCCTCGCCAAGCCGACCTCCCCCTTTCAGGGGGAGGGAGAGAGTGCGCGCTCAAGCAGGCCGAAGGCCGGTAGCGCACCAAAATGTCTACCAGTTGACGCGCATGCCGGCCTTGCCGCCGACGCCGGTCAAGTCGTCGCCGAAGGTGACGTCGAGTTTGGCGAACACCGCGGTGGTCTGGGTGAAGTTGAAGACATTGACGCCGGCGGAGACCTCGCCCCACACGTCTTCGAGCGGGTCCTCGAAGCGGAAGGTCCGGCCGGTGGAGACGAGAGTCGCCTGATTGTCATCGGTGAGATTGCCCCACAGGCTTCCGGTGACGAATGGCTCCATCAGCGTGCCCTCCCAGGCCGCCATGGTGGTGCCGGCTCTGAGACCTAAGCGCCCTCTGACATTGGCATCGTCGTCGAAGCTGACCGTGTTACCGCCGAGCGAGAAGCCGTCGATGTCGGCCCAGGTCACCTCGAGGGTCGCCAGCGGCTCGAGGAAGGGTCCGCCTGAGAACGAGCCGAAGCGATAGCCGGTATCGGTGCGGAGGCCCACGGTGTTGGCGTCGAGCGCGTTCGGGAAACCGAGCGTGCTGGTCTCCAGCGAATAGAGATGCAAATTGGCTAGCGTGTCCACGAACAGGCCGCCGTTCAGATAGGTGGCGTAGACGCCCACCTGCCCGCCGTCGAAATTGAAGTTGCGGGCGAGCGCGTCGTAATCGAGGTCGCCGTGCACGAGACCGCCGAGCAGGCCGAAGACGAGCGCGTCCCCTTGGGTCAGCGCGTCCCGCTTGCCCATGTCCACGCCGACCTGGAAGTCGAGGGTCTGAAGCTCCCGGTCCATGTCGAACGTGTAGTCGCGCCCGTAAGCGGTGGTGCGCTCGGTGCCGTCGCGGTCGAGCCAGGAGCCCGAGCCCCCCGCCCACACCGCCGGCGTCAGCTGGTACGGACCTGCCGCGCCCAAAGACTTGCCGCCCGGGTCATACGCCGTCGGTGCTAGGCCGCCCGCGAGCAACACCCGAAGATCGGCGGTGCGGTCGAACCAGGTCGACGCACTTTGATGCCAGATGTCCTGCGCGGCGGTGACGAACTGCGGGAGCAGGAACGCACCCGGGCCGGCAAAGCTTCTAAGGTCCCAATGACCCGAACCGGTCGGCGTGAAGAACAGATCGTAATTGAAGAAGCCGGTGTCGATCGATTGGTCGAGCTGGAAGGCGTCCGGGTTGGGCGTGGCGCCGGTCACGGTCACCACGCGCATGCCGGACGGGTTGAACACGCCCGGGCCGTAATTGGTGTTGACCACCGAAACCCTCGTCACGCCCGAGACGTCGCCTTCGATGGTGAGGGTATCGGACGCGGAATTGCCAGGTCCGCCGAGGAAGGCATCCACCGCCAGCCGCGAATTGCCGGAGGCGGCGAACTTCAGATCCGTGCCGCCGGGCGTGTTGGAGATCGTGAAACTGTCGCCCGGCGCGCCGTCCACCATGGAGATCAGGCCTTGGTTCTCGAAGCGCTCGAGATTCACGAAGCGCGTATCGCCGGTCGCGTGCACCGTGCCGCCCGCCTCGTTGACGAATAGATCGGTGCCACCTCCCCCATACGCATCGAAGTCGGAGGTCTGCCGCGCCTCGAACACGCCGCCTGCCTGGTTGATGAAAGTGTCGTCGGCGTCGAGCAGCACGAAGCCGGTGATCGTGCCGGTGTTGAAAATGTCGACGGGGCCGCTCCGGACGCTGATGGCCAAATTGGAAGACGCGCCGATATCGCCCGAGTTGACGATGGTTGTGGTGTTCACACTCACGCTGTCGACGTAGACGCCGGCAACGAACGCATTGGAGCCGCCTTCCGCGTACACGCTGCCGCTGTTCACGATGGTGACCGGGCTATTGGTTTCCGCGAAGATACCGAAAGCACTGCCGGGGCCATTGACTTTCGCCCGGACGTTGCCGCTGTTCCGGATGGTGACAGGACTGCTGTCGCCTCCCTCGGCCTCCGCGGCGATGCCGTAGGCGTAGCCGCCGTAGGCTTTGCTGCCGGCGGCGGTCGCCAGGATGTCACCGCTGTTGACGATATGGATGGGGCTGTCGGTGGAGGCCGTGTACCCGCTTATGCCGAACGTACGGAAGTCGAAATTGGCCGGCTTATTGACCGATCGAATAGCGCCGCTGTTGTGGATTGTGAGCCGGCTATCCGCACCAGCGGTTAAGGCACTGAGTCCGATCCGGCCCCCTGTGAGCGCACCGCTGTTGACGACAGAGAGTTCGCTCTGCGCCTGATAGGTACTCGCGCTGATGGCTGTGCCTTGCTGCAGATCGATGTCGCCGGTGTTGACGATACTGAGAGGACTATTTGGGCCCCCACCGGTGCCGGTCGCAGCTTGGATACCGGCATAAACGCCGGTAATATGGCCGTAATTGAAGACGTCGAGCGCGCCGAAGCGGGCCTTGGCGTAAATGCCTACCCTGGAGGAGTCGATGTCGCCCGTGTTGAAAACATCGACGGGACTGTTGAGGCCCTGGCTATAGGCGCGGATGCCGCGGTCGTCGGGCGACGTCAGGTCCCCGCTGTTGTTGAGCGTAATGAATTGACCAGCACCGAAGGTCACCAGGTCGATAACGGGAGCACCGGCATTGTTGCGGTTGAAAACATTCACGCAATTGACGCTGTCCCCAGCAGGGTTGAGCGTGATGGGACCTGGCGGCGGGAAGGTCCCGGGTGGGCAGGTGACTTGCGCGCTGGCCGGCGCCGGTGCGGTCGCCGTGGCGATCAGAAGCGTCGAGACGAGCGCGGTCCCGAGCAGCAGTGCGTGGCGCGACTTTGCCCTCAACCGGTTGCTAGGATTCTGCACCAGCGGGACGGCCTGGTGGCTGGCCACGCGCGCTGCGCGTCTGCGCGTGCGCGCAGACGCCGGTGGTCGTCCCCGTGTAGACCGGCGCCCCACTGAACCCCCCTCGAGCGTCGTGCCGGCGGGCCTTCGCCTGCGCCAGCCAAAGATTCGTGAGATAAGTTTAGGAAACCGGACCGCTCAAAAATAGTGCCGATAGGCAACACTCAACCGCGGATTGTCCATCCGATTGGTTCTGGTACCTTTTTTCGTCCGTGATCGGCCTTTAGCGGCCGAACAGGCCGCCAAAGAGCCCGCGCCGCTTCTGCCGTGACGGGGCTGCGGCCGTGGGGATGTCGGTCGGGGCATGGTAGCCGGGCGGATCGGACCCCCGCACCACGACCTTGGCCGATGACACGCCGCGGGCCTCGACCAGCTGAAAGAGCGTGGCGGCGTTCGGCAGCGAGAGGCGGACGCAGCCGTGAGAGGCCGGGGTGCCGAGACCGGGATGATTGGAGCCGTGAATGGCGTGGCCGCGCGTGGTGAAGAAGATCGAGTGCGGCATGCCGGCGTTGTCCCATTCCTGCGAGTAGTGCATCCGCACCATGCGAAATGCCGTGTAGGAGCCCGCCGGCGTCGAATATTTGCTGGCGCCGGTCGATACGGGCCAGCGGTAGCGCACCTGGCCATCGACGGTCACAGTCATGGTCTGGGTCGGCTTATCGACGAGAATGGAGATGTTGGCGTGCGCCGCCGTGCCCGCGGCGCAGAAAACGCATGCCGCAAGCAGTAGCGCGGCCAAAATCCGGAGGCATCCCATTCCCCGTCGCTCCCTCGTTGGGAGACCGAGCACCGCACATTGTGGACGGGCTGTCCCCTCAGGTGGGGTCAACTCTAACCCATGGCCGAGGGTTTCACGAACCCTGTCACGGGCCTTGACCTAATGCCGCTTCTCGGCGCGTCGGCCCTTGGACAGAGGCTCCTTCTTGAGGCGGGCCAGCATCTCTTGGAAGCGCTTATTGGCTTCGCCTTCGCCGGCGTCGTCCGCCTCGTGATGCTGGCCGATGCTCGCCACCTCCTGCTGGAGGGTGGTGAAGCGCTCGTATTCCGCGTCGGACATTTCCGCGAGGTGATTGGCGCTCTCGGCGATCTCGCGGTTGAGGGTCGGCAGCGCCCGCCAGCGATAGAGCACGTCGGTGAACTGCGCCTCCACGTCGGCTTGCGACGTCTCGGGCTGGAGGAAGGCGACGCGCTTGAACGGGCTCTCCCAGAAGAGCCGCTCCAGCACCTTGGCATGGGGCCCGTCGCGAAGCTGGCCGATCAAGCCCTCGCGCGTGATGGCGGGATCCTCGAAGACCGCTTTGGTGACGCTCGCGAGCAACGCCGCGAGCGGCTTGTCGCGCACCTCCACGCTCGCCACCTCTTCGGCGAAATGATCGAGCAGCCAGGGATGGTTGACGAGCGCCAAGATGACGATGGTGACGAAGCCGTAAGCGGTCGGCGGCGGCATCGTCTCGCGGCGCCCAGGCTTCGCGGGCGACCTGCCCTTGCCGGCCCCGCGCCCGCGCGAGGCTTGCGGCCGCCATAGCTCGAACAGCCGGTTCTTGATCTCGCGGCGGTAATGCTCGCGCACCCGCATATTGCCGATCTCGCCGAGCAGGTTCTCGACGCGCGCCTCGAAGGCGGCGCGGCGCTCCGGCGTATCGAGGACCATCGCCTGCTTCTCCCGCCGCCACAGCATGTCGATCAAGGGCTGCGCGTTGTTCACGCATTCGGCAAAGGCGCCGGGCCCCGCGCCGCGCACGAGATCGTCCGGGTCTTGGCCTTGGGGCAGGAAGGCGAAGCGGAAGGAATGGCCTTCGCGTAACGCTGGGAGCATGCGGTCGACGGCGCGCGCCGCCGCCCCCTCGCCGGCCTTGTCGCCGTCGAAGCAGATCACGGGCTCCGGCGCGAGCTGCCACAGCTGCTCCATCTGCCGCTCGGTGAAGGCGGTGCCGAGCGTGGCCACCACATTCTTAAAGCCCGCCTGATGGAGCGCGATCACGTCCATATAGCCTTCGACCACGATCAACTCGCCCTTCTCGAAGGCTGAAGCGCGGGCGCGGGCGAAGTTGTAGACCATCGAGCCCTTGTCGAAGAGGCGCGTCTCCGGCGAGTTCAGATATTTGGGCTGGGCGTCCGGCTCCAGCGCGCGGGCGCCGAAAGCGATCACCCGTGACTTGAGGTCGAGAATGGGAATGGTGAGCCGGTTGCGGAAACGGTCATAGGTGGGGCGGCCGTCGTCCGGCTTGATGACGAGCCCGGCGTCCAGCAATTGCGGCTCGGTGAAGCCGCGTTCCAGCAGCGCGGTCTTCAATCTGTCGCGGCCGCCCGGCGCATAGCCGATGCGGAATTCCTGGATGGTATCGCGCGAGATGCCGCGCCCTTCCGCATAGTGAAGAGCCTCGCGTCCGCCGTCCGACCGCAGCGCCTGCTCGTAGAGCTTGGCGGCGGCCTCGAGCGCATCCATCAGGCCGAGGCGCTCCTTCACCGTTCGCTCATATTGGGGATCCGGCGCGGGCATCGGCACGCCCGCCTCGCCCGCCAGCCGCTCCACGGCTTCCGGGAAGCTCAGGCCCTCCGTCTCCATGACGAAGGTGAAGATGTCGCCGTGCTTGGAGGAGGAGAAGCAGTGATAGAAGCCCTTCTGGTCGTTCACGGTGAAGGACGGCGTCTTCTCGCGGTTGAAGGGCGACAGGCCCTTCCACTCGCGCCCGGCCCGTTTGAGCTGCACGCGGCGCGACACGACCTGGCTCACGGGGAGCCGGGCGCGGATCTCATCGAGGAACGAATCGGAGAACTTCATTTCAGCGACAGTGGGCCTTCGGGGTGGATGGCGCGAACCCGATTTCCGATCATACCCATTATCCACCGAATGCGAACAAATTAGGAACTCTTAGGCGCTGTCAGCCTTGCAAATCGCGGACGGCGGGGGCTGGCCCGGCCATGACATAAATGTGTAGGCTGAAGCCGATGATGCAGACACTAGAGGCGTGAGATGCTGACCCTTCTCGTCATAGCGCTGGCGATCTTCGCCATCATCGCGATCGCGGTGTGGTGGCTGCTCGATATCGACATTTCCGACATCGTGGCCTCCAGCGTCACCCCCATTGTCGGCATTTGCCTGATCTATTGGTACGGCACGCCGCTCGCCTGGGCCGGCGGAATTCTACTGCTCGCGATCGGCGCCTTCTCGGCCTACTTCCTGGTGAAGCGCCGCGCCCGGCCGCCGCTCTAGGCGCATAAGAAAAGCCGGGCGGCGCTTTCGCACCACCCGGCTTCACCAATTGCCTCGCTTGTAAATTCGGACCTAGGGCGTGATGCCCGTGCAGGTCCCGAACTGGGTGAAGCTCTTGCCGATCTGGGAGACCGAGCCGGAATATGAGCCCGTGGTTTTGTCCACCACCGCGGTCCAGGTCTGGAGCGCTCTGCGGCCATGCATGATGAGCACCTTCTCGTCCTCGTAAACGTCGCCGGAGTGCAACAGCCCCTCTCCACCGAACAGGCCGGAGAACAGATTCTTCTCCTTGACGTTAAGCTCGACGGCGGTGGGAAGGTTGTTGGTCGCGGCCGTCGTCTTCTGGCAGCCGGCCGGCGTGCACGCATAGACCTCGGCAAGCTGACAGGCGATGGCCGGCGCCGCCGGCGCCTCGGTCGGCAGGAGGCAAAGAGCCGCGAGGGCCGCCCACGGCGTAAACTTGGAAAGTCGCATTACGATACCCCTATGTCTGACACACGTAGCGGGGCCCATGCTGCCCCGCACGCCGCCAAGCCACAAGGAAAATGCTCCAAGGACAAAGAGAAGCCGGGCGGCGCTTTAAGCACCACCCGGCTTGGCCTCCTCGTGCAGCAAAAGCTGCTAGTAAACGATATTGCGGGCCGACTTGGTCCGGAGCTCGCCGCGATTGAGCACGGTCATCATGGCCGCGTTGGGACCGCAGGTCAGCATCACGCGCTCATCCTTGACGACATCGAGATTGAAGATCTCGCCGGGATGCAGCGCCACACGCACGCGCGTCGAAGCCTCGCCTCCGCCATTGGGCGATGTATCGAACACGACCGCGCTCACCGCGCATTTCCCGTGCTGGGGCTCGTAGTAAGCGATCATGCGCGCGGTGCCGACCGTCGCCAGGATCGGCTCGTTCGGACCGACCGGACCGAGATTGGCCCGCGCGTCGTCGGCGTTTGCAGTTTGTGTCACGGCGAGCGCGGTCAACGCGACCGCCGCAGCAATAGGAAGAAGTTTCAGGGTTCGCAGCAACATCGGTAGGCCTCCATTTGACGATGATCAGCACGAATCGCTTCGTGCTGCATTGCAACGAACATAGTGTTGCAACGCGACAAATCTATGTTGCAGTGCAACGACAAACTGCCGCGTGTCCGGCTGCCGCACGTGTTCTCCGAAGAGTCGATTGAGTTTGATGATCGTGCACGGATGATGTGCGCCGCGCACATAACGCGCACATAAGATGTGCAGCTGGCGCGGCCGTTAACCGAGCTTTGCCTTGACGGCGCCGCTCGCTTTGCCGAAATCCATCTGTCCGGCGTAGCGGCTTTTGAGCACGGCCATGACCTTACCCATGTCCCGCACGCCTTCCGCACCCGTCTCGGCGATCGCGTCGTCGATCGCTTTCGTCATGTCTTCTTCCGAAAGCTGCTTGGGCAGAAATTCGCGAATGATCGCGACCTCATCCCCTTCTTGCTGGGCGAGCTCGGTGCGGCCGGCGTCGGCATAGATCTTCTGCGACTCCTCGCGCTGCTTGATCATCTTGGCGAGGAGCTCGAGCAGCTCGGCGTCGGTGGCTTGGCCGCTGCCGGCCGTACGCGCGGCGATGTCGCGGTCCTTGATGGCGGCGCTCACCAGGCGCAGCGTGGAGAGCCGGCGCGCATCACGCGCCTTGGTCGCAGCTTGAAGTGCGGCGGTGATGGTCTCGCGCATGATTGTCTTTGAGCGGGTGTTCAGGAAGGAAGCTCCCAACCTAATCGAGGGCGCGAGGCAGCGCAAGCGAATTTGCGAACCTAAGATATTGTTTTAACAGGAAAATATTTGATCTTGCGGATTGACCGCGTCACACAGCTGACGTAAATAGCCGGACCAGAGGATGCGCGCCGCCTGGCGCGCAGGCCCTCGGATCCGACCGAATAGAGCGGGCCTTGGCCGCATAAAGCAGCCGCCCAGCGTTTGCCGATGACCGACGAACCCGACACTCCGGCCATGGAGGCCACCGCTTCGCGCGCGCGGACCATGCCGCCTTGGGCCGACGAGACGCCCACGGCGCTGCTCGTGCTGGCCGACGGCACGGTGATCGAAGGCCAAGGCGCGGGCGCCACCGGCGTCGCGGTCGGCGAGGTCTGCTTCAACACGGCGATGACCGGCTATCAGGAGATCCTGACCGACCCGTCCTACACGGGGCAGATCATCACCTTCACCTTCCCGCATGTCGGCAATGTCGGCACGAATATCGAGGACATCGAGACATCGAACCTCGCCGCCTCGTCCGGCGTGCAGGGCTGCGTCCTGCGCGCTCCCATCACCGCGCCGTCGAACTGGCGCGCGGGGCAAGATTTCGACGCGTGGCTCAAGGCGCGCGGCATCATCGCCATCACCGGCGTCGACACGCGCGCGCTCACCGCCTTGATCCGCGACAAAGGCATGCCGCAGGCCGTCATCGCGCACGCCGCCGACGGTCAATTCGATGTGGATGCCTTGAGGCGCGAGGCGGCCGGCTGGCCGGGCATGGTCGGGCTCGACCTCGCCAAGGACGTGACGTGCGGACAGAGCTACAGCTGGGACGAGACGCCCTGGGAATGGGGCAAGGGCTACGGCCGCCAAGAGGCCCCACGCTTCCATGTGGTGGCCATCGACTTCGGGCTGAAGCGCAACATCCTGCGCGAGTTGGCGCAAGCCGGCTGCAAGGTGACGGTGGTGCCGGCAACCACTTCGGCACAGGAGATCCTGGAGCGCAATCCCGACGGCGTGTTCATCTCCAACGGTCCCGGGGATCCGGCGGCGACCGGCGAATATGCGGTGCCGGAGATCAAGAAGCTGGTGGAGTCCGGCCTGCCGACCTTCGGCATCTGTCTCGGCCATCAAATGCTCGGCCTCGCGCTCGGCGGCACGACGAGCAAGATGCACCAAGGCCATCACGGCGCGAACCATCCGGTGAAGGACTTCACCACGCATAAGGTGGAGATCACCTCGATGAATCACGGCTTCGCGGTGGAGCGCGACAGCCTGCCCGGATCAGTCGAGGAGACGCACGTCTCGCTGTTTGACGGCTCGAACGCCGGGCTGAAGCTCAAGGACAGGCCGGTGTTCTCGGTGCAGTACCACCCGGAGGCGTCACCGGGCCCGCAAGACAGCCATTATCTCTTCACGCGCTTCGTGGCGCTGATGGAAGAGGCCAAGAAGAAGGCTTAGCGCCAGGCTTTACCGACCGCGTCGGCCATGGTCGCGCCGCGCTGGCCGAGCGGCTGTTGCGGCGGCGAAGTGGTGTCTTCCGCGGTCTGATGCTCGAGCTCCGCATTGAGCTCGCCACCGACCAGGATGACGATCACGCTCATCCACAGCCACATCATCAGGCCGATGCCTGCGCCGAGGGAGCCATAGGTCGCATCGTAATTGGCGAAGTTCGACAGATACCAGGAGAACAGCGCGGAGCCTAAGAGCCAGGCGACGGTGGCGAAGACCGCGCCGACACTGAGCCAACGCCAGCGCGCCTTGGCACGGCTTGGCCCGTAGCGATAGAGCACCGAGAGTGCGATCAGCACGACCAGCAACAGCGCCGGCCAGCGGAGCCATGACAGGACTACGCCCATTTGCGTATCGAGGCCGACCCAGGCGAGCACCAGCGGCAGCACCACGATGGCGGAAAGCGCGAGGAGCACGCAGACAAGCGCGCCGAGGGTGAAGGCGAAGGCGACGAGGGTGAGATACACGAAGCCGCGCTTCTCCCGCTCGTCATAGACGACGTTGAGAGAGTCGATAATCGCCTTCATGCCGGCGTTCGCACTCCAAAGAGCAAGACCAAGACCGAAGACAAAGCCGAAGCTGAGCGAGCCGGTGCTCGTCTCGGCGATGCGGGTCACCTGCTCGCGCACGATATCGATGCCGGACGCGGGCATGACGCCTGACAAGAGAGACAGCTGATTGTTGATGGTGACGGGGTCGCTATAGAGACCGTAAAGGGAGACCAGCGCGGTCACGGCGGGAAACAGCGCGAGCAACATATAGAAGACAACGCCTGCGGCCACCGCGAGCAGCCTATCCTCGCTGATCTGGTTGACGACGCGATAGCCGACATCCATCCAGCCCTTGGCCGGGATTTTGTGCGGGCCTGTCGCGCGCCGGCCGCGGCCCTTGTCGTAGGCGCGGGCCTGCTGAACATGCCCCGGCTCCTGCGACGGGCGCATCGCCATAGCGCCCGAACCTGTGTCCGGAAACTCCTCCGGGGCCTCGGCGGGCTTGGGAGCCGCATCGCGCGAATCGGCCGGCTGGTCTGTCCCCTCTGTGGCCTTGTGGCGCGGCACGCGCGACGACGGAAGGACGTAGCGGTCGAGCGCATAGGCCCCGCCGATCGCGCCGGAAGCGATCAACAGGTCGAGCCAAAGGGGCGTGTTTGCGCGTGGTTGGGCTGCCATCGGGTGAGGTTTACATGCGGGGTTTGAAGGGAAACTCACCGGGCACCACAAAGTTGCGAAAAAGTGCCGGTTTTCCGGCCTGGTCCGGACGTGCTTTGCTTCCCTCACCGCGGAATCTGGTCTAAGACCTCCGCGGCCCCCGCCTTTCCATCCACAAAGCCGGGGCCCGAGTCAGCCTAAATGCCCAAACGCGAAGACATAAAGTCCATCCTGATCATCGGGGCCGGACCGATCGTGATCGGCCAGGCCTGCGAGTTCGACTATTCCGGCACCCAAGCCTGCAAGGCCCTGAAAGAAGAGGGCTACCGGATCGTGCTGGTGAACTCGAACCCGGCCACGATCATGACGGACCCGGAGCTGGCCGACGCCACCTATATCGAGCCGATCACGCCGGAGGTCGTCGCCAAGATCATCGAGAAGGAGCGGCCCGACGCGCTGCTGCCCACCATGGGCGGGCAGACGGCCCTCAACACCGCGCTCAGCCTCGACCGCTCGGGCGTGCTGAAAGAGTTCGGGGTCGAGATGATCGGCGCCCGCGCCGAGGTGATCGACAAGGCGGAAGACCGCGAGCTGTTCCGCGAGGCAATGGAGAAGATCGGGCTCGAGACGCCACGCTCGCGACTCGCCGACGCCGCCTCACTGAAGCGCGCCGACCGGAAGACCTACAAGGACGAGGTCGCGCGCATCGAAGCCGAGAACCCCGAGCCGGACGCCCGCGCCAAGGCAATGCTCGAGTTCGAGGCCGATTGGGCCCGGCATGAAAGCGAGCGGCGCAGGCGCTACGTGGAGAAGGGCCTGATCGAGGCGCTCGAAGCGCTGCAGGACATCGGCCTGCCCGCGATCATCCGCCCGTCTTTCACGCTCGGCGGCACCGGCGGCGGCATCGCTTACAACCGCGAGGAGTTCCTCGAGATCATCGAGCGGGGACTCGACGCCTCACCCACTTGCGAGGTGCTGATCGAGGAGTCGGTGATCGGCTGGAAGGAATATGAGATGGAGGTCGTCCGCGACAAGGACGACAACTGCATCATCATCTGCTCCATCGAGAACATCGACCCGATGGGCGTGCATACCGGCGACTCAATTACCGTGGCGCCGGCCCTGACGCTGACCGACAAAGAATATCAGATCATGCGCAACGCCTCGATCGCGGTCTTACGCGAGATCGGCGTTGAGACCGGCGGCTCGAACGTGCAGTTCGCGGTCAACCCGGACGACGGACGGCTCATCATCATCGAGATGAATCCGCGCGTGTCGCGCTCCTCGGCGCTTGCGTCGAAGGCGACCGGCTTTCCCATCGCCAAGATCGCCGCCAAGCTCGCGGTCGGCTACACGCTGGACGAGCTTTCCAACGACATCACCGGCGGCGCGACGCCCGCGAGCTTCGAGCCGACCATCGATTACGTGGTGACCAAGATCCCGCGCTTCGCGTTCGAGAAGTTCGCAGGAAGCGCGCCGACCTTGACCACGTCGATGAAATCGGTGGGCGAAGCCATGGCCATCGGCCGGACCTTCCAAGAGTCGCTGCAAAAGGCGCTCCGCTCCATGGAGACCGGGCTGACGGGTCTCGATGACTTCCAGTTCGCGGGGCTCGGCCAGGGCGACGACAAGAACGTGATCCGCGAGGCGCTCGGCACGCCAACGCCTGACCGGCTGCTGAAAGTCGCGCAAGCCTTGCGGCTCGGCTTCAGCCACGAGCAAATCTACGACAGCTGCCGTATCGATCCGTGGTTCATCCGCCAGATCCAGGACATCATCGACGCGGAGCTGCGGGTTCGCCAGCACGGCTTGCCGACGACGGCCTCACAGTTCCGGGCGCTGAAGCGACAAGGCTTCTCGGACGAGCGGCTGGCGACCTTGGCCAAGCTCGAGCCAGCCGAGGTCGCAAAGCGGCGGCGCGATCTCGACGTGCACCCGGTCTTCAAACGCATCGACACCTGCGCGGCCGAGTTCGCCTCCCCCACCGCGTATATGTATTCCACCTACGAGACGGGCTTCCCCGGCGGCGAAGCGTGCGAGGCGCGGCCCTCCGGCGCGGACAAGATCATTATCCTCGGCGGCGGCCCGAACCGCATCGGCCAAGGCATCGAGTTCGACTATTGCTGCTGTCACGCGGCGTTCTCGCTGTCGGCCGCAGGCTTCGAGACCATCATGGTCAACTGCAACCCCGAAACCGTCTCGACCGACTACGACACGTCCGACAGGCTCTATTTCGAGCCGCTGACGGAAGAGGACGTGCTGGAGATCGTGCGCAAGGAGCAGGAGGTCGGCACGCTACGAGGCGTGATCGTGCAGTTCGGCGGCCAGACGCCGCTCAAGCTCGCCGCGGCGCTCGAGCACGCCAAGGTGCCGATCCTCGGCACCTCACCCGACGCCATCGATCTCGCGGAAGACCGCGACCGCTTCAAGGCGCTGATCGAGCGGCTCGGTCTCAAGCAGCCGCATAACGGCATCGCGCGTTCCGCAGACGAGGCCGTCGCCATCGCCAAGGACATCGGGTTTCCCGTGGTCATCCGCCCATCTTACGTGCTGGGCGGCCGCGCCATGGAGATCGTGCACGACGAGATCCAGCTTGCCCGCTACATGACGGAGGCCGTGGTGGTGTCGGGCAAGAGTCCGGTGCTGCTCGATTCGTATTTGCGCGACGCCATCGAGGTGGACGTGGATGCGCTCGCCGACGGAACGGACGTGTTTGTCTGCGGCGTGATGGAGCATATCGAGGAGGCGGGCGTGCATTCCGGCGACTCGGCCTGCTCGCTCCCGCCGCATTCGCTGAAGCCGGAGATCATCGCCGATCTCGAGCGTCAGTCGATCGAGCTTGCCCGCGCCCTCAACGTGATCGGGCTCATGAATGTGCAGTTCGCCATCCAGAACGACGACATCTATATCCTCGAGGTCAATCCACGCGCCTCGCGCACGGTGCCGTTCGTCGCCAAGGTGATCGGCCTGCCCATCGCCGGCATCGCTTCGCGGGTCATGGCCGGAAAGCCGCTCGCCGCGTTCGGCTTGAAGCGGCCGCAGCTCAACCATATCGCGGTGAAGGAAGCGGTGTTCCCCTTCGCGCGCTTCCCCGGCGTCGATCCGGTGCTCGGTCCGGAGATGCGCTCGACCGGCGAGGTGATGGGCATCGACCGGGACTACGCGGTCGCCTTCGCCAAGAGCCAGCTCGGCGGCGGCACCAAGCTGCCGCTCTCCGGCACGGTGTTCGTCTCGGTGAAGGATTCGGACAAGGAGCGGCTGCTGGCGCCGGTGCGCAAGCTCGTGGACATGGGCTTCCGCATCGTCGCCACCCGCGGCACCAAGCGCCATCTCGACGCCAACGGCATCCCCTGCGAGCGGGTCAACAAGGTGCTGGAAGGCCGCCCTCATATCGTCGACGCCATTACCAATGGCGAGATCGATATCGTGTTCAACACCACGGAGGGCGCCAAGGCGCTGGCCGACTCCATGTCGATCCGGCGGTCGGCCTTGATCAACCACATCCCCTATTATACAACACTCGCCGGCGCCCTGGCCGCCACCGAGGCCATCAAGGCCCTCCGGGAAGGCAGCCTGACCGTCGCCCCCCTGCAAAGCTATGTCGGCAAAGGCTCCGCAGAGCTCGCCGAGATGGCTTAGGCAACCGGTCAAAATCAACAGATTCTTGACTTGGACGGGTCTATTCCTTGACAGTATTGCCAAGGGGACCCCCCGAAGGAGCTTTGACTGACATGGAAAAAGTACCGATGACCGCGGAAGGCTTTACCGCGCTTGAGGCTGAGATCAAGCATCTCAAGACCGTCGAGCGGCCGCGGATCATCAAATTGATTGCGGAAGCCCGCGCGCACGGCGACCTCTCGGAGAACGCCGAATATCACGCCGCGAAGGACCTGCAAGGCCTCACCGAGGCGCGCATGGCCGACCTCGAGGACAAGCTGTCGCGCGCCGACATCATCGACGTCTCCAAGCTCAAGGGCGACCAGGTCATGTTCGGCGCGACGGTTACCCTGGTCGACGAGGACACCGACGACAAGGTCAAGTACCGCATCGTCGGCGAGACCGAGGCATCCGTGAAGGACGGCAAGATCTCCATCACCTCGCCGATCGCGCGCGCCCTGCTCGGCAAGCGCAAGAAGGACGTGGTCGAGGTCTCGACGCCCGGCGGCGGCAAATCCTACGAGATCGTCAAGGTCGAGTTCAAATAGCCGGACGCTCGTCCTCCCGAGCCCAAATTCCGCCCCTTCCCGTCCGTAAAGACAGCGCCATGATCACCCGGCGCCGACTTCTCGCGGGCGCGCCCGGCGCTTTGCTGGCATGCGCTGTCGTGCCATCGGCCCGGGCCGCCACACCAGCTAAATCCTTGGAGCAGACCTTCGCGGCGATCGAAGTGAAGGCCGGCGGGCGTCTCGGCGTGGCGGCGTACGGCACAGGCTCGGGACTGAAGGCGGCATGGCGCGGCGACGAACGCTTCCCCCTGTGCAGCACATTCAAATGGCTTGCGGGCGCCGCGATCCTCGCGCGGGTCGATCAAGGTAAAGAGACGCTCAAGCGGAAGGTGCCGATACGGGCCGAGGAGATCGTCACCTATTCGCCTGCGACCGAGAAACATGTGGGAGAGACCATGCCGCTCGAGCAAATTTGCGAAGCGGCGATCACCTTGAGCGACAACACGGCAGGCAATCTCATGCTGGCTGCGCTCGGCGGACCGGAGGGCTTCAACGCTTATGTCCGTTCGCTGGGAGATGGCGTGACGCACCTCGACCGCATCGAGCCCGCCCTCAACGAGGCCGCGCCGGAGGATCCGCGCGACACGACGACGCCGCTTGCGATGATCGCCGATCTCGACGCGGCGCTCGTCGGCGATGCGCTGAGCCGTGCGTCGCGCAACAAGCTCACGGCGTGGCTGATCGGCAACGAGACGGGCGACGCCCGCTTGCGGGCGGGGCTACCGGAGAACTGGCGGGTCGGCGACAAGACGGGGACCTGCAACGCGCGGACGTCGAACGATGTGGCCATCGCCTGGCCACCAAGCGGGAAGCCCGTTCTGATCGCGGTCTATCTGGCGGAGTCGGATGTCAGCCCAGAGGCGCAGAACAAGGCCATCGCCGACGTGGCCCGCGCGGTCGCGACGGCCGTGGGCTGAATCAGGCGTTGGCGAGCTTCGCCCGCAAGCCCACGGCGGCGCCTTTCAGGGCCGGAAACTCGGCGAGGATCACATAGACCGGGATGGGGCCGACGTACTCCTTCATGCGGCCCTTGTGCTCGAAGGCCTCGCGGAAATCGCCTTGGGTCAGGCGGCGCAGGAGCTTGGGCGCGATGCCGCCGCCGAGATAGACGCCGCCGCGCGCGCCGAACACGAGCGCCACGTCGCCGGCGAAACGGCCGAGCCACGTGGTAAAGATATCAAGCGCTTCTTCGGCGATCTCATCCTCGCCGCTCAGCGCCCGCCGCTCCACCTCGACCGGCTCCAACACCTCCTCCACGTGTCCGCGCGAGGCGGCAATGGCCTGGTGCAATTCCGTCAGCCCCGGACCCGACAGGGCGCGCTCCACGGAGAGGCGCTCGCGTCCCTTTCGCAGGCGCTCGACGAGCGCAAGCTCGGCCTCGGTCTCCGCGCCGAGGGTGGCGTGGCCCCCCTCGCTCGACACCGGCACCCAGCCCATCGGCGACCAGACGAGCCCGGCAACACCGAGACCGGTCCCCGGCCCGAGCACGACCTTGGGACCGTGCTCGACCGGCGCCGCGCCGCCGATCTGATGCAGCTCGACCTCGGCCAGATACGGCAAGGACAAGGACAAGGCTTCGAAATCATTGAACAAATGAATCACGTCGAGTCCCGCCTCGCCGGCGAGCGCGCTTTGCGAAAAGGACCACGGCGCGTTGGTGAGCTGGACCGTGTCCTCCAGCAGCGGTGCGGCCACGGCGATGCCCGCATGCGCCACCTCCTCGCCCACATCGTTGAGATAAAAGCGTATGGCGTCCGCGAGGCTCGCATGATCGGCGTTGCGGAAGCGGCGGACGGCCGAGACTTCGAGCGTGACGAGATCGGCCACGGCGAAGCGCGCGTAGGTGCCGCCGATATCGGCGACGAGTGCGCGCGGCGGGATTGGGCTCGTTCTACTCATCGGTGCTGCCGGTATCCTCTGGAGGCCCGGTGGTAAACCATTTTGTGATGGCTCGCGAGCCTTGCAACGGGCCGCAGCATGATAAACAAGCATCGGACGCCGTTGCTGAAGTCGCCAAGGATCGTTTCATGCTCACCAGGCCCGCAGCCCTGACCGCCCTAGCCCTCCTCGCTTTCGTCCCGCTGGCGCTCGCCCATGAAGGCGCGACCGGCGTGGTGAAGGAGCGCATGGACCTGATGGATACGCAAAAGGATGCCATGAAGGTCATCGGCGAGATGGCCAAGGGCAAGGTGCCCTTCGACGCCGCCAAGGCCGCCGAGGCGGCAGGCGAGATCGAAAGGACCTCGAAGCAGATCCCCGAGCTCTTTCCCGAAGGGACCGGCGGGCACCCGAGCGAGGCGAAGCCCGAAGTCTGGACCAAGTGGGAGGAGTTCACCGGCGACGCGGAGGGGCTCGAGACGGCGGCCAAGGACCTGATCCTCGCGCTCGAAGCGCCTGGGGCGCCCGACTGGAAAACCCAGTTCAAAGGCGTGATCGACGCCTGCAAGACCTGCCACAAGACGTTCCGGATGGAAGAGAAGGATTGAGGCGGCGTCCCCGGCAGGTTGATGAGGCTGCCCGCGCGGCCCAAAATCCCTATAGTCTCGGCCACCAGACCTCCCGACCCGGCACGGCATGATCGATAAACTTGAATTCATCATCGCGCTCTCCCGCGAGCGGCATTTCGGGCACGCGGCGGAAGCCTGCGGCGTGAGCCAGCCGACCTTCTCGGCCGGCATCAAGCAGCTCGAGGACACGCTCGGCGTGCTCTTGGTGGAGCGCGGCTCCCGCTTCCGCGGCTTCACACCGGAAGGCGAGCGGGTGCTCGACTGGGCGCGGCGCATCGTGGGCGACACCCGCGCCATGCGCCAGGAGATCGACGCACTGAAGCATGGCCTGGCCGGACATATCCGCATCGCCGCGATCCCCACCGCGCTCGCCATGGTGGGGCTCATCACCACACCCTACCGGGCGCAGCACCCGGATGTGAGCTTCACCATCTGGTCCCGCAACTCGATCGAAGTCCTCGGCATGTTGGAGAATCTCGAGATCGACGCCGGGCTCACTTATCTCGACAACGAACCGCTTGGCCGGGTGCAGACCGTACCGCTCTATAGCGAGGAGTACCGGCTGCTCGCCTCCGCCGACAGCCCGCTCGGCGACCGGGACCAGGTCACCTGGGCGGAGGTCGGCAAGGTGCCGCTCTGCCTGCTCACGCCGGACATGCAGAATCGGCGGATCATCGAGACGCTGCTCCGCGAGGCGGGCTCCGAGGTGGCGCCGACGCTCGAATCCGACTCCATCATCGTTTTGTTCTCCCATGTACGCACAGGAAAGTGGGCGAGCGTCATGCCCGCCAAGCTTGCCGAAGGTCTCGGTCTCACGGAGAAGGTGCGCGCCATTCCCATCGTCGAGCCCGAGGTGTCGCACTCGATCGGGCTCGTGGTCCCGCAACGCAACCCACTGACACCTTTGATCAATGCGCTGGTCAGCGAGGCCAAGCAGCTGGCCCCGATCCTGAGCGCGCACGTGCCCTCGGGGCCGATCCTGAAAGCCTGAGCCGAACGGCGCGCCCCGCCGACCAAAGCGGGCCCCTAACTCTTTGTCATCGATCAGGAATCCCGATCGGGTCACGGGGCTGCTTTATTGATTCCGCAGGCGTTTTTACCCATTTTTATAAACGCTCCAAAACGTCGAAGGAGCGTCAATAACGCGGCTGGGCAATGCCACGACATGAACCATGGACGCCTGAGCGCGCGAGCGAAATCATCGCGCAGCATCAGGATCAAAAGGGCGCCACGCTCCCAATTCTGCACGCCTTGCAGGACGCCTTCGGCTGCGTACCGCTCGACGCCGAGCCGATGATCGCCAATGCGCTCAATATCTCGCGCGCCGAGGTGCATGGCTGCGTGACCTTTTATCATGACTTCAAGCGCGAGCCGGGCGGCCGCCGAACCCTGAAGCTTTGCCTCGCCGAGTCCTGTCAGGCTTCCGGCGGGCGGGCGCTCGAAAAACGCGCATGCGAGAAGCTCGGTGTGGACATGGGCGGCACCACCGCGGACCGCCGCGTGACGCTGGAGCCGGTCTACTGCCTCGGCCTGTGCCACTCCTCGCCTGCCGCGATGCTCGATCATGACGTTTACGGCGCGCTGGACGAAGAGGGGCTCGATGAGCTGCTCAGGGAGGCGCAGTCGTGACCCGCATCTTTATCTCCCGCGATTCCGGCGCGCTCTGCGTCGGCGCCGAGGCCGTTGCGAAGAAATTCCGCGACGAGGCCAAGGACCGCGGTCTCGATGTGGAGATCGTGCGCACGGGTTCACGCGGCATGTATTGGCTGGAGCCGCTGATCGAGGTCGAGACCCCGGAGGGCCGGGTCGGCTACGGGCCGGTCAAGGCTTCGAAGGTCGGCGATCTCATCGATGCCGGGATGCTCGACGGCAAGCCGCACGAGACATGCATCGGCGTGGTGGACGAATATCCCTGGATCAAGAACCAGACCCGCCTCACCTTCGCCCGCTGCGGCATCATCGATCCGCGCTCGGTCGAGGATTACCAAGCTCATGGCGGCTATGAAGGCCTGAAGAAAGCCATCGAGGGCGGCCCGAAGACTATTCTCGAGGAGGTACTGACCTCAGGCTTGCGCGGCCGTGGCGGCGCGGGCTTTCCCACCGGCATCAAATGGCGCACGGTCTCCGAGACGCCGCCTCAGCAAAAATACATCGTCTGCAACGCCGACGAAGGCGATAGCGGCACCTTCGCCGACCGCATGATCATGGAAGGCGATCCCCTCGTGCTGATCGAAGGCATGACCATCGCCGGCATCGCGGTGGGCGCCACCTACGGCTACATCTATCTCCGTTCCGAATATCCCCACGCCTTCGAGACCCTGAACATCGCCATCGAGGAAGCGCGCAAGGCCGGCTTCCTCGGCGACAACGTCATGGGCTCGGGCTATGCCTACGATATGGAAGTCAGGCTCGGCGCCGGCGCCTATGTGTGCGGCGAGGAGACCTCGCTGCTGGACAGCCTGGAAGGCAAGCGCGGCGAGGTGCGCGCCAAGCCGCCGCTCCCGGCCCATGTCGGCCTGTTCGGTCAGCCCACGATCATCAACAACGTGCTGTCACTCGCCTCCGTGCCGATCATCATGGACAGAGGCGGGGAGTTCTATCGCGATTTCGGCATGGGCAAGTCGCGCGGCACCATGCCCATCCAGCTCGCCGGCAATATCAAGCACGGCGGCCTCTACGAAACGGCCTTCGGCATCACGCTCGGCGAGCTGGTGGACGAGATCGGCGGCGGCACCTATTCGGGCCGGCCCGTGCGCGCCGTCCAGGTGGGCGGTCCGCTCGGCGCGTATATGCCGCGCGCGCTGTTCGACACGCCGTTCGACTACGAGGCCTTCACGGCCGTCGACGGGCTGATCGGCCATGGCGGAATCGTGGTGTTCGACGACACGGTGGACATGGCCCAGCAAGCCCGCTTCGCCATGGAGTTCTGCGCCGTGGAGTCTTGCGGCAAGTGCACGCCCTGCCGGATCGGCTCCGCCCGCGGCATGGAACTGATGGACAAGATCATGGCCGATCAGGACCGGGAGTCCAATCTGGCCGTGCTCGAAGACCTTTGCGACACAATGAAATGGGGATCCCTTTGCGCTCTTGGCGGCTTCACGCCGTATCCCGTGATGAGCGCATTGACCCATTTTCCCGAAGATTTCGGCGCCACCAAGAAGCGCCTAGAAGCTGCTGAATGAGGAAGCCCAGATGTCTTTGATCCAGGAAATCGACTACGGCACGCCGGAAGCCAAGTCCGAGAAGACCGTGAAAGTCACCATCGACGGCGTCGAGCTGACCGTGCCCGAGGGCACCTCGATCATGCGCGCGGCGATGGAGCGGGGCACGCAGATCCCCAAGCTCTGCGCCACGGACATGGTGGAATCCTTCGGCTCTTGCCGGCTTTGCCTGGTCGAGATCGAAGGCCGCAACGGCACACCCGCCTCCTGCACGACCCCGGTGGCGGACGGCATGGTGGTCAAGACCCAGACCGACCGCCTGAAGCGGCTGCGCAAGGGCGTGATGGAGCTCTATATCTCGGAGCATCCGCTCGACTGTCTGATCTGCTCGGCCAATGGCGACTGCGAGCTTCAGGACATGTCCGGCGCCGTGGGCCTGCGCGAGGTGCGCTACGGCTATGACGGCGCGCGGCACCCGAACCCGGGCATCGACGCTTCGAACCCCTATTTCACCTACGAGCCCTCCAAGTGCATCGTCTGCTCCCGCTGCGTGCGCGCCTGCGAGGAAGTGCAAGGCACCTTCGCGCTGACCATCGCCGGCCGCGGCTTCTCATCGGTGGTGTCGCCCTCCATGGAAGAGGCCTTCATCGATTCCGAGTGCGTGTCGTGCGGCGCCTGCGTGCAGGCCTGCCCCACCGCGACGCTGAACGAGAAATCGGTCATCAATATCGGTACGCCGGAGAGCTCGGTGGTCACCACGTGCGCTTATTGCGGCGTGGGCTGCACCTTCAAGGCGGAGATGCGCGGCGACGAGTTGGTGCGTATGGTCCCCTATAAGGACGGCAAGGCAAACCGCGGCCATTCCTGCGTGAAGGGCCGCTTCGCCTACGGTTATGCGCACCACAAGGATCGCATCCTGAACCCGATGATCCGCGAGAAGATCACCGATCCCTGGCGCGAAGTCTCCTGGGAGGAGGCCATCCAGTACACGGCGTCCGAGTTCAAGCGCATCCAGGCCAAATACGGCAAGGGCTCGGTCGGCGGCATCACCTCATCGCGCTGTACCAACGAAGAGACCTATTTGGTGCAGAAGCTGATCCGCGCAGGCTTCGGCAATAACAATGTCGACACGTGCGCCCGCGTCTGCCACTCGCCCACGGGCTACGGGCTCAAGACCGCGTTCGGCACGAGCGCCGGCACCCAGGACTTCGACTCCGTCGAGCAGACCGACGTCGTCCTCATCATCGGCGCCAACCCGACCGACGGTCACCCGGTGTTCGCCTCGCGCATGAAGAAGCGCCTGCGCGACGGCGCCAAGCTGATCATTCTCGACCCGCGCCGCATCGACCTGGTGCGTACGCCGCATATCGAGGCCGATTATCATCTGCCGCTGAAGCCCGGCACGAACGTGGCCGTGGTCACCGCGCTGGCCCATGTCATCGTCACCGAGGGCTTGGTGAACGAGAAGTTCGTGCGCGAGCGCTGCGACTGGGAAGACTTCCAGGAGTGGGCCGCGTTCGTGGCCGATCCGCGCCACGCGCCCGAGGCGATCGAGAAGACCACCGGCGTTCCCGCCGAGCTGGTGCGCGGCGCCGCCCGCCTCTATGCCACCGGCGGCAACAGCGCCATTTATTACGGCCTCGGCGTCACCGAGCACAGCCAGGGCTCGACCACGGTGATGGCGATCGCCAATCTCGCCATGGCGACCGGCAATATCGGCCGCGAAGGCGTGGGCGTGAACCCCTTACGCGGGCAGAACAACGTGCAGGGCTCCTGCGACATGGGCTCCTTCCCGCACGAGCTGCCGGGCTACCGTCATATTTCCGACAGCGTGACGCTGGAGCTGTTCGAGCAGCTTTGGGGCCGCCCGCTGGACAACGAGCCTGGCTTGCGTATCCCCAACATGATCGACGCCGCGCTCGACGGCTCGTTCAAGGGCATCTACATCCAGGGCGAGGACATCCTCCAGTCCGACCCGAACACGCAGCACATGGCCGCCGGCCTTGCCGCCATGGAGTGCGTGGTGGTGCAGGATTTGTTCCTGGTCGAGACCGCGAACTACGCGCACGTGTTCCTGCCCGGCTCCACCTTCCTGGAGAAGAACGGCACGTTCACCAACGCCGAGCGCCGCATTCAGCGCGTGCGCAAGGTGATGGCGCCGGTCAACGGCTACGAGGACTGGGAGATCACCCAGATGCTGTCGAACGCGCTGGGCTATCCCATGCAGTACGACCACCCGTCGCAGATCATGGACGAAATCGCGCGGCTGACGCCGACCTTCGCGGGCGTCTCCTACGAGAAGCTCGACGAGCTCGGTTCGGTGCAATGGCCGTGCAACGAGGCGGCGCCGGAGGGCACGCCCGTCATGCATATGGACGGCTTCGTGCGCGGCAAGGGCAAGTTCGTCATCACCGAATACGTGGCGACGGACGAGAAGACCGGCCCGCGCTTCCCGCTGCTGCTCACTACGGGCCGCATCCTGTCCCAATATAATGTGGGCGCGCAGACGCGGCGCACCGCCAACGTGGTTTGGCATGAGGAGGATCGCCTCGAGATCCATCCCCACGATGCCGAGAACCGCGGCGTGCGCGACGGAGACTGGGTGAAGATCGCAAGCCGTACCGGCGAGACCACGTTGCGGGCGCTGATCACCGATCGCGTGGCGCCGGGCGTGGTCTACACGACCTTCCACCACCCGAGCACGCAGGTGAACGTGGTGACCACCGAGTTTTCCGACTGGGCCACGAACTGCCCCGAATACAAAGTGACGGCCGTGCAGATCGCGCCGTCCAACGGGCCGTCCGAGTGGCAGGAGGAATACGAGGAGCTGTCGAAGGCGGCACGGCGCATCGCCGAGCCTCTGGTGGCGGCCGAGTAGCCTCACCCTCCTCTCGCCGCGAAGCCACGGAGCGCCTCAAGCCCATGAAACCCGACACCCTCGTCCATATGGCGAACCAGATCGGCAAGTTCTTCCAGTATCAGCGGAAGGACGAGGTCATTCCGGGAATCGCAAATCATATCAAGCAGTTCTGGGACCCGCGGATGCGCACGGCGATCTTCGCCTATGTGGACCAGGGCGGCGAAGGGCTCGACCCTCTGGTCAAGGAAGCGATCCTCCACCTGAAGGAAGCCCGGGAGCACGGCGAGTCGAGCTTCCAGGGCACGTAGGGGCCCCTGGCCCGGCCCCTCCCCGTCTTGCTTAGGTGTCGCGGCGGCAGATGATAAGATTTCGTCGTGCCTAGTCTGACGCCCGAGGAACTCACCGCCATCAAGCTGTCTCTCCGCGTCGCCGCGGTGGCGACGCTGGTAAGCCTGCCCGTTGGCATCGCGGTCGCCATGCTGATCGGGCGGGGCCGGTTTTGGGGGCGCCCTCTCCTCAACGCGTTCGTGCTTCTGCCGCTAGTGCTGCCGCCGGTGGTGACCGGTTACGTGCTGCTGCTGCTGTTCGGCCGGCAAGGCCCGATCGGCAGCTGGCTCTACGAGACGTTTGGGATCGTGGTGGCCTTCCGCTGGACGGGCGCGGCGCTGGCCTGCGCCATCATGGGTTTCCCGCTTCTGGTCCGCGCCATTCAGCTGTCGGTGGAGGCGGTGGATCGGCGGCTCGAGCAGGCGGCAAGCACGCTCGGCGCCAGCCGGGCATGGGTATTCCTCACGGTGACGCTGCCCTTGATCGCGCCCGGCATCATCGCCGGCGCCATTCTCGCCTTCGCCCGGTCCATGGGCGAGTTCGGCGCGACCATCACCTTCGTTTCGAACATTCCGGGCGAGACGCAGACCCTGCCGAGCCTGATCTACACCTTCACGCAGGTGCCCGGCGGCGACGCCGGCGCGTTGCGTCTTACGCTCGTGTCGGTCGCGATCTCGCTCGGCGCGATCCTCGCCGCGGAAGCGGTCGCCCAGTTCATCGGCCGGCGCGTCCGCAGCGATTAGCCGGCCGTCGCGGCCTATTCGCCCGGCTTGCCAGGCATGACGGCGACGCCCCAAGGCAGACGCCCCACCGGCACCGATTTTGCGGCCTTCAAGGTTTCCGCGTCGATCACCGTCAGGTCGTTGGTGAGACCGTTGGCGACATAGTATTTCTTGTAGTCGGGGCTGAACTCGCCGTGCCACGGACGCTGGCCGACGAGGACATAATCAATGACTTCCTTCTTCTTCGCATCGATCACCGCCACGCGGTTGGCCGGGCCCAACGGAACGAAGACGCGGCCATGGTCCTCGTCGAAGTCCATGCCGACGGGCTGAAGCTGCTCAGGGCGCAAACCCGGAACCTCGAAATTGATTTTCTTGACGACTTTCCAGTTCTGCGGATTGTCCCAATCGCTGGTGTCGACGATGGAGACCGTGCCGCCGATCTCCGAGGAGACCCAAAGCTCCTTCATGTCCTTCGAGAACTTGACCTCGCGTGGGCGGCTGTCGACGAGGATGTTGCCCACCAGCTTGATGGTCTTGTTGTCGATGATATGCGCCATGCTGGTGCTCTCGGACGTGGCGGCGGTGTAGCGGTCGTCCGGACTGACGATCATGCCTTCCGGTTCGACGCCGACGGGCACCTCGCCCAGAACCTCGCCGCTGCCGATGTTCATGACGGTGACCAAGCTGTCGTCCTCATTGGCGATGTAGATCACGTCACCCTTGGAATCGACGGCCATGAGCTCGGGATCGGGTCCCGATTCCAGCGTGCGCACGACTTCCAGCTTTGCGGTGTCGACAACATCGATGATGTCGCCATCGCCGGCGGCCACGAAGAGCTCCTTGTTGTCCGGGCTCAGGACGATGCCGCGCGGGCGCCGCGCGGTCTCGACGGTCTTGATCGTCTCCAGGGTCTCGCCGTCGATGACGGTGACCGTGTTGTCCTTCTCGTTGGAGACGAAGATGGTCTCGGCGTGGGAAGGGACGGCGAACAGAAGCAGCGCCGCAGCGGAGGCCCCGGCAAGACTGATACGAGTCATGGGTCTACCTTCAGTTGGATGGGCATTAGAACTTGCATTTGGACTCAGGCTTATCGAAGCCGAGCGTATCGGTGAGATTGGTCTGGTGCAGGAAGCCTTCCTGGGGCGAGGTCGAGACCGGGACACGCGTGCCGCCGCCGAGAATGATCGGCTGGCGCATCTGCTGATCCCAATCGCGGAAGCTCAGCGCCTGGCCCTTGAAGGCCTCGAGCTTGAAGTCGTCGGACAGCATGTATTTCTTGACGTCCTTCGGCTTGACCTTGCCGGACTTCATGGCGGCGTCGGCGAGTGCGCGGAACCCGAGCCAGGCTGTGTAGTCGCGCTCGACCGGCTTGCGGTTGGCAAGGCGCGGGATCGCGTTCTGGAAATGCATGGCGCCGGATTCCGTGTAGGACTTGTCCCACGCGGTTGCCTGGAGCCCTTGCGTGCCGACCACGGGCCGCGGCGTATAGGTGCGGTACATCAGATAATCGCCGAAATCGTCGTCGCTATTGATGACCCAGACCACGTCGTGCTCAGGCGCGCTTTCGGTCTCCATGGGCATCTGCGTCTGGATCTGCTGATGGCCGGAGTCGAGGTTCCGCGCGCCGGGCGGCAGGTCGTAGACATGGTCCTCGACCACCTTGCCGCCATAGCGGGCGGCCGAGCGCTTCACCTGGGCCAGATAATCCTGATCCTTTTCGGTGTCGCGGCGGATGACGAACCAGCGGGGCCATTTCTTCCAGATCAGATATTGCGCGAGCGCATCGGCCCGCATGGCGTAGTCGGGAATGATGTGGAAGACGTTCCTGCGGCATTCCTCCTGGCGCAACTTGGTGGCGCTGGAACGGATGTTCAGGATGAGCGCGTTCTTGGCCTCCGGCAGATCGGCCACGGCAAGCAGATCGTCGGGCTCGAGGTCGGCGAGGATGAAACGGTGGCCGGCGGCCAGTGCCTCCTTGGCCTTGGCGACGACGTCGCCGTCCTTGGGCACGATGCCCTCTTCGAGCTTGAACTCGTAGCCGATGAAATTGCCGGCCTGGTTTGCCTCCTTCTCCATGAGGCGCGCGCCCTGGATGCCTTTGTCGGTGATGATCTCCTCGGCATAAGAGAGCGGCAGCGGCTCGTCATATTCCTTGCCGAGGTAGTAGACGCGCATCAGCTTCTTGCCGGCCTTGTCCTCGGCGGCATTGTCCTCGGCGGGCGCGAGAGCCTTCTCGGCGGGCTTGGCCGGCGCCTCGGTGGCTTTAGGCGTGTCGCTGGCCGGCGGCGCATCCTGCGCGGCCACAACGGCGCTTCCGGCAATCGCCGAAATGAAAAAGACACCGGCGAGGACCGCTCCCAACCAAGGAGCGCGCGGGTCACGGGAAAGGGGCGGAGGCAAAGGCTGCATGTCTCTCTGAACGTTTCCGGTTATGGGAGGTGTTCCGGAGCTGGGCGCTCTTCTGTCTCAGACCTGCTACCGATTGGCAATGCGCACCGCACAATATGGCAACCAAATCGCCAGCGGACCGAGCTGGAATTCTTGAACGAATATATGGACTTCGGCCACGCCCTTCCAGGCCGTGGTAAAAACATTACCAATGTTTCAGGAAGCAGAAAGGCCGCCGGCCCGAGGGCTGCGGCGGCCTTCCGAAATCCAAATTCCCGCGCGCGTTATTCGCCCGGCGTCTGTGCCGGCGTGCTCACCTTCTCCATGGAGCTCGGGTTCTTCGTACGGATGAAGGCGATGACCTTCCAAAGATCATCGGAGGTCTTGATGATGGTCCCGAAAGGCGGCATCGGTCCGACCACCACTTCCGTGCGGACGCGCTTGTAGCCCTGCTTTTTGAGCTCGTCGGTGCCAAGAGCGATCAACCTGAAAACCGTGTCGTCGTCGGCGCCATAGACCCAGGCGTCATTGGTGAGCGGCGGGCACATGCCACCGCCACCGCCACCGCCGTGGCAGCCGTTGCAGCTAAAGGACAGATATTTCTTGTGGCCAATCTCGGCCATCGCATCGACATCGTCGTTGTAGGGGTTGTGCAGACCGCCGATGGGCGTCTTCTCGATGAGCTCGAGCGGCGGCGTCTGGTCATCCTTCGGACAGCACTCCTCTGCCGTGGCCGTCCCAGCAATCAGGCTCATGCCGCCAACGAGGACGGCGGCCAGTACTCCAGTGATAATCTTGCTCACGATTTCGGTTTCCTTACCCTAGGGATGATCTTGGGGCGATAGAGTCGCGCAGGCGCATCGCCCGCTGCGCTTCAGCACGTTCGCAGTCGGCGGCCGAAAAGGCATTGGCCTTGCCGGACCGTCAAAGATGTCGGTGATTCTCGCTAGACCCAGACCAGCCCCAACAACGCGTCACCGTCTTAGACCTACGGCGTGGCTGGCGAGCGGAAACATTCCCCGCTCCTCACGGGCACCATGGCAGCCGCCGCAGCGGAAGGAAAGTCATAAATAAGTGCTTGGCCGCGGCCTCAACGTGCCACGCAAACAGAAAGGCCGCCGGCCCCGAGGGGCGCAGCGGCCTTTCAAATCGACGTCGCGGTGGCGCGAGCGCTATTGGCCCGGCGTCTGCGCGGGCTTGTCCACGTTCTTCACAGAACTCGGGTTCTTGACGCGCATCCAAGCGATGACCTTCCACAAATCGTCGGAGGTCTTGATGATGTTGCCAAAAGGCGGCATCGGACCGGTCACGATCTCCTTCCTGACGCGCGTGTAGCCCAGCTTTTGGAGATCGTCCGAGCCAAGGGCGATCAGACGAAACAGCGTGTCGTCGTCAGCGCCATAGACAAAGGTATCGTTGGTCAGCGGCGGGCACATGCCACCGCCGCCGCCGCCGCCATGGCAGCCATTGCAGCTGAAGGAGAGGTACTTCTTGTGACCGACTTCCTCCATGGCCGCGGTATCGTCGTTATACGGGTTGTGCAGACCTCCGATCGGCGTCTTCTCGATGAGCTCGAGCGGCGGCGTCTGATCGTCCTTCGGGCAGCACTCCTCTTCCGCCATGGCCTTGAGGCCAAATACGCTCACGGCGCCCAACAGAACGACCGTCAGTACTCCAGTGATGATTTTGCGCACGTTTCGTTTCCTTACCCTAGTTGCTGTCTTCGTTCAGCCTATCGAAATCAAAAAGCCAGCCGGCTCAGGGAGCCGGACTGACGCGCCGCCAAGGGAGCAAGCGCGCACGGGCGCCAACAAGGCTTCGACGCCCGGTTTCGTCACGAACAACTATGGGAATGGGAACGCCACAGGCGGCCCCTCGCGGTCGGCGAGCGGCCCCTGTCTCGGGCTTGGACCCTGGGAACGGATCACCTACCCCTACGGCAGAGCCTTCAGAGCGGCTTGCCGAATTGTCCCTCACGGTCGCGATGGCGTATCCTCCGTGAACCCATGCTGTCTGGAGCTTGCTTCCCATCAGGGACAATGAGGAATGCTCTCTTGGGCACTATGGCCATGCTCTAATTCGTCATAATCCAAATTCCGGAGAGCGCAAAGGGAGGCCCGCTGCGTCATTATGCCTTCCTTAACGGTACCCTCCAAGGTCTTGATTTATTGGGTAATTTCGAAGTCCATGCCCTCGAAAGTGTAGAGATCTTCTTGGGTCCAGATACCGTCTTCTTGCACGGGAACCTTGTGGATTTTCACGTCCGAGACCTTTAGCCGGCCGGTCTTTTCGTCCACCCAGAAATCCACGTCGTAATACTCGTTCTCGGTACCAGCCTTGCGGAAATCCGTGCAGGCGAAGTACTCACCCTGCTTCTTCAGGTAGCGGATCGGCTGGTGCATCTCCACGAAATCGAGCGGGATAACTTCGCCCGTCTTCGGGTTCTTTAGCTCCAGCGCGCCGTCTTCGTTCCTGTTCTCCGTGATGTAATTGTGGATCGCGCTCATCACGTGCCAGGCACGCACGACTTCCATGTCGCCGGGGTGCTCCTGGACGGGCAGCCACCACCAGGCCACCGGCAGCCGGGTGATCATGATCCAGCTATCGCCGTCGCGCTTGGGGCCCTTCTGCACGCGGATCTCGATCAATTTGAGCTCGTCGCTATCGGTCTGGGGCTTAAACCAGAAATCCAGCGCGTATTGTTTCTTGGGCTCGTCCTTGTCGTGGAAGATGGCATTGGCGAACCAGCCATAGCCTTTCATGCCGCGAATGACGCGGATCTTCTCATAGACCAGATTGAGGTCTTCATTGAGCTTTGGATCGTGGAAGACGAACACGCCGTCCGTCGAACGCTCCTTGATGATCTCCTCGGTCCGTTTCGTCACCGACTCGTCATTGAAGTCGGGATAGTCGGCCGCAAAGACGAGCGTGGCCGTATTTAGACAGAAGGCCACGGCTATCGCCGCGGCCCCTGCCCGTCTCAGCGCTTGCGAGAAAATTGCCATCACTGCTTCGCCGTGTCTCCGCTCTCCGCGTCCGAAGCCTGCGGCGGAACGGTCGCCCGCGAGAGCGACAACACCCGGATGGCCTGGGAGGCTTCCTTATTGTTGTTGAGATTGGCGACATCCTCGGCGGTCTCGCCCCGGGCGTTTTTCACCGTGGGATCGGCGCCCGCATCCATCAGCAGACCGATCATCGGGGCGCTGTTGTTGGCGGCCGCGATCATCAACGCGGTCATGCCGTTCTTCGCCTGGGCGTCGACATCCGCGCCTTCGTTGATCAAGGCCTTGGCGATGTCGGTCGGCCGCGTGCTGCCGGGCAGAAAGATCGAGCCTTCCGCCGGGCCGGTCTGCGCGGCGACGATCATCAGGGGCGTCAAGCCTTCGCTGCCGGAAGACGTGCTCACATCGGCGCCACCTTCCATAAGCGCCATTGCCGCCTCGTATTTCTGCTCGGCAAGGGCCAGGGCCAGCGGCCTGAAGTCGTCCTGGCCGGGCTCTTCGAGGTCAGCGCCGTGATCGATCAGCGTCTTGATCGAGGGAATGTGATCGCGCATCAGCGCGGCGGCGAGCGGCGTAATGCCGTTTCCGTCGTGCTTATTGGGATCGGCCCCAAGCTCGATCAAAAGATCGATGGTCTTGTCGTGGCGCTGACGGGCCGCGCTGGTCAACGGCGTCCACCCTTGCAAGTCCCGCTTATTGACGTCGGCGCCCTTGCCGACCAGGAACATGATGCGATCGTGGTCATTGGCGATCAGCGCATTGCTCAGCTCCTGCTGCGGGTCGGCGCCTTCCGACAGCCACCTTTCCAGCTTCTCTTGCGTGACGATCTGATCGGGTGAGGCCAAATCCGGACGTGCCTCGAATTTCTGGTCGGCGAGCTTGATGTAACTGCCATGGGCCGGCAAATCGCCAGGGACGGTGCACTTGCTGCACTGGACCAGGGGCACACCGTACTCCTTCATGATGGCCTGGACCTCCTCGGCATTATCCTCGAGGGCCCAATCGAGCAGATATTTGAGGAAGACGTCCGTCGGACGCACGCCAATCGCGAGCTCGAACTCCATCTGCACGGTATCGTCGTCTAGATTGATCGGCTGAATCGTGACGGGCTCATTCTTCATGGTCTTCACCCAGCCGGCGAAGGGCCCGAACACGGCGGCCACGTCAAGCTTTCCATCGAGCATTTTCTGAATCACGTACCAGGGCTGGTTCTCGGGCACGAGATCGCCGTCATGGGTCTGGAGCTGCAGCTCCACGTTTTCGAAGATGCCGCGTTTGGCGAGGGCCCGGCGAACACCCGACGTCTGAAAGACTCCAATCTTGAGGTCCTTGAGCTTCGGATCGTCCAAGCCGGAAAGTTCCAGCCCCTTGTCGTTCCGGTAAACGAGCACGTAAGGCGTCTTGTAGATCGGCTCGGTCGTGAGGAGCCGGTCATAGGTCGACGGAACGTCGAACATCACGTCGCAGTAATGCTCTTCGAAGGTCGAGCGCGTGAGCCCGCGTTCAATGAAGGGCTGCCAATGATACTTGATCTCGGCGCCGGTGGCGTCGGCGAGCAGCTTCGCCAGCTTGTTCTGGAAGCCCTCTCTCTGCATGTTCGAGAGCGGCATATTGCCGGGATCGGCGCAGATATTGAGGGTCTTGAGCTTCTTGGCCTTGTAGGCCGCCTTTGCCGCGGCGCGGATGGCGATGTGCTCACTGGGGGTGAGCTCCTCATAGGTTTTGTTGAGGTCGCGCTTGACATCCTTCTTCTCGGCCGCGGGGGCGGCCGCGATACCGAGGCTCAGAATGCCTACGGCCAGAGCCGCGGTAAGGGAGAAATGGGGGAATGACACGGACTATCGCCTTATATGCAAGGCGGGCCGGGACGCTAGGACCGAAATTCCACCGGACTGACCCGCCGTGGGTGCCTAATCTTCTAGCGTTATATAGGAAAAAGGCGCCCGATGCCGCAAGGGCATCGGACGCCGTTAATCTACACGTTTCTGCTATCGACGATTACTCGTAGATGCGGAACACGTTCAGCTCACCACCCTGCGGGATATGCTGCAGGCCAGCGGCCTTGGTCATGGCGGTGGCACCAATGGCGCCAAACTTGTC
>MRWG01000552.1_pt1 | contig 38063 bp, 35 predicted proteins | sample 1013341 | NCBI WGS metagenome assembly MRWG01 (sample SAMN06117577, study PRJNA244670) | biofilm metagenome | biome: Water; feature: Cathode Biofilm; material: Biofilm; isolation source: microbial consortium enriched at the cathode of a solar microbial fuel cell | place: USA: District of Columbia ... | reverse complement strand
TTCGCCGCCACGGCCGGGATCGCAAGGACCGCGGTGAAGCCTTGAGCCGTTGTCTCAAACGATAGCTCCGCGTCCCAGATCTCCGCGATATCCTTGACGATCGCAAGTCCCAGCCCCGACCCCGCACTCGTGGAATCGAGGCGGGCGCCGCGGTCGAGGACCTCATCCTGCTGCTCGATGGGGATGCCCGGACCGTCGTCGGCGATCGCGATGCGTGCCGTGGCGCGATCGTGCGTGGCTTCGATGACGATGCGGGAGCGCGCGTGGCGAACGGCGTTCTCGGTGAGGTTGCCGAGCGCTTCGGCGAGATCCTGGGGATCGATGCGCGCCCTGACATCCGGCGGGAGTTCGGCGCGCCAGGCCAGGCGCTGGCCTTCGGGCGTGCGCTTCATGACCCGGGCGACCTGCTCGGCGATCTCCGCAATGTCGGCGGAAGCGTTGGGCGAGTAGGACGCCATGCGCGCGCGGGAGAGTTGCCGCTCCGCATGCCGTTGCAGGGCCTTAACAATGGTCTCGATCTCCTCGGCGACGGCCGTCTCGCCCTTGCGCTTCAGTTGCTCGGCATCGCTCAGAAGCACTTGTAGCGGCGTCTTCAGGCCATGGGCGAGATCGGCGGCGCGGGAACGGGCACGGTCCACCTCACGGTCCCGAGCATCGAGCAACGCGTCGATTTCGCTGGCGAGCGGCTGGACCTCGTCGGGAAAGCCGCCGCCGAGGCGCGATCGCTTGCCGCTGCCGATGGCGCCGAGTTTGCTCTGCATGGCCGACAGGGGTCTCAGTCCGACGCGCACCTGGACCCAGGCGGCGAGAATCAGCAAGGCGCTCAGAACCAGCAGAAACGGCACGAGCACCGAGGCGAAGCGGCGCACGGCCGCGGCGACCTCCGCGGCATCGACCGCGACGGCGGCGAGGGCGGTATGTCCTCCGAGGCGCGAGGGCAATCGGACATGCCGTTGCAGCAGGTAGAGGCGCGTGCCGTCGGGGCCGGGCACCCGTCCATGACGGGCCTCATCGTCCACGGCCCCGGCGGGGAGCAGCGGGATTTCGAAGTCCCAAAGCGAGCGCGAGCGCAGGACCGGGCCGTCAGGTTCCACGACGACCTGCCAGTAGCGCCCGGACAGTGGCTGTGTGAATCGCGGATCGGCCGGCGGTTCCGCCACGGCGAGCTCACCGCCGGGCTCGATGTCGATGCCGGCGATGACCTGATCGAGATAACCGTCGAGTTCTCCGTCCACCCAGCGTTCGACATGGTCTTGAAACAAGAAGGTCAGCCCGAGAGCGGCCAGCGCGAGGGCGGTCAGAATAAAGGCGCCGGCGCCGAGCAAGAGCCGAAGCCGCAAGGACGTGAAGCTCACGTCGCTTCCTCGCCGGCGACCAGATAGCCGAAGCCGCGCCGCGTCTCGATCGCCCGCGCGCCGAGCTTCTTTCGCAAGCGCATGATCACCGCCTCCAGCGCATTGGCGTCGCGCGCATCGTCATCGCCGTAGAGATGCTCCAAAAGCTCGCTTGCCGGGACCACGCGCCCTTTGTGATGCATCAGATAGGCGATCAAGCGGTACTCGAGCGGCGAGAGCGGAATTGGAACATCGTCCAACGTCAGGTGCATTTGTTTGGTATCGAGCTGTATTCCGCCGGCCTCGAGGATAGGCGTGCCATGCCCGGTGGAACGCCGGATCAGAGCGCGCACGCGCGCGACCAACTCCTCCATGCGGAAGGGTTTGGTCAGGTAGTCGTCGGCGCCGGCGTCAATGCCTTCCACACGCTCCGGCCACGCGCCGCGCGCCGTAAGCACCAGAACCGGCGTTTGACGTCCGGCCGCGCGCCAGCGTTTCAGGACGGTAAGCCCGTCCATTTTCGGCAGGCCGAGATCGAGAATGATGAGGTCGTAGGACTCCGTCTCGCCGCGAAACCAGGCGTCCTCACCGTCGGTGGCCCAGTCGCAAGAATAGCCCGTGCCGGAAAGCGTGCGCGAGATGTCGGCGCAGATGCGCGGCTCGTCCTCCACGATCAACACTCGCATCAGTCATCGTCCTCGATCTTGAGGATCGTCCCGCTCGGCGCGTCAACCTCCACCTCTTGAACCCTGCCGTTCCGTCCCAGGATCTTGAGCTCGTAAACATAGGTGCCGTCGTCGAATTCAAGTTCGACCTCCAGGACCTCGCCCGGCACCTTTTGGCCGACGCCATCCAGGATTGCGGCGAGCGGCAGGATACGCCCTTCCTGCACGAGGCGGCGCGCTTCTTGATGACCGATATCGTCGCCGGCCAACGCGGCGCCTGTGACGACGCAAAGCAGTGCTGCGGCAGTGAGCCAGACTCGGGCGTCGGGGAGGGGCCTGAACATAACGGACTCTTGCGCGCCAAGGGCTGACAAATGGCTGACAGGGCCGGTCAGGCCCTCGTCAGGGGGTGTTTGGCAGGTTGAAGCCCGGCACACAACGCCGCGACAAAAACAGGAAAAAACAGGAGAAGAACGATGCGAAAATTTTTCATTCCGACGCTGCTCGGCCTTTCCATGCTGGTGGCGACGCCTGCCCTGGCAGACTGGGATGGCGCTCAACGCTTGAACGTGCCCCAGGACCAGTGGCTGGCTCCTGCGGAGATCGCCGACAAGCTCTCGGCTCAAGGCTACAAAGTCGACGAGATCGAGGCCGACGATGGCGCCTACGAGGTCGAGATGACCAAGAACGGCACCCGCATGGAGGCGCACGTCCACCCTGCGACCGGCGAGATCCTCGTCGGCTATGACGACTAATGACGGAGCACCGGCGGCTGCGGCCGCCGGTGGCCCTGTTCTCAGGGAAAAATCGCGATTTTTGCCATTCAATGGCCCCTCTTGATCTGTCTCATGGCGATCGCGATGTTCATCGGAGAGCTTCGCGTTCCACCAAGCACAGCACCAAGGAGGCCGTTCCATGGATATGAACGAAATCCACGATTATGCACGGCGCTTTCTGGGAACCCATGGCCAGAAGGCGGCGGTCGAGGCCGCGCAGAAGGCGACCGAGTGCGAGAAGCATGGCGACAAGGCGGAAGCCGCGAATTGGCGCCGTATCCAGGCCGCCATCCAAGAAATGCGCGGGCCGCACGTCAGCTAGCGCGAAGTCGGCTCTTGCAGGATGCGACTAGGCGCGTTTGACGAAGCTCTCGTTCGCGACGTCGGCAAGTTTCGGCGGGAAATGCGGCCAGCGGGCAAGGCCGTCGTGCTGTGCGCCGTTCATGATCTCCATAATGCGCTGTCCCGTCATCGGGCGGCCGAACAGATAGCCTTGCGCGCTCTCGCAGCCTAGCTCCCGGAGGCGCTGGCGCTGGTCGTCGCGCTCGACGCCTTCGGCCGTCACCTCCAAGCCGAAGCTCTCGGCGAGATAGGCGATGGCCCGAACCACGGCTTCGTCTTCTTTGTCGGTGCAAAGATTGCGCACGAAGCTGCGGTCGATCTTGAGCCGGGTGAGGGGGAAGCGCTTCAACAGGCTCAGCGAAGCGAAGCCGGTGCCATAGTCGTCGAAGGCAATTCCAACGCCGAGATCGCGAATCTGGCGCAACGGGCCGATCATCGCCTCGCCCTCCTGCAGGAAGATGTTCTCGGTGACCTCGAGCTCCAGCGCGTCGGGCGGGAGACCGTTTGCCTCAAGCGCCTTGGTCACCGTTTTGGCAAGCTCGTCCTGGCGGAGTTGAACGGCGAAGAGATTGACGTTGGCGCGAAAGCCGAGAAGACCGTGCGCGCGGACGCGGCGGGCCAGAGTCGCCGCTTCGTGGATCGTCCAATCGCCGACCGCTCGCGCCAGCCTGCCGCGCTCCAGGACATCAAGGAAAGCGTCCGGCGCGATGAGACCATGCTGCGGGTGACGCCAGCGCAGGAGCGCCTCGGCGCCGGTCACGCAGTAATCCGCCAGACGGACCAGCGGTTGATAGTGCATCTCGAGCTGACCTTGGGCCACCGCCTCGCGGAGTTCCTGGTCACAATTGCGCCGCGCCAGCGCGGCTTGGCGGAGCGCCGGCTGGAATATGCAGTAGCCCATCCTGGGGTCGGATTTGGCGCGATAGAGGGCGAAGTCCGCGCTCGCAAGTAGGTCGGTGGCGCAGTCTCCGTGGCTGGGACTCATAGCGATGCCAAGACTCAGGCCCAGAAACGCATCCTGTCCCTCCGAGCCAAACGGCGCACGGAAGCTTGCGATCAGATCGTCGCAGATCTTGGTCGCCTCGAGCGGATCGGAGAGGTTGGGCAGGACAACCGCGAATTCGTCGCCGCCGAGCCGGGCGACCGTGCCGCGGGTTCCAATGCGCTCTTTCAACCGGTCCCCGGCGGCCTTGAGGACAACATCGCCGGCCGCATGGCCCTGCGTGTCGTTGACTTCCTTGAAGCCGTCCAGATCGATCATCAGGACCGTCGCCCCGGACCTTGACTGGATGGCCTTATCGAGAGTCTCACGTAGGGTGATGCGGTTCGGCAGAGCCGTCAGCGGATCGTAGTGGGCGAGCCGATAGAGGCGCTCCTCGGCCTTACGCTGCTCGCTGATGTCGCGCGTAATCTTGGCGAAGCCCAGCACGTCCCCTTCGTCGTTACGAATGGTGTCGACGACGACATGGGCCCAAAATCTTGTGCCGTCGCTGTGGATGCGCCAACCTTGCCCCTCGAAGCGGTCGTCCCGCTCGGCGGTCGCCAGAATGCGCTCCGGTAAGCCGTCGGCACGGTCCTGCTCGGTGAAAAATCGGCTGAAATGATGCCCGACGATCTCGCCGGCCGCGTAACCCTTGAAGCGCTGGGCGCCGCGGTTCCAATTAGTGACGACCCCGTTCGGGTCGAGCATGTAGATGGCGTAATCGGTGATGTTCTCGACGAGAAGCCGATAGGGATCCTCGATGGCTAAAGAGCCAACCCCCGCACCTTTCCCGCCCTGCCGCGCGCCATCCGTCATGGACGCTCTATAGCGCCGTCAGCCTTACACCTTGGTTGATGCTGCATAAGCAATTGAGCTAATTGGTATTTATCGAATGAAGCGTGGCCAGGCGCTTCACGTTCCCTTCTGGGTTGTGGCGCGCTTCGCCTTGGCCCGGGGTCGGGCGGGGGCTTTTTCGTCTTCTGCCGCACCCTCTTGGGCGACGCCGTCGCTTTTGATGTGCATATCCTGCTGCGGGAACGGAATTCTGATGTCCGCCTCCCGAAGCGCCGCAAGGATGGCGAAGCGGAGCTCGCTCAAGGATTTTATGCGCTCGCGCACGTCGCGTAGGAACACGCGCAGCTCGAAATCGAGCGAGAAGTCGCCGAACCCCGCGAAATACACCACGGGCGGGGGCGACTTCAAGACGGCACGATACTCGCTCGCCACGCCAAGCAGCACGGCGCGCAACTGCTCGACGTCGGTGTCGTAGTCGACGCCGATGGGAATGTCGAGGCGGCAGCTCTTGTCGAGATGCATCCAGTTGACCACGGGGTCGGTGATGAGTGTGGCGTTCGGAATGATCACCGATTGCCGATGAATGGTCTCGATTTCGGTGGAGCGTACGCTGATCTTCTTGACCGTCCCCTCCTGGCCGCCGACTTGGATGTAGTCGCCGATCTTGATGGGACGTTCGACGAGCAGAATGAGTCCGGAGACAAAATTGTTGAAGATGCTTTGGAGGCCGAAGCCGATGCCGACCGACAATGCGCCGGCGATGATGGCGAGATTCGAGAAGTCGACTCCGAGATAGGAGATGCCGGCAAGTGCCGCGAGCACGAAGCCCAGATAGCCCAAGCCGACCCGCACCGATTCGTTGACACCGGAATCGCTTCGCCGGCCGGCGAACACCCGGCCCGTGAACCAGCGTTGCACGAAGCGCGTGAGTAAGAGGCCGGCCGCGAAGACGCCGAGCGCGATGAGCACGGACTGGAGCGAGAGGTTTAAATTGCCGAACTGGAAACCGAAGAACGCCGTTTGAATCCAGCCTTTCACCTCGACCCAATCGAAACGCCAAAGAAGCAGCAGGATGGTGACGCCGACGGCGATGATGGTGATGTCGAGGAGCAGGCTGACGATAATGCGGATGGTCAGCAGCGACGGCGCGCCCATGTCCTTGTCTTCGTCTAGCTCGTCGTCGATCGGCGCTCCGGAGATGACGCTGACGCTGGAAATGTCCTCCGCCATGAGATGCAGCAGATACATGATCCACAGCACGCCGGCCGTGGTCACAAGGTGGGTGCCGATGAAGCGGGCGAGCAATTCGTAGCCGAGCAGCATGGCGAGCAGGATGATGGCCGCCTGCAGTGCCATGAACGTGAACAGCCAGCCGCGCCAACCGCTGAACGCCGCCTTGCGCGTGGTCGATCCCGACTGAATGACGAAAAGGAGGATGGCCAAGAGCACGCCGTAGATCGCGGCGAAGGTCGCCGAGCGGAGCACCGAGACCTGATAGGGCATGAACACGAAGCTATCGGTCAGCACGGAGAGTTGGTCGACCAGCCAGAAGGCAATCAAGGCCCACAGTAGTCCCGCGATACGCCACGCCATGGACTCGCTTGCCGGAATCACCTTGTAAGCCGGATCCTTGGGAACGAGCGACTGGCGGACGAGGCTGCCAAGGAAGATGGCCCAACCGATCGAGAGCACGGCCTTGAGTAGAAATCCCTCGAAAGTGGGGTCTGCGAGCCCGGCGGACGCGTTGATGGCGTAGAACACGGCGAGCCCCGTCCAGATCGGCAGGCATCCCCACACGGACTTCATAAAGGCCGTAGCGCCGCATCGCTGCAAGGTCGGCGCCTCGTCCTTCTCGGCCTGGCGCGCCGCTTCGTGCCGCCCGGTGAAGCGCGCCACGACCGCGGCGGCGGCAAGCGGAATAAGGAACAGAAGAATGAGAAAGACAGTACCGATGTTCCAGGCGCGCTCGAACCAGTCACCGATTGCGGCGAGCACTTGGTCGGTTCGCTGAGGCACGCGCTCCAGGCCCGTCGGGATGACATAGGAATAGAAGTTCGGCACCGGTTTGAACAACGACTCCGTGAAGCGGTTGCGGCGCTCATTGTTCGCCGCGTCGATCAACTGGCCGGCCCGCACGAAAAGGATATCGGCCTGCTTCAGCTTGCCGTCGATGGCCGCGACCTCGGCCTCGAGGCGCTTGCGTTGCGCGGCGATCTCGGCGCTTTCCTTTGGCGCCCCTTCCTCCGGCGCGGGGCCAAGCTTCGCCAGCCGTTCGCGTACGCCCTGGAGCTTGGGTTTCAATTTCGCGCGCTTCTCGTCGATCTCCTCGCGCAGCGCCTCGAGGAGATCGGGAATGGTCCTGAGTTCCTCGTCGGACGTCACCTCGTCGGCGATGGCCTCCTCTTGCGCCTTGATCTGATCGGCCCATTGATCGAGCGCGGCGCTGAAGTCGGCGACGACCTTGTCGTTGGTGATCTCGGGAGCAGGCGCTTCCGGCGCGCCTTCGTCCGCGCCTTCGGCGGATGGCGCGGACTCAGCATTAGGCGTTTTCGCTGCAGGTGTTTCGGCCGGTTCGGCGGGCTGCGTTTCGTTTGTCGTGGGCGCGCTAGCCGGAGCCTCCTGGGCACGCAGGAGCGGCGGCGTGGCGAGCGCGATGCCCAAGGTCATCGCAACGAGACACAGAAGATGTCGCCAGGTCGGCATTGGTCGGTTATTTCCTCCGCGACGGGCGTGTGTTGGAATGCCCGTTGGCTTTCAAAGCTTTGCCCGATCGTGCGAGACTTTGGCCATGACAATGCGGAAGATTGACGGCAAGCCAAGTCAAAGGGGGCTGGATGAGCGCTCTATCACATGCGAACGGGGGCAGGCGCAAACCTCCGCGCCGATTATGGTATCTCGCCGCGGTTCTAGGTGGTTTGGCGTGGCTTGGTGCTGTGGGCGGAGATCAGGCGGATGCGGCGGACCCGTGCGCGGAGGCCGCCACCACCATCGCCATGCGCGAATGCCTTGATAAGGCATACACACGCGCCGACGCGGAACTGAACGCCGTGTGGAAGAAGGTCATGGCCCAAGTTGGCGGCGCCGACTATCTGCCCGAGAAAGAACGGAAGGCGTGGAAGGAGGAACTGCTCGTATCCCAACGCGCCTGGATCGAATTCAAGGAGCACGATTGCGACGCCGTGGGCTTCGAGTGGTATGGCGGCAGCGGCGCGGGGGGCGCCATTCTGAGCTGCCTGCTCGAACACACTGAGGCGCGGACCAGCGATCTCAAAGCCCGCTATTTGGATCGCTAGCGCGTCAGCTTGTAAGAACGGCGGGCAATCCGCTGCGCCGCGGCTCGATGCAGACCAAGGCCGTGCCGGGACGAACGATCAGGGCGCGATGTCCCGTCGACGTATTCTTCTCGAGAGCCTGCCGGACTCGCAACGCGGCCCAAGACCAGCCGTCCGTGCCGATCTTGAGAGCCGCGCGCGAGAGGTCCGCAGCCAGGACGCGCGTTCGCGTGGTGCCCGCTGTCACGTTGTCAGCGAGCCCGCGCCCCAGTCTTGGGCTCTCAACCGTGATCCAATGGGACACGGCGCTCCGCGTTTTGGTCCAGCTGCCGGAGATCCGCGCCTCCAAGGTGGACGTGAGGCGCCGTGCCCTATGTCTTGTGCGTATCCAGCCGATCGAGGCTCTGCGCAAGCCCGGTGCCGCGCGGATGGCCGCCTCGGCGCTCAAGAGGCCGGCATAGATTGACACCTGCTGCCGGAAGACGATGCCGGCCTGATCCGATGCGCGGATCGTCCAGGCAAGTCCGGCGGCGCTCGCCTCAAGGCCGGTGCGGGACAGCGAAAGTCCGGTGCGCCACGCCCAGGAGGCGCCCGCAGAGATCCATCGCATGATGAGGCGCGAAAGCGCATGGGCGCGTGGCGCCGCCCAGGTGAGAAAGGCCCTGCCGTTCCGCACCAGGAAGACGGCGGTGGTCCGGGCAAAGCCATAGGTGGCGAGGGCAAAGCGCCGGGACAGCCACGCGGCGCGCTGGCGCCTCAGTTCGAGGCGGCGCAGCGCATCCTCGCGTCTCAGGCGTTGGGCCCGGCGCCGTTCGTCCCGGTGGTAGCTTTCCAGCCAGCTGTGATGTTGCGTGAGGTCGTCGAGGGTCGAAGCGATAAGCCGCTTCGACCTGCTGATGTCGTCTTTTGCGGCCTCGACAGGGTCGAGGACGTGACTGGCACCGGTCATGGCGGTGCTCCCCCTAGAAATCCCTTTGGGCGCTTGGAGTTGGCTTCCCCTCGGAACTCACGCAGCCTACGCCCAAACCCCTAACGCCGGGCTAGCAAAAACCGTTCCCCGTGGCGGTTGATTTGCCTCTCCTGGCATCCTGCCGGTGCCGCGCCCTGTGCTACGATTCGGCCATGAGGGACGCGATTCGCATTGTGGGCATCGATCCGGGCCTACGGCGCACGGGCTGGGGCGTCATCGACACCGATGGGGTCAGACTTGGCTATGTGGCTTGCGGCTCGGTTTCATCGGACGCGGACGATAGCCTCGGGGTGCGCTTGCGCCAATTGTTCGACGGGCTCTCGCAGGTCTTGGCGCAGCTTGCGCCTGTGGAAGCGGCCATCGAGCAGACCTTCGTCAATCGGGATGCCGCGGCGACGCTGAAGCTCGGCCAGGCGCGGGGCATCGCCATGCTGGTGCCCGCCTTGCAGGGTCTGGTGATCGCCGAATATGCGCCTAACGCGGTGAAGAAGACCGTGGTGGGGGCGGGCCACGCGGACAAGGATCAGATTCGCGCCATGGTGAAATGTCTGCTGCCCCGGGCGGTGCCCGACTGCGCGGACGCAGCCGACGCGCTCGCCATCGCCATCACGCACGCTCATTCGCGGCGTTGGACGAAGCTCACGGAGTCCATTGCTTTGGCGGAGAGGGCGCTACCATGATCGGCAAGCTCACGGGCATCGTGGAGTCCCTGACGCTCACCACGGCGATCATCGACGTGGGCGGCGTCGGCTACGAGGTGACGCTCGGCTCGCGCCAACTGTCCGCACTGCCGCCGGTAGGCGAGCCGGTGACGCTGTCGATCGACACCTATTTCAGAGAAGATGGCGTCCGCCTCTACGGCTTCGCCACCGAGCATGAGCGGGCCTGGTTCCGCGCGCTGCAAACTGTGCAGGGTGTCGGCGCCAAGGTGGCGCTCGCGGTGCTCGGCACGATGTCGGCGGCGGATCTCGCCAACGCCGTGGCGCTTCAGGACAAGAACCATGTCGCGCGCGCTCAAGGCGTCGGGCCGAAGGTCGCCACGCGCATCGTCGCCGAGCTCAAGGACAAGATGCCGGCGCTCGCGCCCGCCATCGCAATCGGTGGCGGCGCACCTCACCCCATTGCCGTGCTGCCAGAAGGACTCGCCGCGCGTGATGCGGTTTCGGCGCTCACCAATCTCGGCTATGCCCACGGCGAGGCGGCCGCGGCAATCAGCACCGCGATCGCTGCGGCGGGACGCGAAGCGGGTGCCGCAGAGCTGATCCGCCTCGGGCTTAAGGAGCTCGCACAATGAATGAGCGTGTGCTGGCTTCGGCGAAGCGGGACGACGATCAGCCGGAGGCGGCGCTGCGGCCGCAAACACTCTCGGAGTTCATCGGCCAAGCCAAGGTCTGCTCCAACCTCAAAGTCTTCATCGACGCGGCGCGCGCGCGGCGCGATGCGCTCGACCATGTGCTGTTCGCAGGTCCCCCCGGTCTCGGCAAGACGACGCTCGCCCAGATCGTGGCGCGCGAGCTCGGCGTCAATTTTCGCGCCACCTCAGGGCCGGTGATCGCCAAGGCGGGCGATCTGGCGGCGCTGCTGACCAATCTCGAGGATCGGGACGTTCTTTTTATCGATGAAATTCACAGGCTTAGCCCGGCGGTGGAGGAGATCCTCTATCCCGCCATGGAGGACTTCCAGCTCGACCTCATCATTGGCGAAGGCCCCGCTGCGCGCTCGGTGCGCATCGATCTCGCCAAGTTCACGCTGGTCGCCGCCACCACGCGGACCGGGCTCCTCACCACACCGTTGCGCGAGCGCTTCGGCATTCCTATCCGGCTCGAGTTCTACACCGTGCAGGAGCTCGAAGAGATCGTGCGGCGCGGCGCGCGACTCCTCGGTCTGCCGCTCACCGACGAAGGCGGGCATGAGATCGCCCGGCGGGCACGCGGCACGCCGCGCGTGGCGGCGCGGCTCCTGCGCCGCGTGCGTGACTTCGCCTCGGTGCAAGGCTCGGGCGCCGTCGACGCCAAGCTCGCCGACAGCGCGCTGTCTCAGCTCGAAGTGGATAGCCGCGGCCTCGATGCGCTCGACCACCGCTACCTCAAGCTCATCGCCGTGAACTATGGCGGCGGGCCCGTCGGCATCGAGACCATCGCCGCCGGTCTGTCGGAGCCGCGCGACGCCATCGAGGAAATCATCGAGCCTTATCTGCTGCAGCAAGGCTTCATCGCGCGCACGCCGCGCGGCCGCGTGCTGACAAGACTTGCTTTCGACCATCTCGGGATCGTGCCGCCGGCCCAGCCGGCGCAGTTCCCGCTCTTCAACGGTGGCGATACAGAGTGAGCAACTGGCCAGACCTTGCCGGCCGCATCAAAGGCGACACCCATGTCTTGCCGGTCCGCGTCTATTTCGAGGACACGGATTTCGCCGGCCTCGTCTATCACGCCAACTTTCTGAAGTTCTGCGAGCGCGGCCGCTCGGATTTCATCCGGCTGCTCGGCGTCCATCACCAGGCGCTGGCGAACCCGGAACAGGGCGAGCCGTCCGTGTTCGTCGTGCGGCGCATCGAGATCGACTATCTTCGGCCTGCACGACTCGATGACGTGCTGGAGGTCGTGACGCGCTGCGAGGAGATCGGCGGCGCGAGCCTCACTCTCCTGCAAGAGGTGCGGCGGGGAGAGACCCTGATCGTCCGCGCCAAGGTGGTCGTGGTGCTCGTGTCTTCGTCGGGAAAGCCGCAGCGGCTGGGGCAATTGGTGCGCGGCGCCCTTGAACGATTCGTCGATTAGGCGTGTTGATTGGAGCGAAGAGGGATACTACCAGCAGCTTGCGCGAACCGCCGAGGGACGCGCATGCCACGAGGCCGTGAATGAATCCGGATGTTGCCGTCGATCTGTCGATCTGGGAGCTGTTCAAGAACGCCCATATCGTCGTCCAGCTCGTCATCGTTGGGCTCCTTGCCGCCTCGGTGTGGAGCTGGGCCATCATCATCGAGAAATTATTCCTGTTCGCCAAGGCCCGTAAGGAGACCGACAAGTTCGAGCAGGTCTTCTGGTCCGGCCAGTCGCTCGACGAGCTCTACCAGGCGCTCGCCCAGCGCCGGAACGTCGGGATGGCGGCGCTGTTCGTAGCGGCGATGCGCGAATGGAAGCGCTCGACCGAGCGGGAGAGCGGCGAGGCGGCGACCCGGCCCATGCCGGGGGTCCAGCTTCGGGTCGAGAAGGTCATGGACGTCACCATCTCCCGCGAGGTGGAGCGGCTCGAGCGGCGACTGACCTTCCTGGCCACGGTCGGCTCCACCGCGCCGTTCGTGGGCCTGTTCGGCACCGTCTGGGGTATCATGACGAGCTTTCAGGCCATCGCCACGACCAAGAACACCAGTCTCGCGGTGGTGGCCCCGGGCATCGCGGAGGCCTTGTTCGCGACCGCGCTCGGACTGCTCGCGGCCATTCCGGCCGTGATTTTCTACAATAAATTCAACGCGGAAGTCGCCAGGCACGCGGCCCGTCTGGAAGGCTTCGCCGACGAGTTCTCCGCGATCCTGTCGCGCCAAATCGACAAGTCGATGTGAGGACGGCCATGGCTACGGGTTATCATTATGGCGGCGCCCTTTCCAAACGCCGGGCGCGGCGCGGCTACCGGGTGCCGATGAGCGAGATCAACGTCACGCCCATGGTGGACGTGATGCTGGTGCTGCTCATCATCTTCATGGTCACGGCGCCGCTTCTCACCGTGGGCGTGGATGTCGGCCAGGACGCCAATTTGCCCGAGGTGGCGCTGCCGCAGACCGAGGCCGGCGCGGTGGCCCCGGTGGAGAAGGCGCTCAGCATCACCGTGGATGCGGAGGGCAAGATCTTCCTCCAGGACTCCGAGATCGAGTTCGAAGAGTTGGTGCCAAAGCTCACGGCCATCAGCGAGACCTTCGGGACCGGCCAGGTCTGGGTCCGGGGGGACGCCGCGACCTCCTATGGCGACGTCGCCAGGGTGCTGGTCCGCATCAAGGAGGCGGGCCTCCCGGTCACCCTCCTCACCGACCAGATCGCTCAGCCTTGATCTGCTTGAAAGCCGGTGTTTGAGGGCGAATTCCGCCGGTTTGCCGCCGGTTTTGCCCATTTTTCAGCCGGTTGTGGCCCTGCGCGTCGTGGTTGCGGCGAATTTGCAACACCCAGTTACCCTTTCTTAATCCGGGTGCCCCAACGTCGTTAACCACACCTTGATCGGCGTCTCTCTGGGGGATAGCTTGAGGGGGCTGGAGGATGAGATTCGGCGTGGCATTTTCGCATCATCGCCCGGGAAAACGGTCCCAGGACACGCGTCCCACCTTGATCTGATTGCGCCGCGCCGGTACATGCAAAGACGGCTATTGCCGTTTTAACCAAAGGAGAGAAGACCATGCAGGGTTTGAAGGGCGTTATCGCCGCCACCATGCTCGTGGCCGCCGCCGTTTCTCTTGGTGGCTGCTTCGGCCATCACGAGAAGGCCGTTGTGGTTGAGCCGCTGAAGCTCGGCTAGCAGCGTTGCCGGGGACCTCCGGGTCTCCAAACCAACGGGATTATGGATGCCGGAACGCCGAAGCTTAAGCGGCGGCGTTCCGGGCATCCTTTTCCTCGTCTTGGCTCCAGATTGAGCCAGATTGAGTCTTGGGCGCCGATCGCCGTTTGAGGCGTCGATCCCCCGGCCGACGGTGCCGAGCACCGCTTAGCCACCCAGTTCTCCCCATTTTCTCACCTCGATCTCGATTTTTTGCGCAGGACCGAACCGGCTAAGCCCGCGTTAACGGCTGGCTCCTACGATTCTTGGAAAATTAAGGCTAGGCGGGAGTTACCAGTCATGCGTCTCCGCGGTGGTTTTGGCCGCGCCGGCACGCTCGCGGGCGTGCTTGCTTTTGCCTTGGCGCTTGCCGCCTGCTCGGGGCAGGTGGGACCGCCCAAGGAGTACGAATTAGGGGCTGCCGCGGCGGCAACGCCCGGAGGCGTCGAGGATTTCGCGGCCAATGCGGGCGATGTGGTCTATTTCGCCGGCGATAGCACGACCCTGTCGCCGACCGCCCAAGCGACGCTGCGCAAGCAGGTGCGCTGGCTGAACCGGCATCCCGGGTATCGCGTGACCATCGAGGGGCACGCGGATGAGTGGGGCACGCGCCAGCATAATCTGACCCTTGGCGCGCAGCGGGCGACCGCCGTTGAGACGTTCCTCAAGCAAAACGGCTTGCAGGTCGACCGCGTCCACACGGTCTCCTACGGCAAGGAGCGGCTGGTCGCGGACTGCACCGCGCTCTCCTGCCGCGCGCAGAACCGCCGCGCGCAGACGGTGTTGAGCGCATCCACCGCCGCGCGCTGACCCGCGAGCCTTGCTGCGGGGCCTTGCCCCATGGCGCTTTGTGGGCGAAACACATCTGTCGCCCGATAGGAGCCGAGTGCCTGGATGCACGCCGAAGCGGTCTCACCAGAAGAGGCGGAAAATCTCCTTGTTCCGCTGGCGCGCTTTCCGCGCGTCGCGCTCGCCGTCTCCGGCGGCCCAGACAGTCTCGCGCTGATGCATCTCGCCGCAAAATGGCGCGCCAGGCATGGCGGGCCTGCGCTCTTCGTCCTGACTGTCGATCACGGCTTGCGCGCCGGCTCCCGCGCCGAGGCCGAGACGGTCGGCCGGGCGGCGAAAGCGTATGACGTGCCGCATGCGATCCTCTCCTGGACGCACGGCGCGGTGGATGTGCGGGTGCAGGCGCGGGCGCGGGCGGCGCGCTACGACCTGATGGTGGCTTACTGCACGGCCCATCACATTCAGGCTTTGGTCACCGCCCATCATTTGGATGATCAGGCGGAGACCTTCTTGATGCGTCTCAAGCGCGGCAGCGGGCTCGATGGGCTTGCGGCCATCCCGCAAGAAGGGTCTTGGGCAGGGCTCACCTTGCTGCGGCCGCTGCTCGATATCCCCAAAGCGCGCCTCGTGGCGACGGCGGACGAGGCGGGCCTGTCTTACGTCACCGATCCCAGCAACGAGGATGCGCGCTTCGAGCGCGGGCGCCTGCGCGGGGCCGTGGACGCGCTTGCCGGATTGGGGCTCACGCCGGAAGCGATTGCCTTGTCGGCGCGGCGCTTGCGGCGCGCGCGGGCCGCGCTCGAGGCGGCCGCCGACGATTTCCTGGGCCGCCACGCGGAGACAAGCGCGGCGGGCTACGCCGTCATCGGCCTTGCGGTGCTGCTCTCGGCGGCCGAGGAGATCGCACTCCGGGCGCTCGCCCGGCTCATCTTCACGGTCGGCGGGGCGAGCGAGCCGTCACGGCTCGCCAAGCTCGAGGCTTTGCTTGCCGCGCTGAAAGCCGACCCGGACAAGGCGCACACGCTGGGCGGCTGCCGAATCACGCCGCGGCACGGCCGGCTCCTGTTCTTCCGCGAGATGCGAAAAGCGGGGCTTCCCGAGCTCGAACTCGGTCCCGGCGAGCGGATGCTGTGGGACAATCGCTTCCGCATCGAGCTCGGGGCGCACGAAAGCGCCCCCATCACGGTGCGGGCCTTGGGCGAAGAGGGCCTGAAAACCCTGAAAGAGCGCGAGGCGCTGCCGCCGTCCCTGCCGCGGCCGGCCGCCAGGGCGCTGCCTGGCTGCTGGCGCGGCGGCAGGCTGCTCTGCCTTCCAGATTTCGATCAAAAACCGCTTCAATCCGCGCCTTCCTCGCGCCACGAAGTCGGCCTTGACTGCCGGGCGACCTTCCTTTGGGGACCCCTCTGAAAGGGGCGGGTGACGGAAGCCCGGGGGCGCCTCCGGCCATTGAGGAAGCGTGCACCTGTTTCCGTTAGCTTTACTTGGCAAAAGAAGTGCCGGTTCCTATGTTAACAAGGCTTACTAAGCCATTCTGCGCCAGAATTTCGGGGGCATACGCCTGGGTGGGCGCGTGCCGTAGATCAAGCCGTCAGGTCAGTTTATGAATTCGAATTTCCGTAACTTCATTATCTGGGTGTTTATCGGCCTCCTCCTGGTCGCACTCTTCAACCTGTTTCAGACTCCGGGCGTACAGGTCCGTGGCAACGAGATCAGCTTCTCGCAGCTTCTCTCGGAGGTCGAAGGCGGCAACGTCCAGGATGTGACCATCGCCGGCAACCAGATCACCGGGCATTTCAGCGACGGCCGCAACTTCCAGACCTACGCGCCGAACGATCCGAACCTGGTCGAGAAGCTGAACAGCAAGGGGGTGAAGATTACCGCCAAGCCGTCCGAGGAGGACGTGCCGTCGCTGTTCGGCGTGCTGATCTCCTGGTTCCCGATGCTGCTGCTCATCGCGGTGTGGATCTTCTTCATGCGCCAGATGCAGTCGGGCGGCGGCCGGGCCATGGGCTTCGGCAAGTCCAAGGCAAAGTTGCTGACCGAGCGCCACGGCCGCGTGACCTTCGATGACGTCGCCGGCGTCAACGAGGCGAAGGAAGATCTGCAAGAGATCGTGGAGTTCCTGCGCGACCCGCAGAAGTTCCAGAAGCTCGGCGGCAAGATTCCGCGCGGCGCGTTGCTCGTCGGTCCTCCGGGCACCGGCAAGACGCTGCTGGCGCGCGCCATCGCGGGCGAAGCCAATGTCCCGTTCTTTACGATTTCCGGCTCGGACTTCGTCGAGATGTTCGTCGGCGTGGGCGCATCGCGTGTGCGCGACATGTTCGATCAGGCGAAGAAGAACGCGCCGTGCATCATCTTCATCGACGAGATCGACGCGGTCGGCCGTCACCGTGGCGCGGGCCTCGGCGGCGGCAACGACGAGCGCGAGCAGACTCTGAACCAGTTGCTGGTCGAGATGGACGGCTTCGAGGCCAATGAAGGCATCATCCTCATCGCCGCCACCAACCGGCCCGACGTGCTCGATCCCGCGTTGCTGCGTCCCGGCCGTTTCGACCGCCAGGTGGTGGTACCGCGTCCCGACATCATCGGCCGCGAGAAGATCCTCAAAGTGCATGTGCGGAAAGTCCCGCTGGCGCCTGACGTGGATTTGCGCGTCATCGCCCGCGGCACGCCGGGCTTCTCCGGTGCGGACCTCGCCAACCTCGTGAACGAGGCGGCGCTGCTCGCCGCGCGCCGGTCGAAGCGGCTCGTCACGCAGAACGAGTTCGAGGACGCCAAGGACAAGGTCATGATGGGCGCGGAGCGCCGCTCCATGGTCATGACCGAGGAAGAGAAAACGCTGACGGCTTATCACGAGGGCGGACACGCGCTCGTGGCGCTGCATCAGCCGGCTTCCGATCCGGTCCACAAAGCCACCATCATTCCGCGCGGCCGGGCGCTGGGCATGGTCATGCGCCTGCCTGAGCGGGACATGCTGTCTCATACCCGCGCCAAGCTGAACGCGGACATCGCCGTGGCCATGGGCGGCCGCGTGGCCGAGGAGATCGTGTTCGGCCACGACAAGGTCACCTCCGGCGCCTCGTCCGACATCAAGATGGCGACGCAGCTCGCGCGCGCCATGGTCACCCAGTTCGGCATGTCCGACAAGCTGGGGCCGCTGGCTTACGGCGAGAACGAGGAAGAAGTGTTCCTCGGCCATTCCGTGGCGCGGCAGCAGAACCTGTCCGACGAGACACAGACCATTGTCGATGAGGAGATCCACCGCATCGTCGACGAAGGATTGGAAGGTGCCCGCAAGATCCTCTCCGAGAATCTCGACGATCTGCACACCATCGCCCGCGGGCTGCTGGAGTACGAGACGCTGAGCGGTCAGGAGATCAAGGACCTGCTCAACGGCAAGCCGCCGGTACGCGAGGATGTCACCGAGGACACGCCGCGTCCGGGGCCGGCCTCCGCGGTGCCCACGGCCGGCCGGGGCAAGAAGCCGCCGGAGCCGGATGCGGGCGGCCTGGAGCCTCAGCCCACCTAGGCTTTGCGTCACGAATAACGTTTGCACATGCCCGGCCTTTCGCCGGGCATGTTGCTTTCATGCTAAAAGCTTGAAGCCATGGCAGAGGGAAAACTCTATCTCAGGCCGATCGGGTTTCTGTACGGACCCCCGGCGGAGGCCGCGATCGAGGACGGTCTGGCGTTGCCGCTGGCCGGCGGGCCGATCGCCTTCACCGCTGCTGTCGCAATCGAAGGCGACCCCGCCAGCTCGCAGCGGCGCCTCGTGTCCGTCGAGGCGCTGGAAGAATCGCGTGATGCCGATCTCGGCGCGGTGCTGGAGCGCGTGACGGCGCCGCGTCCACCGTTTGCGGGGCTCAGCCTCGCGCGGCCCACGCTCATGGGCATCGTCAACGTGACGCCGGATAGCTTCTCCGACGGCGGGCTCTATGACGAGACCGAGGGCGCGGTCACCCATGCGGCAGAGCTCGCCGCGGAAGGCGCCGAGATTGTCGATGTCGGCGGAGAGTCCACGCGGCCGGGCTCCGACACGGTCGCCGGCGACGACGAGCTTTCCCGGGTCGTGCCGGTGCTCCGAGAGCTCAAGGGCTCGCCCGCGGTGATCTCCATCGACACGCGCAAGAGCACTGTGGCGCGCGCGGCGGCAAAGGCGGGCGCCAAAATCCTCAATGACGTTTCCGCGCTGACCTACGATCCCGCCTGCCTCGACGTGGCGGCGGAGGAGGGGCTCGACGTGGTGCTGATGCATGCCCAGGGCGTGCCCAAGACCATGCAGGACAATCCCACTTACGACGACGTGGTGCTGGAGGTGTTCGACTATCTGGAGGCGCGGATCGAGGCGTGCGAAGCGGCCGGGATCGGGCGGGCGCGGATCGCCGCCGATCCGGGGCTCGGCTTCGGCAAGACGCTCGGCCATAATCTCGCGGTGCTCGCCAATCTCAGCCTGTTCCACGGGCTCGGCGTGCCGCTTCTGGTCGGGGCCTCGCGCAAGCGCTTCATCGGCGGACTCGGCCAAAACAAGGACCCGAAATCCCGCGAGCCGGGCAGCCACGCGGCCGCCATCGCCTCGGCCGCCCAAGGGGTTCAGATCCTGCGGGTGCACGACGTGGCCGGCAGCCGCCAAGCCCTTGCAGTCTGGCGCGCAAGCATGTTTGGTACTGAAAATTAAAGGAAATCGGCGCCCGATCTGGGGCGGGATGTAATCTTTGCTTACATTTTTTGAACGCATCTCGCCCAAGCCGGGAGCATAATCCGATGTTAAGCCGGGTGAGTTCGAACGAGGGTACCGCCTGGCGGCGCAGACGGGGGAATAACCGGGATGGCTCGTAAGTTTTTTGGCACGGACGGAATCCGTGGCAGCGCCAACTCGTATCCGATGACCTCGGAGGTGGCGCTCAAGGTCGGCATGGCTGCCGGCAAGCTCTTCACCAACGGCTCCTATCGCCATCGGGTGGTGATCGGCAAGGATACGCGCCTGTCGGGCTATATGATCGAGTCGGCGCTTGTGTCCGGCTTCACCGCCGTGGGCATGGACGTGTTCCAGCTCGGACCGATGCCGACGCCGGCCGTGGCGATGCTCACGCGCTCGTTACGCGCCGATCTCGGCGTGATGATCTCCGCCTCGCACAACCCCTATATCGACAACGGCATCAAGCTGTTCGGGCCGGATGGCTACAAGCTCTCGGACGAGCAGGAATCCGAGATCGAGGGGCTGATGGAGGGCGATACGACGGCGCTGCTCGCCAGTGCCGAGCGCATCGGCCGCGCCACTCGCATCGAAAGCGCGCGCGAGCGCTATATCGAGTTCGCCAAGCGCACATTGCCGCGCAATTTGCGCTTCGACGGCATCCGCGCGGTGATCGATTGCGCCAATGGCGCCGGCTACAAAGTGGCGCCCGAGGCGCTGTGGGAACTCGGCACCGAGGTCATCAAGATCGGCGTCGATCCGAACGGTCTCAACATCAACAAGGATTGCGGCTCCACCGCCCCGCAGAACCTGATCCGCAAAGTGCAAGAGGTGCGCGCCGATATCGGCATCGCGCTCGACGGCGACGCGGACCGGGTGGTGATCGTGGACGAGAAGGGCTGCATCATCGACGGCGATCAGCTGATGGCGGTCATCGGCGAGTTCTGGCTCCGGCGCGGACGGCTTGCCGGCGGCGGCGTGGTGGCCACGGTGATGTCCAATCTCGGGCTCGAGCGCTACATGGCGGATCTCGGGCTCGGGCTCGCCCGCACGCCGGTCGGGGACCGCTACGTGGTCGAGCATATGCGCCAGCACGGCTACAACGTTGGCGGCGAGCAGTCCGGCCATATCGTGCTGTCCGACTTTTCGACCACGGGCGACGGCCTGGTCACGGCCCTGCAAATCCTTGCCGTGGTGGTTCAGAGCGGCAAGCCGGTGAGCGAGGTCTGCAACCGCTTCGAGCCGCTGCCGCAGATCCTGGAGAATGTGCGCTACAAGGACGGCCAGCCCCTCGACAATCTCGGCGTGCAGCGGGCCATCAATGACGGCAAATCCAGGCTCGGCACTGCGGGCCGGCTGGTGATCCGCCCCTCCGGCACGGAGCCGGTGATTCGGGTCATGGCCGAAGGCGACGACGAGGGCCTGGTCAAAACCGTGGTTTCCGACATCGTGCATGCCTTGTCGGACGCCGCCGCGGCCTAGCGGCCACACCTGGTTTCAAAAAACCTCATGTAATTCAATTGGTTCCGTGTGGCCGTGGCCGTTCGGCCACGCCTGTCCCAGCTTGAGACCCGCTTTAGGGGTCCGTTAACCAATCCCGCCGATAGTCCCCAGACGAGACAGCTAGCGCGCTTTCAGCCCCGCAAGGCTCGAACCGCAAAGGCTGCAGTCAGAAGGGATAATCAGATGGGACAGACACGTTCAATCATTCTTGCGACCGCCCTGGCCATGGCGCCGGTGGCAGCCGCCAACGCGGCCGATCTCGGCCTTCCGCCGCCTCCGCCGCTGCCTGAGCCGTGCATCGGCTGCACGGGTCCGGTCTACTTCAAGGGTTTCATCGGCGCCGCCAATCCGGTTGTCGGCGACATCAGCAGCGAACTCTTCCAGTTCAACGACTTCGAGGTGTTCCACGAGGACATCAAGAGCACGCCGTTCTTCGGTATCGGCGTCGGCTATCAGTGGAACTCTTGGCTGCGCTTCGATGCCACCGGCGAATATCGGGGCAAGTCGCTGTTCATCGCCCAGGACCGCTATCCGGGCGGTAACGGCACGTTCAACGTCGATTCGAATACCGCCGATGTTGACGCTGGCGTGCCGGGCGCCTTCCTGCCGGGCACCAACGAATACACCGCCGATATCGAGAGCTGGGTCGGCCTGGCCAACGCCTATATCGACCTTCCCACCATTTGGTGCATCACGCCTTACGTCGGCGGCGGTATCGGTGTCGCCTCGGTCTCGGTTCTCGGCCTGAAGGACGTCAACGTGCCGAATCTCGGTGTCGCTTATGGCGCCGATCACACGGAGACGAATTTCGCCTGGGCCTTCTATGGCGGTCTCGCCTACGAGGTCAATCCGTCGGTCACGCTCGATCTGTCCTATCGCTACCTCGACCTCGGCGATGCGCGCAGCGGCCGCGTGACGGCTTACGACAATTCCAGCTCCTACGCGGGCGTCGACATCAACGACATCACCTCGCACGACCTGATGTTCGGCGTGCGCTGGAAGCTGGGGCATCAGACTGCCGCGCCGATGCCGGTCGCCTTTAAATAACCCATCCACCACCACCAGACTGTCAGCCTTCACCGCCCGTCCTCGCGACGGGCGGTTTTTTCTTGCGGCTGCGCAGCACTTGACGGCGCGTTTGCCGCCAAGCATGTCTTGCTCATGACTCTGCCAGCAAAGCCCAACCGTCGGCCCGAAAACCCGCGCTTTTCGTCCGGCCCTTGCACCAAGCATAAAGGCTGGTCGCTCGACGCGCTCAAGGGCGCGCTGCTCGGTCGCAACCACCGCCAGCCGGAGACCAAGGCGCGCATCGAGGCGGCGCTTCACAAGACGCGCGCGCTGCTCAAGCTGCCGGACGGCTATCGCGTGGCCCTGGTGCCTGCGTCCGACACCGGCGCGGTGGAGATGGCGCTGTGGTCGCTGCTCGGCCCGCGCGGCGTCGACGTGCTCGCCTGGGAAGCCTTCAGCAGCGATTGGGTGACCGACATCGTCGAGCAGCTCAAGATCGCCGATATCCGGGCGCTGACCGCGCCGTACGGGGAGCTGCCGGATCTCAGCCAAGTCGATTTCAGCCGCGACGTGGTGTTCGCTTGGAATGGCACCACCTCGGGCGTGCGCGTGCCCAACGCGGATTGGATCGCGGGCGACCGCGAAGGCCTCACCATCTGCGATGCGACCTCGGCCGTGTTCGCCCAAGACATCGATTGGGGCAAGCTCGATGTCGCGACCTATTCCTGGCAGAAGGTGCTGGGCGGTGAGGCGCAGCACGGCATGCTGATCCTGTCCCCGCGCGCCATCGAACGGCTGGAAAGCTACACGCCGCCTTGGCCCTTGCCGAAGCTGTTCCGCATGACGAGCAAGGGCAAGGTGATGGACGATCTGTTCGAAGGCTCCACCATCAACACGCCGTCCATGCTCTGCCTCGAGGACTATATGGACGCGCTTGCCTTCGTCGAGACCATCGGCGGACTGAAGGGCGCGATGGCCCGTGCCGACGCCAACGCCAAGGTCATCGCCGACTGGGTCGCAAGAACCCCGTGGGTGGACTTCGTGGCGGCCGATCCCGCGACCCGTTCCAACACGTCCGTGTGTCTCAAGGTGGTCGATCCCGAGGTCACAGCGCTGTCGCCGAAGTCGCGGGACGATTTTCCGCGGCGCATGACGGCGCGGCTCGAGCAGGAGGGGGTGGCGTACGACATCGCCGCGTATCGTGCGGCACCTCCGGGCTTGCGCGTCTGGACCGGGTCCACGGTCGAGACCTCCGACGTCGAGGCGCTCATGCCGTGGCTCGACTGGGCCTTCGCGTGCGAGAAACAGGCCTTGGCCAAAGCGGCCTGAGCGTGCGCAGGAACGCTCGCTTCCTGGCTGCCCTCACGCTATAACGGCACACGGCCCTGCGCTTCCGCGGGGCCGTTTCTGTGTTTTTCTCCAGGATTTAGGGGACTTTATCGTGGCCAATGTCGTGGTCGTCGGCTCCCAATGGGGTGACGAGGGCAAGGGCAAGATCGTGGACTGGCTGTCGGAGCGCGCCGACGTGGTCGTGCGCTTCCAGGGTGGCCATAATGCCGGCCATACGCTCGTGGTCGACGGCACGACCTACAAATTGTCTTTGCTGCCCTCGGGCGTGGTGCGCAAGAACAAGCTCGCGGTGATCGGCAACGGTGTCGTGGTCGACCCCTGGGCGCTCGTGGACGAGATCGCGCGCATCGAGGCCCTCGGTGTCACCATCTCCCGCGAGAACCTGCGGATCGCCGAGAACGCCACCCTCATTCTGCCGCTTCACCGGGAGCTGGACGCGCTACGCGAGGCGGCCGCGGGCGACGGCAAGATCGGCACCACCAAGCGGGGCATCGGGCCCGCCTATGAGGACAAGGTGGGGAGGCGCGCCGTGCGCGTCATGGATCTCGCCAGGCTTCAATCGCTGAAGCCGAAGATCGAGCGGATCCTGACCCACCATAACGCCTTGCGCCGCGGGCTCGGCGAGCCGGAGATCAGCGCCGATCAGCTCTGCGGCGATCTGACGGCGATCGCGCCGAAAGTGCTGCCATACATGGATACGGTGTGGCGGCTGCTGGACGAGGCGCGCCGGGAAGGCAAGCGCATCCTGTTCGAGGGCGCGCAAGGTGCGCTGCTCGACATCGACCACGGCACCTACCCCTTCGTCACCTCGTCCAACACGGTGGCGGCGCAGGCGGCGACCGGCGCGGGCGTCGGGCCCGGCGCGCTCAATTACGTGCTCGGCATCACCAAGGCCTACACGACGCGGGTGGGCGAGGGGCCGTTCCCGACCGAGCTTCACGACGACATCGGCAGGCTGATCGGCGAGCGCGGGGCGGAGTTCGGGACGGTCACGGGCCGGGCGCGACGCTGCGGCTGGTTCGATGCCTGCCTCGTACGGCAAACCTGCAAAGTGGGCGGCATCAACGGCATCGCGCTCACCAAGCTCGACGTGCTCGACGATCTGCCCGGCGGCACGCTCAAGATCTGCGTGGGCTACAAGCTCGACGGCGACGAGATCGATTATCTCCCGGCCGGGCAGGGCGCGCAGTCCCGCGTGGAGCCCATCTACGAAGAGATGGAAGGCTGGGCCGAATCGACCAGGGGCGCGCGCTCCTGGGCGGAGCTGCCGGCCCAATGCATCAAATATGTTCGCCGGCTCGAGGAGTTGACCGGGGTGCCCGTGGCGCTGCTCTCCACCAGTCCCAAGCGCGAGGACACCATCCTCGTGCACGATCCCTTTGTGGATTGAGCAGAGCGGCTTCGTTTATCGGCTTTTCTGCTTCGCGCTTACCGCTATAGTGGCAATCTTCTGCACGTGGAGGTTGTCATGGTTGAGAAGCTCCAATGCGATCTGGTGATGCGCGGCGGGATCACCAGCGGCATCGTCTATCCCCGCGCCATCGCCAAGCTTTCCGAGACGTACCGCTTCCGCTCGATCGGCGGCACATCCGCCGGCGCCATCGCCGCCACGGGCACGGCGGCCGCCGCCTACGGTGCGAAGCAAGGCGAGGATCACTTCGCCACGCGCTTCAAGACGCTTCCCGCGGAGCTTGGACGGAGACCCGGCAACCGCCCGGGCGTTGCGGGCAAGAAGACCGTGCTCGAACGGTTGTTCCAGCCGCAAAAGGGCACGCGCCGTCTGTTCAACGTGTTGATGTCCGGGCTCGGCCGGGAAGGGCTTGGCGCCAAGGCTGCCTCCGTCGTGGGGGCCCTGTGCGTCAATTACTGGGTCTACGCCGTCGTCGGCGCCGCGGTGGCGCTGCTGCCGCTCGTTGTCCTCGCAGTGACCTCAGGTCTTGGAAGCATCGCTTGGATCCCGTTTCTCGTAGGGCTCGTTCCGGCGCTTGTGTTCGTGGTCGCGGCGACGGCGGTCGGTGTCGTCCGTGACGTGGTGATAGAGCTGCCCCGGAACGGCTACGGTCTGTGCTCGGGGTCGAGCGACGGCCGGCCCGACGAAGCGGGCGTGCTGCCGCTCACGGACTGGCTGCATGGCTTCTTCCAGTCGGTTGCCAACCGTGAGCCCGCCGAACCGCCGGTCACTTTCGGCGACCTTTGGGGCACCCGCGACGAGCGCGCGGAGCGCGATATCGAACTCGTCCTCATGACCACCAATATCACGCGAGGGATTTCCCAGCGCCTGCCTTTCCTGGAGGGGAGCTGGGGGCAGCTCTTCTTCAAGGAGGACGAATTCGCCAAGCTGTTTCCCGCATCCGTGGTCGAGCATATGTGCGCGCACGCAGCCAATGCCCGCTACCCAAAGGATATCGATACGGCCGGCTTCCTGCCGCTGCCCGCGCCGGAGGACCTGCCGATCCTGCTTGGCGCGCGCATGAGCTTGAGCTTTCCATTCCTGCTGAGCGCGGTGCCGCTCTATGCGGTGAACTTCGAGGCGCCGAAAACCAAAGCCGGCAAGTTCCCGCTCGAAAGATGCTGGTTTTCCGACGGCGGTCTCACCAGCAACTTCCCGCTGCACTTCTTCGATTCGCCGCTGCCGTCGCGCCCGACCTTCGCCATCAATCTCATCCCCTCAGAGGTCGCCGCGACCGAGGTGGACGAAGCGGACGGCTCGCTCGAGCGGGTGAGCGGCGTCGCCGCCGAGAGGGACAAAAGCGACAAGAACGGGAAGCCCCAAACCCCGGACCAAGGGTGGGACTATGTCTGGATGCCAAGCCGAAACTCGTCGGGCATCGGGTCGGCCGCGCGCTTCAACAAGTTTCATAGCGTCACCGGGTTCTTCGGCGCGCTGTTCGATACCGCGCGCAACTGGGCCGATAGCGAGCTCATGGCGCTGCCCGGCTATCGCGAGCGCGTGGTGCACGTGAAGCTCGCCGAGCATGAGGGCGGCATGAACCTGAACATGGGTTCGGACCTCATCGAGGAGATCGGCGCACGCGGAGAGCGTGCCGGCGAGCTGCTCGCCGCGCGCTACGGACCGAACCCGGAGAAGGACCCGCAGTCCGGCGGCGAGATCGAGCTGACCTGGGACAATCACCGCTGGATTCGCTATCGCGCCACAATGGCCGCATTCGAGGATCTCGCACGCCGCTTCCGCAAGGCGTGGCGGGACGCGGCCAAACAGAAGCCGTGGCGGGGCTACGACGCCCTGCTGGACCGGGGCAGCAAGGATGCGCCCACGAGCTATCCGTTGCAGCGCCCCGATCAGCAGAAATTTGCCTCCGAGGCGACGCGCGCCTTCGTGGAGTTCGTTTCCACCTGGACGGACAATCAGACCTTCGATCGTGGCGAGGACTCAAAGGAGGGACGCTCGCCGCGGCCAAAGCCCGCCTTGCGCATGATGCCGCTCGGCAGTAACGATCCCCGGGCGGAGCGGCCGGACTAGTTTGCCGGCGCCGTTCCGCTTGCAGCTGAGAACGGGGCAGGCGTGGCCGAGAAGACATATCCCTGGAAGGTGGCGTGGATCACGGGCGCCTCGGGCGCCATTTGCGGCGAGATCGCGAAGCGGCTGGCGCGCGCCGGCGTGAAGGTGGCTGCCACGGCCCGGCCAAGCGAGAGGCTGGATGCGCTCGCGGCCTCGAGCAGCAATATCACGGCGTTTCCCGCCGACGTGCTAGAACCCGAGGAGCTGAAATCCTGCGCGGCCAAAGTCGAGGCTGCTTTGGGGCCGATCGATCTCGCGATGCTGGGCGCCGGCATGTATGTGCCCTTCGACTTCCGCAATATCGACCTCGACGGCTTTCACAAGACCATGGCGCTCAACGTGGACGGGGTGATCAACGGGCTCGCCGCGGTGCTGCCGGCCATGCTCGATCGCCGTGAAGGCCAACTCGCCATCATGGGCTCGCTGTTCGGCTACGCGGGCTGGCCCGGCAACGGCAGCTACGGCGCCAGCAAGGCGGCGGTCATCAATCTCGCCGAGAGCCTGAAATTGGAGCTTCGCGGCACCGGCGTCGACCTGACGCTGATCAATCCTGGCTTCGTCGATACGCCGCTCAATGCCGCCTACGATCCGAAGAAGAAGCTCTTCGTCATGAGCAAGGAACGCTGCGCGCGGAAAATTCTCGAGAAGCTGCCGAAGCGCCCCTACGAGATCGCGTTTCCGATCCAGGTCGAAGGCTTCCTCAAGACCGTGCGGAACATGCCGCGCATGGTGTCGTTCCCGCTGGTGCGCTGGTTCATCAAGGCGACGGGCGCGTAAGCCTCGGGTTTTCATCAATTTGAACGCTCATTCAGGTTGCCGCGCAAAAGGTCTGGCAGGCCCCGCAACCGGAAAGTCTCCCTGCGCGTTGTGCGTTTCGCAAACGAGAAGGAGACCCCCCATGAAGTATCTCGGAACTGCCATTTTGGCGTTGAGTGCTTTTGCTTTCACGAGCGCGGCGTCGGCCGCCGTGGTGTGCAACGGCGACGGCGATTGCTGGCGGGTGAAGAAAAAGCATGAGTATCCCGCGGGCGTGAACCTCCGCATCTATGGCGACGAATGGGAGCCGGGTGACGGCTATCGCTGGCGCGAGGCGGGCGAAGGCCGTGGCTATTATCGCGGCGGCGTCTGGATCGGCTTCTAAGCGAGGCCGTTGCAAGCATTGTGAGGGGTGCCGTATCGCGGCGCCCCTCATGTGCGCCGGTGCGGCGCTGAAGAGGCTAAGCCACTTTCTTCGTGCGCGCCGGCGCCATGAACTCCGGTCCGACCGGGTCCTTCACGGTCTCGTCGAGGATCTTGTCGATCTCTTTCATCGTCGCAGCATCGATGTGCCAGCCCATGACGTCCTTGACGGCGTCGAGTTGCGACGGCCTGCGCGCGCCCCACAGCGCGATCGTGTCGCCGCGATCGAGAATCCAGCGCACGGCGAGCGCCAGCACCGTTTTGCCGAACTTCTCCTTGGCTAGAGCATCGAGCTTGCCGACGGCCGCGAGATACTGCCCGCGGCGGTCCGGTTGAAACTTGGGATCGTTGTTGCGCAGATCGTCGCCGTCGAATGTCGTGTCCATGGTGATCTTTCTGGACAGCAGACCGCGGCAGAGCGCGCCATAAGCGAGCACGACGATGTCATGCTTCTTGGCATAAGGCAGAACGTCGTTCTCGATCTCGCGCTCGAACAGATTGTAGGGCGGCTGGATGGTGGCGAGGGATGCCTCGGCGCGCACGCGGTCCATCTGCTCGGGTGAGAAATTGCTGACGCCGATGGCGCGGATCTTTCCGTCACGGCGGAAGCCTTCGAGCGTCCTTGCGGTCTCGTCGAACGCGGTCGCCTCGTCCGGCCAGTGCACTTGGTAGATGTCGATGATATCGGTCTTCAGCCGCCGCAGCGAATCCTCGAGCTCTTGCTCCAGCCGCGCGCGCGTTGAGTTGCGCACGATGTTGCCGCCGGTCCAATCGAGACCGGCCTTGGTGGCGATCAGGACTTTATCGCGCCGGCCTTCGAGCGCCTTGCCCACGATCTCCTCGGACTGGCCGAAGCCGTAGACGGGCGCGGTGTCGATGAGATTGACGCCGAGATCGAGCGCGTGATGGATCGTGGCGATGGCGTCTTTCTCTTCGGTGCCCCCCCACATCCAGCCGCCGATGGCCCAGGTGCCGAGTGCGACGCGCGAAGCCTCGAACGGCAGGCCCGCAACTTTGATGTGTTCCATGTCTTGGCCCTTTCGCGTCTTGGCCCTTTCGCGTCTTGGCCCTTTCGCGCGTGAAGTTCTGGTGGGTGAACTCTTCAGGTGGGAAGAGGTGCCCCCACGCGACAAGAGGTGGGACAAACTGCCCGGGCTTCACGTCTCTAAGACAGAAACTCGCGGAAATAGTTATCGAGGAAGCGGCCTTGAGGATCGGCCTCCTTGCGGCGCGCCGCGAATTGCTGGAGCCGCGTGCCGAAGGCCCGGCGCACCATGTCGCGGGTCAGGAAGGGCGTCTGGTTGAACAGCGGCGTGCCCCCGCGCTCGGCACAGAAGTCATTGTAAGCATGGAGGAATTCTTCCCATTCCGGGCCGCCGGTGGAGGCTGGGTCGATGCTCATGCCGGGCCCCTCCCAGGTATAGGAGAACAGCGCCTCGACGTCGCGGCAGATGGCGTAGCCGACGCTCGGCAGATTGCAGCGGAAGCCGGTATGGGCCTCGTAGGCGATGCAGAAATCGCAATACTCTTCGAGGATATCGAAGAAGCCGCCCTCCCGGAACGACCACATGCTGAACAGGTACTTGGTCTCGCCGGGATTGCGCGGGTAGTTGATGATCTGCGCATGCGGCCAACTGCGCTCGGACCGCACGAACCAGACCATGGCTTGGCGCAGCAGATAGAAGAACGCGTCCTGCGCCCGGTCGTGCCATTTCTGATTCTTGATATTCTTGTCGATCCATATCACCACGGCCGGCGCGTATTTGCGCCAGAAGCGGTTGCGATAGGCCCAGCGGTATTTCGACTTGGGCGCCGCTTCCGGATTGTCCTTGCGCAGCTCGACCACCACGCGCTTGGCGTAGGGAAAGATGTAGTACATCACCGCGTAGCCGCGCGCCTTGTAGACGGGGAAGAACTTGCGGAAGTTCTCGAGGCTCAGCGAGTAGTGGCGCACCGACAAGGCCGTCGTGGGCCGGACCTTGAGGGTCACCTGAAAGATGATGCCGAACAGCCCGTAGCTGGAGCGGAAGATCTGCAACTCCTTGGGGTTGTCGGCCTCGGTGAGCTCGCGAATCTCGCCTTGCGGCGTAACGAAGCGCACGGCCGTCACGTAGGAGCTGATCTGGCCGAAGCCGCCGGGGAAGGACGAGTCCTTGGTGGCGGCGCAGGCCATGGCGGCGAGCGTCGTGTTGCCGATCTCGGTGGTGACGTGGGGTTGGAGCCCGCGCTCGCGCAACGCCTGGGCAAGCTGAATGTACGACACGCCGGCTTCCACCGTGACCGTGTCGTCGGTGAAGTGCAGGATGCGGTTCATGGCCTTCATGTCGACCATGGTGCCGCCTTGGTCGTCGCCGTTCATGCGCGCGGTCGAATGCATGGAGCCCGCGGGCCGCACGGGCGTGGGAAAGCGCACCGTGTCGGTCACGATCTCGATGATGTCCTCGACGCTTTCCGGCGTCACCTTCACCCGCGGGTGATAGGTCCAGGTGCCGTCCCAGCTTTTGATGGTGACGTCCTGTTGGATGTCCATGAACTTCCCTCACTCCTCGCGGCGCAAGACCATAACGGAATGAGCCCGCGAATCCAGGCTCCTAGAAAAACAGCCGCACGGGCCCATTGAGAGCGGCAAGGACACCTCCGGACTTGACGCAGATCAAGGAGGCGCGGCCGCCATCCTATGGGTTGAAGGGGGGCGGAGGGAATGCTTAGGTCTGCCGCAATTTGCAGCTATTTCGCGGGTTTGGATTCTGCATCGGAGGGTCGTGACGGACGTGAAGCGGTTCTGCATCATCGGGGCGGGCGCCTGCGGGCTGGCCGTGGTCAAGACCTTCGCCGAGCGGGGAATTCCCTTCGATTGCTTCGAGGCGGAAGGCGATCTCGGGGGCATCTGGAACCCCGACAGCCCCCACGCGGTCTATGGCTCCACGCACCTGAATTCGTCGAAGAAGCTGTCCCGCTACCCGGACTTCAAGTTCCCCGACGAGATGCCGTATTATGTCAGCGCGGCGCAGGCGCACGAATATTTGCGCGCTTATGCCGCGGAGTATGGGATCTACGACCGCATCACCTTCAACACCCGCGTTTCCGCCATCGAGCGGGCCGACAAAGGCTGGCGGGTGACGCTGGAAGGGGAGAGCGAGCCGCGGATCTATGACGGGGTCGTCGTTGCCAATGGGCATCATTGGCACCCTTACACGCCTGACTATCCCGGCACGTTCGCCGGCGAGATGCTCCACTCGCACGACGTGAAGTCGAAGGGGCAGCTCAAGGACAAGCGCGTGCTCGTGGTCGGCGCCGGCAACTCGGCGGTCGATATTCTGGGTGACGCGGCCCAAGACGGCACGGCCATCCACTCGATGCGCCGCACCTATTACTTCTTCCCCAAGATGCTGTTCGGCAAGCCGACCGACGCGGTCATCGACCGTCTCAGTCATTTGCCGCTGCCGCGCCACCTTATGTATTCGCTCTACAAGCTCGGCATGTGGGTCTTGATCGGCTCGCATGAGCGCTATGGCCTGCCCAAGCCGGACCACGATCTCTTCGAAGCGCACCCGACCGCCTGTACCACCTATCTCGACCACATCGTACATGGGCGCATCGTGCCGAAGCCGGGCATCACGCGCTTCGAGGGCAAGCGGGTCTTTTTCGACGACGAGGAGGAAACCTCCGAGGAAGTCGACCTTCTCGTTTGGGCCACGGGCTACCGCGTCCACTTCCCCTTCATGGACGACTCTTATGTGCTCGACGAGAACGGCTGGCCGAAGCTGTTCATCCACACCTTCCATCGCGAGTGGGACGACTTCTTCGTCTGCGGGTTGTTCGAGCCGGCCGAGGGCGGCGTGTGGCAGATCGCCGACTATCAGGCGCGGCTGATCGCGGCCTTCATCACGGCCCAGGAAGAGGACCCTAAGAGGGCGGCGTGGTTCCGTGAGCTCAAGCGTCACGCCAACCCCGATATCGGCCACGGGCTCAAGCACCAGGACACGCCCTGGCACCGCTTCGAGATCCAACACTTGCGCTTCCGCCGCTACATGAAGCGCCTGCTCAAGAAGTTCGGGCCGTGTGCCCCGCCGGAACAGGAGATGCGCACCATGGGCGAGACCGCCGAGGAGCGGGAAGCCGAGAAGCTCAAGCTCGCTTCTTGAGCGCGGGATATCCGACGCCGATACAAAAAGACCCGGACGCGATGTCCGGGTCTTTTTTAAAGTCCTGAAAGACGAGGCTTACGCGCTCGGCGTGGTCGTCTTCTGCACGGCCTTCTCGACGGGCTTATAAGCCTCGCGCGCGACGGACGCATACATCTCGCTGATCTTCGAGGCCTCGGCGACCCAGCTCTCATAGGCCTTCTTGGCGGCCTGGGACTGGATCTCGATGGCCTGCTCGAGCGACTTGGCGCCGACGAGCTTCTCGAAGGTGCTGGTCGCGTCGGTGAAAGCCTGCTTCGAATAGCCGGTCACGCGCGCGCCGATGTCCTGGAAGCCGCGGTTCAGCTCGCCATAGGAGCGAAGCATCGCGTCGTAATTGTCCTTGGTGATCTTCTGGAAGTCTTTGGTGGCCTTTTCAAAGGGCTCAAACATGTCAGTTCCTCTCTCCATAAGCGTTTCGTGCCTATGACCGGGAGATATTGCACCGCACCATAAATTTCAAGAGGAAATTGGTGCACTGCACCAATTTTTAAATGGCGGATTTCAGCCATTTTCTCTCGCGGAACGCATGCGGGTCGAGATGGATCCTCCCCAAATGCCTCAAAAGGAGGCGCCGCGGCGGATGGATGACTGGGCTGACGTGCCGTCGGTTGCCGGCACTATCGCGGCGCGAGGGCACCGGCATGCTTGAGGCGACTCGGTTGCGTCTTTAAACCCATTTGATGGCGCTGAGACGTGTGAAGCTTCTGGCGACCGCCAGACGCTGGACCATTCCCAATCTCAAGCAGTTCCGCGAGAGCCGGCAGCCGACGGTATGGCTGTTAGCGCCGCTGATCGGGCTGGCCACGGGCGTCGCCGCCATTGGCTTTCGCTTGGCCATCGGCGCCTTCCAATGGCCCTGGCTTCAGGACATGTCCGAGAACGTGGCGATGGCGGCGCGCGAGCAGCCCTGGTGGGTGATCGTGCTGGCGCCCGCGGCAGGCGGTCTGCTCGTCGGGCTGATGCTGCGCTATTTGCTCACCGCCAAGCGTACGGGCGCCGTGCCGGACGTCATGGAAGCGCGGGTCAATGCCGGCCGGGGGCTCGATCTGAAACAGGGGCTGCTCAGCGCCCTCGCCAGCGCGCTGTCGCTGGGCGCTGGCGCGAGCGCCGGACGCGAAGGACCGATCGTGCATCTCGGCGCCACCATCGCGGCGGCCGCCTCGAACCATCTCAGCCTGCCCAATGCCGCCCGGCGCACGCTGCTGGCCTCGGGCGCCGCCGGGGCCGTCGCCGCCTCGTTCAATGCGCCGATCGCCGGCGTCCTCTTCGCGCAAGAAGTCATCCTCGGTCATTTCTCGATCAGCACCTTCGTGCCGCTGGTCTTGTCCGCGGTGGTGGCGACGATCCTGTCGCAAGCCTGGTTTGGCGACGTGGCCGCGTTCGTCGTGCCGAGCTACCGCATCGTGTCCTATCTCGAAGTGCCGGCCTTCGTGCTGCTCGGCATCGTCGCCGCGGGCGTCGCGGTTATCTTCCAGCTCACGGTGCTGTCGGTGGATTGGTTCGCGCGCAATCTCAAAATGCCGCTGGTGGCGCGCCCGGCGGTCGGGGGGCTGCTGATCGGCATCATCGCCGTCTGGTTTCCGGAAGTGCTGGGCGTCGGCTACGACACCACCGACGCGGCGCTGAAGGATCAGCTGGCGATCCACATTATGATCATCCTCATCGTGCTGAAGACGATCGCGACGGCGATTGCGCTCGGCTCCCGCTTCGGCGGCGGCGTGTTCTCGCCGGCGCTCTATTTGGGCGCGATGACCGGCGGCGCGTTCGGCCTGATCGCCGCCAGCGCCTTTCCCGAGGTGGGCTCGAGCGAGGGGCTCTACGCTATTCTCGGCATGGGTGCGGTGACCGCCGCCGTGCTCGGCGCGCCGATCTCGACCACGGTGATGGTGTTCGAGCTCACCGGCGGTTTCGAGCTCAGCCTTGCCCTGTTGCTCACAGTGGCCATCGCCAACGGCATCAACCAGATGATCCTCGGCCGCTCCTTCTTTCAGGCGCAGCTCGAATCGCGCGGCATTGTTTTGCATGAAGGGCCCCATCGCACGGTGATGCGGGACATCCGCGTGTCCGACATCATGCGGCCGCTGCAAGACGGCGATCCAGTCGTGCTGCCCGAAGGGGAGCGCGAGCGGGCGTTGCAGGCCGACGAGACCCTGGAGACGGCGTTGCGCGCCTTCGACACGATGGGCGCGGAGCGGCTCCCCGTGGTCGAGACGCACGACCGCAGCAAGATCGTTGGCTGGGCCAGCCAGTCCCGGGCGCTCTCCGCCTTCAATAAGGCGCTGATCGCGGCGAGCGTCGAGGAGCACCGCTAGGCGTCACGTTGCGGGCGCGGGTGCAGGTTGCGGCGGGGGTTGCGTTTCCTCCGGGCCGTCGTCGCCTTGCCCGGGGTTCGCCGAGAAATAGGCGAACTTGTCGGGCGTGCCGTTGAAGGAATCCGCGTCCGGCGGCGGATCGCGCTTCACCGCGATGTTCGGCCAGATGTCCGCGTGTTCGGCGTTGAGCGTGAGCCACTTCTCGAGCCCGGGCTCGGTATCGGGGGAGATCGCCTCCGCGGGGCATTCCGGCTCGCACACGCCGCAATCGATGCATTCGTCCGGATGAATGACGAGCATGTTCTCGCCCTCATAGAAGCAATCGACCGGACACACTTCCACGCAGTCCATGTATTTGCACTTGATGCAGTTCTCGGTGACGACGTAGGTCACGGCGCGGCCCTCGGCCGGTCCTGCTCGGGCCTATAGAACAGCGCCAGCTGAAGGCTGGCGGCGATGCGCTTTGCCTTGTCCATGAAGGCGGCGACGGTCGTCTGGTCGAAGAGTTCGGCGCAAGTCTCGGCGAAGAGCGTGAGCCAGCGTTCGAACAGCGCCGGCGTGAGGCCTTCGACGCGGCGGTGGGCGGCGACGGGATTGCCGTGATAGCGGCCCGAGGTAAGCATGATCGACGACCAGAAGTCGCGCATGGTCGATAGATGCGCGGGCCAGTCTTCGTCGGCGATGGCGCGGGCGAAGATCGGGCCGAGCTCTTCGTCCCGGCGCACCTTGGCGTAGAAGCGGTCGACCAGAAGGCGAATGCCGTCATCGGACAGCGCGGCGCGATCTGAATGCGCTTGTGCGCAATCGGTGCCGGGACAGTCGGTCATGGCAGATCTCTCCATGCTCCATGCAAGACAATGGCTCTTGCCTCCCTATTTAGGCAGACGGAGTGCGAAAAGCAATATTAAGGATATATGTTTATCGGCGGCGCGTTGACGCGGCGGGCGCGGCTAGCCCTTCGACGCCCGCGCCCTCTTTGACGCCTTGCGGAGCTGACTGGCGACCGTCTTGGGGAACAGCGCGTTCAGCACGAACAGCGCGCGGTAGGCCGCCGGCTTCACCACGAAGAGCTTCTTTCGGGCCGCGCCTTCGAAGATGGCGTCGGCGGCTTGTTTGGGCGTGAGCGTCGGCATCAGCCGCGGATCGGCGTGGGGTACGTTCTTCAGGCTATCGGGGTTGTGCTCCCAGTAGGGCGTGTCGACCGTGCCAAGGACCACGAGTGTGACGGCCACGCCGGTTCCCTTCAATTCGCTCTGCAAGGCTTCGGCGAAGCCGGTCAGGGCGCGGCGCGCGGCGATATAGGCCGACGCGTTGGGCCAGGCGAGATAGGAGGCGGGCGAGGTCACGAAGACGAGGCCGCCGGCGCCCCGGGCGATCATGGCCGGCGCGAAAGCGCGGGTGAGGTTGAAGGCCGCGAGATAAGGCACGTCGATCATGGCCCTGGCCTCTTCCGGGCTCGTCTCGGTGAGCGGCAGCCAGCGTCCGGCGCCCGCATTGTTGATGAGGAGGTCCGGGGTGCCGGTCTCGGCCTCGATGCGCGCCGCGGTGTCCCTGATGGCTTCGGACCCCTGAAGATCGAGGGGGAAGGCGGTGGCGGTGCCGCCGGCCGCGCGAATGGCGTGGGCCACGCCGAAAAGCCGCTCGGCGTTGCGGGCGAGCAGCAGGACATGGGCGCCGGCGGCGCCGTAGCGCAGGGCCGTGGCCTCGCCGATGCCGCTGGAAGCGCCCGTGACCAGCACCAGTTTTGCTGCCATTCCCGCTCCTCGAACCCCAGATGGCCTATTCCCGGCCGCCCTGGACGATGATACGTCGCATTACCGTCGCACTGTGGCACAATGGTAACAGGATTCGGGGAACGCGTTGCCGGGTGTTCAAGACGCTGGAATCGGCGCGCGCTGCCCGCGATAATCGCGCAATTCTAGATCGGTTGAGGGAGGCTTCTATGAGGTCGTATTTGCGTGGCTTGGCGCTGGCATTGACGGCGGTTGGACTTTGCCTGGCTCAAGGCACCACGGCGCAGGCGGGTTGCGTTGGATTGTCCGGGACGGCGGATGGATTTGATCGGCCAACGGCGGTGTCGCGGGCGCAGAACGCGTTGGCCACGGCCATCACCGATTTCAAAGCGCAAAAGGGCATCCGCTCGGTCAGCATCAGCGCCATGCGTGCGAAGCCGCAACCCTATTGGCGCGGCGACGTCACCCCCAATCTCTACCAGAAGCCGGATGTGGTGACGCGGCAGTCCTACACGATCTGCTGGTCGGGCGTGGTGTCGCCGTCCGTGTGCACCTCGGGCGCCAAGATCTGCTGGTAGCCTGACCTTCGCTTGAGACCGCAAGACGTTTCGCCCGGAGCCTTCGTCTCCGAGGGCGTCTCCCGCGCGTGTGCTAGTGCGCCGCGATCAGCGCCACTTTCTTCGGCTTCGACATGAAGAACAGCACGGGCAGGATCGCCAGCGTGCAGATGCCGATGAACCAGAAGATGTCGTTGAAGGCGAGCATCTGCGCCTGGCGCGCGAGCTCGTGTCCGATCACGGGCCCCGCTTCCGGCGAGAACGGCGACAGTCCCTTGTCGGCCAGATAGGGCAAGAGATCCTGATTGTAGGGCGTGACGTGGTTGGTCAGTTCGGCAAAGTGGATATGCGTCTGCCGCACGAACAGCCAGCTCACCACGGCGATGCCGGCGGAGCCGCCAATGCCGCGCATCAGCGAATAGACGCCCGAGGCCTCGTCGTATTTGGCGGAGGCGATGCTGGCGAAGGCGACCGCGGTGAGCGGCACGAAGAAGAGACCGGTGCCGACGCCGGAGACCATGCCGGGCGTGGCGATGCTCCAATAATCGACCTGAAGGTTGAAGTGCGCCATCATCAGCGTGCCCGCTGCGGTGAGCACCAGCCCTGCGCCCACTAGCCAGCGCGGATCGAAGAAGCGGATGAGGATGCCGCCGGTGATCGCCAGCGTGATGGCGCTGACGATGCCGCGTGGGATGAATAGCGTTCCGGCGACGTCCGCCGGGTAACCAAGCAGACGCTGGCTGAACAGCGGCATGATCGCCATCCAGCCGAACAGGCTGATGCCGAAGAGTGTAATGGCGAGCGTGCCGGCGACGAAGTTGCGGTCCTTCAGCAGCGACAGATCGATGATGTTGTCGGGCTTGTTCCAGCCGCGCAGGAAGAATGCGGCGGTGGTGAAGATGGCGATGATGGTGCCGGCGACGATGAGCTTCGAGTTGAACCAGTCGCGCATCTGGCCTTGGTCGAGCACGAATTGCAGGGCGCCCACGGCGACGATGAGAAGCGCCAGGCCAACCCAGTCGGTTCGCATCTCCTTGATGGCCCGTTGCGGCAGATAGCCGACGGCGAGCAGCAGCGCGAGAATGCCGATGGGGATGTTGATGTAGAACACCATCCGCCAGGAATACGCCTCGGTCAGATAGCCGCCGAGCGCGGGGCCGATCACCGGCGCCACCATGATGCCGAGGCCGAAAATGGCGAGTGCCTGGCCGTGCTTCTCCCGCGGGAAGGCATCGAGCAGGATGGCTTGGCTCAAGGGAACCAGCGGCGCGCCGAACACGCCTTGGGCCAGGCGGAACACGACCATGCTCTCCAGGTTCCAGGACAGGCCGCAGAGCACCGATGAGATGGTGAAGCCGGAGATCGAGAGCAGGAGGAGGCGGCGGCGGCCGAGCCAACTGGAGAGATAGCCCGTGAGCGGCATGACCACGGCGGCCGCCACGATATACGAGGTGAGAATCCAGGTGATCTGATCGGGCGTCGCCGAGAAGGCGCCGAGCATATGCGGGATCGCCACGTTGACGATCGTGATGTCGAGGACTTCGAGCACCGCGGTCAGCACCACGGCGATGACCAGCGGGA
>MRWG01001305.1_pt1 | contig 38112 bp, 30 predicted proteins | sample 1013341 | NCBI WGS metagenome assembly MRWG01 (sample SAMN06117577, study PRJNA244670) | biofilm metagenome | biome: Water; feature: Cathode Biofilm; material: Biofilm; isolation source: microbial consortium enriched at the cathode of a solar microbial fuel cell | place: USA: District of Columbia ... | reverse complement strand
GTGATCTGAGGCGGATGGCGTTCGATGGCGCACAGCACATCGTCGTCCAGAATGATAATTCTCAGTTCCTGTCCGCGGATTTCCGGTTGCACCAGCAGCTGGTCGTTGCTCTTGGCGAGGGTGTGCAGGGCCGTTTGAAGGGTGTGACTGGTGTCGACCCGCACTACGTCCCGCCCTTCCCGGCCACAGTTCGGTTTGACGTAAAGCGGGAACCCCTGCTTCCCGACAAAATCCAGAAGGTCTTGCGGCGCAGTTCGGCCCATGCGGATGTCGTGTGCGAACACCAGATGTCCGTCCGGCACTGTCAGGCCTGCGGCCTTCAGAAAGGCCGCGGCATAGGCCTTGTCGGTAGCGATTTCCGCTGCGCCGAGCGTGTTGAGGTCGAACCTTGTGCCCTTGAACAACCAGCGCTTGCCGGACGGGCTTTCGACCATACCGGCATGGCCATGGCCGTCGCCCGCCGTCAGGCGGTAGCCTTTGCGGGCGCAATAGACTTCAAGCAGGTCAAAGACGAGTGCGCGCCGGCCGGCCGTTTCCGTCATGCTGGGGCCAGCCGGGCTGTCAGTTGTTTTTCTGGCGGGCGTTGGCCAGATAATCGATCTTGAAAAGGTCCGGATTGGTCGGGCCATTGGACACAACGTTATAGACCGCAACGGAGGTGTCGTAGCCCTGCTGGTCGGTAACGGTCCACTGCTTCAATGCGTAGTCCTTGGCATCGAAGATCAGCGTCAGCGTACCGGAGTTGAACTTGGTCTTGTCCAGGATCGTGACGGTGATCAGGTCTTCTTCCACCAGAACGTTGGTGACGTTGGTGTCCTTCTGCAGGTCGATGTCGTCTGACAGCAGGAAGCGCAGCGGCGTCTGGCCAAGAGGCCAGATGTCCTGGGTGTTCAGCTTGCGGTCGCGCACGGACACCGACTTGCCGTCGGCCACAATGTCGAGCACGGAAGGCTTGTTGTAGTAGAAGCGCACCTTTCCCGGGCGGGCCATGTAGAACTTGCCGTCGGACTGGTTTCCGTCAGGACCGAACTGGATGAAGTCGCCATGCATGGTCTTCACCGAGTTGAAATAGGAGTTGAGATCCCTGAGGGCATTTTGTTCCTGCTCGGTCAGCGCCGCGGCGGGCAGCAGTGCCGACAGGGACAGAGCCGCAGCAATGCCAGCTGCCAGCATAGGTTTGATCAGGCGGGAAGCGAAGCGTTTCAGCATGATGCAATGTCCTAAATCGTTCTCTGTGTGACACGTTTCCCCTTAGCTAGGGAGCGTGTGTGGCAAAGCTTTGGCAGTTTACCATCAAAAATCTTCTTCCACGCCGTTCTGCACGAGAATTTCGCGTTTTCCGGCATGGTTGGCGGCGCTGATCAGGCCTTCGTTTTCCATCCGCTCAATCAGCGAAGCGGCACGGTTGTAGCCGATCGAAAGGCGCCGCTGCACATAGGAGGTCGACGCCTTCTTGTCGCGCAGCACGATGGCGACCGCCTTGTCGTACAGATCGTTGCCCTCCTCGCCGCCGGCAAGTCCGCCGCCACCGTCGTAGGGGCTTTCGGCCTCGTCATCTTCCTCGGTCACGGCTTCCAGATATTGCGGCGTGCCCTGAACCTTCAGGTGCTTGACGATATCCTCGACCTCGTCGTCGGAGACGAACGGCCCGTGCACACGCTGGATGCGCCCGCCGCCGGCCATGTAGAGCATGTCGCCCATGCCCAGAAGCTGTTCGGCGCCCATTTCACCCAGGATGGTGCGGCTGTCGATCTTCGACGTCACCTGGAAGGAGATACGGGTCGGGAAGTTGGCCTTGATGGTGCCGGTAATGACATCCACCGACGGCCGCTGCGTGGCCATGATCAGGTGAATACCGGCGGCACGGGCCATCTGAGCCAGCCGCTGGATAGCACCTTCGATGTCCTTGCCGGCCACCATCATCAGGTCGGCCATCTCGTCGACGATGACGACGATATACGGCATCGCCTCGAGCGGCAGCTGCTCTTCTTCATAGATCGGCTGGCCGGTGTCGCGGTCGAAGCCGGTTTGAACGGTGCGGGTGAATGTTTCGTTCTTTTCCAGCGCCTGCTTGATGCGGGTGTTGTAGCCGTCGATGTTGCGGACGCCCATCTTGGACATCTTCTTGTAGCGGTCTTCCATCTCGCGGACGGTCCACTTCAAGGCGACGACGGCTTTCTTCGGATCGGTCACAACCGGTGTCAGCAGATGCGGAATGCCGTCGTAGATCGACAGTTCCAGCATCTTGGGGTCGATCATGATCATCTTGCACTGCTCGGGCGTCAGCCGGTAGAGCAGCGACAGGATCATGGTGTTGATCGAGACCGACTTGCCCGAGCCGGTGGTACCGGCCACAAGCAGGTGAGGCATGCGGGCCAGATCCGCGACGACGCTTTCGCCGTTGATGGTCTTGCCCAGGGCCAGCGCCAGCTTGGCCTTGGACTTTTCGAAGTCCTGGGCGGCCAGCAGTTCACGCAGGTAGACCGTCTCACGACGGGCATTCGGCAGTTCGATACCGATGGCGTTCTTGCCCGGGATCACCGCCACACGGGCGGAAATCGCGCTCATGGAGCGGGCGATGTCGTCCGCAAGACCGATTACACGCGAGGACTTGATGCCCGGTGCCGGTTCCAGTTCGTACAGGGTCACGACCGGACCGGGGCGAACCTCGATGATTTCGCCGCGAACACCGAAATCCTCAAGCACACCTTCCAGGATGCGGGCATTCTGCTCCAGCGCATCGGCGGACAGACCCGGCACCTTGCCGGCCACCTTCGGCTCGGCCAGCAGCCGCAGCGGAGGCAATTCGTACTCTTCCGGGGCTCCGAGGAAGGATGGCTGAGCTTCCTCGATCGCACGCTTGCTCTGCTTCGGACGCGGTGCCTGCGGAATGACGCGGCCATTCGCTGCCGGTTGCGCAGGCGCCTGCTGAGCCTCCGGCGCGGCAATGCCGACCGGGACCGCGGGACGACCGTTGACGGGGCCCTTGTCGATCATCAGGTCGTCCGGCTCGAAGGTATCGCCTTCCTCGTCGTAGTATTCTTCCGCGTAGGGTTCGTCTCCGTCGTCCGCATGACGGCCACGCTGGTAGAAGTCGTCCAGGCCGTCGTCATCTTGCGGCATCAACCGGCCGGCAAGGGCCTTGCGGAATGCCTTCAGACGGCTGCCCTGGCGAGTGTCTTCCGGCTCGTAGTCGGTGTCGTCCTCATCCTCGTCCCAGTATTCTTCTTCCTCCTGGGCCTGGCTGCGCTTCAGACCGGTCAACCGGCGCACCTGTGCAGCAGCCTGAAGACCGAAATGCTCCATCTGGCCGACGAAGGCACTCATGAAGATACCGATGCGGGACTCGCCATCGTCGTCGTCAAAGTCGAGTTCATGCTCGGCGGCCTTGCCGTGACCGACAGGGCCGGCCACAGGCTCGATCCGTTCGGACGGAGCGCCGATGCTGCCCAGCCAACCGGCAGCTGCCAGCAGGCATAGGATAGCCGGTACGCCAAGACCAAGCACACCGACGATCGTGGCGGCGCCGCTTGTCATGTTGTCGGTAACGAGCGCAGGCAAATGGTGAACGGTGTCGCCGAAAAAGCCGCCGAGACCGGTCGGCAGCGGCCAGCTTTCGGGAACCGGCAGCGACGCCAGGGCACCTGCGGCAAGGCTTGTGCCGATCAGCCAGTAGACCAGGCGCTTGCGGCCGATGCCAAGCGCGTGGCCGGTCAGAAGCCGCCAGCCCCACAGAACCAGAGGAATCAGGAAGACGGCCGTCGCCAGGCCGATGGTCTGCATCAGAATGTCTGCAAGGACAGCGCCCGGTGTTCCCAGGGCGTTGCGCACCTGGCCACCGGTGGCATGATTGAAGCTCGGGTCGCTGACGGACCAGGTGGCAAGGCTTGCCGCGAGCATTGCCGCCAGCGCAATGATACCGAGGCCCGCGGCCCCGACAAGATTGCGCCGGATGAACCGCTTCAGTGGGCTCTCGGTGTCCAGAAGGTCAACCGAAGATCTGCGGCCGTTGCCGCGAACTGCGCTGGCCCGCCTCATGCCTTGTCCCCCAACCATTTTGCCAGACGCTCCAGAGCGATCTCTGTCTGCTCAAGAGGAGCCGTCAGGCTGATGCGAATATAGTTCCGCCCCGGATTGCTGCCGTCCGACTGGTCCGAGGCAAGGTAGCTGCCCGGCAGTACCTTGAGCCCGATTTCGGTCCAGAGTGCTTTCGTGACCGCAACGGCGTCGCCCCAGCGGCTGATATCCAGCCACAGGAAGAACCCGGCGTCAGGCGTGACCGGCCCAAGGATCGGGCCGAGGTGTTTTTCGGCAGCTTCGAATTTTTCGTTGTAGAGCCTGCGGTTTTCAATGACGTGGGATTCGTCCTGATAGGCCCGGACGGCAACTGCCTGTGCCGGCAGCGGCACCTGCGGTGCGGCAAGGCCTCTGAACTTCGCCCATTTTTTCAGGAACTCGGGATCGCCTGCCGCAAAGCCGCAGCGCAGGCCCGCCAGGTTGGAGCGTTTGGACAGCGAATTGAGGACGATGATGTTGGCAAAGCCGCCGCCCTGCTCTTCATTCAGATCCCTGGCCGCTTCCAGAATGCCGATTGGCGGCGTCTCGCGATAGATTTCCGAATAGCATTCGTCTGCAAAGATATAGAAGCGATGCTTGCGGGCGAGACCGATCAGGCGCTGCCAATAGGCGGTATCGGCCACAAACCCTTCCGGATTTGTGGGTGAGGCGACATAAAAGGCGACGGTCCTTTCCAGCAGCTCCGCATCGAGGCTGTCGAGATCCGGCAGAAAATTGTTTCCCGCTACCGCGTCGAGCAGCACGGCCTCCGCATCGGCGACATGCGCTGCGGCAGCATAGGTCTGGTAGAACGGATTGGGCAGAATCACCACAGGGTGGTCCAGGCCCTTGTTCAGCTGATCACGCGCGGCAATGGCGCCGAAGGAAAGTCCTTCGCGGGACCCGTTCAGCGGCAGCACACCATGGTCGGCGTCGATCAACCCACCCAGATTGTATCGGCGATCCAGCCAGGATGCGACGGCCGAACGGAATTCGGGCGAGCCGTCGATCGGCGGATAACGGCGGAAACCGGCCATATTTTCAGCCAGAACTTCCGCGGTAAAATCAGGAATGGCGTGTTGCGGTTCGCCAATCGTCATGACAATCGGGTCGAGCCCCGGTGTCTCGCCGCTCAGAAGTTCGGCAAGGCGTTGAAACGGATTGGAGCTCGGCAGGGACACACCGCGCTGATAGGCTTTTTTGCTGGCAAGCATGAATGATCCGGCACTCGTTACGCATAACTTTGCTCAGACCCTATAGCCGGTGTGGTAAATCCCTTATTAACCAAGCGGGGCAGGGCACAGGAAATGCTGCAAATGGTTGCGGATTTTCCCGCACTGCCTGCCCGGGCGTCTGATCTGTCCATAGGGACAATTTCACCCCTCCGTCCTTGGTTGGCGGGAATTGCCCGGAAGTCCTTGATCGTCAACGAAGACTCTGTAGAAATTGAAGGCATCGGCGCGGTCGGCAGAAATGAAATATGCCTGACCTTTTTCAAAGTGCGCCTACCTGGACAGGTTCTACGATGTCGAAAACAACAAAAAATCCGATAAGCGTCGTTTGCTTCGGCGACTCTCTCACCTGGGGATTCAATCCGGTCGACAAATCCAGGTACGGCCACGACATCCGCTGGACCCGGCTTCTGCAGAAAGAACTCGGTGACAGGTTTTATGTGGCCGAAGAAGGCGTCAACGGCCGAACAACCGTGTTCGAGGATCCGGTCAAGGGCGACAAGAACGGTCTTGCGCATCTGGCGACCGTTCGCAAGACGCATATGCCGATCGACATTCTGATCATCATGCTCGGCACCAACGACCTTCAGGCCCGGTTCTGCATGAACGCTGAAACGATCGCGATTGCCATGGGGCGCCTTCTGGATTTTGCCCGCAGGCCAACCGACGATGTCGAAGGCCGGGCGCCAAAGGTGCTGCTGATGTCACCGCCGCCGCTGGCACCACTGGCAGGCACACCCTTCGTGGCGCAGTTCAGCGAACAGAGCGTCACGGAATCCCATCGCCTGGCCGCCTGCTACCGGGAGAAAGCTGTTGAATATGGTGCAGCTTTCTTCGATGCAGGAACGGTGATTTCCGCCAGCCCGGTTGATGCCGTCCATTTCGATGCGGAGCCGCAGGCCGATCTCGCCAGGGCAGTGGCAGCGGAAGTGCGCAAGCTGGCAAACTGAATTGGCAGACTGGATTGCCTGCTGCGGTTAGAGCTGTCTCCGACAGGCAGACCGGCTGAACATTCCCTCAGAAATCCGAGGTCAGTCCCTTGATCTCCCAATCGTCGTAGCGGGTGGGCTCCAGGCCGCCGCGTCCGTTGACTTCTTCGGCCATGTTCTGCTGTCTTGCGTCGATTTCCTTGCGCCGTTCTTCGGCTTCCTTGAGGGCGCGCTGGGCTGCCGGTGGCAGGTCCTCGAATTTCCGCTTCGGAGCTTCCTCGACATTGGTCTTCAGGGAGGGAGCCTCGTTCTGGCTGTAGCGGCTCGTCGGGTTGTCCGGTGTTTCTGTCATGGCTCTTCGGGTCGTTCAGTTTGCAGTCTTGTCTGGCGTATATAGGGTAATCTTGCCAAGAATGGCAGCACTCCCCATCTGTTGGACGGATACAAAGGCCATTATGCGCCTTCTTGCAAGCAGTCGAAAACAGGACAGAAACGGAAACAAGCGGCGATGAACTACATTCGCACGGCAATGCTTCTGGCGGGGATGACCGCCTTGTTCATGGGGATCGGTTTCATGATCGGCGGTCAGTCGGGCATGCTGATCGCGCTGCTTATTGCAGCCGCCATGAACCTGTTCAGTTACTGGAACGCGGACAAGATGGTCCTGCGCATGCATCATGCCAGGGAAGTGGGTGAGCGCGAAGCGCCGGAGTTCTACCGGATGATACGGCAGCTGGCGCAGAATGCCGAGTTGCCGATGCCCAAGGTCTACATCATCGACAATCCGCAGCCGAATGCCTTTGCGACCGGCCGCAACCCGCAAAACGCTGCCGTCGCGGCAACGACGGGCCTGCTCGACATGCTGACGCCCGAGGAGATTGCCGGTGTGATGGCCCATGAGCTGGCCCATGTGAAGAACCACGACACGCTGATCATGACGATCACGGCGACAATCGCCGGTGCGATTTCCATGCTGGCCAACTTTGCCTTCTTCTTCGGCGGCAACCGCAACAATCCGCTGGGCATCGTCGGGGTTATCCTGATGATGGTCGTGGCGCCGCTGGCGGCAATGGTCGTGCAGATGGCGATCTCCCGGACGCGCGAATATGCGGCCGACCGGATGGGCGCACAGATCTGCGGCGAACCCATGTGGCTGGCTTCAGCACTTGCGAAGATCTCGCGCGGGGTGGAGCACATCCATAACCCGGACGCGGAAGCGAACCCGGCAACCGCACATATGTTCATCATGAACCCGCTGTCAGGCGAGCGGATGGACAATCTGTTCTCCACCCACCCGAACACCCAGAACCGGATTGACGAACTGCGCAAGCTGTCGGATGCAGGTCTGGGCACTGGTGGCAGGGGCGGCAGAAGCGGTCCCATGTCGTTTACCCGCCAGGCTCCACAGCAGGCCGGCCCGTGGAGCGGCGCCGGTCCGACGGGGCCTTCCTCCGCGCCGCGCCGTCCAAAAGGGCCGTGGGGATAGGCAACAGTCCCCCGGAACGTCAGCTTCTTTGACAAAAACAACTTTGCCGGATGACCACCTGGCTTTAGTATGACCAGATGCGCCGCGACCGGCAGACCGGTCTGCGGCGCTTGATTTTGATACCGGCCGTAACAGCAGGGCCGGGCGCGTGAATGGATTGAGCCTTGACCAAACGGCCGAACAACAAACAGAAGCCTTCAGGCAAACCGGCACCCGAACAGGCCGAAAAGCCGGGGTTTGCCGCACGCAAGGTGGCTGCCGATATTCTTGGCAATGTCGTTCACAAGAAACGGCCTCTCGATGGCGAGCTGGATATCACGTCCGGCCACTCCGGATTTCGGGCGCTGGCCGGCAACGATCGTTCGCTGGTTCGCGCAATCATCGGTGCGGCCTTGCGCCATCGGGGTGAAATCGCTGAAATCCTGGATCGGTTGCTTGATCGGCCGATCCCGGAAAAGACGGGCCGGATCCTGGATATCCTGCATGTGGCCATTGCCCAGATGCTGTTTCTCGACATTCCGGACCGTGCTGCCGTCTCTCTTGCTGTTGATCATGCCGGTCTCGACCGCCGGTCTCGTCCTTACAAAGGCCTGGTCAACGGTGTGTTGCGCCGGCTCGGGCGCGAGCGGGACGAAGTGACCGGTGATCTCGATCCGGCGGTGCTGAACACACCGGACTGGCTGATGGAAAGCTGGCAGGCAGCCTATGGAGTGGAGACAGCGCGCGAGATCGCGCGGGCTCACGAAAGCGAAGCGGCGCTGGATCTGTCGGTGAAAGCGGATCCGGAAGAGTGGGCCCGGAAACTGGACGGCCAGATTGTGGGTGCGGGCAGCATCCGCCTCGTGCGCAAGGGCGCTGTCGATGCACTTGAAGGCTATGGCGACGGCCAGTGGTGGGTGCAGGATGCCGCCGCGGCGCTTCCCGCCCGGCTTCTCGGTGACGTGAAGGATCTGCGTGTTGCCGATCTTTGCGCTGCACCGGGCGGCAAGACCGCACAATTGGCGGCCGCGGGTGCAAGCGTAACCGCGGTCGATATTTCAAAGGCGCGCCTGAAACGTCTTGAAGAAAACATGACGCGGCTCGGCCTGAGTGTTGAAACGGTTGCGGCGGATTTGCGGGCCTTTGAGCCGGGGGATCTCTTTGATGCAATCCTGCTCGATGCGCCCTGCAGCGCGACAGGCACGATCCGCCGGCACCCCGATGTGCCCTGGATCAAGAAGCCATACGACATTGAAAAGCTGACGGAAATCCAGAGCGAATTGCTGGACAGGGTGATGGGCTGGGTCAAGCCGGGTGGGCTGGTCGTCTATTGTACCTGTTCGCTGGAAGCGGCGGAAGGCGAAGCCCAGGTGGCCGGTTTTCTGGAGCGGCAGGCCGGAAAAATCGAACTGGTTCCGGTCGAGGCCTCAGAGGTGGGCGGCCTTGCCGAATGTGTCACAAATGAAGGCTATCTTCGCTGTCTGCCCTGCCATAGCGCCGCCTTGGATCCGGTGAGCAAGGGCATGGACGGCTTTTTTGCCGCAAGGTTCCGCCGGTTTTAACGCGGAATAAACTGTTCACTTGCAATGATTCTTTAAATGAAATGCTAACCTTAATGGTTCGTTTCCTGAATTAGACACCGGAGATTCCCCATAACCGCGCAGAAACCATCAGTTTTGGAGATGGTTTGGTGAATACTGCAAGCCTGAGTGAAAGAAGCCGCATCTGGCGGCTTGTGGCCCTGCATATTTGGCAACGCTCCTTGAAATGGATGCATGGCGGGCCTTTGTTCCGCATGCAGCCGTTTTCGGCTGTGCCTGCGCGCCTGCTCATCGCGCCGCAGGATCTGCGCACTGCCGACGCGACCAATGCTGCCGATATCTATGGCGGCCGCTTCCTGTTCTCCGGCCATCTGGTGGAGACGCAAGGCAGATCTCCGTTCGAGCTTCAGGCCGTTCACGAAGACTGGCAGCGTGAGCTTCACAGCTTCGGCTGGATGCGGGACCTCCGCGCCGCCGACAGCCAGATTTCCCGGCAAAATGCCCGGGCGCTGGTGGAGGACTGGATCAAGTTCTGCGGTCGTTGGCACGACATCGGCTGGGAAGCGTCGGTCGTGACCCGCCGCATTCTGTCCTGGCTGGCGCATTCGCCCTTCATTCTTCAGGACGGCGATCACGAGTTTTATCGCAGTTTCGTGCGGTCGCTGGCCCGCCAGGTGCGTTACCTGCGCCAGACCATCAACGAAACGGAAGATGGCGTCGAGCGCCTGCATGCTGCCCTGGCCATGGCGTCCGCCTGTATCTCCATGGCCGGACAGGGCCGCTTTGCACGCCAGAGCATCCGGCGTCTCGACCAGGAGCTGACACGCCAGATCCTGCCCGATGGCGGCCATATCTCGCGCAATCCGAAAGCGCTGATCGACATTCTCGCGGACTTGCTGCCGGTTCGCCAGGCCTTCGTTGCCCAGGGGCTGGAAGTTCCGCCGGCGATGGTGCAGTCGGTGGACCGGATGATGCCACTGCTGCGCTTCTTCCGTCATGGCGACGGGGCCCTCGCCCATTTCAACGGCATGGGCTCGACGCCGAGCGACCTTGTCGCCACCATCCTTGCCTATGACGATGCACGGGGCGCCCCACCGCAGAATGCGCCGCATTCGGGCTATCAGCGCTTAACCGGTGGTAATTCCGTTGTCCTGGTCGACACCGGCCCTGCCCCGGCCATCGGCGTTTCCGGCGACGCTCATGCAGGCTGTCTTTCGTTCGAATTCTCCTCCGGCAACAACCGGATCGTGGTCAATTGCGGCGTCTCGCCCAAGTCCAATCCGGCCTGGCGCCGGGTCAGCCGCTCGACGCCTGCACACTCCACGGCGGTGATCGAGGATACGTCCTCCTGCCGGTTCCTGTCGAACCGGCCGTTCGGGCATATTCTGGGCGCACCCATCCTGTCCGGTCCGGTCAGGGTGCCGGTTGAACGGGAAGACGATGCGGCCGGCAGCCGGATCACGGCCTCGCATGATGGTTATGCCAGCGAGTTCCATGTCCTGCATGAGCGTGACATTCGCCTTGCAGGCGACGGCACGGTGCTGGACGGCATCGACACGTTTTCGGCAATCGGTCCTGTGGACAGCGAAAACCGCTACGCAATCCGCTTTCACCTGCATCCGGGCCTGCGCAGCTCGCTCATCCGCGGCGGATCAGCGGTGCTCCTGGTGTGCCGGGACGGTGAAGCCTGGGAATTCGAAGCGCCCGGGACCGAGGTCATGCTGGAAGAAAGCATCTATCTTTCGGATGTCTACGGCCACCGCAAGACCGAGCAGATCGTGATCTCCGGTGCGGTGCTCGAGGCCCCCTCCGTGGGGTGGCAGTTCCGCAAGACGGCGACGGCCAAACTCAGCCGGCGCGGCACCAGCGATTTTGACGAGCCGGACGAACTCCCGCTGGAAGAATAGAGACCTTCCGCTTTTGCTGAAGACGTGATAGGGCGACGGCAACTCCCGGACCGTCCCCAATTGCGAGGCAAATTCATGGCCATTGTGTCCAAAGCCGTACCCGTTCCCGAGCTAGTTCGCGTCAAGCGCGCCCTTCTGTCCGTCTTCGACAAGACCGGTCTTGTCGACTTTGCAAAAGCGCTGTCCGAGCGCGGTGTCGAGCTGGTCTCCACCGGCGGTTCCTACAAGGCGCTGAAGGAAGCCGGGCTTGCGGTTCTGGACATTTCGGAAGTCACGGGCTTTCCGGAAATCATGGATGGCCGTGTGAAGACGCTGCATCCGAAGGTCCACGGCGGTCTGCTGTCGATCCGTGATGATGCCGACCACCAGAAGGCGATGAGCGAGCATGACATCGTCGGTATCGATCTCTTCTGCGGCAATCTCTATCCGTTCGAGGACGTTGTCGCCTCCGGTGCCGACTACGCAACCGGCATCGAGAACATCGACATTGGTGGACCGGCGATGACCCGTGCAGCCGCCAAGAATCATGCCTATGTTACCGTGGTCACCGACCCGGCCGACTACGATGCAGTAATTTCCGAGCTTGATGCCAATGGCGGCAAGGCCCCGCTGGCCCTGCGAAAGAAGCTGGCGCAAAAGGCCTTTGCCCGCACGGCTGCCTATGATGCCGCCGTCTCCAACTGGATGGCGGATCAGCTGGGCGAAGCAACGCCCGCCCACCGTGCGGTTGGCGGTTCGCTTGCCGAAGTCATGCGCTACGGTGAAAACCCGCATCAGACGGCAGGTTTCTACACCACCGGTGAGCAGCGCCCGGGTGTTGCCACGGCCAGGCAGCTTCAGGGCAAGACCCTGTCCTACAACAACATCAATGACACCGATGCCGCGTTTGAGCTGGTGAGCGAGTTCGATCCGGTCCGCACCAGTGCTGTTGCCATCATCAAGCACGCCAACCCGTGCGGCGTGGCCGAAGGCGCAAGCCTGAAGGAAGCCTACGAACTGGCCCTGCGCTGCGATCCGGTTTCAGCCTTCGGCGGCATCGTCGCCCTGAACCAGACACTGGATGCCGCTGCGGCCGAGGAAATCGTCAAGATCTTCACGGAAGTGATCATCGCGCCGGATGCGGACGACGCGGCACGCGAAATCATCGCGGCGAAGAAGAACCTGCGCCTTCTGGTCACCGGTGGCCTCGCCGATGCACGCGCCAAGGGTCTCTTCGTCAAGTCCGTTGCCGGCGGCCTTCTGGTCCAGTCACGCGACAACGGTGTGGTCGATGACCTTGACCTCAAGGTCGTTACCAAGCGCGCCCCGAGCGAGCAGGAACTGGCCGATCTGAAATTCGCCTTCCGGGTTGCCAAGCACGTGAAGTCCAATGCCATCGTCTATGCCAAGGACGGTGCGACCGTTGGTGTCGGGGCCGGTCAGATGAGCCGGGTGGATTCCGCACGCATCGCTGCCCGCAAGGCTCTGGACGCGACCGAGGCCGCCGGTCTTTCCGAACCGCTGACGAAGGGATGCGTGGTCGCCTCCGATGCGTTCTTCCCGTTTGCCGATGGTCTTCTGTCGGCCGCCGAAGCCGGAGCAACCGCCGTTATCCAGCCGGGTGGCTCGATGCGCGATGACGACGTGATTGCGGCAGCCGACGAAGCTGGCCTTGCCATGGTCATGACCGGCATGCGTCATTTCCGGCACTGATTTCGGGTATTCGCCGATGAACTGAAGTGCCGGTTTTCATTCGAACCGGCACTTCATCTGAGCTTGTAAAACATTAGCAAGCTAACGATCCAAAAATACTGTCAAAAATAACAGGGGTCATTAAGAAAAACCCTCCCACTGAAGACCTTGTTAACGCCCAACGGGTAGTCTGCAGCAAGCTTTGGCAGGTATTCGCCTGCCGTTTTCTTGCGATTCGCGGAGATTGCCGGTGTTTAGAAGAGCGAAGGTCACAACAAAGCTCATTGGGGCCAGTGCGGCGACCCTGACGGTTGCCCTTGTGGTCGGCATCAGTTTTATCGGATGGGAAGCGTCCCGCATTACGGGTGATCTTGCACGGTCCGAAGCCGAGACAGTGGCACGCGAGCAGGCGCAATTCGTCCAGCGTGGCCTTGAAAACGGCCTGAAATCCGCACAGACGCTGGCAAGTTCCCTCGGCGGCATGAAGAAGGCCGGATCGGTCGACCGTGAAGCCTGGAACGCCGTCGTTGAAAACCTGACGCTGACCAACAAGGACCTTTCGGGCACCTGGGGCGTGGTTGCCGGAGACGAGCTCGACGGCAAGGATGCCGAGTTCAAGGGCGACGAGAAATGGGCCGAAGACGGCGAATGGCAGCCCTATTACTTCCGCAAGGCGGACGGAACGCTGGCCTACCGGCCCATCGAGAAGATCGCCGTCGGTGACCTGAGTGCAACCAGCGACCTCTGGTTCAATGGTGCCTATGTGTCCGGCAAGGACTACATGACCGAACCCTACAGCTGGGAAGCCGATGGCGAGACCGTAACCGGTGTGTCGTTCTCTTCGCCAATCCGAGACGGGTCCAAGGTGATTGGTGCTGCCGGTGGCGACATCCTTCTGACACCGTTGTCCGAAGTGCTTGGCCAGCAACGGCCACTGGACACGGGATCGGTTCACCTCCTGTCGCAGAACGGCGTCTGGATTGCCCACGCCGACCCTGCCGTTCTCGGCAAGCCATGGATGGAAGGCCAGTCCGAAGCCGACCTTGCCGTGCAGGACAAGCTTCTGGCGGCGGTCAAGAACGGCGAGCCATTTGCCTATGACGGATATTCCAACACGCTTGGCACGGAAGTGCACCGCATCGTCATGCCGGTGCATGTGACCGGTACCGATGCCAAGCTTGCCGTGGTGGTCAACGTGCCGCTGGCGACCCTCAATGCGGCTTCGTCTTCAATCACGACCATGATCGTCGGCGTCGGTGTCGTGTTGCTCATCGTCGTGGCTCTTTCCATCTATCTTGTCGGTAACACGATTGTTCGCCGTCCGCTGGAGCGCGCCGTGCGCAGCATCCAGGCGCTCATCGATCGCCGTTACGACGAGCCGATCCACGATACCGACCGCCAGGACGAAATCGGCGAGATCAGCAAGGCGCTGGAAGTCTTCCGCGACAAGGCCCGGCAGGCCGAGGCACTGGCCGCCGAGCAGGAAGAAGCGCAGCGTCAGCAGCTGGCGCGCGCAGGCCGGATCAGCGAGTTGTCGCAGGATTTCGACCGCCAGATCTCAGAGCTGACCCAGACGGTGATGCACCAGGTGCAGGACCTCAACGCGGCATCGATGACGCTGACGGCGGGAGCCGACGACACCAGCGAGAAGAGCACGGCAGTGGCTGCCGCTTCCGAGGAAGCGTCGTCGAACGTGGAAACGGTTGCGTCCGCGGCTGAAGAACTGATGGCATCGGTCGGTGAAATTTCCCGCCAGATGACCCAGTCCACCGAGATTGCCTCCCACGCCGTGGAACAGGCCCAGTCGACAAACCGCAAGATCGAGGGGCTCGCGGAAGCGGCCAACCGGATCAGCGAAGTGGTCAAGCTGATCACCGACATTGCCGAACAGACCAACCTGCTGGCGCTGAACGCCACCATCGAGGCGGCACGTGCCGGCGAAGCGGGCAAGGGCTTTGCCGTTGTTGCCGCCGAGGTGAAGGAGCTGGCCAACCAGACCGCCAAGGCGACCGAGGAAATCTCCCTGCAGATCCAGTCGGTGCAGACGGAAACCGCCGGATCGGTCGATGCCATCAAGGGCATTTCCGAAACCATCGAAAAGATGAACGAGATCTCCTCGTCCATCCAGGCGTCGGTCGAACAGCAGGGCCTTGCCACCGACGAGATCGCCCGCAACATCCAGGAAGCCTCCAACGGCACCCAGGAAGTGGCGCAGAACATCGTCAAGGTGGCAGCCTCTGCCGACGACACCGGCAATGCGGCCCGTCAAGTCTCGGCCTCCGCCAACGTCCTGCAGACTGAAGCCGACCGGCTCAAGCAGGAAGTCGAAGGTTTCCTTGCCAGCGTCCGTCAGGTCGCCTGAGGCGAAACTGGCAACATTTGAACATGAAGCGCGCCGGATTTTCCGGCGCGTTTTTGTTTGGGCAATGCCCGCACCGTTTCCTGGCAAAGGCGTCTGTTAGCGCTCCCGCACCCGCAACAACAACAGGAGGCCAACTCCGAAAAAGACCAGGATGACGGACATGCCGGCGGGTTGGCTGGCAGTCAGGGCGGTTACCACGCCGACGGTAAGCGGGGCCAGGAAGCTGGTGACCTTTCCGGAGAGCGCCAGAAGGCCGAAATACTGGGTCACGTGCTGTGGCGGAGCTATGCGGACCAGAAGACTGCGGCAGGAGGCCTGCAACGGACCGGACACTGCGCCGATGACACCGCCGAGTGCAATGAACACCTGTTCCGGCAGCGACGCGAAGAGAGCACCCTCGGGGGCAGCGGCGGTCTTGATGACAAAGAACACCGTTGTCCGGTCGATGGAAATCATGCCGAGGCCGCAGATCATCAGAACGATGAGCGAGAAGACAATCACCGGCTTGGCCCCGAAACGATCATCCATCGGCCCGCCCAGCAACAGGCCCAGTGTTCCGGTGATGGTCAGGATGATGCCGAAAGTACCGATTTCGATGGATCCCCAGCCAAGCTGGCCGGCGGCATATATTCCGCCGAACGCGAAGAGGGCGACAAGACCATCCTTGAAGATCATGTTGGAGAGGAGAAACAGGAAGATATTCCTGTTTGTGCGTGCCTGGGCCAGGCTCATGCGCAAGTTTGCAAGGCCGGCGCGGATGGCCGGACCGATCTTTGCCTGGTGCGGCACGTCCGGCACGAAGAGGAACATCGGCAACACGAAAACGAGATACCAGAGCGCGGAGAACGGCCCGACGGCGCGATCGCCTTCCTGTGTCGCCGCATCAAGACCCAGAACCGGCTCGAAACCCAGCAGGGTCTTGCCTGACTCGGGGCTGGCGGCGAAAAATCCGAGGGCGATCACCAGCGTGACCAGTCCACTGGCGTAGCCGAGTGCCCAGCCGAAACTGGACAGGCGTCCGATGCGTTCCGGCGGTACCAGCGAAGGCATCATGGCGTTGTTGAAGACGGTCGCGATTTCGATGGACAGCGTGCCGATAGCAAAGGCGATGAGCGCGATGGCGATGCCGTTCGGGCTTCCCGGAGAGGCGTACCAGAATGCCCAACAACAGATGACAAACGGCAACGAGAAGAGAAGGATCCAGCGTTTTCGCCGGCCTGTTGCGTCCGCGATCGAGCCCAGTACCGGTGCTGCAAAGGCAATGCACAGTCCGGCGGCCGCAGTTGCGTATCCCCAAAGCGATTGGCCTTCGGCCGGGGTCGCGGCCAGCGTCGAGGCAAAGTAAGGCGCAAAGACGAATGTTGTGATCAGCGTGAAAAAGGGCTGTGCCGCCCAGTCGAACAGCGCCCAGGAGAGAACGGCGCGCCTGTCGGTAGATTGCAACGGGATGTCTGAAACGGTTGTCATGGAAAAGGGCAACTCGCTGCCTGGGGGATCAAGACCGGGACGAGCCCAACTCATTCATGCATATCGCTTCCCGCTCCTGAAGCCCACAGGTGTTTGCGAATATCCGGTGTCTGTTGCAGGAGAGAGTTTCGGTTGGCGTATAACGCGATTTCCGCCCGGTTACGCGGTGCCGCAGATTTCCGCGAGCAGGCTTGCCGCCACGGAGAATTTCGACACGCTGAGACCGCCGTCGAGGATTTCGGAGACCGAGCGTTTGCGCCGGCCCACTTCCGCCTCGTGCTCCACCAGCCAGCTTGTAAAACCGCCGGCGCGAACAGCTGCGATGGCCAGGGCGCGCTGCGCGGAGACCAGCATGGCCCGTGCCCGGTCGAGCGCGAGACCGTCGTAGTAGTCCCGGACGTCGAGATCGTTGGCAAGCTCGAGCATCGCACCGAGCTGGAAATGGTGAGCAACTTCGAAATAGGCCCTTGCCGCCGTATCCAGATCTGCCCCGGTTTCTTCCGACACGATGACGATATCGGGAATGGCCCGCTCGGCCGGCAGCCAGGCGATCCGCCGGGCGAGACTTTCCGGAACACCCTGCTCCACGAAGGCTGCGGTGCGCTCCGCCAGAACCGCGGCGGGTTCTTCCGGCAAGACCGCTTCCAGGCGGTCACGCAGCGCGGCGATACCGGCACGGAACCGTTCGACAACGGCAAACAGGCCCTTGTCGAAGGACACGTTGCGCTTGAACCAGACGACCCGTTCCAGAAGCAGTGACTGGATTTCCGAATAGAGCTCCAGCTGCAGAGCGCCGTCGATCTTCGTGTCGAGCTGGTCGATCTCCGTGTTGAGATCGGTCAGGTCGTAGCTGTTGCGCACGGCAACGAAGCCCTGAGCGATTTCGGTCGCGGTCGCGTCGGTCTGGTCACGCAGACGGGTGATGAAGGTCGCCCCGCCCCGGTTGATCATCGAGTTGGCCAGCATCGTGGCGATGATTTCACGCCGCAGGCGGTGGCCGCTGATCTCGTCCTTATAGGTGTCGGCCATCTGGTCCGGGAAATAGCGGAACAGTTCGCGCGCCAGATAATCGTCGTCCGGAACCGAGCTTTCCAGCAGCGCGTCGTAAAGCGTGATCTTGGCATAGGCCAGCAGCACACCCAGTTCGGCGCGGGTCAGCAGCAGCCCGGCCTTGCGCATCTCGTCGAGTGTTGCCTCGTCCGGCAGTTGTTCGACCACCCGGTCCAGAAGGCCGGCCTGTTCCAGCTGGCGCATCATGCGCACCTGGTAGCCGAAGTCTTCCATGCCGCGCAGTTCGGTCATGGAGATGGCCAGGGTTTGCAGGTAGTTGTTCCGCAACACGAGTTCGGCGACCTCGTCGGTCATTTCAGCCAGAAGTTCGTTGCGCTGCTCGATGGTCAGCTTGCCGGATTTCACCGCGGCGCCGAGAGCGATCTTGATGTTGACCTCCATGTCCGAGGAGTTCACCCCGGCGGAATTGTCGATCGCATCGGAGTTGCAGCGCCCACCCTTCTTGTTGAACTCGATACGGGCGAGCTGGGTCAGGCCGAGGTTGGCACCTTCGCCGATCACCTTTGCGCCGATTTCCGATGCCGTGATGCGGATCGGGTCATTGGCGCGATCGCCCACATCGGCGTCCGTCTCGGATTTGGCGCGAATATAAGTGCCGATACCGCCGAACCACAGCAGGTCGACTTCCATCTTCAAGATGGCGGTCATCACTTCCTGCGGCGTTGCGCTGCCCTTGTTCAGGTTGAGCAGGGACTGCATTTCCGGTGAAAGCGGAATGGACTTGATCTGGCGCGAGAAGATGCCGCCACCCTTGGAAATCAGGTCGGTGTTGTAGTCCTTCCAGGACGAGCGGCCGAGGTCGAACATCCGCTTGCGCTCTTCCCAGGTCTTTGCCGGGTCCGGATCCGGATCGATGAAGATGTCGCGGTGATCGAAGGCGGCGATCAGCCTGGTTGCCTTCGACAGCAACATACCGTTGCCGAAGACGTCGCCGGACATGTCGCCGACACCGGCCGCCGTGAAGGGCTGCGTCTGGATATCCCGGTTCATCTCGCGGAAGTGCCGCTTGACCGCTTCCCAGGCGCCGCGTGCGGTGATGCCCATCTTCTTGTGATCGTAGCCGGCGGACCCGCCGGAAGCGAAGGCGTCGCCCAGCCAGAAGTGCCTTCCTTCCGAAATGCCGTTGGCCGTATCGGAGAAGGTGGCCGTGCCCTTGTCGGCTGCCACCACCAGATAGGGGTCGTCACCGTCGTAGCGTTGCACGCGCTCCGGCGGCAGGATGTTGTCCTCGCCGAGGTTGTCGGTCACGTCCAGAAGGGCGTTGATGAAGATCTTGTAGCTTTCGGTGCCTTCCTTGAACCAGGCATCGCGATCGCTCATCGGCGGCAGGTTCTTGGGCACGAAACCGCCCTTGGCACCGACCGGGACGATCACTGCGTTCTTCACCTGCTGTGCCTTCACCAGACCCAGCACTTCGGTGCGGAAGTCCTGCGGCCGGTCAGACCAGCGCAGGCCGCCACGGGCAACCATGCCGAAACGAAGGTGCACGCCTTCCACGCGAGGGCTGTAGACGAAGATTTCCCGGAACGGACGCGGTTGGGGCAGGTCGTCGATCTGGCGGCTGTCGATCTTGAAGGCGAAGGTCGGCTTGGGCTGACCCTTCTTGTCGAGCTGGTAGAAGTTCGTGCGCAGGATCGATTCAATCGTGTTCTGGAACCGGCGCAGGATGCGGTCGTCGTCAAGGCTGGCGACGTCCTCCAGATCGGCGGTCAGTTCGCTTTCCAGCCGTTCCGTGCCGAGGTCCCTGTCCTTTTCGGTGACATCCGGGTTGAAGCGCAGGTGGAACAGTTCCACCAGTTTGGCCGCGATCTTCGGGTAGTTGTTGAGCGTGGACCACATGTAGTCTTCGGAGAAGCGGATACCGGCCTGGCGCAGGTATCTCGACAGCGCGCGGATCACTGCCACGTCGCGCCAGGCAAGCTCCGCCGTCAGCACCAGGCGGTTATAGCCGTCGTCCTCCGCCAGCCCGGTCCAGACTGCCATGAACATGCTTTCCAGCCGGGATTGCAGCTGATCGGAAAAGACGATGTCTTCGCCGCTGCGAGATTCCAGCGTCATTTCGTGCAGGTAGGACAAGGGGGCATCGGCCGGCGTGACGCGGTAGGTCCGCTCGTTGATCACCCGGAAGCCCATGTTTTCCAGGAGCGGCACGCGCGCGGACAGCGGGATCGGCGAACCGCGGTGATAGACCTTCAGCGACAGGCGGCTGTCCCTGGTGCCTGCCTGGCGGTGGAACGTGATGGTGGTGTCGTTCTTGTCGGACAGGGTTTCCAGCTTGACGATGTCGAACAGCGCGGACTGGGCGTTGTAGACTTCCTTGTAGCCGCCATGAAACGAAAGCGCGTAGCGATCGGCCAGCTTGCGGGCCTGTGAAGGCGCGAATTCGTCCTTGAGCGCGTCGCGCACGCTGTCGGACCAGGTGCGCACCATGTCGGCAACGGCGGCCTCCAGCTCTTCCTGCTGGGGCGTCGGCGTTTCCCCGCGATCGCGGCCGATGATGTAGTGAACCCGCGCCAGCGGACCTTCTGGATAGGTAACGTACCAGGCCGACACGCGTCCTTCATAGACCGAGGCCAGATAGGTGCCGACGTTCAGGCGAACTTCGGTGGAATAGCGGTCACGCGGGACGAAGACCAGAATGGAGACATAGCGGTCGAATTTGTCCGGGCGGGACAGCACGCGAATGCGCGGGCGCTCGTCCAGCTGCAGGATGGCGATGGAAAAGTCGAACAGGCGCTCCCGTTCGATCTGGAACAGCTCGTCACGCGGGAAAGCTTCCAGAACGTTGCGGAGGGCGCGACCGGAATGGCTTTCCGACCCGTAGCCGGCGCGGGCCAGAACGCTGGCAACCTTGCGGCGCAGGAACGGGATGGTGCTGGTCGGTTCGGTATAGGCGGTCGAGGCGAACAGGCCGACGATGCGCAGCTCGCCGTTCATGTTGCCTTCGTCGTCATAGAGCTTGGCGCCGACGTAATCCATGTGCACGCGCCGGTGCACGGTGCTCTTCACGTTGGCCTTGGCAATGATCAGCGGTTCGGGTTTCTTCAGGAACTCGCGAATTTCCGGCGTGATCTGCACGAACTCCGTGCCGCGGCGGAGAACGCGCACATCCGGGTCGGACAAGAGGCCGAGGCCCGTGCCCTCATGGGGGGAAAGCTCGCCCTCCTCGACGCCGCCTTCGAACATGTATTCGCGCATGCCGAGGAAAATGAAGTTGTCGTTCTCCATCCACTCCAGGAAGTGGATTGCCTCCCACAACTCGTCGCTGCTGCCGGGGATTTGCGTGGTCTTGTAGGTGTCGATGGCCTCCGCCAGGCGTTCCTGCATCGGCTTGAAGTCCGACACGACGGCGCGGACATCGGACAGAACCTTGTCGAGCCGTGCCTTGAGGGCTGCGCGGGCTTCGGGCGAATCAATCCGTGTCACGTGGATATGGATGAGGCTTTCCTGCCGGTCGGTCCGCTTCGGTGGTTTCTTGCGGGCCGTGGCGCTTGTCAGTTTGCCGTTGTCATCCCGTTCCACGATGAAGATCGGGTGCAGGACCAGATGCACTTCGATCTTGCTTTCCTGCAGCTCGTCCATGACGGAATCGACCAGGAAGGGCATGTTGTCGTTGACGATCTCGATAATCGAGACGCCCTTGACCTTGCTGCCCTGGGCCTTGAACGCCGGATCGGCGATGCTGACACGATGCGTGCCGAGTTCGTGGTTCTGGAAATCCTGCCAGGCGTCCCGGGCAAAGCCGGTCAGCTCTTCCGCGGTGTAGGCCACCAGGTCTTCCGCTGCGCCCCGGTCATAAAAGGCGCGGGAAAACTCGGCGAGAGCCGGATCTTCCTGATTCAAGGTTGCTTGGACCGCGTCGATGAGTTTGAGTTTCTCGACGTCGTGTTTGTCCGGCATTTTCCATCCCCTTAGGCGATCGTATGGTTTGGCTCTGTCGCTCGCTCGTTCTAAGACTTAAGTTCATATTTCAGCGACATAAACGGTTTCATGACGGGAGGAGCAAATTGTCAAGTAAAGTCACGGCCTTGCAAATCGATTCAAATGTAACATTGAGTGAAAAGACACAGGCTTATTTCGACTTGTGCCAAGAGAAGCTGGGTCTCGTTCCCAACGTCCTCAAGGCATATGCGTTCGACGAAACGAAGCTGCGCGCCTTCACCGACATGTACAACGACCTCATGCTGGGCGAATGTACACTCTCCAAGCTCGAGAGAGAGATGATTGCCGTTGCGGTATCAGCGGTCAACCGCTGTTTTTATTGTCTTACGGCTCATGGTGCTGCGGTGCGCGAGCTTTCCGGGGACCCCGTGCTGGGTGAACTGATGGTGATGAACTACCGCGTTGCGGACCTTTCGCCAAAGCAGCGGGCGATGCTCGACTTCGCCGTCAAGTTGACGGAGAAGCCGGCGGAAATCGTGGAAAGCGACCGGCAAGCCCTGCGCGATGTCGGGTTTACGGATCGCGACATCTGGGACATCGCCTCGGTAACGGGCTTCTTCAACATGTCAAACAGGGTGGCTGCGGCGTCCGACATGCGCCCGAATGATGAGTATCACTCAAGGGCCCGTTGAGATAACGGAGCGTCGCGCGGCGGTGACAAGCCGCGCGATTGGGTGTATGACGCTTTCGATTTTGCACCGATCTGCCTGACGGCTTTCGGGCCCTGGGGTTCGAAACTGGCGGCGATCATGAGAGGGAGAGGAACGGGCGATGGTTGCGCGCGTGTTTATTGATGGTGAAGCCGGTACGACGGGTCTGCAGATCCGCGAGCGCCTTGCCATGCGCCGCGACCTTGAGCTGATCTCCATTCCGGACGAAAGCCGGAAGGATCCGGCTGCCCGGGCCGACTACCTCAACAAGGCCGATATTGCCATTCTTTGCCTGCCGGATGCGGCGGCCAAGGAAAGCGTTGCCCTGATCGAGAACGACACCACCCGTGTGATTGATGCTTCCAGCGCCCACCGGGTTGCCGAGGGCTGGGCCTACGGTTTTGCCGAAATGGACCTCGACCAGGCCGACATCATCGCCGCAGCCATGCGCGTTGCCAATCCGGGCTGCTGGCCGCAAGGCCTGATCGCGGCGGTTCGTCCGCTGATTGCCGCGGAGCTGCTGCCGACGGACTTCAACCTGACCTATTTCGGCATCTCCGGGTATTCCGGTGGTGGCAAGGGCATGATTGCCGATTACGAAGCCGCCGGAACCAGCGCAAATTCGTTTGCGCCCTATGCGCTCGGGTTCAATCACAAGCATCTTCCGGAAATGACGGAATACGGCCTGCTCGACGCAGCTCCACTGTTCACTCCGACTGTCGGAGATTTCTACAAGGGCATGCTGACGGTGGTTCCGTTGAACCTGGCAGGCCTCGCCAAGGTGCCGACGGGCGAGCAGCTGCATGCGGCGATCGCCGATCATTTCGCTTCGGCACCCGGCGGTTTTGTCGAGGTCGCGCCGCTGGAAGCGCTCGAAAAATCCGACAGCCTCAACCCGCAGGCGCTCAACGACACCAACAAGCTGCATCTGCACGTCTTTGCAAATGACGCCAGGGCGCAGGCTGCGATCGTTGCCGTCTACGACAACCTGGGCAAGGGCGCGTCCGGTGCTGCGGTCCAGAACCTCAATCTGATGCTCGGTGTCGATCAGACAACCAGCCTTGCCGCGTAAGCGGCATCCGTTTTCAGGCCTTTCAGGAGAGAAGAAGAATGGAAAAATTTGAGACCCTGACCGGTGTCGCAGCGCCGTTGCCGATCGTGAACATCGACACGGACATGATCATTCCGAAGCAGTTCCTGAAGACGATCAAGCGTACCGGCCTCGGCACCGCGCTGTTCCACGAAATGCGCACCAACGACGACGGATCGGAGAACGAGAGCTTCGTTCTCAACAAGGCCGCCTACCGCAATGCCAAGATCCTGATCGCCGGTGACAACTTCGGCTGCGGTTCCTCGCGCGAGCATGCGCCCTGGGCACTGCTTGATTTCGGCATCCGTTGCGTGATCTCCACCTCGTTCGCCGACATCTTCTACAACAACTGCTTCAAGAACGGCATTCTCCCGATCCAGGTTTCCGAAGACGAGCTGGAAACCCTGATGCATGCGGCAGAGCGCGGCGCCAACTTCACGCTGACGATCGATCTGGAAAGCCAGGAACATTGCCTGATCAACGGCCTCGACGACATCGGCCTGACCATGGCGAAGGCCGGTGAAATCGACACCTTTGAAAGCAAGATGGGCAACGACCGTCCCTGGGTCTGAGCCGGACTGCAATGACTTTTGAAAAGCCGGGTTTTACGACCCGGCTTTTTTGTTTTGGTTGCCTCAGGCTCTTTAAGGCGCGCGACGCGTCGCCAAGACATGATCCCCACTCACAGGGTCAATCCTCCAGAGTTCGATCACGACAACCGCATTCAGCCGTCTTGTCCTGAAGCTCATCAATCTTGTTATCCCTGCAAAGGCAGGGATCCAGTATTCACTGGGTTCGCAAGGTTTTCGAAGTCTGATCCCACGGCGTACTGGATCCCGGTCTTGCCGCTGACGCGTCAAACCGGGATGACAAAGAATGTGGGAATGAGTGGTTCCAAATTGGATGCCCTGCTCCGATCGGATGCAAGCCGGCCGTGCTGAAAACTTGGTCGACAAATGGGCTAATTGAATTTTTCCGGTGCGCCGCTCTCCGCCTTGGTTCGCTTCTTCACCCCTGTGACCGAACCGCCGCTGCATGATCGCGGAACCGCATTCAGCCGTGTTGTCCTGAAGCCCATCAACCTTGTCATCCCTGCGCAGGCAGGGATCCAGTATTCACTGGGTTCGCGAGGTTTTTCGGGTCTGATCCCCCGGCGTACTGGATCCCGGTCTTGCCGTTGACGCGTCAAACCGGGATGACAAAGAATGCGGGAATGAGTGGTTCCAAATCGGATGTCCTGCTCCGACCGGATGCAAGCCGGCTGTGCTGAAAACTTGGTCGACAAATGGGCTAAATGAAGTTTTCCGGTGCGCCGCCCACCGCCTTGGTTCGCTTCTTCACCCCTGTGACCGAACCGCCGCTGCATGATCGCGGAACCGCATTCAGCCGTGTCGCTGACGCGTCAAACCGGGATGACAAAGAATGTGGGAATGAGTGGTTCCTGTCGGATTGAATACAAAGGGGCGGCGCCGAAAGGCGCTTGCCGGTGAAGCGGGGCAGGGAAAGCTGGATAACCGCCTCTCATCTTCTTCACGCAGGCTTGAAAAGCTTTTCAGTGTCCTTGAACGTTTCGTGCGATAGTCCGAACGCATGGATATGATGACCTTGGCACCATACGCTCCCTGGACCGACCGACGCGGCAACCTTTCCGGTCTGCGATTGGCTGTATTCATTGCCGTGCTTCTTCCGGCGTTGCAGATCTTCTACAGCCTCGCCTTCGGACCAGTGCTGCCGGAGCCCTTCGAGATGGAGCTTCATGCCAGTGGCGACTGGACGGTGCGCTTCCTGCTTGTGACCCTGGCGGTAACGCCGCTCCGGAGGATCTTCTCCTGGAACAGGATCGTCGGTGTCAGGCGCATGCTGGGTGTGACAGTGCTTGCCTATGCGCTCTTGCACCTGGGGCTGTACGCTGCGCAGGAAAGCTGGAACCTCGGCAAGGTCGTGTCTGAAATCGTTCTGCGTTTCTATCTGACCATCGGCTTTGTCGCGCTGTTCGGGCTGGCGGTTCTGGGGGCGACCTCCTTTGACAGTGCCATCCGCAAACTCGGGCGGAACTGGCAGCGGCTGCACACCCTGATCTATCCGATCGGCGGTCTCATGCTGTTCCACTTCTTCCTGCAGTCCAAGTCGGACGTCACGCAGGCTACTTTGATGGCAGGCCTGTTCGTGCTGCTGATGATCTACAGACTTGCGGTCAAGGCAGGCTTCAGCCTTGCCAACCCGCTGGTTCTGGCGGTTTGCGCGCTGCTGGCAGCTGCAGGGACTGCCGGGATCGAATTTGCCTGGTACGCACTTGCCACCGGCATTCCTGCCGACCGGGTGTTTCAAGCCAACTTCGCCCTTTCCGTTGCAATCCGTCCGGCTATCTGGGTCGGGATCATCGGGCTCGGGGTTGGTGCGGCCGCAATGGTTCAATGGATCGGCGGGTTGCTCGGCCCCAAGCTGGGGCTGAAACGGGCGTAAAATATCGCCGAGCCTTCACCACCCACTACCATCATCCCGTGGCTTTTCCCTCGGACCCAAGTCGAGTGCCTTCCATCCCGGTCGGGTGTTTCATGCGGAAAGGTCACGGCATGGATTGCCGGGTCTGGCCCGGCAATGACGGAAAGAGGGTGTGGTCTCAGGAATTGGGCCCGGTCTGGTTGGGGAGCCACCCCATGATGGGTTAAGCCGAGTTTCCAGGTTTCCCAGTCCCGTCATCCCATGGCTCGACCATGGGATCCATGCCGATCCCCTTATCTTCTGATGAGCTTGGATGTGTGGAACGGCCAGGATTGCCGGATCAAGTCCAGCAATGACGGCGACAGGTGAAGATTATCTCTGGAGAATACACAGATCCGGCAAGACCCAGGCTCAGTTGGCGCTGTTTGAATTGAGCAACAATCAGCGTCGGGACTTTCGCCCTACGACTGTTTCTCGTCGTCGCGCACGCGGCGTTCGGCGTTGATCTGCTCCAGTTCGGCCATCTTTTCGCCGATGGGGCGCAGGGCTGAAACCGTTTGGCGGAACTGGCTGGCGCGCTGGTCGAGCATGCGCTGTGCAAGTTCCGGGAATTCCTGGATCATGCGTTTGAAGAGCGCGCGGCGAATGCGGATGATGCGTACGCCGTCAACGGCTTCTGCCCGGCAAGGGCGCTTGTTTTCCGCAAGAAGAGCCGTCTCGCCCAGCAGTGTGCCCTGACCGACGCGCTCAATTTCCTCAAAGCCGTCCTTGGTCCTCGTCTGCAGGCTGACCGTGCCGCTGGTGATTACCAAACCGCCATCGGCGCGGTCGCCCTGATCGAACAGGCGCTGGCCGCGGTTGTAATCCATGCTTTCGGCGCTGAAGGCGAGCAGACGCAGCTGATCGTCCTGAAAGTCCGAAAGCATCGGGATTTGTTTGAGAATCGCAATGTCTTGGGCAAGGCTCATGCCCAAGAAATACGCCGATTACAGGTTACGGCACAAGCTTATATCCACCGGCTTCTGTGACAAGAAGCTCCGCATTGGACGGGTCACGCTCGATTTTCTGCCTGAGGCGGTAGATGTGGGTTTCCAGCGTGTGGGTGGTTACCCCGGAATTGTAGCCCCAGACCTCGTGCAGCAGCACGTCGCGGGTCACGGGCTTTTCGCCGGCACGGTAGAGGAATTTCAGGATGGAGGTTTCTTTCTCCGTCAGGCGAACCTTGGAGCCGCTGTCGTCCTGCATCACCTTGGCGGCGGGCCGGAACGAATAGCGGCCGATGGCGAAGGTGGCGTCTTCGCTTTGTTCGTGCTGGCGCAAATGTGCCCGGACACGGGCCAGAAGCACGGCGAACTTGAACGGCTTGGTGACATAGTCGTTGGCACCGGCCTCAAGCCCCAGGATCGTGTCGCTGTCGCCGTCATGACCGGTCAGCATGATGATCGGTGCCTTGAAACCGCCCTTGCGCAGCAGCTTGACCGCTTCGCGCCCATCTATGTCCGGCAGGCCGACGTCCATCAGCAGCAGATCGACGTGCTCTTCCTTGGCCATGGCGATGCCGGACGTGGCCGAATCCGCCTGGATCGTCTCAAATTCATCGTAAAGCGACAGCTGCTCCACCAGCGCTTCGCGCAGTTCGGTATCATCATCGACAATCAAAATCGTGCGGGCGGTCATCGTATGCTGGAGGTTCGTGCGTCGCCTCTGAACCGGACACGCGGCGTGCTCAGTCTTGGGCGGATCACGGTCCCGTGTGCGCTCGGCCGGTCGGGCATTGTCATGCGCAAGCGAGAAGGCGATGGCGGCACGCCGGTGGGCCGGTTCGAATTGCTGCACGTCTACTATCGCCCTGACAGGGGCTTGCCGCCGGCAACGTTGCTGCCGACCGAGCCGCTGACACCGGCGTCCGGCTGGTGTGACGACCCTGGCCACCGCCTCTACAACAGACCGGTGCAACTGCCTTTTGCGGCCAGCCACGAGAAGATGTGGCGCGACGACAGGCTCTACGACATCGTCGTCGTGCTGGATTGCAATCTGAACCCGGCCGTGAAGGGCCAAGGTAGCGCGATCTTCTTTCACATCGCGCGGCAGGGCTATTCGCCGACGGAAGGCTGCGTTGCCGTTTCGCCGGAACACATGCGCTTGATTCTTCAGAACATCGGCCTTGGCGCGGAGATGGTGATCCACGCCTGAGCCGGGTCCGAACAGTCTTAAGGATTGGCACTGACCTGTGGCCGGTAGATGGTGAAGCTGCCACTGACCGTGGTCGAGGTCCTGACGCCGGCGTCATCGGTCGTCGTTGCCGTGCGAATTCCGAAACCGTTGCGCTTGACGGTCTGGTCGTCGGTGACGTTGCTTTCCAGAAAGGTCGCCCTGTTGCCGTTGACGCTTTCCAGGATCGCCGTGTGTCGCGGTTCGCCGCGGGATATCGTCTGTTCCTCCCAGCTGCCGTCGGGCTGGGTTACACGAACCGTGACTTCGAAGCGGGTGAACTGGAAAACGTCACCCGGCCGGGCATCCGACAGGTTGTTGATCACCCGTCCCCAGACATAGGTTGAGGCCGGCTTGTTGAAGCCGACGTGCCGGAAAGCGTTGTCGACTAGCGTCCAGCACTGGCCATCGCCTTCCACCCGGCCAAGTCTTTCGGTGGCGAAATTGATCAGGCGTTGCGCCTGTTGAGCGTTTACGTCGGGCATGATCGTTATCCTTCATAACTGCCCCATGGACGCAATATTAGGTCGGCATGACTGGCAACTCTGTAACCCGCATCACGATTCCGTTGGCAATGAGGGCAACCGAACGCGCCTTGCCGCGTTTTTTGAAAAGTGTCTCACAGGCAGAGACGGCGGCCAACCGCATAGGTTTCCGCGGTCTTGTCTGGTATGACCGAAGTTCGGGTTCACGGAGATAATCAGGACATGCGCTGGAAAGGCCGCCGCGGCAGCAGCAACGTTGAAGACAGGCGTTCCATGGGCGGGAGACCACGCATGCGCGTCGGTGGCCGCCGGGTGAGAGGTGGTGGCCTCGGATTGACGGGCCTCCTGATAATCGTCGGCATTGCCTGGCTGACCGGCATCAACCCGCTGACACTTCTCGGACAGCTGGATGGCGGGGGCGGTTACGATACGCAGTCCTATCAGACGCAGACCCCTCGCAGTGCGGCCGACCAGGAAACCGCGCAATTTGTCTCCGTCGTACTGGCCGACACGGAAAACACCTGGGGCCAGATCTTCGAAAACGGTGGTGCGACGTACCCCGAGCCGACGCTGGTGCTGTTTTCAGGGTCGGTATCATCAGCCTGCGGATATGCCAGTGCGGCCACCGGCCCATTCTACTGCGGAGCCGACAGCAAGCTTTACATCGACCTGTCCTTCTATCAGGAACTGGCAAACCAGCTGAATGCGCCGGGTGATTTCGCACAGGCCTATGTGCTGGCGCATGAAGTCGGTCACCACATCCAGAACGTGTTTGGCGTGCTGCCGGAATTCCAAAAGGCCCGGCGTACGCTCAGCAAGGCGGAAGGCAACGCTCTGTCGGTACGTGTCGAATTGCAGGCCGATTGTTATGCCGGCATCTGGGCGCATTATGCCGCCCGGCAGAAAGGGTTTGTCGAAGAAGGCGATATCGATGAGGCACTGAACGCGGCCAGCCGGATCGGTGACGATACGTTGCAGCGCCAGGCTCAGGGCTATGTCGTGCCGGAAAGCTTCAACCACGGCACCTCTGCGCAGCGGGCAAGCTGGTTCAAGAAGGGTTTCCAGTCCGGCGACCTCAATGCTTGCGACACGTTCAGCGCGGCGAGCCTGTAAGGGCACCAAAACACCGCGTCATGCCATGGCACGTCCATGGCATCCATGCCGCTTGATCGGTTTTTTTCCGTACGCTTCCGGCTTTGAAAGCCCGCGGATGGATTGCAGGGGCAAGCCCAGCAATGACGACCAAGTGATAACGGGCTGGCGCGTCTACGCATATCTGCGATGACTGCCTGCCCCACTGGTAATTTGCGGTGTTTTCCGCCATATAGGGGCAAATGTCCGCAAGATGGCGGACGCTTTTCCTTGAAGCTTTGAAGAAGTGCGACCGGTATGGCGTCTGAAACCAGACCCTTTTTGAAGATGAACGGCCTTGGCAATGATTTCGTGGTCTGGGATGCGCGTGAAAAACCGCTGCGCCTGACACCTGAAGCCATTGCCGCATTGGGCGACCGCGAGACGGGCATCGGTTTCGACCAGATGATCACCGTTGAACGGTCCTCGCTGGGTGTCGATGCCTTCATGCGCATTCACAACCGCGATGGCAGTGAAGTATCTGCCTGCGGCAACGCCACGCGCTGCATTGGCCGTCTGCTGATGGAAGAAGCCGGCAAGGAGCTTGTTACCATCGAGACCGGTGCCGGGGTGCTGCACGCGTTCGATGCCGACGGCCCGCGCAGCGTGACTGTCGACATGGGCGTACCCCGGCTTGCCTGGAACGAAATCCCGCTTGCGGAAGAGTTTGCCGACACGCGTGCGATCGAACTTCAGATCGGACCTATCGATGATCCGATCCTGCACACGCCGGCCGTCGTCAACATGGGCAATCCGCACGCGATCTTCTGGGTCGACGACGTGGAAGCCTATGAGCTTGAGCGGGTCGGTCCCTTGCTGGAACACCATCCGATCTTTCCGGAATACGCCAACATTTCGCTGGCCCATGTGTTTGATACCGACCAGATCCGGGTAAAGGTTTGGGAACGCGGCGTCGGTCTGACGCTGGCCTGTGGGACGGCTGCCTGTGCGGTTGGGGTTGCTGCCGCGCGTGATGGCCGGTCCAGCCGCAAGACCACCATCCATCTGCCGGGCGGTCCCATCGGGATCGAATGGCGCGAGAGCGACAACCACGTGCTGATGACCGGTCTGACGGAAGTGGAATTCGAAGGCGAGGTCGATCTCGATACCCTGGCCTGGCGCAAGACCGCCACGGGCGACGCCCCGCTGGCGGCTGGAGCCGCGTCATGAGCATCGATGTCGTGACGTTCGGCTGCCGGCTCAATGCATATGAGTCGGAAGTGATGAAGCGCGAGGCGGAGGCTGCCGGCCTCAAGGACACCATCCTCATCAACACCTGCGCCGTTACCGGCGAGGCGGTTCGTCAGGCCCGCCAGGCCGTGCGCAAGGCGAAGCGCGACAACCCGAACGCCAGGGTAATTGTCACCGGCTGCGCCGCGCAGACGGAAAGCGAGACCTTCTCCTCCATGGAGGAAGTGGATCTGGGCGCGTGCATTCGTGCAGGTCCAGAACGGTTGCGACCACCGCTGCACCTTCTGCATCATTCCCTATGGCCGAGGCAATTCCCGCTCCGTTCCGATGGGCGTGGTCATCGACCAGATCAAGCGCCTCGTCGACAACGGCTACAACGAGATCGTGCTGACAGGTGTCGACATCACCTCCTATGGTGCGGATCTTCCAGGGACCCCCAAGCTGGGCACTCTGTCGGCGAAGATCCTGAAGATGGTTCCGGACCTGAAGCGCCTGCGGTTGTCTTCCATCGATTCCATCGAGGCGGACGACGACCTGATGCGGGTGATTGCCGAAGACGAACGGCTGATGCCGCATCTGCATCTGTCGCTCCAGGCGGGCGACGACATGATCCTGAAACGGATGAAGCGGCGCCACCTGAGGGCCGACACGATCCGCTTCTGCGAAGAGGTTCGCCGCCTGCGGCCGGACATGGTTTTCGGTGCGGACATCATCGCCGGCTTTCCGACGGAAACGGAGGACATGTTCCAGAATTCGCTCCGGATCGTCGACGAATGCGGCCTGACGCATCTGCACGTCTTTCCGTTCTCGCCGCGCAAGGGTACGCCGGCAGCGCGCATGCCGCAGCTGCCGCGCAATGTCGTGAAGGAACGCGGCGCGCGCCTCAGGGCCAAGGGCGAGGAAGCGCTGGTCAGGCACCTTCAGGCCGAGGTCGGCAAGACCCGCCCCGTGCTGATCGAGAAGGAAGGCCTTGGCCGGACTGAACAATTCACGCAGGTCGAGCTGGGCAGCGGCAATGCCGACAGTTTAAGAACGCAGTAATGGGCAGATTTTTTAAGGCAGGTTCATGAGCGAGAAAAAGCGCGGCTTTCTTGGACGTCTCTTCGGCGGCAAAAGCAAACCGGAAGACGAGGCTGTTCCGGCCGCAGAGGATGCGGCACAGAAAGCAACATCCGCAGAACCGCAGGAAGATGACCCGGCACTCGACGTCGAGATGGACGTTCGGCCTGTCGCGGCGCTGAACGAGCCGTTCCAGCCGATCGCAATGGATGTCAGCCCTGGTATCGTTCCGGAACTTTCGCCAATGAAGCCGGCAGTGGAGCCGGAAGACATTCTGCCAACCGACACGGGACCCGACGTCGAGCCCGAGCAGGCAGAAACTCCGGAACCTGAAGCGCCCCGGCCGGAAGAGCCCGAAAGCCAAGAGCCCGCAACACCAGAACCTGCAACACAGGCGCCAGAAACCCAGGCACCAGAAACACAGGCACCAGAACCGCAGGCACCGGAAATACATACGCCTGAAACGGCCAGCGCCCCGGAACCGGTTGTCGAGCCGGCCCCCGCGGAAGCGCCTGTTGCCGCGCCAGTGCCCGCTGCACCGGTGGAATCTGTTGCCGAAGAGCCGAAACTGTCCTGGTTCCAGCGATTGAAGAACGGCCTGTCCCGGTCTTCCGCATCGCTGACCGAAGGCATCAGCTCGATCTTCACCAAGCGCAAGCTGGACGCCTCCATGCTGGAGGAGCTGGAGGATATCCTGATCCAGGCAGACCTTGGTGTCGACACGGCGATGGCGATTACCGACCGTCTGTCCGACGGGCGCTACAACAAGGAAATTTCGCCGGAGGAAGTCCGGGCGATCCTGTCCGAAGAGGTTGAGAAGGTGCTGGTTCCCGTCGCCAAGCCGCTCGATCTCGATACCGGCAAGAAGCCGCATGTGGTGCTGATGGTCGGGGTCAACGGTACGGGCAAGACCACCACCATCGGCAAGCTGTCGCAGAAGCTGCGTTCCGAAGGCAAGACCGTCATGCTGGCGGCCGGCGATACCTTTCGTGCGGCAGCGGTGGAACAGCTGAAGATCTGGGGTGAGCGCACCGGGGCTGAAGTGATTGCGCGCGATACCGGCGCGGATGCCGCCGGACTTGCCTATGATGCGATGAAGGAAGCGCAGGCGAAGGGCGTCGATGTGCTTCTGGTCGATACAGCCGGCCGGCTTCAGAACAAGGCCGAGTTGATGGATGAGCTGGAGAAGGTCATCCGCGTGATCAAGAAGCACGACCCGGAAGCTCCGCACACGGTCCTGCTGACGCTCGATGCGACGACAGGCCAGAATGCGCTCAACCAGGTCGAGATCTTCGGCAAGGTTGCCGGCGTGACCGGACTGGTGATGACGAAGCTCGACGGTACCGCCCGGGGCGGGATCCTGGTCGCGATTGCCGCCAAGCACGCAATGCCGGTGCATTTCATCGGTGTCGGCGAAGGTGTGGCAGATCTCGAGCCCTTCTCGGCCAAGGATTTTGCCAGCGCCATTGCAGGCATGGCTTAACGCGAGCGTCCCGCAAGGCGCTGGACCCGTTCGTTCGGGCGCCTTGCGACATTTGCTAAGCAGTGACGGGGAACCTCGCAGCCCGACGTGCGTTTAGTTAGCGTCGAAGTCTGGCGCGCGCGGAAACCCTTCTACTGACGGCAGCCGGGCACAAGCGCGGAAAGGCCGTCATGATTTCCAGATTGTTGCACTCGTTTCTTGTTGCTCTGCTGCTGTTTCTGCCCGGCGCACTGCCTGCATCTTCACAATCGGAAAGCCCCGCCGGAGCTATCACCGCCATGCCCGGTGCCGGCGACGATCAGGCCATCGAGCAGCGTATCAACGGCATCTATGACCAGCTCGACGGGCTTTCCGGAATTTCGGTCGTCGTAAGATCAGGTGTGGTCAACCTGAACGGAACCGTGACCGAGGCAAGCCTTGCCACAAAGGCCGAAGAGCTTGCCGGCCGTGTCGACGGCGTCGTCGCGGTCCAGAACAATCTCACCGAGGAAACCGCGCTGGAGGAACGTCTCGTTCCGGTTTACGAGCGCTTGCAGGCGCGCTTTTCCCAAGGGGTGAACTATCTGCCGCTTGCCCTGGTTGCCCTGCTTGTCTGGATGCTGGCCAGTGCGGCCGGACTGCTGATCGCGCGCTTTGAATGGCCCTGGAACAGGCTCACACCCAATGCCTTCATTGCAGATCTTGTCAGGCAGCTGATCAGGATCCTGTTCTTCACGATCGGGATCGTGCTTGCGCTGGATGTGCTGGGCGCCACTGCCGTCATCGGCACCTTGCTTGGAGCAGCCGGCATTGTGGGTCTGGCGGTCGGCTTTGCTGTCCGGGACACGGTCGAAAACTACATTGCCAGTATCATGCTCAGCATCCGGCAGCCGTTCAACCCGAAGGACTTCGTCCGGATTGAAGGCTACGAGGGCTTTGTCATCAGTCTCACGTCGCGTGCAACGATCCTGATGGAAAAGGACGGGAACCATATCCGCATCCCCAACGCCATCGTCTTCAAGAGCACCCTCGTCAACTTTTCCACCAATCCACGGCGCCGCTTCGTCTTCGAATTGGGCGTCGATGCGGAAAGCAACCTGGACAAGGCGCTGGACGTTGGCCTGATGACGCTTCGTCGCCAGGAGTTCATTCTTCAGGACCCCTCTCCCGATGCCTGGATCGAAGCGTTGGGAGATTCCAACGTTGTTCTGAGTTTTGTGGGCTGGATTGACCAGACGCGGACCGATTTCCAGAAGGCCCGTTCCGAGGCGATGCGCCTCGTCAAGCTGGCGCTTGAATCAAACGGCTTCTCCCTGCCGGAGCCCATCTACCGGCTGAGGTTCGATGATGCGCCTGCGCTGGAAAACCTCCTGCCGGACAGGCACCAGGGAGATCAGGATCGCGGGAAGATCGCCCGTAAGGAGGCAGCGTTTCCGCAATCGGCAGAAGTGCCGAACGATACGGAAGCCGACCGGGATCTTGAAAAGCAGGTTGAACTGGAACGAAAAGCCGCCCAGTCGGACGACCTTCTCGATGAGCATGCGCCGAAGGAATTCGGGGCTAAATCAGCAAGGTGATCCTGACAGACAGGCGATTAATGAAGCAAATCCTGAGCAGCGTGTCAGGAAAGGCTGACCCTGCGCCATCGGGATTCGACAAAGGAGTAGATGGCAAAAACCATCAGGCCAACAGCCAGGGCGAACAGCATGACCTGCCCATAAGGCAAACCCTGAATGTATTTCAGAGCATCCAGCGTGCTCGGCAGATCGCCGCCGGAGGTTGAGGCGCCCTCGATGCCAAGCCAGATCATTGCCGACAGAAGGGCGAACACGATCCCGCGTGCACCGAGGCCAAGAACCGACACGACGTGAACAATCCGCATCGGGGCTTCGTTTTCATCGAAGTGCTTGCTGTATCTGCCTGAACAGGCCTTCCACCAATGCGCAACCGCTATTCCCAAAAAGACAAGGGACAAGCCAGTCACGAATATCCGCTGGCCAAGAGTTTGCGAGATAGCGTTCATCAGGCCCGGCAGCAGTTTGCCATCATCCGTGCCCGTAATTCCGAGCAGGCCAATGGCGTAGAGGGCGAGCGCGCTATAGGTGGCGGCGCTTGCCAGAAGGGCCAGGCGCACGACGATCCCCTGCAGGTCCCGTCCATGGTTGTCCGCGTCCAGAACGGCCTGAACCAGCCGCCAGACGACAAAACCGAACAGGCCTGTCACCAGAACAGCCACCAGAACAGAGCCGAAGGGTTGGGACAAGAGAGTGACAAGGGCACCTTTGGTGCCCTTGCTGCTGCCTGCGCCGATGGACGCGAGAATGGCAAAGAAAGATATGATGCCATAGACGATGCCGCGTGAAAGATATCCGGCACGTGCGGCAGCTTGTAACCAGTGCGAGTACTTCATTCCCCTGGTCTTTCCGCCATCCCGGCATTTTCACGATCGGTAAAGCGCTGTGCGCCGGCTCCGCCAGAATGTTTGGCGGGCCGCCCAGCGGGCGGTGCCAGAGGGCGTGGTTGCCAAACCTGCAATATTCGGGAGGTTACCCCGGCTCAGCCGAGGCCGAGAAACGACAGGATGGCAACAACCACGACGACAAGTCCGACGAGATAGATAATGTTGTGCATGTTCAATTCCTTGCCAGAAACGGAAAAGGGCCGGACGCTGGGTGAACGGCAGGGGGCGGCCGTTCGTGGCGGGGGCTTGCGTCCGGCCCAAACTGTTGGAGATCGTCTGCCGGGGGCGCGGCAGAGTTACCGGGGCTAGGTTAGACCAGTCCGATGAAGGACAGGATCGCGCCGACAACGACGACGAGACCGACCAGATAGATGATACCGTTCATGCCTCTCTCCTTTCGTTGGAGAGAGAACTCGTCAAACAGGAATTGGTTCCGAGGAATCGAACAGGGAGCGAAAAATCAGCTTCCCGGTTGCCAATCTTCCGGTGCCATGACGAAGCCTTCGAACTGAAATCCGGGGGCAACCGTGCAGCCGACCAGGGTCCATGCACCGAGCGAGCGGGCCTGCTGCCAGCCGTCACGGGGAACGATGCCTTGCGGGCGCTCGCCGGCCAGAAGGTCGTTGCCCAGGGTCAGCACCTGCCGGGTGGTGCCGTCGGTGCTGATGGAAAGTTCCAGCGGGCTGCCGGCGTACCAGTGCCAGGTCTCGACCGCGTCAACCTTGTGCCAGCGGGAGAGAACGCCTTCGGGAAGCAGGAAATAGATCAGGGTAGATGCAGCCCGGCCGCCATCATCGGTGACACCGTCGCGGAAGGTTTCGGCATAAAAGCCACCTTCCGGGTGCGGCTGCATGTCGAGAAGGTCGACGATCTTTTCGGCGGTCAGGCTGGCAGTAGAAGGCATGAAAAGTCCCGGCTGGATCAACTGGATTTCCGGGACGGGATCGCTCAGGAGGATTTCGACCCGGTGCAGAAAGCCAGATCATCAATGGTTTCGCGCAGGGCCGCAACCACTTCCTCGTAAAGGAGCTGCATGTCCAGCCTGTGTCCGCCGCCCAGATGACCCGGTATCGGTTCGGCCTGGCCGACGATGCGGCTGACCACGTCCCGTGCGCGCTGCTCCGCGGAGCGTGTCAAGTGGTCTTCGGAACTCGCAGGTGTCATGGTGTGTGCCCCTTCATGATCACGATGGCGTGCATATGGGGGCAACCAGTCGTTGTTTTAAGCCTTCCGGCCAAGAAAATCCGGAAGGCGGTGCAAGAATTCTGCTGCGGGACCTATAGGTATGATCAAGCGTTGTCCTTGCGCATGCGGATCTCGGAAAAGACTTCGGCAGCACTTTTGCCTTCCATGCCGAGTGCAGCGGCGACAGAAGCTTCACCTGCACGCAGGAACGGGTTCGTTGCTTTCTCTTTCGCCATGGTCGTCGGCAGTGTCGCGGCTCCTTTCTCGCGCAGCGCGGCAACTTCGTCTGCCCGCGCCTTCAGATCGGCGTTGTCCGGGTCGATAGTCAGGGCGAAGCGTGCGTTGGCCTGCGTGTATTCATGGCCGCAGTAGATGGTGGTGTCATCGGGCAGCTGGCGCATCAGTTTGGCAAGCGACGACCACATCATGTCCCTGTCACCCTCGAAAACACGGCCGCACCCGAGCGAAAACAGAGTGTCGCCGGTGTGGGCCACCTTGATGGAGGCGATGTACCAGGAGATCTGATCCAGCGTGTGGCCCGGGGTCGAGATCGCCTTGATCTCGTAAGGTCCGCACCGGACGTCGTCGCCGTCTTCCACGGTGCGGTCGAACTCGGCAATCTTCAGCCGCGAACGCTCGGGACCGATGACGGTCGCGCCAGTTTTCCGCTTGAGTGTGCCGAGACCCTGGACATGGTCCCAATGGTGATGGGTGATCAGAATATGCGTCAACGACCAGCCGGTCTGCTCCAGCGCCTTTTCGTAGGCATCGGCGTCGGGCACGTCGACGGCAATGGTCGTTCCGCTGTCAGTGTCGTGAATCAGCACGCCGAAATTGTCGTCGAGACAGGTAAACTGGTGAATTTCGGTGGTGTCGCTCAAGGCCATGAAACGGCTCCCTGCTGAGATCTGTTGGTTGAGATGCAGACTGGCAAAGTCAGGCGCCAAGGGCAAGGCAAGAGATCTTGCGCTCTCCCGCCGTTCCATGTTCAATCGCCGCGACCCTTCTTGACCGAGCAAGGCTGAATGTATCTCGACGTCGTTCATTTGCGCGCTTTTTACGATTTGCCACTCGGCAGGCTGCTTCGCAGCCTGATCGGCGC
>MRWG01000551.1_pt1 | contig 38255 bp, 33 predicted proteins | sample 1013341 | NCBI WGS metagenome assembly MRWG01 (sample SAMN06117577, study PRJNA244670) | biofilm metagenome | biome: Water; feature: Cathode Biofilm; material: Biofilm; isolation source: microbial consortium enriched at the cathode of a solar microbial fuel cell | place: USA: District of Columbia ... | reverse complement strand
CCTGGCGCGGCCTCGTCGCGACCGTCAAGGGAACGCCCGCCGACGTCGAGGCGCCGCTGCGCTGGCGGACCTTCAAAGCGGGCTTCCTCGTGCCGTACGGTCGTCTGCTCCGGAACGAGGGGTTCGGACGCGCCAAGGCCACCGGGCGCCGGCTGCACTGGCTCGTCGCCAATCGGCGCACCGTCTGGGTGGCGATGCGCCGACGTCTCGGTCTCAGGTCGTGAAGGGCCGAACCAAGCCGCGCGCCGTACCGCGCAGGAAGGCCAGGATCTGTCCGCATCGATCCGCAGACGTCTCGCGTCGCGCCCGCTGCATTGCGAACAGCCCGTCCAGCACTGCATCGCGCGGGCGGAACCGCCGCAGCGCCCGCCGTGCGAAACGTCGCACCTCCGCGCGAAGCGCCCGCAAGGTCTCCGGCTCGGGCGCCGGATCGCCGATGAAATCGACCGGTTCGCGATAGCAGGAGCGTTTGATCGGGTCGCCCATCGGGCCGAACATCGTGCGGCGCACCAGATAAGCCTTCCAGACGGGCCCGAACCATCGATTGCGCTTGAAGGCGTCGGAACGCACCGGATAGCGGTAGTCCTCGCGCGGCGTGACGCTCGCGAGGAACAGCTCGTCCGACGACCGCACCGCGTAGATGCGGCGGCGGTCGGGGAAGTTCTGCGCGATGAACCGCCCGTCGGTCGTGCCGCCATGATCGAAATAGGCCCAGTCGATGGTTTCGGCCCGGGCGATTCGGACGAGAATGGGCGCCCAGAAGAAGTTCGCCAGCACCGCAGACGTCCCGTCCGCGCTCTTCAGCAGCGCCGTCGTGCCAACATCGTTGAAGCACTCCCACATCAGATCGAAGCTCTCGGTCAGCGGGTGCGGTTCGCTCAGTAGGATGCTCACGAGCCGCCGCGGCGGCAGGGCGAGGGGCTCGCCGCCGGGTATGATTTCACCCGCCGCCTCCAGCCGGTCCATCACTTCGCGCTCGTTGAAGCGGCACGCCGCGGTCATCACGATGTCGTAGCCGTCCTGCACCAGCTCGGCCATTCGACCGATCGCCCCGTCGGCGAAGACCATGTCCGGCATCAGGATGGCGGCGAAGGAGTCGCGCTCATAGGCCAGTTTCAGGCCGGCCGCATGGCCTGCGCCCATGAAGTGGATCTTCAGCGCGTAGAGGAAATGCTCATTGAGCGGCGTGCCGATTTCCTCGGCGATGTCGCACAGCGTCTGCCAGGCCGTCGCCTCAATCAACGCGTCCGGGCCTATACGCAGGGTCTGCCACTCCTCTTCGCACTTCGGCGGCGTGCCGCCGTCGCGACGGATCTTCTCCGCGACCGGTGCGCGCACGAAACCCGGGACGCTTTGGGCCAGCGGCAGGATATCGACGTTGATCTGGCGCGCGACGGCCTTGAAGATCGGCGCCTGCCGGATGCTCTCAGCGTCGGCGGATGTGGTGTAGATGGTCAGCCGGTGCCTGGCGCCCGCCAAACGCGGCAGGTTTCCTGGCGCCATCATCGATGCGAGGCACAGTCGGAGCAACAGATCGACGAACGGCGCGCCCCATACGCTCACGATGAAGTCAATCGGCGGCTGTCGATCGACGCCGGCGCCCGCTGACGTTTCGCAGCTCATCCCGTGAGGCTGTCGATCAGTGCCAGAACCCGCGGGCCGATCAACTCCTCGGCGCGGCGTTGTTGCGCGGCGGTAAGAACCGATTGCCATTCGTTGGACTGGCCGTGCCGGAAATTTGTCTTCTCGGTCTTCTCCGCCGGATCGTAGTGGAATTGATCGCGCGGGATCTCGTAGAAATCCAGGATCTCCATGAAGTAGGCCATCTCGTCGGCGCGGAAGCGCTCATACGCCGTGATCTCGACCCGGAAATCCGGGTCCTTCTGCTCCTGGACGTCCATCCAGCCTTCGATGAAGGATATCATCGCCGGCAGATGCCGCTCGATATGCCAGGAAATCTTGTCCTCTAGCTCCCAGTCCAGATAGTTCGCCGGGGGAATGGTTTGGGTGAACTGATCCGAGCGCGGATGTTCGGTCAGCATACGCGTCATGTGATGGACCCAGGACAGGGTCGCCTGCCGCGGGTCGCGCACCTGGAACAGCATGCGGTCGGTGTAGCGACGCAGGATGTGCACGTTGATCGGCGAGGCGTCAAAATGCTCCTGCACGATGCGCTGCCCGGTGCACGTGTACTGCACGATGTTCGGGTAGAGAAAGAACGTCGGAAAGTAGCCGTGCAGCAGCCGATGCGTCTCGTTCACAACCTCGAGCTGCAGGCTCCGCGCCAGGGTGTAGAGGATGTAGACGCTTCCGGTCTTGGGCACGGTGTTGAAGATGATGCCGGGCAGGGCGTTCTCCGGCCGCGCGGTAGCCTGCTCGGGCACCAGGGGATCCGGCGGCAATGCCAGAAGATCGGGAACGAGCGGCCGGCCGGCCGTCTCGCTCTCAGGCTCCGTGGGGACTGGTGCCGACGGTGCTGACGCCGACCCGACCTCTGCCGCACCGTCACGACGAAAAAGACTTCGGAACACCGGACATGCCTCCCGCTCTCCACGAAACGTGGCGTGCGCACCCCTGACGGAGGGCAGCGATCCTCTCCGTCTTATAGGGAACGCGGCGGACGGTGACAATGTCGCCTTCGGCGGGCTGGGCGGGTGTTGTGTGCCGTGCGCTCTGGGCGTATATGCCGCGGGTGCGACGCTCGAGCAACGAGGAACCCATGCGACGCGTGAATTTCATAACTGTCTTCTGGGGCGAAACGTACCGTCGAAGATTCCTCGATCTTTGCCTCTCATCCCTTTGCAGCGCCAGCAGCCTCGAGGCGGTCGATCGTTCGGCCGGGCATCGCTTCGTCATCCTGTGCGGTCTCTCGGATTGGGAAGCGATCTCGTCGCACCCGTTGGTCGTTCTTCTCGGACAGCATTTCGAGGTGGTCTGGCTGGAATTGCGGATGCCGATGCCGGATTGGCTCGGCGATCTCTGGCGGCGTGAAGGTTCGCGGATCTGCGGCTACGTGACGGACGAGCCCTCGGCCGACGATTTCCTGTACGGCACTCGATTGGACCAGCTGTGCACTCTGGCGGACAATGACCCGGCCTCCGAGCCGGTCGACAGGTACAAGCTCGTAATCTACGGGATGTCGCGCGGCCATCTCAAGGCCCTCGACTTCATTGGCAGGAATGGCGGCGGCGCATCCTTCCTCGCGCCCGACATGGTGTTGAATGCCGGGGCGATGAGAATCGTTATCGGGCAGGTCAAGCGCGACGTCAGCCTGGTCGTGGCCGCGGCCAATCGTTTCACCTACAGCGCGGTCGAAGACCTAAAGATCCACGGTTATCTGCAAGCCGGTGCGCCGTCCGATCTGCCGGCCCGGGAACTCGTGCACTATTGCTTCTCGAACCCGCACCCGGAGACCCGCGCGTTCGAGTTCGAGCGGCCGGACTTCTGCCAGGTTCCGACCTGCATGTCCTTCCGGCTGCCGCACGATGGCGGCGTCGTGATGCACTCCATGTTCTGGGCGCCGCTCTATATCGCCGAAGACGTGCTGGAGCGGGTCGACCGCCCGCTGTTGGCGCGCGGCGGCACGGTTGACGGCCGGTTCCTCGCCGAGGCGTTGGACCTGGAGGCGGACAGGATCCACGTCGTGCAGGATTCTGACGAACTTTTCTTGGCGAGTTTCACCGAAGCGGAAACCTACGGCTATCCCGAGGTCAGCGCCTGGTACAAGAAGCAGCCCCCGCTATCGACGCTTTACAAGTCGGTCAGCGTGCATGTGTCGCTCTACGGGCCGAACGGCGATGCCTTGAAGCGGTATCTCTATCGCCATCCGATCGTCTTCCATGCGGGCAACGCGACGCCGCTTTGGCGTCGCGTTCTGCAACGGGCGGAGAAAAACGCGGCCCGCGCCACCGGGCAACTCGGGTTTTTCGGTCATCTGATCCTTCCCTTCGTTCTTTTGACTCGCCCCGACCGAGCCAATCTGCGGCTAACGGACTACGGTCTTTTCAGGGCCGGGCGCGTTTTTCGCATCTCCGGAGAAGGGCTGGTTGCGAAGCTTGCCTGGGGCCTGCGAAATCCGCGCCAGGCGATCTCCGTCGTCCGGCGAAAGTGGAGCGCGGCGTGACGCCGACGATCCACGCCGCAGCACGGGCCGTACCGAACTGGCCGCCGGCATGGCTTCCCTGAGCGATAGTCCGGCGCCTCGCACGCACGAGCGTCCGCTGCTTCTCGGATCGGTCCTGTGGGGGCCGCGGTTCGTGGACACCTTTTGCCGAACCGCACTGGCGAGCCTGCTGGCGCCCGACAACATACCGGCATGTGTCGGCGGCGGGGAGCGGGAGGCGCGCTTCCTGATCGCCACCGATCCGGCCGACCGGCCGCGGATCGAGGCGCGCCCCGAGATCACGGCGCTTCGCGAATTCATGGCGGTCGACTACCTCGATCTCGCCAAGGGCGGCTCCTCGATGGTGCGGATGAGCGCCGGTCACCGCCTGATCACGGCACGGTTCGCGGAGGCCGGTGCATTGGCCGGGATCGTCTATCCGGACAGCCTCTATGCCGACGGAACGCTGGCCTGGGCGAAGCGCGCGATCGACGCCGGTGCGAGGCTCGCGACAGTGGCTTGCCCGCGCGCATGCGTCGACGATCTTCTCGACGCGCTGGAGCTCGAACGGTCCGGTGCGGCCCTCTCTGTCGAGGCCGCCACCCTGGGACGAAGGGCGTTGCGCCATCCGCACGACGAATTGCTGCGCTGCTTCTGGCCGCGCAGCACTTTCGGCGACCGGCCGGCCGTCTGCGCCTGGCCGGTGCCGGCGGCCGCGGACCCGCCGAGTGCCCTGCTGCTGTACAGCCTGTGCTGGGCCCCGCTTCTGCTCGACTTCAGCGCCCTGGCGGGCCACGATGCCGGAAGCCTCGAAGGCTGGACCATTGACGGCGATTATCTCTACCGGAATGTCGGCGAAGGGCGTGACGGCACGGTGGCGGTTCCGGCTGCCGGCGACCCGGCCCTGATCGTCAGCCTGTCGAATCCCGATCAGGGCATCACGGGCCTGCGCCGCCATCCGCTGCTCGCGTTGCCTGTCGCCGGCCATTTCTTTCGCCGGGCGATGATGCGTCATTGGCTGAACGATCCGGCGATCGATCCGCTGAAACGGGTACTCTTCCGGCGGCCGGTCGTCTGGGGCGAGGCGCCAGCCGACGTGCTCGCGCCCGTCCGGCAGGATGCGGAGCGCGCGCTCGCCTCCGTGGAGGCGCCTCCGGGCGCGTTCGACAGGGTCGTCTACGCGCTGGTTCGAGTGCGACCGCGTCTGGCCGCGCGGCTCTGGTTCCTGCTGAGCTGGCCGATTTCCAAGCTGCCAGGGCGTTTTCGGCACGGGCTGCGCCGGACGCTCAGGCGCCCGCGCTAAGGCGGATGCGAATGCGAACCTTCCATTTGATATGCGTGTTCTGGGGCGAGGCCTATCGGCGCCATTTTCTCGAGGTTTGTCTCAGCGCGCTGCTGGGGCCCGGCAATCTGGAGGCGCTGGCGGGTGCGGAGGGGGAAGAGGGTACGGCGCGCCCCGTGCTCGTTCTCTGCACCACGGCCGACGATCGCCGCGCCTCGGAGCGAACGCCGCAGCTTCGCGCGGCGGCACGTTTCGCGGAAATCCGGTTCCTCGACATCGGCGCGCCGGAGTGTTTCGGCAACAAGTATCTCGCCATGTCGCACGGGCACCGCCTGGCAGCGCGGCAAGCCTTCGAGGAAAAAGCGTGTGGCATCTTCCTGACCCCGGACATGATCCTGTCGGCCGGCAGCCTGAACCATCTGCGCCGTTGGCAGGCGGAAGGGGCTGCGGCCGTGCTGTGCGCTGCCATCCGGTTCGAGGAGGAGGGGGTGATGCGTGCGCTTGCGGACTATCGCGCACAGGATGGCGCCCTCGATCTGGCGAGCGGGGTGCTGGTCGATATCGGCGTCGACAATCTGCATCTGGAGGCGCGTAACATGATCTGGCATTCGCCCGCCTTCGCTCGTTTCCCGTACAACGTGATCTTCCCAACCCGGGACGGGGCCGTGCTGCACAGCTTCAGCTGGGCGCCGCTGCTGCTGGACTATGCGAGTCTGGAAAGCCACGATGAGTCAGTGTTCGACGATTGGACGCTCGACGGCGACTACGTTGCGCGGAATTTCGGCGGGATGCTCGACGAGGGCCGGCTGAAGGTGGTCACGGACAGTCGGGACATCATGCTGGTCAGCCTGACGCCGGCCGCCGACCGCTCTTTCATCCCCGAGGCCCGGCCCGAGGCGCCGAAAACCCTGAACCGGCTTCCGTTGATCGGACGGCTCTATCGGATCGCCCGGTTGCATGAAGTCTACGCGAACGTCCGAACGGACGGCTTGAAGCGGGCCTTGTTCTCGGTCCCCGTCCATCTCTACGGTCGGCGGAACCGTGCGGAATTCCCAGACCGGGTGCTGGTCGGCGAGAGGGCGCATCGGATTGTGGCGCGGGTGCCGAGCCCCGGCTTCCTGACGACCTTCGCCACGGGGCTTGCGCGCAACGGCCCGGCGGCGGCACTCAACTACGCGCTGACGACGCCGCTCGCACTGATCCCAACGCCTTGGCGCCGGCGGCTTAAGGCGCTGATCAGGCCGGCCGACGGATCCCGGGACCGCCGGTAGCGGATGGTGTATGAGGCGGAGGGACCGGTGAGCGAGAGCAACGCGGACGGCGGGCGCATCGTCATCCTGGGCGCGAGCGGCGTGATCGGCCGGGAGCTCGTGGCGCTGTGCACCGCGCTCGGGCGGCCCTACCTGGCGATTTCGAGCTGGGATATCGACCTCAGCGGGCCCGGGGCGGCGGAGGCGTTGGGCGCGCGCTTGGCCCCCGCGGATTCGATCGTCCTGCTCGCCGCTGTGCCGCCCGACATTGACCGGGGCGCGGCCGGCCTGTTGCGCAATGCCGAAATCGCGCGCGCGACCGCAGCGGCCGCACGTCGCGCCGATATCCGCCACCTCCTCTATCTGAGTTCCGACGGGGTCTATAGCGCGCAGGACGGAGCGGTCACGGAGACCAGCCCGGTTGCGGCGTCCGATTGCTATCGGGCTGGGCATCTGGCGCGCGAGGCGATCGTCCGCGCGGATTTTCTGCCGGAGCGCCTTTGCATTGTGCGCGCGACCCAGATCTACAGCCGCCACGATAGCCACTTTGCCTACGGGCCCTGCCGATTCGCACGCGACCTTGCTGCGGGGCGCCGCATCGCCCTCTTCGGGGCCGGCGAGGAGCGACGCGACCATATGTCGGCGGAGGATCTGGTTCGGATCGTTCTCGATCTCAGCGATCAGGGCGCGTGCGGAACCGTCAATGCGGCGACCGGCCGCTCTGTGTCCTTCGCCGAGCTGGCGCAGCGGATGCTGTCGCTCGTTGGGCGTGACTCGGAAGAGGTTTCGTCTGTTCCCCGGCGCCAGCCCCTGTTCCACCGTGATTTCGACATTGCGCGGCTGACGGCGCTGCTGGGTCCGTTCCAGTTTGAGCCGCTGGAGCGCGGGCTCGCCCGTTTGCTGGTCGCGGCACGAAGTCGCCAGGAACCGATGGCCGGGGCCCGGCCGGCCGTATTCCTCGACCGCGACGGCGTGTTGAACGAGAACCTCGTCGTCGACGGCAAACCCTACGCGCCGCGCAGGTTCCAGGATTTCCGCCTCTATCCCGAGGCCGCGACGGCGATCGTGAAGTTCAAGGCGGCCGGCTTCGCCACCGTGGTGGTGACGAACCAGCCGGATCTCGGCCACGGCCTGATCGAGCCGAGCCAACTGCAGGCCATGCACGCGTACCTCGAGCGGGAGACTGGGGTCGACGCGATCCTGACCTGCCCGCATCGGCAGGACGAAGGCTGTGGCTGCCGCAAGCCGGGGGCGGGTCTGCTCGTTCGCGCGGCGTACACGCACAATCTCGACCTCTCGCGGAGCGTGATGGTCGGAGATCGCGCCAGTGACGTGGCGGCCGGCCGCGACGCTGGCTGCCGGACGATCTTCATCGATCGGGCCTTTCGAGAGACGCGCAGCATGCCAAAGGCGGACATCGTCGTGGGTGGGGACGAGGGTCTCGATGCGGCCGCGGAAATCATTCTGCGGGACGTTGCGCGGGAACCGTGAGGGGACCCGAAAAATGCCCGAAATCGGGCGATTGCCTCCTTGCGAGGGCGGCTATCTATTGGTATACGCGCGCAAGTTTCTATCGCTAGCCTGACATCAAACATTGGGAGAGTTGGATATGGGGGGCGCGCCAGCGGTCGACGATCTGTCGATCAAGATTTTCGCCGACGGGGCGGATTTGGACGGCATCCTCGAACTGGCGGCAGACCCGCGGATCACGGGCTACACGACCAATCCGACGCTGATGCGCAAGGCGGGCATTACCGATTACGTCGCCTTCGCCAAGCAGGTCGTCGGCTCGATCACCGAGGAGCCGATTTCATTCGAAGTCTTTGCCGACGATTTCGAGAGCATGGAAGCGCAGGCCCACACCATCAATTCCTGGGCCGACAACATCTACGTTAAGATACCCGTCACCAACACCAAAGGCCAGTCGGCCTGTCCGCTGATCGCGCGACTCAGCGCGGCCGGCGTCAAGCTGAACGTCACGGCCATCATGACGCCCGAGCAGGTGCACGACGTGGCGGACGCGCTCGACCCCGCGACGCCGGCGATCGTTTCCATATTTGCTGGGCGCGTCGCCGATACCGGGCGCGATCCCATCCCGATGATGCAGGAATGCCTGGAGATCCTGAAGGCGCGGCCGAAAGCCGAGTTGCTCTGGGCGAGCCCGCGCGAGCTCCTCAACATCTTCCAGGCCGACGCCATCGGGTGCCACATCATCACGGTGACGCACGATGTGCTGAAGAAGCTCTCGGGCGTGGGCAAGGACCTCGACCGGTTTTCGCTGGAGACGGTCGAGATGTTCTACAACGACGCCAGTGCTGCGGGCTACGACATCCCTGGCGTGAGCGAGGCCGCCGAGTAGCGTCGCCCGGCAGCCGCCGCCTATCCGGGGGCACCCGGGCCAACCATCCGATCGAGAAGGACCAACGCCGTGCACAAGAAAGTCGTCATCACCGGAGGCGCCGGCTATTGCGGGAGCCTGCTTGTCCCCCAAATGCTGGAAAAGGGCTACGAGGTCACCGTCTTCGACATCATGTATTTCGGTGACGACCACCTGCCGAAGGACAACCCCAATCTGACGGTTGTCGAAGGCGACATCCGCGACGCGGCGCACCTGCGCAAGGTCTTCGAGGGGCAGGACTCGGTCATCTCGCTCGGCTGCATCTCGAACGACGCCAGCTTCGAGCTGGACGAGAATCTGAGCACCACGGTCAATCTCGACGCCTTTGAGCCGATGGTTCTCGCCGCAAAGGAAGCGGGTGTGAAGCGCTTCGTCTACGCCTCGTCGAGCTCGGTCTACGGCGTCTCCGACGAGCCTGAGGTCACCGAAGATCATCCGCTGGTGCCGCTCACCCTCTACAACAAGTACAAGGGCTTGTGCGAGCCGCTCTTGCAGAAGCACACCGATAAGGATTTTGTCGGCGTGATCTTCCGCCCGGCGACGGTCTGCGGTTACGCGCCGCGCCAGCGCCTCGACCTGTCAGTCAACATCCTGACGAACCACGCGATCACCAACGGCAAGATCCGCGTCTTCGGCGGCTCACAGCTGCGCCCGAACCTGCACGTCCAGGACTACTGTGATCTGTGTATGCTGCTGCTCGAGGCGCCGAAAGAGAAAGTCCAGAACGAGATCTTCAATTGCGGCTACCAGAACATGAGCATCATGCACATCGCCGAGTTGGTGAAGAAGGTCATCGAGGAGGTCTTCCCCGAGAAGGGCCCGATCGAGATCGCCACCGAGCCGACGGACGATATTCGCAGCTATCACATCAATTCGGACAAGATTAAGAACGCGCTGGACTTCGAGCCGAAGCATACGATCGAGGAAGCGATCCGCGATCTGGCCGAGGCCTTCAAGGCCGGGAAGCTTCCGAACAGCATGGAAGACGACCAGTACTACAATGTCCGGACGCTGAAGAAGCTGAATGCGGCATGAGTGACCCGCAGGTTGCCGTCGTCACCGGCGGCGCGGGCTTTATCGGAAGCCATCTGGTCGATCTTCTGCTCGATCGGGGCTACGAGGTTCGGGTCGTCGACAATTTGACCGGGGGGCGCGAGAGCAATCTCGCGCACCACCTTGAGAATACGCGGTTGACCCGGCACTGGGCCGACATCCGCGAGATTGACCCGGAATCGCCGATCTTCGCCGGCGCCGATTCCGTCTTCCATTTGGCCGGCATCGGTGACATCGTTCCCTCGATCGAGCGGCCGACGGACTATATGGACGTCAACGTGCAAGGCACTGTGCGCGTTCTTGAAGCGGCCCGCGCGGCCGGAGTGCGCAAGTTCGTGTATGCCGCGTCGTCGTCGTGCTACGGGCTGGCCGATGTGCCGACGCGCGAGGATCATCCGATCGCGCCGCAATACCCCTATGCGCTATCGAAGTATCAGGGCGAGCAGGTGGCCTTCCATTGGCATCAAGTCTACGACCTCCCGGTCAATTCGATCTGCATCTTCAACGCCTACGGAACCCGCGTCCGCACGACCGGCGCCTACGGCGCGGTTTTCGGCGTTTTCTTCAAGCAGAAGTTGGCCGGCTACCCCTTCACCGTCGTCGGCGATGGGACGCAGAGCCGTGACTTCATCTACGCTTCCGATGTCGCGGCCGCCTTCCTTGCAGCGGCAGAGACCGACATCGTCGGCGAACGCTTCAATGTCGGCGCCGGCAACCCGCAGAGCGTCAACCGCCTCGTCGAGCTGTTGGAAGGCGATGTCGTCTACGTGCCCAAGCGGCCGGGCGAACCCGACTGCACCTTCGCCGACATCATGAAGATCAAAACGCGGCTGGGATGGTCCCCGAAGATCAGCTTCGAGGAAGGCGTCTCGCGCATGACGGCTGAAATCACACGCTGGAACGATGCGCCGCTGTGGAATCCGGACTCAATCGCCGATGCGACCAAGATTTGGTTCAAGTACCTAGGCGACGGGAAGACCAACGCCACCTGATCGCCGCCGTGCCGCCCTGCCGGCACCTGCAAGTGAGATTGGCCATGGATGAGCTGAACCACCGCTATCGCCATAAGATCAAGACCGTCTCGGAACTGCTGGAGGAGATCGGCCTCTTCCCGCGGAAGCGGCGCGTGATCATGTGCCACGGCGTCTTCGACGTCGTACATCCCGGACATCTGCGCCACCTTATCTACGCCAAGGGCAAGGCCGACATCCTGGTCGCGAGCCTCACCGCGGACCGGCACATCAGCAAGGGCAAGTACCGCCCCCACATCCCGCAGGATCTGCGCGCGCTCAACCTCGCCGCCTTCGATCTAGTGGACTATGTCGTGATCGATGCCAACCCAACGCCGATCGCGAACATCAAGGAGATTCAACCAGACTATTTCGCCAAGGGCTACGAATACGTGGCCAAGGGGCTGTCGCCGAAGACCTCGGATGAGGAGAAGGCGGTCCGCGAGTATGGCGGCGACATCATCTTCACGCCAGGCGATATCGTCTATTCCTCCTCGAGCCTGATCAATCTCGCGCCGCCGGAGATAAAGACGGAGAAGCTGCTGGCCGTCATGACGGCGCAAGGCGTCTCCTTCGATGATCTCCGCGACACGCTGGAGAACATGGAAGGCCGCAGCGTGCATGTCGTCGGCGACACCATCGTCGACAGTATCACGACCTGCACCATGATCGGCGGCCAGACCAAGACGCCGACCATGAGCGTCCTCTACGAATCGAAGGCCGACTATGTTGGCGGGGCCGGCATCGTGGCGAAGCATCTGCGGGCGGCGGGTGCGGACGTCACCTTCTCCACCGTGCTCGGCGAGGATGCCTATACCGGGTTCGTATTGGACGATCTCGAGGAGTTCGGCGTCACTGTCAATTCGGTGATCGACCACTCCCGGCCGACGACGAACAAGAACGCGATCGTAACCGGGGGCTACCGGCTTCTTAAGATCGACACGCTCGACAACAGCTCGATCAGCGACACCATCGCCGACGAACTCTGCGAGGCGGTCGAGAAGACGGAGGTCGATGCGGTCGTCTTCAGCGACTTCCGTCACGGTATCTTCAACCGTCGCACCATTCCAAAACTGATCGAATCGATTCCAGAAGGAAAGCTGCGCGTCGCCGACAGCCAGGTCGCGAGCCGTTGGGGCAACATCACCGAGTTCAAAAATTTCGACCTGATCACGCCGAACGAGCGCGAGGCGCGGTTCGCGCTGGCCGACCAGGATTCCGGTATTCGGCCGCTAGCGTCGGACTTATACGACCGCGCGCAATGCAAGCTGCTGATCCTGAAGCTCGGCGATCGCGGCGTGCTGACTTGCCGCAACTCGGACCACGAATCGCTCGAATCCTTCTTTGTGATCGACAGCTTCGTGGACGGGGTGAAGGATGCGGTCGGCGCCGGCGACGCGCTGCTAGCCTACAGCACGCTTGCGATGCTGGCCACGGACGGCAGCGAGTTGATCGCGACGGTCCTCGGCTCGATGGCGGCGGCCGTCGAATGCGAGCGCGACGGCAACATTCCGGTCCAGCGCGCGGACGTGATGCGCAAAATCGACGTGGTCGAACGGCACGCGCGTTATCAGGCGGAGTGAGCCAAGGCCGACCGTTTGCCAAGGAAGGGGCGCAACGCCATGCGGGTGATCGTCGTCGGGCTGGGTGTGCAAGGCCACAAGCGCCGGAAGCATGCGGGTGACGATCATGTCGCGACGGTCGACCCCTTCAACGAGCCGGCCGACTATCGGGCGATCGAAGATGTCCCGCTCGCAGATTATGATGCGGCGCTGCTATGCGTGCCGGACGAGCCGAAGGTCGAGCTGCTGACCTATCTGGTCGAGAACGGCAAGTCGGCGTTGGTCGAGAAGCCGCTCTTCGCGCCCCGCAATGCCGAGCTGGAGACGCTGGAGAAGAAGGCGCGCGACAAGGGCGCTGTCATCTACACCGCCTACAATCACCGCTTCGAGCCGCACTACGTCCGTCTAGCGGAGCTCTTGAAAAGCGGCGAGCTCGGCGATGTCTATAGTTGCCGGCTGTTCTACGGCAACGGCACCGCGCGGCTCGTGCGCGAATCGGCTTGGCGCGACCAGGGCGCGGGCGTGCTGCCCGATCTGGGCTCGCACATGCTCGACATCGTCTCATTCTGGTTCGGCCGGCCGCAGGGCGCGTTTCGGGTCAGCGCGTCGAACTGCTTCGAGAACCGGGCGCCCGACCACGTCATAATCGCGAGCGAGGATAACCGACCGCGGATCGAAATAGAGATGACATTGCTGATGTGGCGCAACCACTTCACCTGCGACGTCCTGGCCGAAGGCGGCACGGCGCACATCGCCTCCTTGTGCAAATGGGGGCCCAGCACCTTCACGAAGCGCACGCGCATCCTGCCCTGTGGCCGCCCGCCGGAGGAATCGGTGACGCTCGTGCAGGATGACCCTACCTGGGCGCTGGAATACGCGCATTTCAAGGGGCTCGTCGAAAGCGGCGCGGCCTGCGATCTGGAGAACGACCGCTGGCTCAACGCGACGCTGGGCCGGCTTGGCCGGGATGCCGTCGCGCTTGCGGGTGGAAATTTGGGGACAGGATGACCGCTGAGACGCCGACCATCGGAATCGCCGGCATGACGCATCTGGGCATCAACACCGGTGCGGCCTTCGCCGAGCGCGGCTTTCCGACCGTCTGGTACAGCCCGGACGCCGACACCGTCGCTCGCGTCGAGGCGGGCGACCTGCCGGTGGTGGAGCCGGACCTGGGCGACTATTTCGCCCGCAACCGCGAGCGTATCCAGGTCAGCGGCGATCTCTCAGCGCTCGCCGCTTGCGACATCGTCTATATCGCGACCGACGTGCCGACTGACGATCATGGGCAGAGCGACCTGTCGGGGATCGAGGCGCTGATCGCCGATGTCGGCCCCGCGATGAACGATGAGGCTGTTCTGGTCGTCCTCTGTCAGGTACCCCCCGGCTTCACGCGCGGGCTCGACTTCCCGAAGGACCGGCTGATCTATCAGGTGGAGGTGCTGATCTTCGGCCGCGCGGTCGAGCGGGCCATGTATCCCGAACGCTACATCGTCGGCCAGGCCGACCCCTCGCAGCCCCTACCCCCGGCCTACGAGACGCTGTTGAAGGCCTTCGACGATCCCCCGATCCTGCCGATGCGCTACGAGAGCGCGGAGCTTGCCAAAATCGCGATCAACTGCTGCCTCGTCGCCTTGGTCTCGACCGCCAACACACTGGCCGAGCTGTGCGAGGGAATCGGCGCCGACTGGTCGGAGATTGCGCCGGCACTGAAGCTCGACCGCCGGATCGGCCCCTACAGCTATCTCGCCCCTGGCCTCGGCATCGCGGGCGGCAATCTGGAGCGCGATCTGGCGACCGTCGTGCGGCTGGCCGACGGGGTCGGATCGGACGTCGGCGTCGTCGAAGCCTGGATCGCCAACAGCGCCCACCGCAAGGGCTGGGCCTATCGCGAGCTCAAGCGCTCTCTCTATGCCGACGATCCGGACGCGACGCTCGGCATCCTGGGTCTCGCCTACAAGCAGGATACGCACAGCACCAAGAATTCGCCGTCTCTCGCGCTTCTAGAGAAGGTGAAGGACCGTCCGGTCACGGTCTACGATCCGGTGGTCAAGGGCTGCGTGGCGCCTTTCGCGCGCGACGCAGAGAGCGCGCTCGACGCCTGCGAAGGCTCCGACGCGGTCGCGATCATGACGCCCTGGACCGAGTTCAAGGAGCTGGACCCAAAGGCGATCGCGCAGGCAATGCGCGGGCGGATTCTTCTCGACCCCTTCGGCGTCCTCTCGGCCGATGCGGCGCGCGCGGCCGGTCTCGACTATCGCACGCTGGGCGTCGGACCAACCGGCTGAAACGACGAATAGAAGACAGGAGAAGGCGACGATGCTGGAGCATCTGAACGATAGCGATCGATTGCCGGCGAAGGTGGTGGTGATGGGCGCCGGCGGCTTCGTCGGCGGGAAGATCGTGGAGCGGCTGAAGGCGGACGGCGCCGATGTCGAGGCGCTGACCCGCAAGGATGTCGACCTGATGGCGGACGACGCGGCCGAGACACTTGCCCGGCACCTCTCGCCCGAGACGGCGCTGGTGGTCACCTCCGCCAAGGCGCCCTGCAAGAACACCGAGATGCTTCTCGACAACATCAAGATGATGAAGGCGGTGTGCGACGCGATCCAGGAGAGCCCGCCCTCGCACCTGCTTTATATCAGCTCGGACGCGATCTATTCCGACTCCATGAAACCCCTCACAGAGGACAGCCCCGCCGGGGCCGACAATCTGCACGGTATCATGCACGCCGCGAGGGAAGCGATGCTGAAGGCCAGCGTCGGCGACGTGCCGCTCGCCTTCCTGCGTCCGACGCTGATCTATGGGGCAGACGACCCACACAACGGTTACGGCCCCAACAAGTTCCGCCGCCTTGCCGCCGAAGGCGCCGACATCACGCTCTTCGGCGAGGGCGAGGAGCAGCGCGACCATGTGTCGGTCGAGGATGTGGCCGAGCTTGCCGCGCGCATCGTTAAGCGCAAGAGCCGTGGCGCGCTCAACGCCGCAACAGGCGTGGTCACGAGCTTCCGCGAAATCGCCGAGAAAATCGTTGAACTTGCGGATGGTGCAATTTCCGTCAAAGGCAGCCCGCGCAAAGGGCCGATGCCGCATAATGGTTACCGCGCATTCAATGCGTCGGCGACGAAGGTAGCGTTTCCAGATTTCGTCTACACCCCTCTCCAGGAGGGATTGGCGCGGATGCAAAAATTGGGGGGCTAACGCGTTATGGCGGAAGTTGATTTGCTTCGAGCATTGCCGAAGACGAAGCGCAACATCGAGAAGCGCAAGGAAGCGAAGGATCCGGCGGTCGTCGCGATCGCCAAGCAGTATGGCGAGATGTACTGGGACGGGCCGCGCGAATACGGCTATGGCGGCTACAAGTACGATGGGCGCTGGCGTCCGGTCGCGCGTGACATCATCGCGCATTTCGGGCTCAAGCCTGGCGATCGAGTGCTCGATGTCGGCTGTGGCAAGGGTTTCGTGGTCAAGGATCTGATGCTTGAGTGCTCGGGATTGGAGGCCTTCGGGCTCGACGTCTCACTCTACGCTATCACCCATGCGCCGGAGGAACTGACCGGACGGCTGCATCTGGGCACGGGCGAGCGACTGCCCTTCCCGGACGACAGCTTCGACTGCGTGCTCTCGCTCAACACGATCCACAACTTCCCGCGCCCGCGGGCAATCAAGGCGATGCAGGAGATCCAGCGGGTCTCCGGCGGCAGCGCCTTCGTGCAGGTGGACAGCTACCTGACGCCCGAGCAGAAGGAGATCTTCGAGAGCTGGGTGCTGACGGCGGAGTTCCATGACTACCCGGACGGCTGGGTGAAGCTCTTCGAGGAGGCTGGCTACACCGGCGACTATTACTGGACGATCATAGAGTAGGCGGCGGCGCTCAGTCCCGGCGGGTAAAGATCAAGCGCTGATTGCTCGTCCGCCCGGTGACGGCTTTTTGTACCACGTCCAGGCTGCTCGCGAGCGCGAGAGGAACGAATCGGTCGACATCGGAGAGGCGGCCGACCCGGTCCCAGCCGAAACGCTCGCGCAGCAGATATTGGATACTGTGCAGCCAGCTGAAGGGGTTGAGGGTGTATTCGACCCCCAACGGCTCGAGCCCGCATGCCGCCGCCGCCTTGCCGAGTGGCTCGGGCGTGAAGATGTTCCAGTGCCGCGGTGCGTGCCACCCGCCCCAGTAGCGCGCGCGAAACAGCACGGCCTCCCAGGCGTTCGGATTGGGCGTCTCGAGGATCAGAACGCCGCCCGGACGTAACATGTCGTGGCAGATGGTCATGACCTTCTGCGGGTCCTCGACATGCTCGATCAATTGATTCATCACGATCACGCCAACCCCTTCGGGGCGGTCGTCGGCCATGTCCTCAATCCGGCCTTCGATCACCTCAAGCCCTTTTGATCGGGCGCGCGCGACCGCCTGCGGCGAGAAGTCGATTCCGATCGCGCGCCAGCCTGGGGCGCCGAAGCGCTGTATCAGCTCTAGGAAATCGCCGGCCCCGCAGCCCACATCCAAGATGATGTCGTCGTCCTGGGCATATCGCGCGATCGGCTTGATTTTCTTGGCCTGTACCTTGTTCCGCAGCGCGGAGATGATAGGGCCGAGCGAGCTTTCGTAGTCGTAGGTCAGATAATTCTGTGGGTAGATCACCGACAATTCGCATAAATCTGGGCGATTCGCCAAATAGAGATTGTCGCAGCCCGCGCAGCGCACGTAGCGGAAGCTGTTTGCGCAAGTCTCGTAGCAGAAGTCCCGCGTCTCGCACACCGTCTCTGCGATATCGTGGCTGCCGCACAGTGCGCAGGCCACCGTGCGCGTCGAGACCGTCGGCGCTTGATCGAGATCAGGTTGGCGCACGCCGCACCCTGCCGGCAAGCGTTCCGAGCATCGAGCACCCGAGGGTCCGTTCGCTGTGGTAGTCGCATCCGAACGTCTCGAACAGCGAACCCAACCGGCTCGATGGCATGTGCGGGAACAGGTGGTGCTCGAAGTGGTAGTTGAAGTGCGCATCGTAAAGGATGAGCGAATCAAGGAAATTCGGGAGGTGAGTGCGCGAGAATTCCCACCCCTCACTCGCATCCTCGCGAACATGCTCTGCGACCGTGCGTAGCCTGGCCAGGAATAGGCTCAGCGTCGTCGCGGCAAGCGGGTAGATCAGAGCGGCCCATGGTATCTCGGCGAAGCCGGTCACCAATAGGGCGAGCGCGATCTGCGCAGCCAGCGTGCCCGATAACCAGAGCCATTTGGTCTCACGCCCGACGGCGAAGCTCCGCGCGGCGACGGCCAATTCTTCCTCGCGGGCGTTCTTCAGATAGCCGCCTTGATATCCGAAAAGGATATCTTTCGTGCGCAGCCCGAGCAGCGGCGTTAGAAGATGGTTAAGGAGCCGGCCTCGGCTCGCGTTTTCCAGCCCGTCGACCTCACCATGTTGCGGGTCCAAAGTCGTGCCATTGTATCGGTGATGAAGGATATGCGTCGCGGCGAAGACGTCGTAGTTGACGCCGACCAACCATCCGCAGAACCGCCCCAACCAGATATTGAGCGCCTTTGAGGTGAACAGCGTCCCGTGCGAGCAGTCATGCAAGATGAAGCTGATCTTGTAGCCATAGACGCCGATCAGCAGGTAGAGCAGGGTGGCGAACCAGGGGCTTTCGGCCAGGAGTAAAGGGGCAAGGGCGAAAGACGCCAGAAACGGCCCCAGAATGCGGAGCGTGATCCAGGCGCCGTAGCGGTCATCGACCACGAACCAGCCTCCCGATAAGGATTCGCGCATCAGGTCTTTGCGGATTTGCACGGACGTCATGCGAATTGACCGCCTCGAAACAAACGGGTCGGTAAGCATAAACCGACCGGGGCCGGACGCTCGCCGATCCGTCGCAAAAATGGGCAAGAAATCGGGGCTCGCGCAGCCGCGCCGAAGTCTTCCCATAAGCGGTCGTGTAAATACCATGCGCTCTTATCGCACGCAAGCATCGGCCGCCCGCGTCGCGTTGACCAAGAGCCCTACGCTCTGGCACAAATCCCATAGAGATCGGTAGGTCCGGGCGGGTGCGGGGGGCGTCGTTTCGTGGACATTTTGAGCAAGACAGCGCGCGCCGACTCGCCCCGTGGCGAGGATGCGGGGCGCGTATCGCGCACGGCTTGGCTGCTGGGGAACCTGATTGTTCTCGCGGTTCTCGGGGCCGTTCTCTTCCCTGCCTACGACCAGCGGCTCTTCAACGGTCTCGACGGCCACTACATGCTCTCGCTCGCTCGCCAGCAGTGGGAGTGGATGGGGGTTGGTTTCTCGTTCACCAGCAGCCCGTTGCATGGCCTCGGGAACATCTTCTTCCCGACCAACATGCCGCTCGTGCCGGTCTATGCCGGCCAGATGATGGTCCTCGGCAAGATCGACCCAGTAGTGAGTTACATCGGCTTCGCGGTTGAGATGTTCTTGGCGGGGTACATCCTCTCGCGGGCGCTGTGTCTGGGGCCTGCTATTGCCATCACGGCCAGTTGGGTGCTGGTGCTTCTGGCGCTGCCGCTGTTACCGCGCTCTTTCATCAATGCGGGCTATCAACTCTCGCCGCACATTGTCGATCTCTTGCTGATGTATGCCGGTTTCGTGCTCTTGATAACACGGCCGGATGCCTGGGCGTGGGGATGGCGATGGGTGCGGGCGATCGGCCTCATCCTTTTGCCGTTGGCTATGGCGATGCAGAATCCTCTGGTCTTCGTGATCTTCGTCCCGGCCGCTGGGTGCTTCTACTTTTCGGCCCTAATCCGGGCGGAGTGGCGCGAGCGCGGCCTATTGCTTTCGACCGGACTTGCGACGCTGGTTGCGGCATATCTCTCCGGGCTCATTTCCTTTCTCGCCGCGAACACCTTCTATACGGCCACATCGTTCTTTTCCGACGAGTTCGTCAGCCTTCAGTCAGCGCTTTCCAACGTGTCGCTGGCCTTTCAAGGGCCGGCCTATACGTTCGGCCTTTATTTGGTGGTGGGCGGACTCGCGGGCGCGCTCCTGACCGTCATCTTCCGGCGCGGACCGACCAGGTGGTTCGCCGCGACCTTCATCGTGATCGCCGGTCTAACGATCGGGGTCGGGTTCCTCGGGGTCTCGGATGTTTTCGCCTGGCGGGGTCCGCAGGCGCAGTATTTCGAATACGCGCTCTGGCCGGGTTATGCCGCCTATACCATCCAGATCGGCGCGATCCCCTGGGGGAAGGTGGCTGCATGGATTCCGGTGCCCAAGAGACTGGGCGCCGGTCTCTGCACGGTCCTGCCTCCTCTCATCGCCTACGCTTGGTTCACGCAGTCGCCGGCGCCGGCGGGCGATGCCTTCTATCCGCCACGGTCGAGCCCGATCGTCGAGCGCCTACGCGAGGAAATCGCCGTGACGCCGGGGAAGACCTTCGCGGGGTATGCGGCGACTTTCGCCGGAATGGTCGCGCGCGACGGACCGATCGATTGGGTCGTGCAACACGGGTTCGACCACAAGGAAAGTATCCGCGGCTGGGGGGGGGACCATAGGCTCGTCGGCTTTTGGTGGTTCGACGTTCCGACGCTCAACGATTATTCGCAGTACACGTCCCCGACGCTCTATCTCATCGCCTCGCGGTTGCTCGCGCGACCGGACGACGGACAGTTCCGAAACGTCATCACCTATTCGTACGCCAATGCCGCATTGCTGCAGGCCATGGGCGTGCGTTACTTAGTAGCGGATGATTCCGTGTCCCTCGCGGCGCCGGAGCTGTTGGCGCTCGACCTGCCGAGCCAAGGACAGCTTCGCCTCTTGGAACTGCCGGACCCGAACCTGGCGTCTTACACGCCGAATGAAGTTCTTCGATTGAGTGCCGCGGAGACCCTGGAGCGAATGGCGGACGGTGTGGACTATCGGCGCACCGTCTTCGTGTCCCCTGACGCGGGCATAAAGGATCCGAACGGGCGCCTCGTGCTATCCGCGCTGAGCTTCCGCGAGGGCGGCTATCGGCTGAGAACGCAGGCGTCCGGCACGGTCCTCGTGCTTCTGCCGCTGCAATTCAGTCATTGCTTCACGACCGGTCCGCTTGCGGGGGAAGATGCGGACGAAGGCACGGGCGACGGCGCGATTCGTTTGGTGCGTGCGAATATCTGGCAGTTGGCAGCCGTTGTAAGCGGTGAGGTGGACGTGTCGCTTCAGTTCCGCTCGGGTCCCGGCTCCGCCGCGTGTCGCCAGCGCGACCTTGCCGACATGGCCGATATTGACATCAAAGGCGCGGCCTCGCGGGTACCGATCGGCGCGGGCTCTTAACGCGCTGTCTTTACGGCGCGGGCAACGACCTGTAGCCCCCAGCGCCCCAGGCCCGGTATGCGTAGCATCCTTTCGTCCAAGGCCACGAACGCTCGCGTCAACGCCCGGATGCCAGGGACGAAGCGAAACAGGCGATTGAAGACCAGGATGTCACTGTTCATGAATAGACAGAACCCCAGGAAGCCTTTGCCGTCCCAGCGATCGGTCCGCAGGCCGGCATTGCTCAGCAACGGCACCGTTTCGGCGCGCCGCAAGGGGCGTTCGGTGTCTGCATCCAGGGCCGGCGAGAACCGGTAGACCATCCGGCGTATCGCCCGCCAAACAGGGAAATCGTCGAGCGGTTCGCGGAAATAGAAGGCGCCTCCGGGCTTCAGGATGCGTGCCACTTCCGCGAAGAGCGCGGGGCGGTTCGGCACGTGATGGATCCCGCCCAGCATCACGACCGTGTCGAACATTCTGGAGGCGAGCGGCAGGCGCGTCGCGTCTCCCTGGCAAAAATGCACACACGGGTCCTCATGCTCGTCGCGCGCCACGCTCAGCATCTGCAAGGAGATGTCGACGCCAACCAACCGCTCGTAACGGCCTCCAAGCAGGCGCGCGGCCTCGCTGTGTCCGCAGCATAGTTCGGCTGTCACGCCGAGCGAGCCCGAGGGGAGCACGGCCTCGTACGCCTCGTCGAGATAACGGACGTATTCTTGCGTGTGCGGATAGCCGAGGTTCGCGACATAGGCGCTTGCGACCCGGTCGTAATGGCGTTGCTGCGCGCGGGCCTCCTCTGAGATGAAGGCTTCGGCAAAGAGCGGGATGCCTTCCGGCGTGATCGAATAACGCGGCCCCCGCCCCGAAGTTCCCACAAGGTGATCGCCGACGCGTCTAAGCGTATCGCCGGTCACGGGACAGCGCAGCAGGTCGAGCGGCGGCGCCGTCGCTTTGCACGCCGCGTTCATCATTCTTCGGCCCTAGAATTCCGGCAGATCGCGAGGATGGAAACCCCGAAGGGCATGGAGATAAGCGGCGCTAGATGGCAGTCGAGGGTGAAGATATGGTAGAGGATGGCGTTCACTAGAGGGCCGCCCAGATCGTTCTCGCTGCGCAGACGCATGCCGGAGCGCTTGACTATCTGACGCGCCAACAGAATAGGCACGAAAAGTAGCCAGTTGAAGTAGTAGCTGCGCTCGACCTCGAACCCGCTCTGTTCGAGCGCTTTCAAGAGGTCGGCCTTCCTGTAGCGACGCTTGTGATGGGCAATTTCGTCTTGTATGCCCCAGAGAATCCGGAAGGCCGGCACCGTGACGAGAAGACGGCCGCCCGGCTTCAGTACCCGGCGCATCTCCCGCAATGCCCGGCGGTCGTCGCCGACATGCTCTATGATGTCCGTACTGAGAATCACATCGAAGTGGGCATCGGAATGCGGCAATTCGCAGGCGTCACCCTTGCAAACGGGCGGAAGGCCCTTGGCGGCGCAGAACCGGATCGCCTCGTCGTGCGAATCCAGCCCCTCGACCCGATGAAATCCCTCCTCGGACAGCATCCGAAGGTTCGTGCCGGTCCCGACCCCGATGTCCAGGATCCGGGCATCGCGCGGCAGCGCAAAACGCGCAAGCTCACGCGCGAACAGTTTTCGCCGTGCGCGAAACCACCAATGTTCGGCTTCGACCGCCGCTTCGGCGGCGAACGCGTTGGCTTCCACCGTCTCTAAGCCTCTCCGCCAGGTCGATTGATCGCGACGTGGTGTAGACTCAAACAGGTCCAAAGCAAATACCTATGGTCCTCGCGCCCGCGGCCCTGCGCATGCCAGGCGCTCTCGACGTATCGCTTAGAGACGCCTGGGAAGTCGGGAATCGCCGGAGGCCGTCCTCCGTCGCCCATCGCGTAGCGTCGAAGCCATTGATCCAGCGGGATGCCGAACCCCTTCTTCGGGCGCCTGAGCGTGGAGGCAGGCAAGCGCTTGGCGAGCGCCTTGCGCAGCAGGTACTTGCCCTGTCCATTGCGGAATTTGTAGCGGAACGGCAGACGCGCGCAGAAGTCGACGAAGTCGTTGTCGAGAAACACGGTCCGTGTCTCCAGGCTCTCCATCATCGAGGCCCGGTCGAGCTTGGTGAGGATGTCGTTCTGCAGGTAGAGCGCCGTGAAAAACTGTAGCAGGCGATCGCCCCGAGACTTGGCGGGCCCGCTCTCCCAGAGATCGAGCGCATCGTCGTATATCTCCTCGAATTGCGGCGGGTCCTCCAGGAGTTCACCCATCAGAGCCGGGTCGATCGGGGCCATCCAGACCGGGGCCCAGGCGCCTTCCGGGTAGCCGACCCCCATCAGGGCGCGCCGCAATTTGAAATCGAGGCTCATGTTTCGCGATGAGCACGGGAGCGCCTCGACGAGCCTGCGCGCCAGCGCGTGCCCCGATCGCGGCATCACCCGCGCATAGAAGCGCGCCGGCGCGAGCGCCCGGAAGGGATCGTAGCCGGCCAACATCTCGTCACCGCCGTCACCCGAGAGGGCGACCCGGACCTTCTTGGAGGCGAAGGCGCTGACCAGACGGGTGGGGATGATGGAGGCATCGGCGAAGGGCTCGTCCAACCGCCCCAAGACCTCCGGCACGCTTTGCAGAGCACTCTCGAAATCGAGCGTGTTTTCATGGTGCTCGGCGCCGAAATGCTCCGCGAGCGCGCGAGCCCCCGGCCGTTCGTCATAGGATTGCTCGCGAAAACCGATGGTGAAGCTTTGCACGGGGCCCAGGCCCTCGCTCGCGCTCATCGCGTCGAGGATGCTTCCCGAATCCAGGCCGCTGCTGAGAAACAGGCCGACGGGGACATCGCTCACGAGCCGCCGTTCGACGGATTGGTGCAAGAGCGCCAGCAACTCATCCGCGAGGTCGTCCTCGCCACGTTCCGCCATGGTGTCGTCGGGGCAGAGGGCAAGATGCCAGTAGCGCTCGGTCCGAACGACCGGCGCTTCGCCCGAGAAATCGACGCGCATCTGGTGGCCGGCCGGCAGCTTGGCCGTGTCGCGATAGAGGGCGGCCGGGGCGGGGATGTATCCGTAGCCGAACAACTTCGCCAGCGCGCGCCGGTCGGGCTCGGCGGCGATTTGGGAATGGCGGACCAAGGCGTCGAGCTCGCTCGCGAAGGCGAAAAGACCGTTGCAGCTATAGGTGTAAAGCGGCTTCTCGCCGAACCGATCGCGCGCGAGGTAGAGGGAATGCTTCTGCGTATCCATAACCGCGAAAGCGAACATTCCGTTGATCCTGCTAGCGAGAGTGTCGCCCCATTCCGCATAGCCGTGGATCAGGACTTCCGTGTCCGAATGACTCGTCACGAAGCGGTGGCCGAGTCGCTCAAGCTCGGCGCGAAGCTCTTCGTGGTTGTAGATCTCGCCATTGTATACCACGGCCAAGGTCCGCGAGCGGTTCCACATCGGCTGGCCGCCCCCTTCGAGATCCCGAATCGCGAGACGACGGTGGCCGAGGAACATCGCTGCGGCTTCATCGATGTGGTAGCCCTCGGCGTCCGGCCCTCGGGCCACCATGCTCCGGGTCATGGCTTCGATGTCGCTTCGCTCGCCCGGCCCTACGAACCCCGCTAGGCCGCACATTAGTCGGGGGAGGTCCCGAAATTGATGCGATCGCGGATGAGGTAGGCCGTGCGCCCCTGGCTCTCGAAATAGATTCGGACCAGCATTTCCGCAAGCAGCCCCATCAGGATACTCATGATGCCGACCAGAAAGGTCATCGTGGTCAACAAGGGAAGCGGGGTCAGAATCATCGAAACATCTTCGACGAGCTTCAGCCAGATCATGTAGGCGGCGCTCGCGAGCGAGGCCAAGAGGGACACCAGACCGAACCCTCCGAACAGATAGATCGGCTTCACAAAATAGCGGTTCAGGAACTTCACGACGATCAGGTCGAGTACGACCTTGAAGGCTCGCTCGAGCCCGTATTTGGACTTCCCGTGGGCCCGCGCATGATGTCGGACCGGCATCTCGCAAACCCTCGCTCCCATCCAGGATGCGTAGATCGGGATGAAGCGGTGCATCTCGCCATAGAGCCTGAAGCCCTTGACCACATCGTGGCGATAGGCCTTCAGCGTGCAGCCGAAGTCGTGCAGGTGCACGCCCGAGATTATCGAGATGATCCGGTTAGCGACACAGCTCACGAAGTTCCGACGAATGGCGTCGTCCTTCCGTTCGCGCCGCCAACCCGAGACCACATCGTAGCCTTCCTCCAGCTTGTCCAAGAGCATAGGGATGTCGTCGGGGTCGTTCTGGAGATCCGCGTCAATGGACACGATGACCTCGCCGCGCGCGAAGTCTATGCCCGCCATCATTGCCGCGGTCTGACCGAAGTTGCGCCGAAAGTTGATGACCCGCACTTCAATTCGCTTAGTGGCCCATTCAGCTAAATGGCGGTAGGATTGGTCCGTGCTACCGTCATTGATCATCAGAATTTCAAAGGACTTCCCCAGGTCGTCCAACGTGCCCATCAAGCGCTCGCAAAGAATAGAGACATTATCTTCTTCGTTGAAGATCGGGACGATGATCGAGAGAAAGGGGTGGCTGTCCGCGGTCTCATTATGCGGATATTCTGAAACGTTCGGGGCCATGCGGGTCGTTTTCGCTTCCATAGTTATTTCGGTCGGAACGGCTCTTCTAGAAAGGGTGCGGCGACGGCAAGGACGCGTTGCTGCCGAGATGACGCTTCACGGCTTAATCACGAGCGCCAGCGCTGGAGTGTCATTGATGGTCATTTTCCGACGTCCCTACCTATACAGGAAACGCCTCCCAGCGTCTCGGGAAATCCGGCTCCTTTGGGAACCGCCTCGTGCGCACCGGCGGGTCTCTCAAGAAACGCCGATTGCGGGGCTTCGTAAGCCGAGTTCGGGTTGACTGCGTAGGTCGCTGGCATTACTCAACCGGCGGTTCGCTCGATTTGATGTTTGTCTCGTAATCGCTTGGGGAGTAGCCGGCAATGAGCGCGAAGACCTATTGCATTCTGGGGGGCGGAGGCTCCTTCGGTATCCACACGGCCTTCTGGCTGCTCGACAATGCGAACCCGAAGAAGGTGATCGGCGTCGGGCGCAACCCGCTGCGCGCCGAGCCCTTCTCATTGAACATCGACAAGCGCGACGGCTACGAGTACCACACCCGTCATATCACCTACGAATTCGACCTGCTGCTGGAGCTTCTCGACCAGGAGAAGCCGGATGTTATCATCAACTACGCTGCTCAGGGCGAGGGCGCGGTCTCCTGGAAGAACAGCTGGCGCTTCTTCGAGACCAACTCGATGGCGCTGTCGCGGCTGTGCGAGGAGCTGATGAAGCGCGACTGGCTGGAGCGCTTCATCCAGATCGGCACGTCTGAGATGTACGGCTCCGTCTCGCACGCCACCAAGGAGAGCGAGCCAATCAAGCCGTCGAGCCCCTACGCCGCTTCCAAGGTCGCCTTCGACATGTACCTGGAATCGGTGCACAAGTTCCTCGACTTCCCGATGAACGTCATCCGGCCGTCGAACGCCTACTGCCCGGGCCAGCTGCTCCATCGGGTGATCCCGAAGGCGATCCTGTTCGGCCTGACCGGCCAGAAGCTGCCGCTGCACGGCGGTGGCAAGGCCGAGAAGTCCTACATCCACGCCCGCGATCTGGGCCGCGCCTGCCAGATGGTCGCCGAGCAGGCGCCGCTAGGCGAGATCTACAATGCCGGACCGGCCCAGCCGACCTCGATCCGCGAGGTGGTCGAGCGCTGCGCGGCCGCCGTGGGCGTGCCCTTCGATGAGCTGTGCGAGGTTACTGAGGACCGACTAGGCCAGGATTCGCGCTACTGGCTCGACAGTTCCAAGATCAAGGAGCATATCGGCTGGGAGCCGCAGATTGACTGGGATGAAGGCCTAGCCGAGATGGTCGAGTGGGAGAAGACCTATCTCGACGAGTTGAGGCAGACTAGCACCGCCTACGTCATGCGCGGCTGAGGCAAAGAGGAAGATCCGTCCCGTGTCGTCCCCGCATCCCCGTCCCAATAGCTTCAATGTGGCCGCCGCGCGTGAGCGCTGCCGGCGCTACCGCCGGCGCATCCTGGACATCTCCCAGACGGTCCAGGCGCTGCACGCCGCCCCCGCCTTCAGCTGCACCGAGATCACGGACGCCGTCTATAGCGGCCTGATGCGGCGCGCGGCGGACGGCACGCCGATCGACCGGTTCCTGATGTCGAAGGGGCACGGCTGCATGGTGCAGTACGTGATCCTGAACGAGCTCGGAATCTTGAGTGACGAGGATCTCGCCGCCTACTGCAAGCCGGCGGGCCGGCTCGGCGCGCACCCGGACTACGGGCTGCCGGGAATCCAGGCTTCGACCGGCTCGCTCGGCCACGGCATGGGGATCGCGACGGGGCTGGCTTACGGCGACCGGACGCTGGGCCACGACCGGACGACCTATGTCGTGCTCTCGGACGGAGAGTTCCAGGAGGGCTCGACCTGGGAGGCGATGATGATGGCGGGCAATCTCGGGCTGTCGAACCTGGTGGCTCTGCTTGACCTCAACGACTACAGCGGGCTGGAGCGGATGAGCGAAGCGCACCGCGCCTTCTACCCTGTAGACGGCAAGGCGGAGGCTTTCGGCTGGGCGGCCGTCTCCTGCGACGGGCACGACGGGGCGGACATCTTCGCCGCCGCCCAGCAGCGCGCCGACGACCGGCCGACGCTGCTCATCTGCAACACGGTCAAGGGCAAGGGCGTCTCCTACATGGAGAACGTGCCAATCTGGCACTACCGCTCCCCCAGCCCGGAGGAATACCAGCAGGCGCTGGAGGAGCTGGCCGCCGAGGCGGCCGCGGACGGTGCGGCATGAGGAACCGCTTCGCGGACACTTTCTACGAGCTCGGCAAGGGCGACCCGCGGCTTGCGATCGTCGTCGCCGACATCTCGCCAGCCGGCTCGATCGCCAAGTTCCGCGAGGAATTCCCGGACCGCTTCATCAACACTGGCGTCGCCGAGCAGATCATGATCGGCATGTGCGCGGGCATGGCGCTCTCCGGCATGCGGCCTTTCGCCTACACGATCGCGACCTTCACGCTCTACAGGCCGTTCGAATTCGTACGCGACGATCTGGGCTACCAGGAACTGCCGGTTACCATTGTCGGCATCGGCGGGGGCGTCACCTATTCGACGCTGGGCGGCACCCACCATGCGATGGAGGACGTCGCCGTCGCCTCGGCCATTCCGTCCATGTCGGTGATCGCGCCGTGCGATCCGCTGGAAACAGAGCTGGCGACGCGCTGGTGCGCGCAGGAGAACGAGAGCGGGCCGGTCTATCTGCGCCTGGGCAAGGCGGGCGAGCCGGTGGTGACCGACAAGGCGGTCGATCCGTTCGTGCCCGGCAGACTGCGCTACATCCGGAAGGGCAGGGACGTCTGCATCTTGGTCTATGGGCCCACCGTCAAGCACGCGCTGGCGCTCGCCGACCGGATCGAGGCGGAGCGCGGGCAGAGCGTCTCCGTCGTCTCCTGCCATACCGTCAAGCCGCTCGACCTCGAAGGCGTCGCCAAGGCGCTGAAAGACCACGCCCATGTCGTGGTGATGGAGGAGCACGTGCCGCACGGCGGGCTCGGCAGCCGGGTCAAGGAGATCGCCTGGGACGAGCGCGCGGACTGCGTCTTCGACCACTTCTCCCTGAAGGATAAGTTCATCCACGCCTACGGCAATCATGACCAAGTGCTGGCGGCCCACGACTTCACGCCCGAGCGCTTCTTCGAGCGCCTGAGCGCCGCGTGACAGCGCGGGCGCAAGGGTAGTCGCGAAACAATGGCCGAAGCTCTCCCCACCGCACAATTGGCGATCGAGGGCGGCGCGCCCGTCCGGCGCGATCCGATGCCGCCGCGTTTCGCGATCGGCGAGGCGGAGGAGGCCAAGATCGCCGAGGTCATTGCCTACTACCGCGCCGAAGGCGTCGATCCTGGCTACCAGGGCGACTACGAGGAGCGCTACTGCCAGGCTTTCGCCGAGATGCACGGCGGCGGCTACGCCGACGCGGTGGCGACGGGCACGGTCTCGCTCTATGTCGCGCTGGGCGCGCTCGGCCTCCCGGCCGGCTCGGACGTGCTGGTCTCGCCGATAACCGATCCGGGCTCGATCAGCGCGATCATCCTCAATGGCCTGAAGCCCAAGCTCGTCGACAGTGCGCCCGGACGCTTCGGAATCACTGCCGAGACCGTGGGGGAGCGGATCGGCCCCGATACGTCGGCGATCATGGCGGTGCACGCCGCTGGTACGGCGCTCGCCATCGACGAGATCGTGGAGGTCTGCCACGCGCGCGGCGTCAAGGTGCTAGAGGATTGCAGCCAAGCCCACGGCGCGCGCTGGAAGGGCCAACCTATCGGCACCTTCGGCGATATAGCCGCCTTCTCCACCATGTACCGGAAGGCCAGCATCGCCGGCCCCTCGGGCGGCGTCGTCTACAGCCGCGAGCGCGAGCTCTACCGCCGCGCGCTGGCGCTTGCCGACAGGGGCAAGCCGCGCTGGATGGAGGGATTCGACGACCGCGACCCCGCACAGTTCCTGATGCCGGCCCTGAACCTGCACACCGACGAGATCTCCTGCGCGATCGGGCTCGCCTCGCTGGCGCGGCTGGAGGAGACGCGGGCGCGCCGCTACGCCTACCTCAAGGGCGTGACTGACGGCCTGGAGGAGGCCGGCGGGCCGACGCAGGGCTACGGGATCACCGCCGACGATTCGCCCTTCTACTATCCCGTCCATGTCGACGGCGCGCGGATCGGCACGTCGGTGGAGGAGTTCGCGCGGGCGGTGATGGCGGAGGGCATCGGGCTCAACCCCCACTACAAGTATCTCGTGGAGGACTGGCCGTGGGTGCACGCCTACCTCGCGGACGGTTTTGCATGCCGCAATGCCCGAGAAGCGCGTGATTCTCACTTCTGCCTATATGTTAACGAGAATTACGGCGAGCGCGAGGTGACCGACACCTTGGTTGCGATTGCTAAGGTCGTTGAGGCATTCGAAGGTCGCGCGCGGCGCTGAATCGGTTCGCCCTTCCAATCAGTCCGATCAGGGCGCGATCCTTGTATCGCGCCGGTGGTTTGTGTATACACGCGTCGCGATATCGTGCCTTCCGCGTACGCATGGGATGAGGTGAAGAGATGAGCAAGGACAGTGCAAGACCCGGTGAAATTCGGGATCTAGCCAAGAAGACATGGGAGGTTCCGGAATTGCCGGAACGCTACCTGCTCGATCTGCGTAGCGAGTGCAACCTCGCCTGTCCGATGTGTCTGCTGCACGGATCCGACGACGACGAGGCGAAAGAGGGCGCGATCGGCAAGATGGAGTTCGATCAGGCGACCCAGATCCTTGACGAGATCAAGGAAGTGAAGCCGCTCATCCAGCCCAGCATGTGGGGCGAACCACTGCTGGCCAAGAACCTGCGCGACCACCTTCAGAACATGAAGGATCGCGGCATCTCGGTCTGCATGAACACCAACGGGCTGACCCTGCGGGAGCCGCTGGCGCGTTTCTTCGTCGAGGTCGGGCTGGACTCCATCTTCTTCAGTCTGGACTCGACCACGCCCGAGACGCTCAAGAAGGTGCGCGGCGTCAACAAGCTCCAGAAGATTGAGGACAATCTGCGCCTCATGCTCCGCGTGCGCGAGGAGATGGGGGCCACGATGCCCCGCATCGGCGCGACCTTCACCGTGCAGGACGAGAACGAGCACGAGCTAGAGGAGTTCATCGACAAGTGGGTGCAGGAGGTGGACGTCGTCCGCGTCGGCACCGTGTTCGAGGATGGCGGCCTGACCGGCATCTCGACCCCGCAGGAGCGCGTGCCCTGCGGCGCCCTCTATCACACCATGCCGATCCATTTCGACGGCAACGTCTCGATCTGCTGCTTCGACAGCTTCGCGACCGAGATCGTCGGCAACGTCTTCACGGACGGCGGCGTCAAAGGCGTGTGGCACGGCGATAAGCTCAACAAGATTCGTCACTATCACGAGACCAACCAGTACGACAAAGTCCCCTTCTGCAAGGACTGCAACGCCTGGGCGGGTTACGTGTACGAGGAAGAGGTGACGAAGCGCGCAGGCGTCGCGGTGCTGGAGCGTCGCTCGCACCAGTTCGTCTACTACAACCGGCTTGACCGGATGGACAGCTGGCACGAGAACCTGCGTGGGCACGAGCCGCCGGATTTCGAGGCGCTCGAGCAGATAGATCTCGACGAGTTCGTGGCCGAGGAGGCCTGAGGCAGGCAACGCTGGCAGCAACGCCGAGCGGGATGGGGCAGTCCCGACTATTTTGACAATCGGGGGGGGGCATCGTTTCCGCTGGACGGGTTGGCGGCGATGCCCCTTTTTCGGCCTTTGGCGGTAGGGTTATCGGCGGGTAGACACGGGCGGCAGGAAATAGCGGAATGATCGTTCTCGGAATTCACGGCGGCGTAACCCTCGGGCAGCACGAGCCGAGCGCGGCCCTCATGATCAACGGGCGCATGGTCGCGGCCTGCGAGGAGGAGCGCTACCTACGCATAAAATCGGCCTACGGCTATCTGCCGAACTACTCGATCAAGGCCTGTCTCGACATTGCCGGCATCACCATGGACGAGGTCGATCTGGTCGTGGCGCCCGGCATCACCTATGACGATTTCGAGATGCGCCTGCGCTCGCATCTCTTGCACAATTTTGGTCACGCGCCAAAGATCATGCGCATCCACCACCAACATTCGCACCTCTACGCGGCCTTCTACGGCTCGGGCATGGACGATGCGCTGTTAGTCTCGCTGGACGCCTCGGGCGACGGCATGTGCTCGATGTTCGGCTACGGTTCCCGCCGCGACGGAATCGAGGTGCTGGGCGAGGTGCCGACGGCGAACTCGCTCGGCTATTTCTACACCCTGATGACCTACTATCTCGGGTTCTCCGACGGAGACGAATACAAGGTCATGGGCCTCGCGCCCTATGGTAAGCCGACGCACGACCTGACCGAGATCCTGCAGCCGGCCGAAGAGGGCGTCTGGCAGTTCGACTGGTCCTTCGTGCGCAACGATCCGCCGCCGCGCTCGCCGTTCGAGCCTCTCTACGCGCAGAAGATCGCCGACGTCCTGAAGGCCCCGCCGCGCGTGCCGAGCCAGGAAATGTTGCAGTTCTACAAGGACGTCGCGCGCTCCACTCAAGACCTAACGGAGGAGGCGCTGCTCGGTTATCTGCGCCATGTCAAGGCGAAGCGGCCCGAGGCCCGGAACTTGTGCTACGCGGGTGGCGTCGCGCTCAATTGCAAGGCGAACATGAAGATCCGTAAGAGCGGCATGTTCGACAACATCTACGTGCCGCCCGTCGCCTCCGACCGGGGCTTGGCGATCGGCTGCGCCTATGCGGGCGCCGTCGAGCTGGGGGACGATCCCTGGCCGCTCAACGACGCCTATCTCGGTAGCAGCTATTCCGATGAGGCGATCCGCAAGGAGCTGGAGAGCAACGGCGTGCCGTACCGCGAGGTTGACGACCCGGCCGAGGCGGCGGCCGAGCTGATCGCCGACGGCAAGATCATCGGCTGGCACCAGGGCCGTGCCGAGATCGGTGCGCGCGCGCTCGGCAACCGCTCAATCCTGGCATCGTGCAGCGATCCCGACATGAAGGACAAGGTGAACGCGCGCATCAAGTACCGCGAGGAGTTTCGTCCCTTCGCACCGTCGGCCGCGCAGGATGCGGCGCACGAGTATTTCGACACCGACGGCGAGGACATGCCATACATGTGCATCACCGTCGACGTGCATGAGAATAAGCAGGACAATATCCCGGCCGTGGTACACGCCGACGGCACCGCGCGCCTGCAGACGGTACGCTCCAGCCAGAACGAAGCTTATTACCGGCTGATCAAGCGCTACGGTGACATGACCGGGACCCCGGTCATCATGAATACGAGCTTCAACCTGAAGGGCCAGCCGATCGTGGAGACTCCGCGCGACGCGCTGATGACCTTCTTCGGGTGCGGGCTGGACAATCTCGTCGTCGGCAATTGCGTGGTCAGCAAAAGCTATGCCTGACGATGGCGGCCGCTCGGCGGTCCGGGCGCTCCTGGAGCGCCTCGAGATCCCGCCGGATGGCGTCCTGATGGTCCATTCCGCCTTCCGGCAGTTGGGGCGGGACGGGTTCCGGCCGGACGACGTGCTGGCCGCGCTGGTCGACTACATGGGGGCGGGCACGCTGTTGCTGCCGACCATGTCGTGGCGCTACGTGAAGCCGTCCCATCCGGTCTTCGACGAGTTCGAGACGCCCTCCAACGTCGGCATCCTGACGAACCTGTTCCTCGAGCGGTACGCCGAGCGGCGCAGCCTGCACCCGACCCATTCCTGCGCCGCCAGGGGGGCGGCGACGGACCCGTTGCTCGACGGCCATCATCTCGACGACACGCCGTGCTCGGCCAACAGCCCCTTCGGACGCTTGATGGAGGTCGATGCGGGCATCCTGATGCTCGGCATCACGATGGATTGCTGCACGCTTATCCATCATGTCGAGGAGATCGAGGCGATCGACGTCTATCTCAAGCCGGTCGAGGAAACGGAGCACTACACCTGCCGCGACCGCGACGGGCGCGCGGTGCCGGTCAGCCTGCGCCGCCATCTGCTGCTGCACCGGAACTACTGGCAGTTCCAGGACAACCTCGCCGCCAAGGGGCAGATGCAGATCGCACGGCTCGACCGGACGACGGTCCGATGCTTCCGGGCGCGCGACATGGCCGAGGACGTCACGGCTGCGCTGCGCGCCGACCCGACCGCCGTGCTCGCCAAGCCGGGCGAGCGGTGGCGGCCGATGTGACGATAAGGGACGGGGGACGTCGCGGCATGGTTCAGAGCGGGCACTACAAGGGAATCGATCTTTCCGGACGGCGCCAGTTGACTGATGCGGTCTGTGCGGTTATCCGGCGCACGGATGATGATCGGTTGATGATGCAGCGGCGCGACGACCGAGCCGACATCGCGTTTCCGGCCATGCGCACCTTCTTTGGGGGCAGTATCGAAGGAAGCGAGACACCGGACCGGGCGCTCACGCGTGAGATCGAAGAGGAACTCGGTCTTGCGATCGCAACGGACGAGGCGAGCTATCTGATGCGCATCGATCTCGATCTGGAGGCGGTCGGGCTCAGGCGGTGCTTTCGGATCTACTACCGGCTCGACCTGCCGGCCTCGGTACTGGAGGGGGCCGTGCTGCGCGAGGGGCGGCGATCGATTTCGCGAGTGAGACCGAGGCGCTGGCGCCGGGTTTCCTCGCACCCTACGACGGTTACGCGCTGTGGCTGGCGCGCAATACCGACAGTTTTTGCGTCTGACGGGACTTTGGAAGGAACGGGAAAGAGCAATGCTCGACAGTCTGAAGAGGATCGAGGCCGCGGGATCCGCCGACACCCTGCGCGAGGCGATGGCGGAATGCCATCCGGAACTGGCCGCCGAAGGCGGCCCGAACCGGATCGCAATCGTGGGTGCGGCGGACGAAGGGCGTCGCCTTGCCGAGTTGTGCGTGGCGAACGGCGTTGAGGTCGTGGCGCACTGCGACGACAATCCCGCCAAGGTCGGCACCGAAATCGCCGGCCGGACGGTCGAACCGACCTCCGCGTTGGAAAAGCTCGACGACGGGACCGTGGTGATCGTCGCCTCGCACCGCCCGATGCGGGCCTATGAGCGCCTGCGGGCGCTGGGCGTGAAGGCGTATGCGCAGTTCATGGTGCTGCAGGTGCTGCGCCCCGACCTCTACCCGCCGCACATGTTCTATGATGGCTGGCTGGAGGATTTGGTCGAGAATCTGGACCAGTATAAATGGCTGGCCGAGACGCTGGCGGACGACACCTCGCGCGCGCATCTCGATGCGATCCTGCGGTACCGGCTGACCGGCAGTCTCGACGAGATCCTCGATATCATCGATTGGGAGGTCTATCAGCCGAAGGGGCTGATCGCCTTCGACGAGCACGAGGTCTATGTCGATGGTGGCGCCTACGATGGCGACACGATCAAGCTGTTCATCGATCGGGTCGGCGGCAAGTTCGACGGCGTCGTCGCCTTCGAGCCGGATCCGGACACCTACGGCCGACTGTGCGACAATTTCTCGGACGAGCCGCGGGTGAAGCCGGTAAACAAGGGACTATTCTCCGAAGAGACGACCCTGCGTTTCACCAACGACATGCACCGCGCCTCGATCATCGCCGACGACGGCGAGATCGAGATCCAGTGCTGCGGCCTCGATGACGTGCTGGGCGGCGACCGCGCGACCTTCATCAAGATGAACATCGAAGGGGCCGAACTCGAGGCCTTGCGCGGGGCGAAGCGCACGATCGACGCCTGGAAGCCGCGCCTCGGCATCTCGGCCTACCACCGCCCGACGGACCTGTGGGGCGTGCCGCGGCGGATCCTGGAGGTGCGCGGCGACTACGCGCTCTATCTGCGTCAGCAGGACGCTGGAGTAATTGAAACGGTTTGCTACGCAATTTGAACCTAGTTGCTTAGATCAAAAGTCCGTATCACTACGCCTCACATTGTGAGGAAGCCTATTGTGAAGGGGCGTCCTGCGGATTTGATCGAGTTGAGCGACGAAGAGCGCTCGTTCCTTGAGGGGCAGGTTCGCCGTTATGCCGTCATAAGGCGCCGCGCTCTCTATCCGACCGGTGCCGTATCATTCTGCTTTGCGCTGAGGGCATGCCAGCATGGCCGTGGTTGCGCAGTTTGGTGTTAACGAGCACACGGTCGGAAAGTGGAGAAGGCGGTTCGCCAAGCATCGGATTGAGAGGCTCACGGACGAGTTTCGATCTGGACGCCCTTGTACTGTTTCGGACGCACAGGTCGCTGCGGTTGTCGAACGCACCCTGCAAGAGACGCCGAAGGACGCGACACATTGGTCCACACGCTCGATGGCGACGGCGACCGGACTGTCGCATAGCACAGAGCGTCGGATCTGGTCGGCCTTCGGTCTTCAGGCTACTTCCCTGGCTTCCTGGAGCCGTGCCGCACCGCCCCGCCGAGAAGGCGTTGGTCGGCGTCATTCAGGAAGCCTACGTCCAGGGGATCTGGCCCCACTCCGTGGACGATCTGGTCAAGGCCATGGGCATGAGCGGCGTCTCCAAGAGCGAGGTCTCGCGGCTGTGCGCCGAGATCGACGTTCCTCGATCGCCCGCTGGAGGGCGACTGGCCCTTCGTCTGGCTCGACGCCATCTTCATCAAAGTGCGCCGCGCGGGGTGCATCGTCTCGGTCGCGGCGATAATCGCTGTCGGCGTGAATACCGAAGGCCGCCGCGAAGTGCTCGGCATGGCCGTCGGCGTCAGCGAGGCCGAGACCTTCTGGACCGACTTCTTGCGCTCCCTGACGCGACGCGGCCTGCGCGGGGTGCAACTCGCGATCTCCGACGCGCACGAGGGCCTGAAGGCCGCCGCCGCCAAGGTGCTGGGGGCGACCTAGCAGCGCTGCCGAGTCCACTTCATGCGCAACTCGCTCGCCTACGTCGGCAAGACCCAGCAGACCATGGTCGCCAGCTACATCCGCGCCGCCTTCACCCAGGAGACCGAAGAGGCCGCCCGCACGCAGTGGCGAAAAGGTGGCCGACGGCCTCAGGCCCACGGCGCCGAAGCTATCCTCCCTCATGGACGCCGCCGAGGACGACGTCCTCGCTCACATGGCCTATCCCAAGGAGCTCAGGAGCAAGCTGCACAGCACCAACCCGCTGGAACGCCTCAACAAGGAGATCACGCGCCGAACCAACGTCGTCGGCATCTTCCCCAATGAGGTCGCCGTCACCCGCCTCGTCGGCGCGCTGATGCTGGAGCAGAACGACGAAGTGGGCCGTCACCCGGCGTTACATGAGCATGGAGAGCGTCGTCGATCTGTGCCAACCTGACCACATCGACCCGCTGCCGCTGGCCGCGGAGTAACCCAGCGACGCCAACCGCCGGAGACAGGCGTCAGGCAGAGTTGGTCCCCATTGTTTGGACAGATTGGCGGCGGATTTAAGCTATTCCCTGGTTGATGATCATGCCGCCAAGCAGGTGACGGCCGACGGCTCCTGGGCATGCCCCGGAGAGGTCGGCGCGCCGCCGAGATGATACGCCTCGTCGGGCGTCCGTCCACCGAGAGCCGAGTGAGGCCGGTCAGCGTTGAAGTGCGCGACCCAGCGTGCGAGGCCCGCGCGCGGCTCCGGGCCGATCTCGAAGGCGTGCAGATAGACGCACTCGTACTTCGCCGAGCGCCATAGACGCTCGATGAAGACGTTGTCCACCCAGCACCCGTGGCCGTCCATGCTGATCCGAACGCCGGGGTCGGCCAGGACGGTCGTGAAGCGCGGGCTGGTGAACTGGGAGCCCTGATCGGTATTGAAGATCTCCGGGGCGCCGTAGCGCTCCAGCGCTTCTTCGAGCGCCTTGATGCAGAAGTCGACGTCCATCGTATTGGAGAGCCGCCAGGCCAGGACCTTCCGCGTCGCCCAGTCCATGACCGCCGTCATGTAGAGGAAGCCGCGCCGCATCGGGATGTAGATGATGTCGGCGCACCAGACATCGTTCGGACGCTCGATCCGAAGGCCCCGTAGCAGGTGGCGATAGCGGGGATGCTGAGGATGCGGATCGCTGGTTCGCGGTCGCTGATAGATCGGCGTCAGCCCAATCTTCGCCATCAACCTGCGCACTCGCTTGCGCCCGACCGTGTAGCCGCAGCGCTGCACGTGACGCGCCATCTGACGCGAGCCGTAGTAGGGATGCTCCAGGAGCGCCTCGTCGATCAGCCGCATCAGCGCCAGGTTCAAAGGCGTCTCGCCCGTCGGTCGGTAGTAGAACGTCGATCGGCTGATCGACACCACCCGGCATTGGCGCGCGAGCGACAGCGCAGGATGCGACGGCTCGATCATCTCTCGCCTTCGCTCGATGCTCATCGACCGAAGGCTTTCGATAAAAATCCCGTTCCACGACCAGCTCGCCGATCTTCGCGTGCAACTTCGCGATCTCGGTATCGCTCGCCGTCTTCGACGCCACGGCCCCGCCGGAGAAGCTCTCCGCCATCCGCTCAACAGCTTGGCGCTTCCAGGCCGCGATCATGGTCTGATGAACGCCGTGCTTCGACACCAGCTATGAGAGCGTCAGATCGCATCGGATCGCCTCCAACGCCACCTTCGCCTTGAACCCAGCTGAATACCGCTTCCGAGAAACCTTACCCATAAAGCCCCGTCCTTCTCAAGGACGGGAATAGCTTAGGTGTTCAGTCCCGGAGTGAGGTGGATAGGATCGTATCTGAAGCGATGTCGCTCGTCTGCCCAGGCCGTGCAGATGTGTTCATAGGGCGTGAGGCCTTTCAGGGTCTTCAATCGTTTCGCGAAGTTGTAGGCATCGAGGAAGG
>MRWG01000549.1_pt1 | contig 38292 bp, 30 predicted proteins | sample 1013341 | NCBI WGS metagenome assembly MRWG01 (sample SAMN06117577, study PRJNA244670) | biofilm metagenome | biome: Water; feature: Cathode Biofilm; material: Biofilm; isolation source: microbial consortium enriched at the cathode of a solar microbial fuel cell | place: USA: District of Columbia ... | reverse complement strand
GAAGGGCACACCATTACCGTTGCGGTGACCGACGGTGTAAACGACCCTGTCTCCGCAGAGATCACCATCACCGTGACCAATGTCTACGAAACCTTGGCCGAGGATCCCGCCTCCTTTGTCACCACATGGGTGACCACGGTAAGCAATGAGACCATTAAGATCGGGGTGGATGCTGCCCTTACCTACGACTATACCATAGACTGGGGCGATGGCACGGTGGAGGACATCACCGATGGCACCGTCGCCGCGCAGCATGAGTACGCCGATCCGGGCACCCATACCGTGGCCATAAAGGGCATCTTTCCTGCAATATCTATGGATTTTAATGGTGGCCTTGTCATTCAAGCTGACGCACTTAAATTGGCAAGCATAGAGCAATGGGGCACCAACCCGTGGACCACCATGTATACAGCCTTCAAAGATTGTGGGAACATGGTGTACAACGCCACGGACGTACCAGATCTCTCCCAGGTGATCGATATGATTGGGATGTTCAGTGGTGCCGAAGCCTTCAACGGGGACCTTAGTGACTGGGATGTGAGCAATGTCACCAATATGAGTTATATGTTTTCTTATGCTGATAGCTTCAACGGGGACCTCAGTGGCTGGAATGTGAGCAGTGTCACCAATATGAGTTATATGTTCTATAATGCTGGTGCCTTCAACGGGGACCTCAGTGGCTGGGATGTGAGCAATGTCACTGATATGAGATTTATGTTCAAGGGTGCCACTGCCTTTAACGGGGACCTCAGCAGCTGGAAGGTAGGCAATGTCACCACTATGAATGGTATGTTCCAAGATGCCGATGCTTTTAACGGGGACATCAGCGGTTGGAACACAGGAAGTGTCACCGATATGAGCCATATGTTCCTATCTGCCGATATCTTCAACGGGGACCTCAGTGGCTGGGATGTAAGCAATGTCACTGATATGGAAAGTATGTTTGATAGTGCCCCCTCTTTCAACGCAAATCTTGGGGCATGGAACATCGGCAGTGTTTCCAATATGTTATTTATGTTGAGTTATTCAGGGCTTAGCTCTGAGAACTATACCAATACATTGACGGGATGGGCAAACTATGTGCTCAACAATAATGGCCCCTCAAATATTGGGTTGGGTGCAGATGGGCTTCAATATTGTGATGATGAGAGCGGTGGCAGAATCTATCTAACGACCGAAGGCTGGTACATTAGCGATGAAGGCTCTGTCAATTGCAATTGATCAATACGGCCAAAGGCCGCCCAAATACCTATTTATCTATAAAGAACACCGGGAGATTTTGTCTTCCGGTGTTTTTGGTTTATTCAGACAAGAGAAAAGAGACAAGAGATAAGAGATAAGAGTTATGAGTTATGAACAAACAAGCCTTCGTGAAAATTCCTGCCTAAAGGCGGCAGGTATCTAGAAATCAAAGATTCAGCGTAGCTAATCTATTTTTTGCATACCGCCAAAGCAGGTCTCGATACATTCCAAACTCCGTTTGCAACACTCGACCTGACAACATCAAGAGCAAGAGACAAGAGAAAGTTCCAACTAGCTTCGTGTGCATTCGTGAAATCCGTGTCAGGAAACAATAAACAGTGGGCAGTAAGCATGGCGCAAGTTTCAAGCACCAAATCCCAAATCCCAAATCCCAATAACACAGTAACAAAATAACCTAGTAACCCATTACAAGAAACTAGAAACTAGAGACTAGATACCCTCCGTCAACCAAAAGTAAAAGTTCAAGTCCAAACTCCCGACTCCTGACTTCCCCGCCTGCGGCGGGCAGGCGACTCCCGACTTCCCCGCCTGCGGCGGGCAGGCAATAACACAGTAACTCAGTAACAGAATAACTGAATAACACATTACAAGAGCAAATTCAAGCCCAAGTATCAAGTTCAAATAACACAGTAACAAAATAACTGAATAACCTATTACAAGAGACAAGAAACATGAAACTAGAGAATAGAGACTAGAAACCGTCCATCAAGTAAAAGCACAAGTCCAAACTCCCGACTCCCGACTTCCCCGCCTGCGGCGGGCAGGCGACTCCCGACTTCCCTGCCTGCGGCGGGCAGGCGACTTCCGACTTCCAGTAACTCAGTAATTCAGTATGCAGTAACCCAGTAACCCAGTAACCCAGTAACCCAGTAACTGAATAACTGAATAACCCAATAACAAAATAACCAACGAACCCAATAACCCCGAACTAGCTTTCCCCACGGGTCAGTTCTTGGATTGTCTCCGCAAACTGTTTTTTAAACTGCTCATACTTTTCACCCGTTGCTGGGCCGTTAAAGCCTGTGTGTATCTTCTTTACCTCTCCGTTTTTATCGATATAAATGGTTGTGGGATAGGATAAAATATGGTTCAACATGGGTAGCTTTTCATTGGCTTTTTGTTTGTTGGACGTACCGTATTGCGCCAAAAGAATGGGGTAATCCGCACCGGTCCTGTCTTTGAGTCGGGAAATGCCTTCAAACGCTTTTTCTTGGGTCTTTGCATATTCAAAGGCCAATGCCACCAGTTCCAGATTCAAATCTGGATTTTTCTCCATAAAATCCACATAAAATCGGGTTTCGTCCAAGCAATTGGTGCACCACGTCCCCATAATCTGAACCAAAACCACTTTATCCTTAAATTGTGGGTCTGAAAGACTTACCATTTTCCCGGAAGGGTCGGGAAAGGAAAAATCAAATTTGTCATATCCTTCCCGAAGATAAGTCAATGAGTCGGCGTCTGGAAGTTCAAAGGCTTCATTTCGGGCACCTAAAAACTCTTGAACGGCATGCCTGCCCGAATAAAATGTGCCATCCAAAGTACTATCGGTCACTTGCGCCATGAACAGATATACGTGGGAGCCATCAAAAGCGGAAAGCTTCATGCTATCCCCGGTGACCACACCATCCAAATAGCGATAATCCCCTGTTTTTGTTCTAAAAGTACCTTTAAGCTTATTGCCATTTTGCATAAATATGCCTTTGGCCGGATATTCATTTTGGGTGTTGATATCAAAATAGGTTTCCCAAATTCCAGAAATGTTTACGGTGGCATCCTCAGTTACCTCAAAACGATCTTTCTTGCCATGAACTGCACTAAAAGGAACACTTCGCTCCTTGCTCTCCTCAATAAAATTTCCTTGCATCCCGGTCTCTGTAAACGTGCCGGTAAAGTGCCCATCAAAAATAGGCATTCGTATATGGAGGGAGTCTCCATCAATGGTAATTTCATCCACCGTGATTTCCTCTTCGGCATTGTACATTTTCATCACGTACTCCCCATCTTCATCCAAGGAAAGTGTAAAATTGAACGGTAACTTTTGCGAATCGGAAACCTCCATTTTAGCCAACCAATCCCCCAAGGCCAACTTTTTCTCCTCCTTTTCACAAGACGCAATCAACAGTGCAACAGCAAGTAACAGCACACAAATTCTCCTCATTACCTGAAAGATTTTTCCTAAATGTAGCAAATACAATCCGAAACTTACAACTCCATTCGACTTATGGACGCTATTTACGTTGAATCTGTCCACCCATTGTTTTATATTTGTCGATTCTAAAATTGGGGTATGAAGATTTCTTACAACTGGCTGAAGCAGTTTTTGCAGATTGATTGGGACTCACAGAAAACCGGGGAATTGTTGACCGATCTGGGACTTGAGGTTGAGGGCATTTCCAGTTTTGAATCCGTGAAAGGTGGATTGAAGGGAATCGTGGTTGGGCATGTTCTGACCTGTGAACAGCACCCCAACGCGGATCGCTTAAAATTGACCACCGTTGATGTGGGCCAGGAAACCCCTTTGCAGATTGTTTGTGGGGCTCCTAACGTTGCGGCTGGTCAAAAGGTTCCCGTGGCCACCATTGGCACCACACTTTACACCAAGGAAGGGGAAGCTTGGCAAATTAAAAAAGGAAAGATTCGAGGTGAGGAAAGCCAAGGCATGATCTGCGCGGAGGATGAACTTGGACTGGGCAACAGTCATGATGGCATCATGGTGCTGAACGAGGCCCTGGAACCCGGAACCCCCTGCTCCAAAGTCTTTGAAATTGAGAACGACGAGGTTTTTGAAATTGGACTCACCCCCAATCGTGCTGATGCCATGAGCCATTTCGGAGTGGCCCGTGACCTCAAGGCCGGTCTGGAACAAAAAGAGATACAAAAAGAATTGGTGACCCCGTCCACCAGCAACTTTTCCATTGACAACCGATCGTTGAAAATTGATGTGGAGGTAAAGGACAGCAAGCTTGCCCCAAGATATTGTGGCGTTACCATCAGCAACCTTATCGTGCAGGATTCCCCAGATTGGTTGAAGAATCGCTTGAAAGCCATTGGCCTGTCCCCTAAAAACAATGTGGTGGATGTGACCAATTATGTGCTCCATGAACTGGGACAACCCCTGCATGCTTTTGATGCCTCAAAAATAAAGGGCAATAAAATTGAGGTAAAAACCCTTCCGGCTGGCACCAAGTTTAAAACCTTGGATGAAGTGGATCGTGAACTTCATGAGGATGACCTTATGATCTGTGACACGGAAAAACCCATGTGCATTGCCGGGGTTTTCGGAGGAATTCATTCAGGAGTAACAGAGCATACTTCGGCCATTTTCTTGGAGAGCGCCTATTTTGACCCGGTTTCCATCCGAAAAACAGCAAAACGACATGGTCTGAACACTGATGCATCATTCCGTTTTGAACGGGGTATTGACATCAACATGACCGAATATGCCTTGAAAAGGGCCGCATTATTGATTCGTGAGATTGCAGGAGGGTATATCAGTTCAGAATTGGTTGATCTCTATCCCAAAAAACCACAGGAACGACAGGTGTTCTTGACCTTTGACAAAATCAATTCCTTGATCGGGCAAGAAATTCCAAGGGATACCATTAAGTCCATATTATCTTCTTTGGAAATCAGGATAAACAACGTAACGGAATCCGGTCTTGGACTGACCATACCTACGTACCGCGTGGACGTGACCCGCGAAGTGGATGTGATTGAGGAAATATTGAGGGTGTATGGCTACAACAACATTGATTACAAGGAGAAGTTGAACGCTTCCATTGCCAAAACATCCCGATTTGAAAACCATAAAATACAGGATGTGGTAGGCAATATGTTGGCAGCCCAAGGTTTTTATGAGATTATGACCAATAGCTTGGTTGCTTCGGAAACCGAAGGGATTGGCAGCGAAGATGAAGCTGTAAAGATGTTGAATCCACTTAGTGCCGATCTTTCGGTCCTGCGGACTTCCATGTTGCTTTCTGGATTGCAAACGGTAAGTTTCAACCACAATAGACAGAAAACCAATCTCAAATTCTTTGAATTTGGCAAAACCTACCATAAAGCTGATGGGGAAAACCTTGAGAAGCGACATTTATCCCTTTTCGTTTCGGGAGACCGCACGGATGATAGTTGGGCTGTGCCCTCAAAGAAAACCGATTTCTTTTTCCTTAAAGGTATCGTTGAGACCCTGTTTGAACGATTGGGACTGAAGGACATTGAAACAAAGCCTCATTCAGATTCTGTTTATGCGGAAGGACTGTCTTGCAGCAAGGATGGTAAGGTATTGGCTTCTTACGGATTGGTCAACAAGACCATTTTAAAGAAGTTTGATATAAAGCAAGACGTTTTGTTCGCCGATTTCCATTGGGATTCCATTTTGTCATTGGTGAGCACCCAAAACGTAGTTTTCCAGGATATTCCAAAATTCCCGGAGGTAACTCGGGATTTTGCGCTGTTGTTGGATGAATCGGCCTCATTCCAAAAAGTGTACGACATTGCTTGGAACACTGAAAAAAAGCTCTTGAGAAAGGTGAATTTGTTTGATGTATACACGGGCAAAAACCTACCCGAAGGTAAAAAATCCTATGCCGTGAGTTTTACGCTTATGGATGAAAAAAAGACCTTGACCGACAAGCAAATCGATAAGATTATGGGCAAACTGTTGGCCCAGTACCAAAAAGAATTGGGAGCAGAACTACGCTAGAAGTCTACATTTGTGTGGGAAGAATCACGCTATCAATTTCATGAATGACCCCGTTTTTGAGGTTGCCATCCGCAGTGGTAATCCGAGCTGTATTGCCCATGGGATCGGTCAAAACAATATCATACCCATCCATGTGGGCCAATAATTTTTTCCCCTGAATGGTGGTGAAACTGGCTTTCCCATTGCCTCGGCACATGGCCCTAAGAATTCGGGAAGCGGTCAAGTGACCCGCAACGATATGGTAGGCAACCAATGATTTCAACTCACTTTTGTCCTTGGAATTGATCAACTGAGTCATTTTTTCATTTGAAAATCGCTCAAAAGCAGCATCCGAAGGCGCAAAGATGGTAAATGGTCCTGAGTTGGCCAGAATATCATCCAACTGAGTGGCCTCAACGGCAGCAAAAATGGTTTTTAGGTGGTCTAGCCCGTTGGTGTTTGAAGCAAAGGAGTCGGTATTTTGTGCAAAAGCAGATACGCTAAGGGCCAAGCAAAGACCTAGCAGAAGGTTTGGAAGGGGGGCTTTCATGGGTTGGTTTTCAAGTTTGGGGCTATTTAATTAGTATAGTTTTACGATTAACTACCAAAAACTTCGATAAGATACATTTTTTTAAGAGAAAAAAGGGCATTTTTTTGACCCCAAATTTGATTTAACGAAATGTTAACGTTGTGTTTTTCCAAGACTCGTTCCCAATCAATGGTTCAATTCATTAACTTTGAATGAATTGCTAAGAAAACAGGTATGATTTTAAAAGGAACGGACATTGAGCATAAGCTCCAAAAAATCAGGGGCAAGCAGAAAAAAGAAGCGCAAATTTTGAATGAAGTCCAGGAAATCCTCCGGAAAGATGCCTTGAAGGATGCGAAAATTTCCAAAGAACTCGCCTCAAAAACCACATCAAGCTCCAATGATTTTGTTTTTGACCTTTTGGACACGGATAAAATCTTCCATATCGACCAAATCAAGGAAATCTGTATTGACTACAGACTCCGTTTTTTGGACAGTTCTTATTTTAAAGGAAAGATTCCACAAAGTGCCCTATCCAAAATAAAACAATTGGAGGCTTCGCATAACACAGAAATAAAGGGGTATAAAATCATGGCGCCCTCCAAACTCTTCAAGCTGGAGGACAAGGACGACCCCCTACTCTTTGCGCCCATCGGCAACGACTATTTTTATTTGGTCCACAAGTGGGGCAACGACCTGCACCCATTTCGAAAGCTTCTGGCATGGCCCTTTAAAAATATTGTCAACCTCACCCTTCTTGTGGTGCTGCTGAGTTATTTGGTGACGCTCATGGTGCCCGATGGATTGTTTTCAAAAAACAACACCACTGCCGAGTTTTGGATTATCTTCTTTTTTATGTTCAAATGTATGGCTTCCGTGGTTATTTTCTACGGATTTGCATTGGGCAAGAACTTTAACCCCGCCATTTGGAACAGCAAGTATTTTAATGCCTAGACCGTAACGGCGTACATCTTTTCCCGTTGCTCTTTGATGGACTTGTCAGACATATAGTCGTCAAAGGTCAAGTAACGGTCAATGGTGCCTTTTGGGGTCAGTTCAATGATTCTATTGGCAACAGTATGCACAAATTCGTGATCGTGTGTGGTCAAAAGTACCGTACCCTTAAAGTTTTTCAAGGAATTGTTGAAGGCGGTAATGCTTTCCAAGTCCAAGTGATTGGTGGGCTCATCCAATAGCAGCACGTTGGCCCGAAGCATCATCATGCGGCTCAACATACAGCGAACCTTTTCCCCTCCAGAAAGCACGGTGCATTTTTTTAGGGCCTCTTCCCCACTGAACAACATTTTCCCCAAGAATCCACGGATGTAAACTTCCTCACGCTCCTCCTCGGTCTTGGCCCACTGGCGCAGCCAGTCCACCAAATTGATGTCTTCTTTAAAAAAATCGGAATTGTCCGCAGGCAAATAGGATTGGGTTGTGGTCACCCCCCACTGGTAAGAACCTGAATCGGCCTTTGTCTTTCCTGCAATGATATCATAAAACGCCGTAGTGGCTCTGGAGTCTTTGGACAGAATGGCCACCTTGTCCCCTTTTGCCAGGTTGATGTTCACATTCTGGAACAAGACATCGCCATCTTCAGAAGTGGCGGAAAGTTTTTCCACATTCAGGATTTGGTCCCCCGCTTCGCGTTCACGGTCAAAAATGATGGCCGGGTATCTTCTGCTGGATGGTTTTATATCTTCCACCTTTAGTTTGTCCAACATCTTTTTTCGGGAAGTGGCCTGTTTGCTCTTGGCCACGTTTGCACTAAACCGTTGAATGAACTCATTGAGTTCTTTGGCCTTTTCCTCTGCCTTTTTGTTCTGTTGGGCCCGTTGGCGTGCTGCCAGTTGGCTGCTTTCGTACCAAAATGTATAGTTTCCGGAATACAGATTGATTTTTCCAAAATCGATATCAGCTATGCTGGTACAAACGGCATCCAAAAAGTGCCTGTCGTGGGAAACCACAATTACGGTGTTTTCGTAATTCGCCAAGAAATTTTCCAGCCAATTGATGGTTTCGTAGTCCAAATCGTTGGTAGGCTCATCCATGATCAACACATCGGGGTTTCCGAACAAGGCCTGGGCCAACAACACCCGTACCTTTAGTTTGGAATCCATGTCGGCCATGGTGGTATAATGCAAATCTTCGGTAATGCCCAAGTTTGACAATAGTGCCGCTGCATCGCTATCGGCATTCCAGCCGTTCATTTCCTCAAACTCCACCTGAAGTTCCCCAATTTTTTCCGCATTCTCATCCGTATAGTCGGCATAAAGGGCGTCTATTTGCTTTTTGATCTTGTAGAGGGGTTTGTTGCCCATGACCACGGACTCCAATACGGTGAATTCATCATACGCATTGTGGTTTTGTTCCAATATGGACATCCGTTTGCCGGGCTCTAGGTGCACATGCCCCGAAGTAGGGTCCTGCTGTCCTGACAATACCTTTAAAAATGTGGATTTTCCCGCACCATTGGCCCCAATGATACCATAGCAATTTCCATCGGTAAAGGTAACGTTTACCTCATCGAACAATATGCGTTTTCCAAACTGTACGGATAAATTGGATACTGATAACATGCAACTATTATTTTTTTGCAAAAGTAGCTAAAACCTATCCGTAATTCCAATTTAAGAGCACTTAATTAAACGTCACAAAAACACAGTTTTACAACATTTAACTACCCATTAACAAGCTCAGCTAACAGGTATCCTTAATTTTGTTTGATAAATGTATGGTTCCCTATATGGTTAGAATTCTACTCGGTCTCATCGTATTGTCAACTTTGGGTTGTTCAAATAAAAGCGGAGAATGTGCTTCCGTTTTCTTTGGCGGTGAGATTGTCAATCCTACCAGCGACTATGTTGTACTGTACCGGGACGATGCTTATATAGACTCGGTAAAGCTGGATGACAATAACCGTTTTTCCTTTACGCTTCAAGGAATTGATGAGGGACTTTATCATTTTGACCATGCTCCCGAACTCCAATACATCTATCTACAGGAAGGCGATAGCCTTTTGGCGCGTTTGAATACCGTTGAGTTTGACGAATCCCTGGTCTTTTCCGGCAAAGGGAGCGAAGTGAACAACTTTTTGGTTGAAATGTTCCTGACCTACGAAAATGAGGAACCGCAGATCTACAGCTATTATGCTCTTGACCCGGATTCGTTCAGCAAAAAAATAGATTCGCTCAGAGCCATAAAAATCAATCACCTGAATGAATTGGTGGCGGACAACCAACTATCTGACCGCGCCCTGAACATGGCCAAGGCTTCCATTGATTACAACAGTTACATTTCAAAGGAAAAATATCCATTTTATCATAAACGGAAAACCGGTGAGGAGACCATACACGATCTTACAGGTTCTTTTTATGGCTATAGGAAAAATATAGACCTCAACAATAGGGACCTTACCTATTTTAGGCCCTATTTTGATTTTATGAAATGGCATTTTGGGAACATCTCCTACATGACCTGTTTAAAGGATTGTGGTGGTGACCAAGAGGCGGTAAGTGACCGTCTTCATTTCAACAAGCACAAACTTTATCTGGTAGACAGTTTGGTGGCAGAAAAAGAAATCAGGGACATCCTATTTAGGAACATTGCTGTGGACTATTTGTTGAAAGAGCACAACCCCAGCCAAGAATGCCAAGTCTTTATTGATAAGTTCCATACACTATCCTCCAATGAAGAGCACAAAGAGGAGATAGACCAGCTTTACAAAGGGATCAAGCACTTACAACCCAATAATGTCCTTCCCGATTTTAATTTGAAGGATGCGGACAACCAAAACATTTCCCTAAAAGAAATTGTGGGCAGAAAAAAGAACACTGTCATCTACTTTTGGACGGCTACCCAAAAAAAGCATTTTAGAGATGTAACGCTGCATGTGGCTGAACTGAAAAAGAAGCATCCCCACTATAATTTTGTAGGTATCAGCCTTAAAACGAGCTACCCGCAATGGAAAGTTCTTGTGGAAGAATACAAGTTGGACAAGAACAACCAGTTCCACGGTGAAAATTTTAAGGAGATCCAAATGGCCATGATCATTGACAAGATCAACAAATGTGTCATTACCAAGGATACGGTCATTGTTGATGCCTTTGCAGACCTCTACACCTCCCTGTAAACAAAAAACCCCGAAAACTTAATTTTCAGGGTCTTTCTTATTTTGTTTCTTGCCTTTTTTTCTTAGGAATTTCCCTTTCGATAATCTGCCAAGAATTTTTCCAATCCAATATCCGTAAGTGGATGATTCAGCAACCCTTCAATGGATGACAATGGACCCGTCATGACATCAGCGCCTATTTTGGCACAATCGATCACGTGCATCGTATGTCGGATGGAAGCGGCCAAGATTTGGGTCTCAAATCCATAGTTGTCATAAATCAACCTGATTTCTGAGATAAGATTGAGTCCATCTGTGGAGATGTCGTCCAAACGTCCCAAAAATGGGGAAACATAGGTGGCGCCAGCCTTGGCGGCCAATAAGGCCTGTCCTGGAGAAAACACCAGGGTGCAGTTGGTACGGATGCCTTTATCCGAAAAATATTTCAATGCCTTTACACCATCTCTGATCATGGGCACCTTTACCACTATCTGTTCGTGCAATTCGGCCAATTCCTCGCCTTCCTTTACCATGACATCGAACTCCGTGCCGACAACCTCGGCGGAAACGTCCCCATCAACAATGTTGCAGATGTCCACATAGTGTTTTAAAATATTGTCCTTTCCTGTAATGCCTTCTTTGGCCATTAATGAGGGATTGGTGGTAACACCATCCAAAACCCCCAGTTCCTGGGCCTCTTTAATCTGATCTAGATTTGCGGTATCGATAAAAAACTTCATTCTTATTTATTTTCGATTTGATTAGTACTGACAAGTGTAAAATTACAACTTATAATGGTTGATCAATAGTTTTTCGTAGACTTTATCTGGTAATATTTTCTTTAAGTTAAGGGAAAACTTTTGTAAAAAAGCCCCGACCGGATTGTGTACTTTGGGTCGTTTTTGGTTGATGATCCTGTATACGGCCTCAGCCACTTTTATGGGGTCTCCCCCACTGTCCACATCGTTGTTGATGGCATCAATGGTCTGAGCGTATTTATCCTCATAGGGCGATCCGTCCAAAACCGGGGCATGGTACCTTCCTGCCGCAATATTGGTGGCGAAATCGCCAGGAGCCACATTGGTTACCGTTACGCCAAAATCTTTGGTTTCCATCCTAATGGCTTCGGTGATGATGCCCAACGCACCTTTGGTGGCCGAGTAAAATCCACGGAAGGGCAATCCCATATAGCCTGCAATGGAGGTAATGTTCACAATGGCTCCCCCACCCTGTTTGCGCATTTGCGGCAAAACGGCCTTCATCATGTGTACGGGACCGTATAAATTGGTCTCAAAAACATTCAGGATTTCTTCATGGGGCGTTTCTTCAATGGGACCGGTAATGCCCATTCCTGCATTGTTGATCAACACATCCAAGCGTCCTTCTTTTAAAATAACATGGGAAACCGCTTTTTGGATACTTTCGACATCCTTAACATCCAACTGGACCAATTCAAAAGCATTAAAATCGGGATAATTTTTTGGGGTTCTGGTAGTGCCGTACACCACATAGCCCTTTGAAGTCAGAAATGTTCCAATGGACTTGCCAATGCCAGAAGAACCACCAGTGATGAGTACAATTTTTTTATCCATGATAGCTGAGTTCAGGGAACAAAAAAAGGCAAGCTACCTACATCGCACCGCTACGACCGTATACCCTTGCTGCGTTCCCGCCCTGGGGGATTCTACAGGAGCTGGTCGTGTAGGACTTGCCAGATGCAAATATACGACCTTTTAAATTTGTCACAATCCTAATTCATTCTTAATTTCGAAGATCAAGGATCATTACATCATGAAGCATGAATTAAAAACCATGGTAAAACTGCTTTCTTTTATTGGCTTTTTACTTTTTTTTCTTGGTTGTGGAGGGGATGCCGACCCATCCAAGTATTTTTCCATTCAACTGGAAGACAATAAACTGCAGCAAAACCAAAAGGTGGGCGTTGCCCTTAAAAACAAGAAGGATATTGAAATTTCGGAAGTCCACTATTATATGGATGGCGAGGAACTCCCCCTGGAGGATGGCAAACTTACCATGAACGTAAAAACCTTGGGCAATAAAACATTGGTGGCCAAATTCAATATTGAGGAACAACCCATTGAGGTTGAAGAAAAGATTCGATTGTTGGCGGCTTCCACCCCAGAAATCTACACCTATGACGTCATAAACACCTACCCGCACGATCCCATGGCATATACCCAGGGGTTGGAATTCAACAACGGGGTCCTTTATGAGAGTACAGGAAAACGGGGAGCTTCCACGGTACGTAAAATCAATTTTGAAACCGGGGAAATCCTTAAGAAAATTGATCTGGAAAATACATTTTTTGGTGAGGGCATCACCATACTCAACAATAAGCTCTACCAACTTACATGGCAAAGCAGAATGGGTTTTGTCTACAACCCTGAAAATCTGGAGCAAATCAAAACCTTCACCTATGGTGAAAGTCGGGAAGGTTGGGGACTTTGTAATGATGGAGAAAAACTTTACAAAAGCGATGGAACGGAAAAAATCTGGTTTTTGGACCCCGAAACCCTAGAGGAACAGGGGTATATAGAAACCGTTACCAACAAATCCATTTTCAACAAGGCCAACGAACTGGAATATGTAAATGGTAAAATTTATGCCAATGTCTACCAAAAAGAGAGCATGATGATCATTGATGCCACTTCGGGGGCCATTGAGGGCGTGGTGAATTTTGGAGGACTCAAAAACAAGGTGAACAGAGGGCCGGAATGGGATGACACCAACTCCGTGCTGAACGGGGTGGCCTACCACAAGGAAAAAGAAACCTTTTTTGTGACCGGAAAAAACTGGGACAAGCTGTTTGAGGTGAAAATCCGTAAAAAAGATTGATGCAGACCTACACGGAGACCTTTGATGTGGTTGTGGAAGACTTGGACGACCTGAACCACGTGAACAACGTCCGCTACGTGGAGTGGATTCAGGAAGTCTCAAAAAACCACTGGCAGAAACTCACTACGCAAGAGATGCGCGATGAAATGGTATGGGTAGTGAAAAACCACAATATTTCCTATCACAAGTCCGCTGTACTGGGAGACACTATTCAAATGAACACCTATATTAAGAGCAACAAAGGCCCCATATCCACCCGGGTTGTGGAGATCAAGGACAATAAAACAGGGCAACTTTTGGTTAATGCCCATACGGAGTGGTGTCTTTTGGATGCGAAAACCTTTCGGCCCAAACGTGTCCCGGAATCCGTTCAAAACCTATTTAAGTAGTGCATCGCTGGTACATCAAATGGACTTTTACCATCCTAGGAACCTTTCTGGTCATTATGGCAGCCTCCTGCCGTGAGGATTTTGAATATGTCCCCAGTACGGGCAATCTGGAATTCTCCAAGGATACCGTGTTTCTGGATACGGTTTTTACCACTATTGGCAGCAGTACGTATGCCTTAAAAGTATATAATCGCTCCAATGAAGATATCCTTATTCCCTATGTGGGGTTGGAAACAGGCCAAAACAGTAGTTATCGGTTGAATGTTGACGGTCTCCCTGGCAAAGAATTCGATGATGTGCCCCTTTTGGCCAAGGACAGCCTCTATGTTTTTATTGAAACTACTTTTGATGTCTCCCAGACTTCGGAAAATGAATTTCTGTATGCCGAAAGTCTCTTGTTTGGGAGTGGCCCTTCCACCCAAAAAGTGGAGTTGGTCACTTTGGTGCGGGATGCTGTTTTTCTGTATCCCAAAACCTTGTCCGATGGCACCAAGGAATCCCTTCTGTTGGGCATGGACGAAAATGGAGAGGAAATCAAGGTTGAGGGATTTTATCTGGAACCGGACGAATTAACCTTTACCAATGAAAAGCCCTACGTGGTTTATGGCTATGCCGCCATACCCGAAGGCAACACACTCAGCATGCAACCGGGTACACGAGTCCATTTTCATAAAAATTCCGGTATTTTGGTGGATGCAGGTGCCTCCCTTTCCATAAATGGGGAACTGAGCGAAGATCAAGAACTCTTGGAAAACGAGGTCATTTTTGAAGAAGATCGTTTGGAACCAAGTTATGCCGACCAGCCCGGGCAATGGGGCACCATTTGGATTCGGGAAGGAAGCAACAACAACCAGATAAACCACCTGACCCTTAAAAATGCCACAGTCGGCTTGCGCATTGAGGGGGACGGAATGTTGGATTCCCCTACCCTGACCATTGGCAATAGCCAGGTTTACAACAGCCAAAACCACAATGTATGGAGCACTGGGGGCCACATTATTGCAGAAAATACGGTTTTGGGAAGTGCGGGAGGCTCATCCTTCCATGGGGAACTGGGCGGAAAATATAGTTTTATCCATTGCACCTTGGCCAATTATTGGAACAAGGGCTTTAGAAATGGTGCGGCACTTTCGCTCAAGAATTTTACACTGCTCCCTTCGGGAGATAGGACAACCGCGCCTCTTGAAAGTGCAGATTTTGCGAACAGCATCATTTTTGGAAGTGCACCCACCGAACTTATACTACAGCAAGATTCCAGCTCAGATTTTAATTTTAGCTTCAATAGTTGCCTCATAAAGTTCGATTTAAGTGACGATACGGTCAACGAAAATTCACTGTATAATTTTGATAATAGCAGTTTTTACCGTAAAATAGTGTTCAACGAAGACCCTGAATTTGTAAACCAAACCAAAAACCAACTGAACATTAATGAAAACTCCGCTGCTATTGACCTTGCCGACCCCGATGTTTCACTTGCCGTTCCCATCGACATTTTAGGAACCGATAGACTCCAAAATCCGGACATAGGTGCCTACCAATTCATTACAAATAATTAGTTCTTAACGAATTTTTAAGGAGAATTGTAGGAAAAACAACCATTTCAGGAGAAAACCCCTAATTTTTTTAAGGGAAAACTGCAACGAGTTTTTTTTATGCGTTAGTAACTTGCAATCAGTAAATTGCATATGGATTACACCTACGCCATAATCGATTCCAGTGCAGCCTCAAAACTGCAATTGCAACTCTACTTGCAAGAGTATGATGATTTTGTATGTGCCGGTGTGGCCACCAACTCATCGGAGGGACTGAACACCATCCTGAAGTTTACCCCTGATATGGTCTTGATCAACCTTGGCGAAGATGGCATGGATTATTTTCAGATGGTTACGGAGTTAAACCAGTACATGCCCTCGCTTCCTATTATTATAGGATACTCCAAAACCAAAAAATATGCATACAACGCCATAAAAAGCGGCTTTTTCGACTATTGGATACTTCCACACAACGAGTTTGACGTCCGCAAGACCATTATGCGGCTTCGCAAACTGCACCCAAAACATCACATGCCCTCTACCATTTGTTTAAAATCGTACAATGATTATCGGTATTTGGACACCAAGGATATCCTGTATCTAAAATCCGATAACAACACTACGGATTTTTATATGCGCGATGGTAACGTGGTCAGTGCATTCAAAACCCTGAAGTCTTTTGAGGACAAACTTCCCAAAGGCTTTATCAGGATACACCAGAGTTATATATTGAACAGCAGGTACGTGTCCCGTATCAATTATGGTAAGTCCATCTGCACCCTAAACCATGATCGGGAAGAAGAACTTCCTTTCTCCAAAACGTACAAGGATAAAATAGATGCCTTAAAGGAAATGCTCTCCAAAACAGCGGTTAAGGCCACTAATTAGTAAAATTCTAACGCTTTTCTGCAGAATTCTAGCAGAAATGTGTCATCCACTAAAACATTTGTTGCAAAGCACAGTGCCCTAGGGCGGCTAAATATCTTAGCTGCATAAACCTATTTATTAAACCATAAACCTAATATTATGAGAAGAGCACTAAGTATTTTTGCCCTTGCACTACTAGCAGTTGGAATGTATTCTTGCGAACCTGAAACCGATGTACAGGAAACCGAAGCCCTTATGAAGACTATGGATCAAGAAGCTGGCGATGGGAAGCATTCTGATGGCGATGAAGGACGCGGCAACGGATAATATTTCGTTTTCGTTCTAGTTAACCTTACCAAAATGAAAAAAAATGTTCTTTTTGTCTTTGTACTTTCATTAATTGGGATGATATCCTGTAAAGACAAGGAAGGTATCAATGTTGAAACACTGACCTACAAGGAAAGTGAAATGCACAAAAAGCTGTACTTAATGAACAAGATACGCAGCAAGACGCATAAATTAAAGTCCTTTGCAGATGAAGACAGAGAACTCTAATTCAGAATAATAAAAGTACAATCAGCCCCATTTCAACCAAGATTTGGGGCTTTTTTGTTACCTTGTATTAGGAGTAACTCCATAATAACCTACTATATATTGAAAAAGCGATTTCTTATAGTCTTGTTCATCATTCTTTTGGGCTGTGCCAAACAGCCCCAAAAGGAAGCAGTTACCGTTGACCCTAACGTAGAATTGATAGATGCTTGGATCAATACTGCGCTGGACAGTGTGGGACTCCCCATGCAGGAACGAAAAAACTTATTGCAACAGGCAAAAGACAGGGCGTTTGCCCTGGCCAATGATAGTATTGGTATCCAAAAGCTTTCCAAGATTTCACTAGTCTACAAGGAATTATCAGATTCACTGGAATTTAGGCAGACCAATCAACAGGTAATGAAATTAGCTGAAGAAGCAAATATTCATGATGCTTTGGGAAATTCTCATTGGGATATGGCCTATCTATTTAGTTCCCACGGTGTTTTGGACAGTGCATTTTACCACTATCAAAAAGCATTAAGAAGTTTTGAGCAACTGCCCACGAATTCAACTTCCAATTCTCTTAAAGGAAGGATGTTGTACAACATGGGGAGAATACAGGAATCTTATAAAGATTACCTAGGAGCAGAAAGTAGCATCACAGCAGCACTAAAAATATTTGATGATTTAGAAGACACAAAGCGAACCTATAACTGTTATAACGTTTTAGGTATCATTGCCAGTGGTATGGACAATAGCGAGCAGGCTTTGGAATATTTTGCAAAGGCTAGTTCCTATTTAGATGAATTTGATGGAACAGAGAAAGCAAGATATGTGCAACAAAACCAAAACAACATTGCCCATGAACTCTTAAAAAAAGAGGACTATGAAGAAGCCAAGAAAGCTTTCAGCGAGTTGCTCAAGACTGAAGGTGAAGATTTAGAACTACACTCGCTAGCCCTCACCAGCCAAGCCTATTCCATCTTTAAATCAGAAAAAAATTATGATACAGTGGCCCAGTTGTTGGATGAGGCCATTAAATTGAACGATAGCATTGGTTACTCCGCGGATCAACCCAGGGCAAAGCAATACTACGCTGAGCTTTTGGCGGAACAGGGAGATACCGCACAAGCTCTTGAGTATGCCAAAGAATCCCGGGTCCTGGCCCAAGAAACCTATAACAACGAACGCTTGTCCGAGGTGCTGCGGTTGCTCACCAAGTTGGACAGCGAGAACGCCCTGGCCTACTCCAATGCGTACTATGACCTTAACGAGACCATACAGGAAGAAGAGCGCACCAAACGGGACAAGTTTGCGCGTATCCGTCTGGAGACCGATCAGGTCATTCATGAAAATCAGGTGCTATCCCGTGAAAAACAAATCTGGATCGGCACCATACTGGGGCTTATCCTATTTGGTATGGCCGTGATCATCATCTTGGCCCAGTACATCAACAACAACAAGCTCAAATACAAACAAAAGCAACAAGAGAGCAACCATGAAATCTATAACCTTATGCTTTCCCAACAGGGCAAGTTTGAGGAGGGGCGGCAGTTGGAGCAAAAACGCATATCGGAAGAGCTGCACGATGGGGTATTGGGCGAAATGTTGGGCATTAGGCTCATTTTGAGCGGCTTAAATGAACGGGATGATGATGCCTCTGTGGAGCAACGCGCCGGTCTGATTGAGCGTTTACAGGAGGTGGAAGAGGAAATACGAACCATTTCCCACGAGTTGAACCATGCCTCTTATGAAAAATTTCATAACTTTATTGTATCGCTGGAAGACCTGATCAAGGGTATTGAAAAGTCTTCCGGGATTGCATGTTCTTTTACGTATGACAACAAAGTGAGCTGGGACAACCTCTTGGGCGACATTAAAATAAATGCCTATAGAATTGTTCAGGAATCTCTTAAAAATTGTGTCAAACATGCCCAATGTGAGCATGTTGATATTGCTTTTGGCATGAGTGGTGGAAAGCTGAAGCTGACCATTTCGGACGACGGAATCGGTTTTGATACCAACAAAGGAAAACGGGGCATTGGCCTACGGAACATTATTTCAAGGGTCAAGAAAATAAAGGGCACTTTTTCCATTGACAGTGTTAAGGGCAAGGGCACAACCATAACCGTAACCATTCCCAGTAAATATATTGGGCTGGAGAGTACGTTGAACGATATTGCGCAGAAGCAAGTTTTAAATGCCTAAATCTTATTAATATAAAACCAGAATATGAGTACGCTTCGGATATTGGCCATAGATGATCATGAAATGACAATGCTTGGATACAAATTTATCCTTGAACGCATTGCCTTTGATGGGTACACCATTATTGTAGATACCGCCAATTCGTATGAATCCGGTAAAAAACTTATTGAAGATTCCGCCAACTCCTTTAAATATGACATCTTGTTTTTGGATGTTCAACTTTTTGCGCCCAATGAGGACCAGCCTTTCACCGGAGAAGATCTGGGGATTCTGGCACGGAAAATAGTGCCTGAAAGCAAAATTGTCTACATGTCCAGCTTTAGTGACAATTATCGCATCAACAGCATCCTTAAAACTGTAGACCCCGATGGCTATTTGGTGAAAACGGATATTGACTCAAAAACCTTGGAAGATGCCGTTAAGACCATTGTGTTGAATCCCCCTTATTATTCTTCAAAAGCGCTCGGTGCCATCCGTAAAAAAATGTCCAACGACATTGATTTGGATGAAAAAGACCGACAGATTTTGTACCACCTCTCCAAAGGCACCAAAAACAAGGACCTGGAAAAATTCATTCGGCTTTCCCCCTCCTCCATTGAAAACCGAAAACGTCATTTAAAAACACTTTTTGGCACCGAAAACGAAAACGATTTGGCGCTTATCCTTGCCGCAAAAAATAGAGGCTTTATTTAAAATTTCTTCCATTCCGCTCCCCCACAAGGCGTTACCGTAATTCATATCACTTCTTTTTGAGGTAAAATCCCTACAAACAATGGGAAAACCACAAAATTTTTAAGGATTTCCTCCAATCCAAAAAAAAAGAATCATCCTAACTTTAAGGATACGAAACCACAATGCTGAAAAAATATGTCATCCCGAAAAAAAAATAACTCTAATTCCCACTTTAGCGGCACAAAGATTTTTGAGGCCGTCAATGGAGTGGATGAGTTTCTCAAAACCTTGGAAAGAGAATTTTTTGGAGAAGCTAAGCTGCAATGTCATTTTAACAGTGCCAATAATAAAGCCGACTTAATCCTTGATCTGAATTTCAATTTTGGGCTTACGGAGATCCTCCGCCACTTTAATGAGGGCAATTGGGGCAATTTTGCCTATCCCAAGGAAAGTCAGTTGCACATGTCGTCTTGCTTTACCAAAGCATTGCAAAAATTGAACGCTGAGAACAGTCATACATTGGATATCATTGAGGCTTCCTTTCATTATTCCGACACATCCATCGTTATTTCCAGGACAAGTGAGTACAGTATCCCTAAACAAATAGGGGCCATCCTCTCCAAAATAAGCGAACACTTTGTATATTTTACCAAAGGCCTAACAGAGATGCCCTATGAGGTTTTTGTCCCAGTGTATGAGGGAAAGACGCAAAATGTTTTTGAGCCGAAGAAAAGCCAGACCAGCTATTTTGATTTTTGGGGGTTGTATTTTGAGGACAATGTACACCATCGGGTAATGATATACTCCCTAAACAACAAGGAACTCTGCCACGAGGACCTTTTTCTCTTGGAATAAAGAGGTTTTTTTAAGGGGCAATTTCAAAATCTTACAACCAACAACCCAACCATTACGAGTTGAACAAAGGCCTGGATTTCATTAAATCTTTGACCTTTTGTTTTATTTCAGAAATATGTGCCTCATTTTCAGAATCCGTAAGCACTTCATCAATAAATTCAACAATGGTTTCCATATCTGCTTCCTTCAGTCCCCTAGTGGTAATGGCAGAGGTGCCAAAACGAATACCTGAAGTAATGAAGGGTGATTGATCATCAAAAGGCACCATGTTCTTATTGGCCGTAATGGCTGCTTTTTCAAGTGCTTTTTCCGCATCTTTTCCGGTTATTCCCTTATTTCTAAGGTCGATGAGCATCATGTGGTTGTCCGTGCCACCGGAAATCACTTTGTAATCCCGGGCCATGAATGCTTTGGCCATGGCCTCAGCATTTTTCTTCACTTGAATGATGTAGTGCAAATACTCATCCGAAAGGGCCTCACCAAAAGCAATGGCCTTGGCAGCGATGATATGCTCCAAAGGCCCTCCTTGATTCCCTGGAAAAACAGCCAAATCCAACAAAGCTGACATTTTTCTCAGTTTGCCGTTCTTTAGTTTGATCCCGAAAGGGTTGTCAAAGTTCTCTCCCATCAAAATAAGACCTCCCCTTGGGCCACGAAGCGTTTTATGGGTAGTGGTGGTAACAATATGGCAATGCGGGATGGGATCATTTAAAATGCCCTTGGCAATCAATCCGGCGGGATGCGAAATATCTGCGACCAAGATGGCCCCTACACTATCGGCAATCTCCCGGAACCGCTTAAAATCCATATCACGGGAATAGGCGGAAGCTCCCGCAATGATCAACTTGGGCTTTTCCTTATCGGCAATCTCTTGGATCTTGTCATAGTTCAAGGTTCCGGTCTCTTCATCCACCCCATAAAAAACAGGGCGGTACAATTTTCCGGAAAAATTCACAGGGGAACCGTGGGTCAAATGTCCTCCGTGGGACAAATCGAACCCCAAAATGGTATCACCGGGGTTTAAACAAGCATGATATACCGAAGCATTCGCTTGCGAACCTGAATGCGGTTGCACATTGGCATAAACGGCTCCAAACAATTCCTTGGCCCGGTCAATGGCAAGCTGTTCCACTTCGTCCACCACTTCACAACCACCATAATAACGCTTTCCGGGATAGCCCTCCGCATATTTATTGGTCAACACGGAACCAGCGGCCTCCATGACCTGCGGGCTGGTAAAATTTTCCGAAGCTATCAGTTCAATACCTTCAATCTGTCTATCCTTTTCTTGCGCTATCAGTTCAAAAATCTTGTGGTCTCTTTGCATCTTGCCTTTAATTAAAAGAAAGGCCAAAATTACGAATTGCATATTGAATTCTATGCATAAAAAAGCAGCCCGGAACGGATTTTATCAAATGGCAATTAACAATTCAGGATACTGCTCCAATAGCCTAAAAACCAGTTTATTTTGTGTATTTCATCGATAATATACTACCGTTCAACCTTTTTCGTTAGTATACTATTGGTTTTTGGCACAGCAATTGAAAAACCATCCATAACCAATAAATCAAAAAACCATGAAAAAAATTCTACTTATCACCACAGTATTTGCCCTACTTTTTGCCTGTGGCGGCGTCAAAAAAACCCAAGAGGCCCTCAACAGCGGAAACTATCTTACCGCCATGAACAAGGCCATCAAAAATTTGGCTGAGAACAAAACCAAAAAGGGAAACCAAGAATACATTACCCTTTTGGAAGAGGCTTTTGCCAAAAATGCGGAAAGAGAGCAACAAGAAATCGCTTTTTTGCAAAATGATGGCAACCCGGCCAATTTGGAGACCATTTATAACAAGTATTTGCAACTGAAGAACATCCAACAACGCATTAGACCATTGCTGCCCCTTACTATTTATGATGAAGGAAGGGACGCAAGGTTCAGCTTTGTCAACTACGACAATAAAATTTTGAACACCAAAGATGACTTGTCCGAGCATTTGTATGAGAATGCCTCAAATCTTTTGGCCGCTGCCAAATACAAAGCCGATTATAGGGCCGCTTATGATGATTTGAAGTATTTGCAGGAAATCAATCCCGGATACAAGGAAACTGTCGCCAAAATGGACGAGGCCTATAACAAAGGATTGGAGTTTGTACGGGTGGAAATCGCCAATCAAACCGAACAGATCATCCCAGAACGGTTGGAAGAAGAGTTGCTGGATTTCAACGCCTTCGGAATTGATAATTTTTGGTTGCAATACCACACCAACCCTTTGGCCAATGTAAAATATGATTATGCCATGAACTTGGATTTTATGGAAATCAATGTTTCCCCAGAGCGTGTCAACGAGACCCAGATCATTAAGGAAAGACAGATCAAAGACGGTTGGGAATACTTGTTGGACAGAGAAGGAAATGTGGTAAAGGACAGTTTGGGCAACAAGATAAAAGTGGACAAAATGCGCACGGTTACGTGTAAATTCTTTCAGTTTACACAGAGCAAAAGTGCCCAAATTGGTGCCAAGGTCAGGTTCACCGATTTAAGAAGTGGACAGGAAATCAACGCCTATCCCCTATCCAGTCAATTTGTGTTTGAACATATTTTTGCCAACTTTCAAGGTGATAAAAGAGCATTGGAAGACGACCTTTTGATTTATTTGAACGCCAGAGAAGTTCCTTTCCCATCCAACGAGCAAATGGTCTACGATGCCGGGGAAGACCTTAAAGCGAGGCTGAAAGGTATAGTCTCACAATATCAGTTTAATTAAAATGAAAATCCCCGGCAGTTGCCGGGGGTTTTTTATGAAGATTATTGTCTGTCTTCTAAGGTCAAAAATATCAAATAGAACCATCTAGAAATCGTAATTTCCTCATCTTTTGCTTGCACTTTCCAGTGTAGGGTTATTTTTAACAGAGAATATTTTTTGGTTTACATTTTGTTCAGATAATCTAAAAAAGTACAGTTTTTTGTTTTCAAAAGGTGTACCGTAGTTGGTCCAAACCGTTGCCTTCATATATGTAGGGTCAAAGGACTTATTTCCTAAATAATCGAGGTTCACTTGCCAGTTTCCTATAAGGTTTTCATCCATAAAAAACTGCTCCGAGGAGTATCCCTTTATTTTTTCATCTTTTATCCTATCCTGGTTCTCTTCCAAAGTATGGTTCCAAATGAAGTATTGTTTCTGTGGATTTACAAACTGAATTTTAAATTCTGCCTCAGTATTGGACCATTCAAATAATAGTCGTGTTCCATATATGGTACTTTCATCAGAGAGAATATGGGCCTCCTCCAATTCGGTAGACCTTTTCTTGAGCAATTGATTCAATTCCGTCAGCACAATGGAATCTATACCCATGGATGGAGCAGTCATTTTACTTAATTTTCTTGATTCAACATACCGGGCATAAAACTTCAACGAATTGTTGTAATCACCCATTTCGTAATAGGCATTGGCCAAGTCCCTATAGGACTGCCCGTAAGCCGGTCTTAACCTAAAAACCTTAAGATATACTTCCAAAGCTAAATTTTTCATGCCGGCTTTTTCCAGCATATAGGCCAATGTTTTGAGAATTAACGCATTGTTCCCAAAACTTGAACGGATATGGTCATTAATCTCCCACGTTACCTCTTTATCCTGCCAAACATCCAAGAAATAGGAAAATGCATCTAAGTAAAAATAAGGTGAGCCTTTGTAGACTTTCCGATAGTTCTCAAAAATACTCTTGGCCTCTTCAAAATTGTTGGATGCCAACAATTCTTCCAAATATTTTGGAAGGGCATTCCTTTGGTACTCCTTGGCGTTGGATTCCTCAAAAAAATTGTTCCTCAATTTAGCCAAGTCGTAGGGCTTATCTGTTCCTGGTTCCCTGACATAAACCCCTTGGTTTGTGTTGATGATAACCACCCCACCAGAGGCTATGCCTCCGTATCGGGTAGTGCCAGAAACTCCTGATATTAAAGCGATTCGTTTAATGTTTTCAATAGGAATTGGTGGAGTGTCCTCGAATATCACCCCATCAACATCATATATGACCGGTTTTGCGTTCCCAAAAGATGCCGTCCTGTTCAAGAAAATGGCAGGACCCGAAGTCCCCGTTCTTGGATTGGTCCAATTCTGTGTCCGAACTCCGGGAAATTCCGTTTGTATTACATTTACAATACTGCCCGTAACCAGGTTTATTTCAGATCCATCAATCACCCTCATTGAAAATCCCGAGCGCTCCCCATCCAAAATACCGAAGGTCGATTTTACCAAACGCTTGTTGGATGCATACTCCAACTCCAGTTCCTCTCGGGTTTTCTTTCTTCTTTTTTCTACCACTACCTCATCCAACTCCTGAATAATGGGCATCAATTCAATATTTAAAACCGAGGTGACATCCTCAACAATGATTTCAACGGGTTTCATTCCCACATGACTGAAAATCAGAACATCACGTGGATAGGCCAAAATGGAGTAGTTTCCTAATGCATTGGTCTGTGTTCCCCTATCGGCATCCTTTATAATAATATTGACCCTGGGCAAGGGATCCACTCCATCGGTTACCCTGCCTTTGATCAATTGCCCCTTGTCTTGGGAATATATAGTGGTTTGGAATACCCCAAGAATAAAAAGAACCCAAACCGTTGTGATATAACGTCCATATTTACTTTGCATAAGTAGTACTTGTTACAACTCATTTTTGTTTGAAAATCCTAAAAAGGTTTCATGAACAAAACTAGAGTCGTTAGATTAAAACCGTAAAAATTTGGGGTATGCTGCTGGGAATAGTTACAAATTAACACTTAATTTTATTACAATAAGCACAGATGGCCAAAAAGGGACTCATTTATTCCTTAGGCCTGTTTTTTTCTATCCATTGTTCCAAATCTCCTATTTTTTCCTTTACAAATGTTTTCCAATTTGTAGTAGAATTAAGCCCTTCTTTTTTTAAAGCTTCAATATACCACTCTTTATGTTTGAACATTGGCATACTTATGAAGTCTGAAAAATCTGCACCGATGAACCAAATATTATCAATTAATGCCAATGTTTGGTTCTTTGTTAAAATTATATTGTCAAATAACTTTTTGTTCTCTCCCCAGCTAAATACTTCTATGAGATCTAATTCAAAAAGTTGTTTTATTACTGCTAGTCCATGACTCCTTGCTCTCTTCGTAGTGAAATCACGGTATCCTAGATTTTGAAGAATTGAATAAATGAATTCAACACCATCGTTAGGCGCAAAAAGATTTAAGTTTTCTTTAGCAAAAATATTTTCTTTTATCATTGTAAAACGAATTTAACGTCCCTCACATTTGACCAAATTCCCGCAGCCCTAAAATCTAAAGATATTGTAGCAGGAATATTACTACTGGATGCAGTTATTGGTCTATAAGTTATAAAGTTTCCTCCTCCCATATCAGCCAAAATTACTCCATCTGTTTTATTTGTTTTTGATATTGCATGTTTTGTTAGTGTCTTAAAAAGTTCCGATGCTTTCGCCACTGGTGTGTTCGTCGCTACTTCCCTTATTGTATTATTGTATCCCATTTTACCCAGAAGTCCAACTTTCTTGACCATTTCATTGAGCCTTGTGCCCCGATACACCCAAGAAACAGGGATTTTTTGGAGTAGTTTTATGGCTACGGGAGCACCAACTTCAAATAGTGCGATTTCCAAAATTGGGGTTACTCCTGCGACAAAGCCACCCGCTATGGAATCGAACATTCTGTTATTATAATCTTCCATAATTGCTTTGGCGGTATCATAAAAAGCCTGTAGATCATTCTTCGTAAACGAATCAAAATCAGAAATAAGGCTTTCAAGGTACTGCGCCATTAACAGTCCATCCTCCCCATGAAATTTTCGTAATCCATCTGCTATTACTATTATGGATTCAACACAATCATGCCCAACCCCACAAGGGTTATCGGGCAACATACTGAAATCCACGACCCAACTGGCAAACTCTTTGGCTGTAGAACCGGTATGCTGTCTGAGATAGGCAGCAATATCCTCAGTTAATCCCCTATTATTGAGAAGAAAGTTTATTTCATTGGTGGAAAGAACCAATTTAGTCCTAAGCCCATCCACAAGCAACTTTGTCCGGCTGGCCATATTGGCGGCCACCCCTCCCGGAGCACTAGGGCATTTGTCACAGCCCCTGTCTGTGGCCTTGTTGTTCGCTTTGGTGGATACTTCATAAATAATCTGGCACTCCCCGGGGTGCTCACATCTACTGCCGCTGCCATAGGTAAAGGTCCTGCCATCGGGCACCACATGGTACACGGTTACCGAAATGGAATAAGAGGAGGTAGTTGGACTGGGAAGACCTCCACTGCTTTGTGCACCGCCCATACTACCACCCGCACCACTGCTACTGGAACCGTTTGTCACATTTGTCCTGATGCACGGAATGGGATCACCATATTGGTCATGTTCCGCACAGGTATCCTTGGAAAGGGAACCATCCCTGAAAATTTGGTCAAAGGGGTACATGCTAATGGTCCCTACAAAGGCTATAGGGTCAAAACCACTCTGCTCAAACGCTTCATAATATTCCGGGTCGCAGACATAGTGGAAAACCGTTGGTTCCTGTGGCTGTCCGTCCTCAGATTCGCCCACTACCAGATTGTAGAACTCGTTCTCGGCACTGTCCGGTAAGGTAAAATGGAAAGAATAATTGGAATGCCCAAGGGAATCATTGACCCTGATCACCTCCTCATTGATAACGGCGCCATCATCTTTTCCTGTGGCTGTGGCCTTGAAAATATCCTTGCCCGCCCTAGAACTCAGGAAATCAGTAATCTTTGGAATGCCCTCCATGTCAACGGAGTTCAGGGTATAGGGACCCTCATCGGCACTGGCATCTTGGTCAGTATCCAAGGGCAAGGGCTCCTCCTTTTCACAGGAAAAAAGAAATAAGAAAATTAAAAAAGAGGTTGCAGCAAGCCTTTGAAAAAATTGCTTTTTCATAATAAGTAGGTTTTAAAATGTTCGATTGGGGATGCTGCACCCGCAAACTAAAAAATTCCATTTTAACACCATTGCAGAAAAACCTTAAAAATTCTGGGGCTTTTCTTTAAGGAAAAATCTCTCGAAATGCTATTGGTGAATATTAGTTCAACTAAAAAAATATGTCAGTTCAAGGGTAGTCGAGTACAAAATACATCTAGACTGCGCCTGTCTGCCGACAAAGGCAGGCTCGATGTGACAATATTCACTTCTTTATAGATGATTTTTTAGATTAATGTCGGAAATAGCCCCGTGCGAAGTGTGAAAGGTCACCTTTCCATCCTTTATGACCAGTAATTGGGGTGACTCGTGCCGTACACCAAATTGGGATGCCACCGCATTCGAAATATCCCTGTGCGACTGAATGGTCAAAAAATAGAAATCACACTCCGTATCCTGTTCATAGGAACCATTGAACATTCTTAAGGTCATCCCACTGATTCCACAAGTCATGGAGTGCTTGTAAATGATTTGGGGCCGATGTTTTGATTTCTCCACAATCCCTTCCAACTGATCCAAAGACTCCAAATGTACCCAAGGCACTTGTTTCTTTTCCTCTACTGATTTTTCCTTCTTTCCAAAAACACTGTCAAATATTCCCATAACGCAAATTTAAGGGATATGTCGGGAACCACAGAAAAGCTTACAGACTGACGAAATGTCCTTTATTTCTAGGGTTTTACAGACATTTTGGCGGTATGTTTGTATTGGTAGGATTGTTGACATAATAGAGAAAAACAACGCCTATGAACTTTAATAATTTTACGATAAAATCACAGGAGGCCATTCAAAGGGCACAACAATTGGCCCAGGAGTTTGGCCATCAACAAATAGAAAACGAACACCTGTTCAAGGCCATTGCAGAGGTGGATGAAAACGTGCTGCCTTTCATCTTGAAAAAATTGAACGTCAACGTCGCACTGCTCAACCAAATCTTGGACAAGGAGCTCCAGAGCTTTTCAAAAGTCTCCGGAGGTGAGATCATGCTTTCCAGAGAGGCTGGCAAAACTGTGAACGAGGCTAGCATCGTTGCAAAAAACATGGGCGATGAATTCGTATCCGTGGAACATTTGCTGCTTGCCATTTTTAAATCAAAAAGTAAAATAGCGCAGATTCTGAAGGATCAAGGCGTTACGGAAAAAGACCTGAACGCTGCCATCCAGGAATTGCGCAAAGGGGGCAAGGTGACCTCGCAAAGTGCCGAGGAAACCTATAATTCTTTGGATAAATACGCCAAAAACCTCAACAAATTGGCCGATAGCGGCAAATTGGATCCCGTTATTGGTCGTGATGAGGAAATCCGAAGGGTTTTGCAGATTCTATCCCGTAGAACCAAGAACAACCCGATGCTGGTAGGTGAGCCCGGTGTGGGTAAAACCGCTATTGCTGAAGGCTTGGCGCATCGAATTGTGCAAGGCGACATCCCTGAAAACCTCAAAGATAAGATCCTCTATTCTTTGGACATGGGTGCCTTGATTGCCGGCGCAAAGTATAAGGGCGAGTTTGAGGAGCGATTGAAAGCCGTGATCAAGGAGGTTACCTCCTCAGATGGCAATATTGTCCTCTTCATTGACGAAATCCACACCTTGGTAGGTGCTGGAGGTGGACAGGGTGCCATGGACGCCGCCAACATCTTGAAACCTGCTTTGGCAAGAGGTGAACTCAGAGCTATTGGAGCCACTACCTTGGATGAGTACCAAAAATACTTTGAAAAGGACAAGGCCTTGGAGCGTAGGTTCCAAAAGGTAATGGTGGACGAGCCCGATACCGAAAGTGCCATCTCCATCCTTAGGGGTATCAAGGAAAAATATGAAAATCACCACAAGGTCCGTATCAAAGATGAGGCTGTGATTGGTGCGGTTGAGCTTTCACAACGCTATATCACCAACCGGTTTTTGCCCGATAAGGCCATTGACCTTATGGACGAGGCCGCATCCAAGCTTCGTATGGAAATCAACTCCAAACCCGAGGAACTGGATGTGTTGGACCGAAAGATCATGCAGTTGGAAATTGAGATTGAGGCCATCAAAAGGGAAAACGACAAGGCCAAATTACAGACCTTGAACCTGGAGTTGGCCAATCTCAAAGAAGAGCGCCATGACATCTTCGCCAAGTGGGAAAGTGAAAAAACCGTGGTGGACAATATCCAAAAGACCAAACAGGATATTGAGGACTTTAAATTGGAGGCCGAACGTGCCGAACGGAACGGAGATTACGGAAAAGTGGCCGAGCTACGCTACGGTAAAATCAAGGAAGCCCAGGAAAAACTGGACAAGCTCCAAGACGATCTGGCCGAGCAACAAAGCGCTGGAACCTTGATCAAGGAGGAAGTTACTTATGAGGACATTGCCGAAGTAGTGGCCAAATGGACAGGGATTCCCGTGACCAAAATGATGCAGAGTGAGCGTGAAAAACTATTGAAACTGGAAGATGTGCTCCACAAACGCGTAGTGGGTCAGGATGAGGCTATTATTGCTGTTTCGGATGCCATTCGCAGAAGTAGGGCCGGATTACAGGATGAGAAAAAGCCGATTGGTTCATTCCTCTTCTTGGGAACCACCGGGGTAGGTAAAACTGAGTTGGCCAAAACGCTCGCGGCCTATCTGTTTGATGACGAAAATGCCATTACCCGGATAGACATGAGCGAATACCAAGAACGCCACTCCGTGAGCCGTTTGGTAGGAGCACCTCCAGGATATGTGGGGTACGATGAAGGAGGTCAGTTGACCGAAGCGGTACGTAGAAAACCCTACTCCGTAATCCTGTTGGATGAGATTGAAAAAGCGCATCCGGACACCTTCAACATTCTATTACAGGTTTTGGATGAAGGCAGGCTTACCGACAACAAAGGTCGCGTGGCGGATTTCAAGAACTCCATTATCATTATGACGAGCAATATGGGTAGCCATATCATCCAAGAGAAATTTGAAGATGCCGTGGATATGGAAAGTGCTTCGGAAGCAGCAAGAGTGGAAGTCATGGGATTGTTGCGCAAGACCATTCGTCCCGAGTTCTTGAACCGAATAGACGACATCATCATGTTCGCTCCGTTGAACAAGGCTGATATTAAAGCCATTGTGGAGCTTCAATTGAACAACTTGAAGAAAATGTTGTCCAAACAGCACATCACTTTGGATGCAACCCAAGAAGCCATTGAATACTTGGCCAAAAAAGGGTACGACCCACAATATGGAGCACGACCCGTAAAACGATTGATTCAGAAAGAAGTACTGAACAATCTATCCAAGGAACTGCTTTCCGGAAATATAAAATCCGACAGTGTGGTCCTCTTGGATTCCTTTGATGATGAATTGGTGTTCAGGAATCAAGGTGAGTTGATAGAATAATTTTAGTATAACTTATATTAGAAAAACCTTTCCCAGCATATTGGGGAAGGTTTTTTATTTGTCCCCATTTCTTCAAATAAGCTGATTGAAATCAAAAACAATCACAGGTGATTTGGTTTAAATCCTTATTTTAGCTTCAAACACATTTCCTAAATATGCCAATCGTAATTGCCGTCCTAGGTATTCTCCTGCTCTTCCTTTTAATTGCCAAATTCAAACTCAACGCCTTTCTAGCCTTCATCATCGTGTGCCTTTTTGTAGGGATTTTTCAAGGGATGGAATTGGCCAATTTGGTACAATCCATTCAACGGGGTATTGGGAACACCTTAGGTTTTTTGGTTTTGATTCTTGGACTTGGTGCCATGTTGGGCAAATTGGTCGCCGATAGTGGGGCCGCTCAACAGATAACCACCCAATTGGTGGCCAAATTTGGGATAAAGCACGTGCAATGGGCCATGGTGGTCACCGGTTTTATTGTGGGAATCCCCATGTTCTACTCCGTAGGCTTTGTTATTCTCATTCCTCTGGTGTTTACTGTCGCCATTTCAACCGGGCTTCCTTTGCTTTATGTAGGGCTTCCCATGCTAACGTCCCTATCAGTAACGCATGGTTATCTCCCGCCCCATCCTGCTCCCACGGCCATAGCGGCCATGTTCAATGCGGATATTGGCAAAACATTGCTGTATGGGCTTATCATTGCGGTTCCCGCCATAATCGTGGCCGGCCCCCTGTTTGCCCGAACCATAAAAAATGTTGAAGCCAAACCCTTAAAAGAATTTTACAATCCCAATATCATTCCCAAGGAAGAGCTGCCATCGACCTTTACGAGTATTTTTACAGCACTCTCTCCAATATTGTTGATCGGTGTTGCCATTGCTGCCGAACAATTTCTGGAAGAAGGCCTGCTCAGGAACATCCTTACGTTCATAGGAAACCCTGTGATTGCCTTGTTGATTTCCGTGCTGTTGGCCATCTACACCTTGGGGATTGCCAAAGGCAAAAAAATGTCCACGCTCATGGACTCCATTTCATCTTCGGTTTCCAGCATTACCATGATCTTATTGATCATTGCCGGAGCTGGGGCACTAAAAGAAGTTTTAATTGACAGCCATGTAAGCGATTACATTGCCGATAGTCTCAAAGGTTCCAGCATATCACCGTTGGTTTTGGCCTGGCTCATCGCAACGGCAATTCGGGTTAGTGTTGGGTCAGCAACAGTAGCAGGGCTAACGGCGGCCGGAATTGCACTTCCCTTGGCGTCAGGAACGGGAACAAGCCCGGAATTGATGGTCTTGGCCATAGGTTCTGGAAGTTTGATGCTTTCCCATGTCAACGATACCGGATTTTGGATGTTCAAGGAATATTTCAACCTTTCGGTAAAAGAGACGCTTTCCACCTGGACCGTTATGGAAACCTTGGTCGGCATTATGGGACTGCTTGGCGTTTTGGTATTAAGTACAATAATCTAATAAAATATGACTAGTTCACCTTCAAAACGTATTGAGGAATTAAATCTTCAACTCCCACCTGCTCCACCGCCTGCAGGGGTGTATAGGCCAATATTGGTCGTGGATAATTTTTTATATGTATCCGGGCAAGGCACCGTTAATTTGGACGGTTCCCTCATGAAAGGGCGCGCCGGGGATGACCTGGATGCTGACCAGGCTAAATTGGCGGCCCGGCAAGTAGGACTGACCATGCTTTCCACCATCATTACCCATTTTGGCAATTTGGACAACATTAAAAGGGTGGTCAAGGTATTGGGAATGGTCAACTGCACACCCGATTTTGGCAAACATCCCTATGTCATCAATGGTTTTAGTGAGTTGATGGCCGATGTATTTGGAGAAGAAAATGGCATTGGCGTTCGCAGTGCCGTGGGCATGATGCTCCCTGAAAACATTCCTGTGGAAATTGAGGCCATGTTTGAACTTCACCAATAACCAATTGTATGTTTCTATTTGATGTCCATTTAGACCTCGCCATGAATGCCATGGAATGGAACCGTGACCTTACCCTCCCTGTTTCTGAAATACGGGAACGGGAAAAGGGAAAAACGGACAAACCAGACCGTGGGAACAATACGGTTTCCCTCCCTGCCATGCGCAAGGGCAATGTTGGGCTTTGTGTGGCCACACAAATTGCACGCTTCGTAAAAAAAGACAATCCGCTTCCCGGCTGGCACTCACAACGCCAAGCGTGGGCCCATACCCAAGGACAATTGGCATGGTACAAGGCTATGGAAGAAGCTGGGGAAATGGTTCAGATTACGGATACGGAAAGTCTGGAGAAGCATCTCAAACTATGGGAAAGCGAGGACGGAAAAAAGCCCATTGGCTACATTTTAAGTCTAGAAGGCGCCGATTCCATTGTGGATATGGGCTATTTGGAGAAATCGTATGAATCCGGCTTGAGAGCCATCGGGCCGGCGCATTATGGCCCGGGAGTTTATGCGCATGGCACGGATTCGGTTGGTGGTCTAGGAGCCAAAGGACGGGAACTCCTCAATAAGATAGAGGAGCTCAACCTTATTTTGGATGCTACGCATTTGTGCGATGTGAGTTTTTGGGAAACTATGGAAATCTATAACGGTCCTGTGTGGGCCAGTCATAACCTTTGCCGAAAATTTGTGGACCACAATAGGCAGTTTTCGGATGAGCAACTCAAGGAATTGATCAACAGGGATGCCGTAATTGGGATTGCGTTGGATGCTTGGATGATGGTCCCCAATTGGGTCAGGGGAAAATCCGACCCCAAAGAAATGGGCGTCACCTTGGACATTATGGTGGACAATATTGACCATATCTGTCAACTGGCCGGGAACACGAACCACGTTGGCATCGGTACCGATCTGGATGGTGGTTTTGGTACAGAGCAGGGGCCTTATGATGTGGACACCATAGCAGATTTACAGAAAATCCCGGAATTGCTGTCCAAAAGGGGGTATGGCATATCCGATATTGAAAACATCACAAGCCAAAATTTTATCAAATTCTTGAAAAGGGTCTGGGGATAAACAGTATATCTTTCAAAAAAACGTCTGTTGTGCCCAATCATTTAGACGCTAAAAAGTTGCAACACTGTTAAAATAGTGGCTTTAGGTCCTTATCATACCAAACAGTATCTGTTTTTTTATATCTTAGTTCTACCCAACACCGACCAGCCACCATGACCAAAAAAGCAGAACGTACCACAGCATACATCATTGAGACCGTAGCGCCCATTTTCAACAGGTTTGGCTATGTAGGCACCAGCATGAGCGATCTCACCGAAGCCACGGGACTTACCAAAGGTGCCATTTATGGCAATTTTGAAAACAAGGAAGCTCTTGCTCTTTCCGCTTTTGAGTATAACCAAAAACAATTGTTGGCGACGATTGATGAAAAGTTGGATGTTGAGGGAAATGCTTTGGACAAACTTTACTCCTTGATGCAGTTTTATAAACAGTACGATATATTTTCCCTTCCCATGGGCGGGTGTCCCATACTCAATGTGGGGGTGGATGCCCAGAGCAACAACAGTCTTCTTGCCGCTGCCGTAAAGGAAACCATTAAGGAGATAGAAGGAAAAATTGCCCTTGTTTTGGAAAATGGGGTAAACCAAAACGAAATCCATTTACCTGTTCCTCCCCTACAATTTGCCAGGCAATTGTTCACCATGATCCAAGGGGCCATTGCCATGAGCACCATGACCCGGGACCGTAAATATCTCATCAATACTATTTCCTATTTGGAACATTTGGTACAACGGGAGATTAAAAAATAAGTTCTTTCATTACCCCCATGGATCATTTTCAATAAGAACACAGTTTAGAAGTTTATCAACCAGAAGCACGCTATCTTCAAGTGAAATCTGGGATCCATCAATTGGCACAACATCTTCGCTTTTATATACTATAGATTTACCCAAATAAGTAACTGTAAACTGACATCTCTGCCCTTTTGGAAGAACAAACTCATTTTGCCGAAAAAAAGACCGGATCTAACAGCCTTATCGCCCCAAAAAACTTACGCTCCATGCCCTTTGAAACAAGAACAACACCTACACGCATAGTATTATGATCGAGCAGCTCAAAGACAAAATAGAAAAAATGAAAGCGTTGATATTTGAACATTCACAATATCTCGCAACCATTGAAAACCATCAATACCTCCCCCTAAAAAATGAAGAACTAATTCAGTTTGAAGAAAATCATCAAATTGAACTGCCAATGGATTACAGGGCGTTTTTATTGCACATGGGCAATGGTGGGCTGGGTCCTGGACTTGGGATTCTTCCACTGGATTTGACCCGAAAATATAATGACCTGCATTTGCCTTGGACCAATCCAAAAATATACAATGCCCTTTTTCTGCATGACGACGACAAGGAAGACGAAGATGAATTTGATGAAAGAGTCGATGATCTTCTGAAAGATAATGGCTCCAAAGAATCACAGTTGTTCAATGCCAAAGACCATGGCGTGCTCCCCATTGCCAATATGGGCTGCGGCACCACCGCCCTTTTGGTTATCAATGGCAAGCATAAAGGGCAAATATGGATAGATTTGACGGCAACTGATGCCGGGCTTTCCCTCTTGGCAGAAAATTTTATTGACTGGTACAATGCTTGGCTGGATGAAAGAACAGAAAAAATCTTGGCTAAAAATCTTGCGGTCAAAAATATCATGGCCTTTTGTGAAAGCTCTTCCCCAAAATTGGATAGCACGAAAGCCCTTCACGAATTCATGGGCAAATTCTTGGATGTGAGGGACAAAAAAACCGTCCATGTTGTTTTGGAACGGTTGCTGAAAAGCAGTGACCTTGACCATCATGAAACAACCATGCCCATTATCCATTACCTTACAGAACATGAACAATTCACCAATTACCCACTGGCCATAAAGTATATTGACCGGGCTTTGGATACACTTTCCAGCGGTGATGATGCTTCCAGAAAGTCGCTGCTTGGCGCCAAAGGAAAAGCCCATGCCCATATAAAACAGTACAAAAAGGCCATATCATGTTTTAATGAAGCATTGGCCATAGATGTTTCCCATTGCCCAAAAGGAACCTTAACGGACGAATACATTAGGCTACTTGCCTTCTGTCATCTATGTTTGGGTGACTTGCCCAATACAAAAGCAGTCCTGGCGGCCAATGGCATGGCAAATGCGGTCTCCTTACTTACTGATCTGTATGAAAATCATCAAGATTATGAGCTGGCCCGATTATGGGGGCAAGAACTGTTGGGTTGGTCCTTTTACCAAAACTACCCCTACCAGAAAAGTTATGTCCTTACCATCAATACCCAAATAATTTATTCCTTGATCCAATTAAAGGACGATGCCCAACTGGAAGAAAATTTAAAAAAACTGGATGAACTTGAGGTAAACCCGGAACATCTGCCCTATGCCCATATAGCCCTAAAACTTTATGAACAAAAATATTACCAAAAAGCACTGCTGTACCTAAAGAAATATGAATCACTTGACAGTGCAAGCGACAACCTTTATTGGATCTATAATTTAAAAGGGTGTTGTTATAATGATATAGGAATGTATGAAAAAGGCATTGCCTTTTTTTGGAAAAGTTTTAATCTGCAAAAATGGATAGTGCCCTACTCCAATTTGATCCGCCCCTATATCAATTTAGGAAAATTTGATGAAGCACAACGTGTCTTTAATGAGATCATGGCCGCTGACCCATATTATTCGTGGAACTATTATCAATTTTCTCTTTTCTATCTTAAAACCAATAAACCCCATAAAGCGGTCAGCCTGCTAAATAAGTCCATCGAACTGGGGTTTGACAAAAAAATCATATTGGAAGATGTTGAGCTGAAAGGCATTTTAAAACACCTTTGATCGTCCATTGAACATGTTTAATTCCGTACCCTAAAAATCCAGATTTTGTCTGTGTATTTTCCATTAAACTGACTATCCCTGGCCTTTCGGGCTTCTTCCATGGTGTTGTACCGTTCTAGATATACGTAGTTGTATTTGTTTACGCTTCGGTAGAACGATTTTGGGTTTAGGCCTTTCTGTTTCAGGTTGAGCATAAAACTTTCGTAGTATTTTTTGGTCCCGAAAACATTGGTAATCAGATAAAAGCCCGGTTCCAGACCATTTTCACTGCTTACTTCCTCATATCTTTCATTGGGTCTTAGTTCCACCTCCTGTTTTTGGAGTTGTGCTATGCTATCTTGCTGCTCTTGTTTTCGTATTTGGCCAATACTATCCTGTACCCTTTGTTCCTTTAACTTTTGGGCCGCCATTTGTGCTTGGGCAATTGAATCTCGAGCTCTCTGTGCTTCAATCAGGCGTTGTTGTTGCATCTCCTCATCCTGCTGAACTTGTTGGGCTTCTTTTTCCCTTAATTCCTTTCGTCTCGCCTCTTCGGCCATTCGTTCTTGGGCCAGGCCATCTGCTTTGTCCACATCAAAACCGACAACTTTTGCTCGGCTATCTGTTTTACCAAATTGATAGGAGGCGACCAACTCGACGGTAGGGTCTTCATCACTCAACAAGGAATCCCCTCCAAATTCCATCAAACCCCCAATGGAAAATGTGTTGGCAAAAGTCACCCCTACTCCTCCGGATGCGCCATAAAAACTATTATAGCCACCCTGCACCCAAAATTTAGGGGTTGAGAGGAGCGTATTCAGACCAAATTGGGTATCCGCATCGGGTAACGACTTCACATAAAACATCGGTCTCACAAAACTATCACCCCAATTGGGAAACAACCCCACATTAAAATCGTTGCTCAGGATCCCTGTGAATATTTTAAAGTTTTCCGGACCATTCCCACTATCGGACAGGTTGAACCCAAAACCATTTTCAAAAGCAACACCAACACTAAATTGGTTGACTTTTAACCGAACCGCCGGGGAAAATTGCAATATAAAATCCTTGCTGTTTTCCAATTGGGGCAGGTCGATGTCCTGATCAGGCAAAAAACGATCATCCGCCAAGCTATTTTGAAAGGCAAATAGGTTCATCCCCGCCAAAAGCGCAATCCCTTCATCCAATGGAAACGTATGCACATAATTTAGGTTTGCCCCTGTGTTCAAAAAAACTCCAGTATTGTGCTGAAGAAAGCCCAGGGCAACAGAGGATGCTGTATTGATTTGATGTGAATAATTGGCAAAGATAGTGGTAGGGTCACCGTCAACGGACTGCCATTGCCAACGGGTCCAAATGGAAAAAGAGTTTGGATTGTTCCAGTCTGAGGCATAGGTAGCGTTCAACAAATTGGCATTGAATTGGGTAAGGGCATGCTGCCTAAAATCCGAAGGTAAAGTAGGCTCTTGTGACCATCCAACCATGGATATCAACCCCATTAGTAAACAAACCAAAAATCGAAGCATACGGGAAAATAGAAAATTAAACGTTACTTTTAAAAGCGAATACGATAAACTAAGGGAAACTTTAGACCAATACTATGCGAATAACCAAACTCCTAATTGC
>MRWG01000547.1_pt1 | contig 38411 bp, 36 predicted proteins | sample 1013341 | NCBI WGS metagenome assembly MRWG01 (sample SAMN06117577, study PRJNA244670) | biofilm metagenome | biome: Water; feature: Cathode Biofilm; material: Biofilm; isolation source: microbial consortium enriched at the cathode of a solar microbial fuel cell | place: USA: District of Columbia ... | reverse complement strand
AACCACAATTTCAGCTTCGGCTATGAGCGTGAAGCCCTCGACGTGTTCAACATGTTCGTCCAGCACGTCGAAACCGAAATCGACTTCGATGGTAATCCGTCCTCTGGCGGAGCATTCGACGATGCGATTGAAAACTTCCGTCTCGGCATCGCCGACAACGTGAACTACAACAACTCTCCAACAGGCGATCCGAATAATGCGGCTGCTGACTGGGGATATGAGATCAACACGCTGTACGCCCAGGACGAAATCGACTTCGGCAACGGTATCGTGGTGATCGGTGGCCTGCGCTACGACTGGTACACGACCGACGACGCACCTGAAACCAATGCAGACTTCCTGGCTGACTATGGCTTCACGAATGGTGAGACCCTGGATGGTGAAGGCCTGCTTCAGCCACGTCTCGGCTTCGAGTGGGACTTCTCCGACAATCTCGACTTGCGCGGTGGTGTCGGCCTCTACTCCGGTGGCAACCCGAACGTGTGGCTGTCCAACACCTACTCAGCAAACAACGTGCTGCAGTTCGGTTCGGACGGTGGTGCATTCGGTCTTGAAAATGGCGTGACATCGCTCTTCGATATTGACTACGGTCTTTGTGAAGACGGCGTGCCGACTGGACCAGGCTACTGTGTGCCACAAGACATGATCGACGCTGTCGCAGCTGGCGAAGGCTCGAACTTCGAGATCAACTACCTTGATCCGAACTTCGAAATTCCATCTGAGCTGAAATTTGCTTTCGGCGGTACATACTATGCTGACGCGCCTGGGCTCGGCGGCGAGTATGTCCTCTCGGGCGACATTCTGTACACCGTTGCTCAAGATAGCGCTGTCTGGATCCGCGGTGATCTCGAGCAGACTGGCACAACCACAGTCGACGGTCGCGAATACCCGACCTACAGCAGCGTTCGTGAGGCAGCCTTCGTGCTGACCAATGCGAAAGAAGATGCCAAGTCTCTGCTGGTTTCCGGCTCGATCTCGAAGTCCTATGACTTCGGTCTCGACTGGGCCCTGGGCTACGCCTACACGGACGCAGAAGATGTTCACCCGATGACGTCTTCGGTGGCCTTCTCGAACTATGTCAGCCGGGCATTTGGCGATCCACAGGATGTCAGCGCCGCAACGTCTGACTACAACACCAAGCACCGCTTCACGGCACTTACCAATTATGAACGCGCTTTCTTCGGCGACAACATGACCACGTTCTCGGCCTTCGGCCAGGCTGTGTCGGGTCGTCCATACAGCGTGGTTTACGGTGGTGACGCGAACGGTATCAGTGGCTTCAACCCTTACCTCGAAGGCAACCCGTACCTGGCTGCTGGTGCAGAGCGTAACGGCGAAGAAGGTTCCTGGTGGGGCAAGGTCGACATCAAGCTTGAGCAGGAATTCCCTGGCTTCCTTGATCACAAGGCTTCCGGCTTCATTGTTGTCGACAACTTCACAAATCTGCTGAACGACGAGTGGGGCGTACTGCGTGAGCCTGGCTTCCCGGCGGTTTGTACGGTTGGTGACTTCCAGGCTGGTGATTGTGAATCTCGTCAGGGCGACGCGTCGCGCTACGAAATTCGCTTCGGCCTGCGCTACGAGTTCTAGTCACTCGGAACTCCGAAACTCAAAATCGGGAAGGGCGGCTCTGAGAAGAGCCGCCCTTTTCCTTTGGAACAAGGTGTGGCATGGCGCGCTCAATGTCTGACATGAAACCTCATCTCCTGCCCGAATGGGCCCCTCATGCTGCTCTCTGGGTTGGCTGGCCGCGTCTTCTTGAAGAGTGGGGCGGCAACCTTGAAGGTCCACGCAAAGATATCTCCGGATTCATCCGCGCTGCATCGGACTATGTGCCGATCCGGGTCGCGGTAGGGGCGGATGAAGCCGAGGCAACGGCGGGTGCAGCCGTAGGTGATTGCGCTGAGGTCTGCCGAATTCCGACCGGTGACATCTGGATGCGCGACACCGGGCCAATCATTACAGGAACGGGCGATGCGCGCCGCGCGCAGGCCTTCCGCTTCAATGGCTGGGGCGGAAAATACCTGATGCCGGGCGACACGGAGACGGCGACGGCCATTGCGCAGCACGAAGGCATTCCGGTTTCGCAGCACGAGATGGTTCTGGAAGGCGGGGGCATTGATGCGGACGGCACAGGCCGCCTGCTGACAACCGGACAATGCCTGCTCAATCCAAACCGAAATCCGGGTATGGATCAGGCCGAGATCGAGATGGCGATTGCCGAGGCGCTCGGCGTACTGGAATTCATTTGGCTCGGCGACGGCTTGCTCAATGACCATACAGATGGCCATGTCGACAATATCGCCCGTTTCATCGCGCCGGGACATGCGATCTGCCAGCATCCATCGGGCGCAGACGACCCGAATGCTGATACGCTGCAGGAGATTGAAACAACGCTCCGCAGGGCTGGGCTCGAGGTTACCACCATTCCATCACCAGGGCTTGTGGAAGACGAGGATGGAAATCCGATTCCGGCAAGCCATATGAATTTCACAATCACGAACGGCGCGGTCCTCGTGCCCGTCTACGAAGATCGGTACAGCCTTGTGGCGCTGGCCGAATTGAGTGCTTTATTCGAAGGACGCAAGGTGATCGGCCTGCCGGCACGCAATATCCTCAATGGCGGGGGCAGCTTCCACTGCATGACCCGCGAAATTCCAGCATGATTTCCAGGAGCGAGCCATGCCCCGTACCCTAACGCTTGCCTGCATCCAGTTTACGCCATCAGACGATGTGCAGGACAATATCGACCGCGTGGCGGAGCGTGTGCGCGAGGCCGCAGAGCAGGGGGCCGACGTTGTGCTGCCGCCGGAACTCTTCACGGGGTACTATTTCTGCAAGACACAGGAAGAAGAGCATTTCGCGCGCGCCTATCCTTGGCGCGAGCATCCGGCTGTCGAGCAACTGTCGGCGCTGGCCGAGGAACTTGGCGTCGTCATCCCCGTCTCAATCTATGAGAAGGACGGTCCGCTCTATTACAATTCTCTGGTCATGATCGACGCGGATGGGTCGCCTCTGGGCGTATATCGCAAGAGCCACATTCCGGACGGGCCAGGCTATCAGGAAAAATACTATTTCCGCCCAGGCGATACCGGGTTTCGCGTATGGGACACAATGAAAGGCCGGATTGGTGTGGGAATCTGCTGGGACCAATGGTTCCCGGAAGCTGCGCGCGCCATGACGCTAATGGGCGCGGATGCGTTGATGTACCCGACAGCGATTGGCGCTGAGCCGCAGGATGCGGCCCTTGATACGGCCGCCCGCTGGCGCCGCGCGATGCAGGGCCATGCCGTCTCGAACACCATCCCGGTCGTCGCGGCAAACCGTGTGGGCGATGAGGAAGGGCAGATCTTCTACGGAACCAGCTTCATCGCGGACCCAACCGGCGAGATCGTGATTGATTTCGGTCGTACCGAACAGGGCGTGCTGGTCGCAGAATTCGATCTGGACGAAATTGAACGCGAACGGGCCGCCTGGGGGTTTTTCCGGGATCGGCGGACCGACCTCTACGATATTCTCACCTAATTTCGGCGAAGCGGCGGATCATTGCGGACGAAGCGGGTCTCTTCCCGTTTTTCCGGCTTGGGCGCTTTCAGGTCGGCCACGCGAATGATGCCGGAATCCGAGGCGTAGTCTGCGGCGAGGCTGGTGAGAACCGTGTCGAATTCGTCGAAACTGGCGCGCCGATCCAGATTTGGGTCGAAGCGAGCCGGATTTCCCAGCGTGTCGTCGCGGGTCGGCTGGCTTTCCGCCCATGAGAGCTGTTCGAGCGGGCTGAGATAGCCGTCCTTATTGGAATCGGCCTCAAGGAAGGCAGCCTCAATGCCCGTGGCGAGTTCTTCCGGGGTGACATTGCCATCCAGGTTGGCATCGAAACTGACAATCAATCCACCTCCCGCCACAAGGCGTTCTGGGACATGTCCATTCGCTTTGGCACCGCGTCTTGTCGGGCCGGGATAAGACTGTCCCGGCAGGCGCACAAGATCGTCGCCCTCATCTTCGGCACCGGCAGATGCAGGTGCACCAAGGAAAACGAGTGCCGCAGCGGAAAGGGCCAGGGCCAGATTGCGCATGAAGAGACTCCCAAGAGGTTTGAGGGATCAGACTATGTCGGTGTGGCGTTTTTGCAACATGACGTTTCAGTTATCTTGTCTGGACATCGGTCTGGCATTAGCGTCTCGTTAACGCCGCCTTAACGCAAAGGGAGCAATCCGTTAACCAGTTGCGGCCGCCGACCGGTGGTCGATTCGTGCGATTTGGATTGAAGACACTATGGCAATCACGGCGGACCAGGTCCCTATCATCATGTCTGCTGGTGCGACCGCGCTGGGCCTCGCCGCCTTGCTATGGGCGCTGCGCGTGTCTGATGGGGCACGTGGCGCGGCGCGAAAATACAAAGACCGGTCATCCGATCTCGAGACTCTTCTGGCAGAGCACCGCTCAATCCTTGGCGCTCACCCGGGCGTAATCCTAGTCTGGCAGGGTGAAGCGCTTGAGCCCGACAGTGAAGAAATGACCCCGCCGGAGCTTTACGGTTCGCCGGTGGCATTGGCCGGCTTGCTCAGCTTCACCGATGATGCGATTTCGCCCGATCCGGCGGTGCGCATCATCGAAGGTCTTGCCGACCTCGAAGCGCGTGACAGTTCCGGACAGGACACCACGCTGCGGATTCGCATGCGCGAGCTGCGCGATACCGGACAGGCCTTCTCGCTCACCATCATCGGGCCGTCTGGCCGCTTCCTCGAAGCCGACGGGCGGACGGCTGGCGCGCGGGCTGTCGTCTGGGTCACAGACACGACCATCAAGGGACTGGAAGAAAGCTCCGCCCGCGGCAAGCTGGAAGAGGCGCGCCAGGTTATCGCGCGCGATCCCACTGCCTTCCTCGACATGTTGGGCAAGGCGCCGTTCCCGGCTTGGCGCGTATCCGGCATGGGCAAGCTGCAGTGGGTGAACCCGTCTTACATTGAGGCTGTCGATGGGGTGAACCTCGACCGCGTCCTGGATCGCCAGATCATGCTGGACCAAGCTTCAGCTGACCAAGCCCGCAAGACTATTTCTGAAGGCGCCGACATCGACGATACGCGTCATATGGTCGTGAACGGAGAGCGGCGTGCCATGCGTGTGCTGACCTTCCCTCTATCCGGCGGGGCAGGGGCGATGGCGTTCGATGTGACCGCCCAGGAAAATGCGCGCGAGGAACTGAACCGCCATGTTCGCGCGCATGACGAGACACTGAACCATGTTGCCGATGCTGTCGCGATCTTCGGGGCGGATCGCAAACTGACCTTCTACAACAAGGCCTTCCGCGACATGTGGGACCTCGATGAGAGCTTCCTGCTGGACCGCCCGAACCACGGCCAGTTGCTGGACCGCCTGCGCGAGCGTCGCAAGTTGCCGGCCCGTACAAATTACGCTGAATGGCGTGCTGAGGAGCTGTCCTACTACCTCGATATTGATGGGGTAAAGGAAGATACATGGTCACTGCCGGATGACCGGACTCTGTCCGTCACACGCCAGCGCCACCCGATGGGCGGCCTGTTGCTGTTGTTCAAGGACATCACAGGCGAACTGAACCTTCAGACCAAGTTCAATGCCATTGTGAAGACGCAGGCGTCCACGCTCGACAATCTGCACGAGGCAGTTGTCGTGTTCGGCGGCGACGGGCGGCTGAAACTGTTCAACAAGGCTTTTGAACGTCTCTGGTCCCTGGACCATGACGAGTTGAAAGACCATCCGGACTATAGCGATGTGATCGAGGACTGCGTTCCGCTGTTCCATGACCTGGATGTCTGGGACGCGATCAAGGGCCATATTACGGACCCGTCCGCCCGCGCACGCCAGTCCACCACCGGAGAGATGCGCAGGTCTGATGGATCTATCCTGACATATCTGACCCATCCGCTGCCGGATGGAAACACGCTGATCGCCTTTGCGGATGTGACGGCCACACGCAGGGTTGAGTCCGCGCTGAGAGATCGGGCTGAAGCATTTGAGGCTGCGGACCGTCTGAAAACGGAGTTCGTGCGCAATGTGTCCTACCAGCTGCGGTCGCCGCTGACGGTCATCTTTGGCTATGCTGAACTGCTGGAAACAAAGCGCAATGGCGATCTGACCGAGCGCCAGACAGACTATGTCAGCGCGATCCTGTCAGCTTCCGACCACCTCTCGAAACTGATCGAGAACATTCTCGACCTCGCCATGATCGAAGCAGGCCGTATGGATCTCGATCTGAAGGATGTGGATCTCAGCCATGTCATCGAGGAAAGCATCGACATGGTCGTATCCAAGGCAGAGGACACGCAGATTGCCGTTCGCGCCGACATCAAGGGCAAGCTTGGAGTCATTCGGGCGGATGAGCGCCGTATCCGGCAGGTCTTGTTCAACCTCATTTCCAATTCGCTCCGCTTTACCGAATCCGGTGGTGAAATCGTCGTCTCGTCCCAGCGCGTGGGCGACATGGTGACCCTGTCTGTGCGAGACAATGGCCGCGGGCTTGCAGCCGACAAACGTGCCACCAGCTTCGACAGTTTCGTTTCGGGCGACCAGCGCGGGGCCGGCCTCGGTCTTGCGCTCGTGAAGCATTTCATCGATCTGCACGGCGGAACGGTCGGTATGAAACCGGTCGATGGCGGCGGTCTGGAAGTGACCTGCTGGCTGCCGGTGAAGGTCACGAAAGTTGTGCAGAACCAGGAAATGTTGCTGACTGAGAGCCTGCCAGCCTGATTATCTGAGGGCCTGTTTAGGACGTCTCACAAACAAGTTTACTGACTTTCTGCGCGCCATGCCTACATGTTGGTTTGACAAAACCAAGCAAGAAGGCACGCAACATGGCTGACGATACCTATATCCCACCGAAGGTCTGGAAATGGGATGCTGAGAGCGGCGGGCGTTTCGCCAGCATCAACCGGCCGATTTCGGGCGCGACCCATGACAAGGATTTGCAGGTTGGGAAACATCCGCTGCAACTCTATTCGCTGGGCACACCGAACGGCGTTAAAGTCACTGTAATGCTCGAAGAACTGCTCGCGGCGGGTCATTCCGGCGCTGAGTATGATGCCTGGCTGGTCAACATCATGGAGGGCGACCAGTTTTCCAGCGGATTTGTTTCTGCCAACCCGAACTCCAAGATCCCGGCCCTGATGGACCATTCGACCAATCCGCCCACCCGCGTGTTCGAATCCGGATCGATCCTTCTGTACCTGTCAGAGAAGTTTGACGCTTTCCTGCCCAAGGATCCGCGCAAGCGCACGGAAGCGCTTTCCTGGCTGTTCTGGCAGATGGGATCGGCGCCTTATCTCGGCGGTGGCTTTGGCCATTTCTACGCATATGCGCCAATCAAGATCGAATACGCGATTGATCGGTTTGCAATGGAGGTGAAGCGGGAACTGGACGTGCTGGACAAGCGGCTCGCCGATAATGAATTCATGGCTGGCGACGAGTACTCGATTGCAGATATGGCAATCTGGCCCTGGTACGGCGCTCTGGCGTCAGGTGTCGTGTATGATGCGGGAGAATTCCTGCAGGTTCACGAATATGAAAATGTCCAGCGCTGGACCAAGCAGATCGCCGAACGTCCGGCAGTCAAGCGTGGCCGCATGGTGAACCGCACTTTTGGCAAGCCGGAGACCCAACTGCGCGAACGCCACGACGCCAGCGATTTTGATACCAGGACCAAGGACAAGCTGGATCCCGAAGGCTCCAGCTGATCCTGTCTTTGGTCAGGATTTCTCGAATTTGAGAATGTAGCGATCCGTCTGTCTCCGGATAGACGGATCGAATACGTTCAGCGTGCCATCGTCGCCGGGATTCGCGAGTAGGTCACTCTCCTCAACAAGGACGAGGCCGACATCGCCCATCATTTCCATCAAGGTGTCTTGCGCCAGCCGATGTGTCACGCCGCCAGTTGTTGCGGGCGCACCGTCAGGCGCGCGGTGATCAATCACGACGAAATGCCCGCCGGGTTTCAGGACGCGTGCGATTTCGGAAAAGGCGACTTCCGGATCTCCGAGTGCACCCGGCTCCGCGCCTTCCGGCGTGTACCAGAGCTCATGTGGACCGAGAAACCAGGTTACGAGATCCACCTCCATATCGCCAATGGGTTCGAAATCATCGAACGATGTCTGGATGTGAGTCACGTTGATCAGCCGGCCATCCATGCGTTTCTCGACCGCATCGCCGAGGAAGGTTTCAAACTCTGGTGGGTTCTGAAGGTAGACTTTTCCCTCTTCGCCCACGACCAGTGAGAAGAGTTCGGTATAGATGCCGCCGCCAGCTTCCATATCCAGCACTGTCATGCCCGGCATTACTCCGGTGAATGCAAGGATCTGCCGCGAATTGCGAAGCTCATACTGCTCGAAATCATCTTCCGGTCGACCATCATGCACGAAGACGGAATCGTAATCGAACGCAGGGACGGTAGTTTCCGGCATTGTTGGCATGCTCTCGGGAATCGGCGCAGCACATGCGGCCAAGCTCAAGCAAGCAGCTGCGAAACTTAGTGAATGTCTCATGGGAATGTCCTCTGTCCGCTCAGGCCTTGCTGAGCATGGTCTCGCTGATATCCCAAAGCCGCTCGGCTTTTTCGTCATCACAGATCCAGGGTCGGGCGTGCTCCCAGCGTTGACTCTCTTCGGTGGCAAGCTTGGCAATATCGCAATCTTCGCAATAAACGCCGCCCTTGTCCGCCAGGGCAGGGGAAGTAGCGGCCCAGACGCTGGTGGACGCGCCTTGCTCTGGTGTCTTGAACATGGCCTGAACTTGAGGCGGGATTGTTCCGTCGGGGTTTTTCCAACCGAGTTCGGCCATTTCCTCATCAGTGAGGTGGCGTTGCAGGGGCGTGAAAATCCCTCCCGGATGCACCGAGAATGCCCGCACACCGATATCCTTGCCGCGATGGTCCACGCCCAGAGCAAACAGGGCGCACGCTGATTTGGACTGGCCGTAGGCTTTCCATTTGTCATAGGGATGGGATTCGTAATTGGGATCGTCCCAGATCACGTCGGAGCGCACATGCGCTGTTGATGAAAGGGCGACCAAGCGCGCGCCGTCCGCGCGTTCAAGAGCGGGGGCGAGCGCGAGGCTCATCGCCATATGCGCGAGATGGTTCACGCCCAACTGGCGTTCCCAGCCGGGCCCAACCCGCGTTTCAGGGCAGGCCATGACACCCGCATTGTTAATAAGGATATCAAGTGCGCGGCCTGTGTCCTCAAAATCAGCGGTGAATTTTCGCACAGTGGCGAGGTCTTCCAAGTCCATCGCCGCAATCTCGATATCGCCGGGAATGTCAGCGAGCGCAGTCTCGGCGGCGTCGACGCGTCGCGCAGGAACCGTCACGCGCGCGCCTGCGCCCGCCAGGGCGCGAACGGTTTCCAGGCCAATCCCCGAATAGCCGCCAGTGACGATTACGTTGCGTCCGGTCAGGTCGATGCCGTCGATAACTTCCTGTGCCGTCGACTTTGCATGAAAGCCTGATCCGATCGGCGTCTGGTCTGTTGCGGCCATGTGTTTCCCCTTTGGTCGTTTGGTTTCTTATGCTGAGCCAGCCGGTGCGACGGCAAGCGATCATGCGTGATGTTACCAATCTGTAAGCAGCGGTTTACATGGACGCACTCCGTATCGCCACTTATATCCCGAATATAACCAAGGGAGAAATTGCATGCGTATTCTTGCCGCCGCGATATCTGTTGTCGCCATGTCAGTCGCTGTTCTTCCTGCTGCTGCGCAGTATGGTCAGGTTGAGCGGACCCAAGCGGAAATTGCGCTCGAGGAAGCTACGGCTAACCTTGAGACCAATCGCGTCACACGCACCGAAGCCAGTCAGGCCTGTGACACCAGGGATTATCAAGCCTGCTTCGAGCTGGCCGATATGTATCGCAAGGGGCTTGGCGGCGACCAGGATTACAAGAGCGCTGCGGACAATTATCGCAAGGCGTGCGATGGAAAAGTCGCAGAGGCCTGTTCAGGACTTGCCTATCTGACTGTTCAAGGGCGCGGCATGGATGCCGATACCGCTCGGGCGCGCCAGCTTTATGATAAAGCGTGTGATTATGGCGACGTGAGCGGATGTGCAGCCTATGGCAACATGATCTATACCGGCCAAGGTGGTTCCAAGAACGTTGCGGAAGGCACGCGCCTTCTCCAGGAATCCTGCGATGAGGCGTATGAATGGGCCTGCGAACGCCTGTCGACGCTGGGGGCCTATCAGCCCGATGACTCGACTTGGGAGCGTCTTGAAGACGTCAGGCGCCGCTACTGATTTTCGCTCAAGGTCGACAGTTTGCGCGCAAGGCTTGAGCCTGGCAGCGGGCTGGCGGGTCGGTTCGGGTCGATAGCGGGGGTCTCGGAAACTGTATCAGCAGTGATATGCTCAGGTGTGTCCACAGCCTCATGCGTCGGTATGGGACCGTCGGTTGCGACGTTGAGGTCAGCGGTCATCAGCGACCCTGCGTCAACGCGGATGCTGCGGGTGAACACCTTTCCGGTGACAACAGCTTCATTCCATATCTCGAGGCTCTCATGAGCAGTCACATTGCCCGTCAGCTTGCCATGTACGACGATGATTGCCGCCTCCAGCGATCCTTCGATATGACCGGTCGCTTCGATCAATACCAGCCCGTCCGATTTGACCGGACCTTTCATATGGCCTGCTACGGTAAGCGGGCCAGAGAAATTGAAGCTGCCTTCCAGCGCGCATTCCGTGCCGATGAAGCTGCCCTGACCTGAGCGGCCCTTGCCGGCAGCATTGTCCGTTTCGAATTTGGCCATCACCCATACTTTCCCATGTTCTGACCTGGTGCGCCTGTTGTCGGCGTTGGGGTTTTCATCCGGGCCAGAGAATTGATTTCATTGCTCTTATAGCGCGCAATTGGCCGCGCGCACAGTTCCAAGCAGAGATTACCTTGCAAGATACGGGCAAGTTTTCCTCGTCATAAGGCCATATTCCTGTGTTGAAACAGCTCATGAGCCTGTTTCGGTCCGTTTCATTTACCTTGATGCTGGTTGCAGCGGCGTGTTCACAATCGTCTGAACCGGTTGCAGGCGGTGTTATCCCGTTGCAATCCGGTTTCACCGGCATTGACCTGTCGCACCATAATGGTCGCATCCGCTGGGACGAGTTCGAGGCCGCACCCGTCGATTTTCTTTACCTCAAGGCTACCGAAGGTCGGGACTGGAAAGATCCACGTTTCCTGGAAAACTGGCGCGAAGCGACAACGCGCGGCTGGACGGTCGGCGCTTATCATTTCTACCGACTCTGCCGGCCGGGAGCCGAGCAGGCTCAGAATTTCATTCAGTCGGTGGAAGTGCGGGCAGGGGCGCTGCCGCCCGCAGTTGATCTGGAATATGCGCACAATTGCGAGCCGCGCGGCAGCACGACTGAGACTTTGGGAGAATTGGACACATTCCTGACAGCGCTAGAGGCCGAATATGGCGTGCGGCCGGTGATCTACACGACGCCAGAGTTTCACACCCACTGGCTGGCCGGCAGTTATGATGACTATCCGCTCTGGTTGCGCGGCCTTGGCGAGACGATGCCGCGGACCATCAACGGCCGCGTACCGGACATCTGGCAATACACCATGTCCGGCCGCGTACCGGGAATTGACGGCCGGGTGGACATGAACCGGGTTCCGGACCGTCCACCCGGATAAGGTTTAGTTGCGGGATTTGTCGACCAGGCGATCGTTCTGGGCCCAGTGCATCATGCCGCGAAGTTTCTCGCCGACTTCTTCGATTTCGTGGCTGTTCATGCGCTGGCGCATGGCGTTGAAGCCCGGTGCGCCGGCCTGGTTTTCGAGGACCCAGTTGCGGGCAAAGGTGCCGTTCTGGATGTCTTCGAGAACCTTTTTCATGTTGGCCTTGGCTTCGGAATTAATCACGCGCGGGCCGGAGACGTATTCGCCATATTCGGCCGTGTTCGAGATCGAGTAGTTCATGTTGGCGATGCCGCCTTCATAAATAAGGTCAACGATCAGTTTGGTCTCGTGAAGGCATTCGAAATAGGCCATTTCCGGCGCGTAGCCAGCCTCGACCAGGGTTTCATAGCCAGCCTTGATCAACTCAACGATGCCGCCACAGAGCACAGCCTGTTCGCCGAAGAGGTCTGTTTCGGTCTCTTCGCGGAATGAGGTCTCGATGACACCAGCGCGCGTATTGCCGATGGCCTTGGAATAGGACAGGGCAACATCCTGCGCCGTGCCGGTCGCGTCCTGATGGATTGCGATCAGACCCGGCAAGCCGAAGCCCATCTGGTACTGGGCGCGCAGCGTGTGGCCGGGGCCTTTCGGGGCGGACAGCGAGACATCAACATCGGGGCGTGGACGGATGAGGTTGTAGTGCACGTTGAAGCCGTGGCCGAACATGACATGCTGGCCAGCGCGCAGATGCGGTTCGATCTCGTTTGCATAGAGCACGGCCTGCTTTTCGTCCGGGATAAGGATCATCAGCACGTCGGCCCACTGGGCGGCCTCGGCGGGCGTGACAACTTCAAGGCCCTCGGCTTCTGCTTTGGCGCGGCTGGCCGACCCCTCATAGAGGCCAACCTTCAACTGCTTCACGCCGCTGTCGCGCATGTTCAGAACGTGGGCGTGGCCCTGGCTGCCATAGCCGATCACGGCGACTTTCTTGCTCTGGATGAGGGAAAGGTCTGCATCCTGTTCGTAATAGATTTTCATGGGCCTCTACTTGCTCCGCTGGAGGATTGATTGTTGGGGTAAGGGTCTTCAGATCAGTTGGACTTGCACACCCAGCCATCTGAAAAATTGGCGACGCCGATAACGCTACGGTTCAATTCGGCAATTATGTCTGTGGCCTCCGAATGGCGCGAAAACTGTTTCAGGCCATTGGTGGTTTCAATTGAGGTGATGATGTCGTGCGACGCCAGCAGCAGCTCATAGCTGCGCGATCCGTCGGCATTGACCACCATTTTTTCCCGCGCGCCATAGGCGGGCAGTCCTGCATCGCTGGTGGTCAGGAGAGACAAGGCGACCTTGCTTGCGACGGGGGCAGGCAGTTGGGTCTGCAGGCGACAGAGCGGAATATGTGTATTGGTGTCGGAATCGACCGGTACCGTTCGCGCATCCAGCATCATTGTGCCGTCCGCATCGACGATATCGTAGACATAAGCGGCCCCGCTGGGCGCTGCGGTGTCCACGATGCGCAGGATGGGGTCATTGGAGGAATCAAACGTTGCATCGGCCCGGTCGGCAATCAGGGCCGCACGGTCGATATCGCATTGCAGCTGAGCCTGATCGGCATCATCTGCAAGCGCCAGGGCCGAGCCGGCCACTTTCGGGCGGCAGCTTTCGGGCTGTTCTTCTATGGCGTGCGCATTGCCAGCGAGAAAAAGGACGCCGAGCGCAATCAGGCTGGTGCGTGTCATCCCTTCTCCTTTCCCCTCTTGATCGACAGAACACCTGTCCGGCTTACCTCAACCAAGCCGAGCGGTCGCATCAGATCCACAAACTGGGTGATCTTTTCAGAGGCGCCTGTCAGCTCGAAAATGAAGCTCTCATTTGTCGTGTCTATCACATTCGCGCGGAAAATCTGAGATATGCGCAGCGCTTCAACGCGGGCTTCGCCTTTGCCGGCGACCTTAATCAATGCCAGTTCGCGCTCGATGCCGCGCTTGGACTTGGTGATGTCGATCACCTGTTCCACGGGCACGATGCGCAAGAGCTGGGCTTCGATCTGCTCCAGAATATGCGGTGTGCCCTGGGTCACGATGGTGATCCGCGAGCGGCGCTCATTCACGTCGACCTCGGCCACGGTCAGGCTGTCGATATTGTAACCCCGGCCAGAGAACAGTCCTACAACTCGGGCCAGAACGCCCGGCTCGTTATCGACCATGACAGCCAGTGTGCGGCGTTCGACGGCCTCGTCCTCATGAGACAGGAAATAGGCCGATTTCGGATTGCCAGCGGGGGGCGTAGCTGTTGATCCATCGCTCATGGCTGTGTCTCCGGTTTCGGGGTGTCACGATTCCAGAAGTCGATGGAGAGGTCGGGACGGCGAGTCAATAGCTCGTCCCGCAGCGCTCCAGACCGGCTGATCGCGTCGTCCTGGTGTTTCTGCTTTTGTTTGGTGTAGCGGCCCAATAGCTGGTCCATGCGCCGTGGATCGAGATGGGCTTGCAGTTCAGAGACCAGCAATTTGCGGCAAGCATCTATGAAAGCCGCACTGTCCTCGCTTGTCGGGCCGCCTTTGCGGGTCAGGGCATGAACCTCTTCATGGGCCCAGACGAGGCTGTCCAGGATCGGCGCGCGGAAGCCTTGATATGCGCCATCCTTGTTGAGGCCGTGACGGTCAGGCGCAAGGTTTGGAAAGAACATCCGCCCACGGTCAATCAGGGTCGACAGGTTAGTCAGACTGTCTGCGCGCGCCTCCTGGAAGGCGCGGTCGGAGTCCATCACGTGGCGGTTGCGCGCCAGCATGGCAGCAGAGGCCAGCGTTTCGATGGCGGTATTGCCCCAGTCGAGGCTGGCGCTGTCGATGCTCTGGCGCAGCTGTTCGGTGCGCAGCTGGTGTTGTTTGCGAGTTTCGGCGCGGCTTGCGAGCGCGCCAAGTACAGCCGCAATGGCGGAGACCACGGTCACGATCGTGCCGATATTCTCCATTCCCCACTGCCACAGATCACTCGCAGCCATCACATTCGTCCTATCAAGCTCCCGCGGGGTCTGGTCGGTCAGACCAGTCCCTTGCCAGCTTCGCCAATCTCATCGCCCTTGATTTCGCCAAGGATCATCTCGTTGTGCGCTGAGCCCGACGGTATCATAGGCAGGCAGTTCTCGGCCTTTTCGACACGGCAATCGAACAAGACCGGCCCGGGATGGTCAATCATCTCGCGGATCTTGTCGTCCAGCTCCGCTGGATTGTCACAACGGATGCCATGTCCGCCCATCGCTTCGGCAAGTTTCACGAAGTCGGGCAGGGTTTCCGAATAGGAGTGGGAATAGCGCTCGCCATGCAGCAATTCCTGCCACTGGCGCACCATACCCATCCATTCATTGTTGAGGATGAAGACTTTGACCGGAAGCCTGTGTTGAACGGCGGTGGAGAGTTCCTGCGTCATCATCTGGATTGACGCTTCGCCCGCAATGTCGATCACGAGGGCGTCCGGATGCGCTGCCTGAACGCCCACTGCGGCGGGCAGGCCATAGCCCATCGTGCCGAGCCCACCGGAGGTCATCCACCGGTTCGGCTCGTCGAAATGATAGAATTGCGCCGCCCACATCTGGTGTTGGCCAACTTCGGTCGTGATGTAGGTCTCGCGATCACGGGTCAGCTCATACAGGCGCTCAACGGCATGTTGGGGTTTGATGACCGTGTCGGAGTTTGCGTAGGTGAAGCATTTCCGGGCGCGCCAGATGTCGATTTCCTGACGCCAGGGTTTCAGGTCCGGCTTCTTCGCCTTGCGGGATTTGAACTCTTTCAGGATTGCGGCCAGCGCCTCTGCGCAGTCGGCAATCACGGGGATATCGACTCGGACGATCTTGTTCACCGAGGAAGGATCGATGTCGATGTGCACCTTCTTGGAGTTGGGTGAGAAGGCGTCGATACGGCCGGTCACCCGGTCATCGAAGCGCGCGCCGACGCAGATCATCAGATCGCAATCGTGCATCGCATTATTTGCTTCGAAGCTGCCATGCATGCCGACCATGCCCAGCCAGTCCGGATGGGAGGCAGGGAAGGCGCCAAGCCCCATCAGTGTAGAGGTCACCGGATAACCCGTGACGTTCTGAAGCTCACGCAGCAGGTCGGACGCCTTCGGACCGGAATTGATGATACCGCCGCCAGTGTAGAAGACTGGCCGCCGCGCGTGCATCATCAGATCCACTGTCGCCGAAATCGCATCCGGGTGCGGCTTGGTGGTGGGGTGATAGCTCGGCTTGTGAACGCCCTGCTTGCCGACATAAGTGCCGGTGGCGAACTGGATGTCCTTTGGAATGTCGACCACGACCGGGCCGGGCCGACCGGATTTGGCGATCAGGAAGGCTTCGTGAAGCGTGCGTGCGAGCTGGTTCACATCGGTAACCAGGTAATTGTGTTTGGCACAGGTGCGGGTGATGCCGGTTGTGTCGCATTCCTGGAACGCGTCGGTGCCGATCAGGTGTGTCGGAACCTGTCCGGTCAGGACCACCATCGGAATGGAATCCATCATCGCGTCTGCAATCGGGGTGACCATATTGGTCGCGCCGGGGCCGGAGGTGACGAGGCAGATGCCGGGTTTGCCTGTTGTGCGGGCATAGCCTTCGGCCGCGTGGCCAGCGCCCTGTTCGTGGCGCACCAGAATGTGGCGAATTCCATCGGAATTGTAGAGCGCATCATAGATCGGAAGAACCGCCCCACCCGGATAGCCGAACATGACTTCCACGCCCTGTTCCTTGAGCGCCGTGATGACGATTTCGGCGCCTGTCATGGTCAAGGTTTCAGCTGCGGGCTTGGTCTTGGTGTCGGTTGTCATGGGGAGATCTCTGATGGAACTGAGTTTGGACTGTATCGGAAAAGAAAAAGGGCTCCAATGGAGCCCCGTTTTGTGCGCGCATCCGCAACTGGCTACTTAAAGCCAGCTACGGATGCTTAATAACGAGTACCACGTATTTGCGCACGGTGCGTTTCCTCCAACGTCGGGATTAGGAATAATCTGCCTCAACCGGCCTGTCAATCTCCCTATACAAGGCAAGAATAACCCTCAATCGATCTTCTGGCTCCGGTGAAGGAATGCGCGGCCAGAAGGGAAATTGGCGACCGATCCACGTGAATTGCCGTTTTGCGTAGCGTCTTGTGTCGCGTTTTGCGTTTTCTGCAGCAAATTCTGCCGTTATCTCTCCGCGTGCGAAGGCTGCGAGCCACGGCATTCCATGTGCTTTCATGGCAGGAAGTTCCGGGTCGAGATCGCGTTTTATCAGTTGGCGGGCTTCTTCCATCGCGCCCTGCATCAGCATGCCTTCAAAACGGCGGTCGATTTTCTGATAGAGTTTCGCGCGAGGTGGGGTCAGCGCAACGCCCATCCATTCATTCTCCTGCAGGACCGGCGGCTGGCGGTTGCGCTGGAAGTCGGTCAGAGGTTTGCCGGTGGCCAGATAGACCTCATAGGCACGCGCGAGGCGCTGGCGGTCACCGGTGCCCAGTCGGTCAGCAATTTCCGGATCGACCCGCACCAGCCGGGCACGCAGGCCGTCCGCGCCCTCGGCATCGGCAATGGCGCGCACATCGGCGCGGACATCGTCGGGTACAGGGGGAATATTCGACAGGCCTTGAGTCATTGCGAGCAGGTAAAGGCCGGTGCCGCCGACCAGTACAGCGCGCTTGCCGCGCAGCTCAAGCGTGCGAATGGTCGCGCGGACCTCTTCCAGCCATTCGCCAGTGGAGTAGCGCTCGGCCGCGTTCACATGGCCAAAGAGATGGTGCTTCACACCGTCCATCTCTTCTTCGGTCGGGCGAGCTGAAATCACTTGCAAGTCGCGATAGACCTGCATGGAATCGGCATTGATGACCTCACCGCCCAGACGGCGCGCCACTTCGATGGCGAGCGCGGTCTTGCCGCTGGCCGTGGGTCCGTGAATGAGTATTGCCGGTGTCATCCATATAGACGTAAGGGCTTGTCAGCGACGAGGAAACCCGTGAAGAGGCGGGAATGATTGAGAAAGCAGTTAATTCCATGATCCTGATCGCCGCCGCCAATGCCCCGGAAGACAATATTGCCTCGCGCCTGGGCATGATCCTTGGAGATCTCGGCATTGCCCAGACCTTGCCTCAAATAACAGGGCTGGGACAGGTCGGAGATGTCAGCGCTGTGGAGATTCCGCTTGCTCCGATGGATGCCGATTTCCAGCACGCAGCGCTCGTTGCGCTGGAAGCGGAAGAAATGGACGTGGCCCTGGTGCCCGCAGGAAATCGTCGCAAACGGTTGCTGATCTCCGACATGGATTCCACAATTATCGGACAGGAATGCCTCGATGAATTGGCGGATTTCGCTGGTCTGAAAGCGGAAGTGTCCGCGATCACAGAACGTGCCATGCGGGGCGAGCTGGATTTCGAGGGCGCGCTGACAACCCGCGTGGCCATGCTGAAGGGGCTCGACCTCAAAGCGCTGCAGGACGCTTATGATGCGCGCATTTCGCTGAATACCGGCGCGAAGACACTGGTGGAGACGATGAAGGCGCAGGGCGCGATGACCGTGCTGGTCTCCGGCGGGTTCACCTTCTTCACGGGCCGGGTCGCCGATGAAGCCGGGTTTGCTGCCCACCGCGGCAATACGCTGATCGATGATGGCGCAGTGCTGACCGGGGAGGTGGGCATGCCGATCCTCGGACGCAAAGCGAAACTCTCGGCGCTGGATGAGTTTTCAGCGGAAGTGGGCCTCAGCCGGGCAGATTCACTTGCACTCGGCGATGGGGCGAATGATCTTGCGATGATCCACGCGGCGGGCCTCGGCATTGCCTACAAGGCCAAGCCCATTGTCGCGGCTGAAGCGCATGCTGCGATCAATCACACCGATTTGCACACAGCGCTGTTCTTCCAAGGCTATCACGCGGACGAATTCGTCACTGAATAGACTGCCGGATCAGGAATTGGTCAGGTCGACCGAGATGAACTGATCGAACCAGCCCGCTTCGCCGCGACGTTTGACGCGGAGCAATAGTGGCTGGCGCGGTGTGGTCATCGCGGCTTCTACCTTGCTGATCGTGTCGGTAACGGTGGTGACGCGCTCGAAATTCACTTCAACCAAGACGTCGCCGCGTTGGAGCTTTCCAAAAGAGCGCCCACGCGCAGAGACCGTTGTAACCACAACGCCGTCAACATCCTTGGGTATGCCATAGCGGCGGCGGATATCATCGTCGAGGCTGGTCAGTTCTGCGCCGAGATCGTTGGAACTCGCCGGCGCATCCAGCGTGGCATCGGCGGCGGGCGTATCGGCCTCGTCTTCCAGTTCACCGAGCGTGACATTGACGGTGCGTCCCTTTCCATCTCGCACAATCGCGATGGGAACGGTGCGGCCGATCTCGGTATCGGAAATCAGGCGTGTCAGTTCGCGAACACTGGTCACGGTCTGGCCATCGAAGCGCAGAACCAAGTCGCCGACTTCCATATCGGATTTTGCCGCCGGTCCTTCATCGGAAATGCGGGTGATGATTACGCCGCCTTTTCCAGTCGCCTTGTACGCGCGCACGAGTGCTTCATCCGCATCCTGTACGTTGACGCCCAGCCAGGCGCGACGCACGCGGCCTTCCTTGATGAGTTGGTCGGAAATGCGTTTGACGAGGTTTGCCGGCACGGAGAAACCGATGCCGACCGAGCCGCCCGTAGGGGAGATGATCGCGGTGTTCACGCCGACGACTTCGCCGCCGAGATTGAACAAGGGTCCGCCGGAATTACCGCGGTTGATGGCGGCATCGGTCTGGATGAAGTCATCTGAGCGACCCGCATTCAGGTCGCGATTGCGCGCCGAGATAATGCCAGCCGAAACAGAGCCCCCGAAGCCGAATGGGTTGCCGATGGCGATAACCCAGTCACCGACTTCTGCTTTGTCGCTGTCGGCGAGGTCCACATAGGGCAGGGCAGTCGAGGATTTCACCTTGAGCACGGCGAGATCGGTGTCGCGATCACGACCGACGAGTTCCGCCTTCAGGACGCGGCCGTTCGAGAAATTGACGTCAATCTCGTCGGCATTCTCGATGACATGATTATTGGTGATGATGATGCCGTCAGCCGAGATGACAAAGCCGGAGCCAAGTGATCCTTCACGCCGGAAACCGTCTTCATCCCGACCGAAGAATTCGTTGAAGCGCTCCATGGGCGAGCCTTCCGGAAAGGTCGGCATGCCATCGGGCGCAATTGTTTGCGATGTTGAAATATTGACCACGGCTGGCATCAGGCGCTTGGATAAGTCACGGAAGCTTTGCGGTTGGACCTTCTGATCAATTCCATCGACTGCCGTCGACAGGCTGTCCTGAGCATGGGCAGGCAGAACGGCGGTTGCCGAACTCAACAGGAACAGGGCAGCAAGGGCCGGGATACGCATAGGCCGCTGAGCCTCCTTTCGAAGCACAATATACACTAATGTCTATAAACTATGGCGCTTTGCAGGCGTCTTGCAACAGCTTCAACAGAACCGAACTGCAATGACGATGAAGATTGCGCCGATTGCCGCGGACCCGATCCCGGCAAGCGCAATCTCGCGTCCCGGCATACGCGCTAGATACTCTGCCATACGCCGCATGAATTCGGGGACGACCGCATAGATCGCCCCCTCAATGAATAGCCACATGCCGATCCCAATCAGGATCAGTTGTATGGACATGTCAAACCCGTCCTAGCGAGAGCCGCCATTGGCCCGTGCGCGATTGATAAACTCATCGCACAGGCCCAGGGAATCCGGTGCCACGACAATGCGTGTGCCTTCCTGGATGGAGTTTTCACACGCGATGAGCGCGCGCTGGAACCGGAAGAATTCGACGTCCTTGTTGTAGGCACTGGCGTAGATTTCGGTGGACCGGGCATCGCCTTCACCGCGAATGACTTCTGACTGTTCCCGGGCCTGGGCCTCAAGTACGGTCTTCTCACGTTCGGCTTGCGCGCGAATCAGTCGGGCGCGTTCTTCACCTTCGGCACGGATGCGCTCGGCTTCCTGCTTACGGGCTGTCTGCATCCGACTGTAGACACCATCGGCCACTTCGCGCGGCAGGTCTGCCTGACGAATACGGACATCGATGATCGAAATCCCCGCATCTGCCAGTTCATTGGCAACCTTTTCGCGGATATTTTCCATCAGTTCGGACCGCTGGCCCGAAATGATCTCAGGCACGGGCACATCGCCCATGACTTCCCGAATGGACGCCTTGGTCACATCATTCAGTTGGTTGGCGGCGCCCGGAATGGTCCGGAGGCTCTGATAGAATTGCAGCGGGTCGCTGATTCGCCAGCGTACGAACGCGTCCACAGCGAGGCGACGCTGGTCGGATGCGAGAACCTGAATATTCTCGATGTCGAGTCCCAGATTCTTGCGGTCGAGTTTTTCAACCGTCTGGATGACCGGAATCTTGAAATAAAGACCGGCTTCATCCGTACCCGGCGCGTTGATCACCGCGCGTGGTTCCCCAACTTGCAGGATCAGAGCCTGCTCGTCCTGGCGAACAACATAGAAAGAATTGAAGATAGCGACCAGTACGATCGCGACGATGGCAAGGGCAAACCAGCTCAGATTACGCATCAGTTCTCTCCTCCGCGGTTGGCAGGTTGCACCCGGTCAAGCGGCAGATAGGGAACCGCGCCGGAATTGCTATCAAGAATGGTCTTGTCAGTGCGTTCAAGCACGCGCTCCATGGTTTCGAGATACATACGCTCCCGCGTGACGCGTGGCGCCTTGCGGTACTCTTCATAGATTTGCTCAAAACGGGACGCTTCACCTTGGGCATCGGCGACGATCTGGTCACGATACCCTTCAGCTTCCTGCAGCAGTCTCTGAGCCGTACCACGGGCCTGAGGCACGATCTGATTGGCGTACTGGGTGGCCCGGTTGATATTGGTTTCGGCGTCCTGTTCGGCGACGTTCACATCATTGAAGGCCTCGATGACCTGCTGAGGCGGGTCGGCCTTGTCGATCTGAATACTCACGATCTGGATGCCTGCGCGATAATCGTTCAGCAGGGTCTGGACCTGATTGGCCACTTCGGTCTGAACGACGTCGCGTTCGGTCGTGATGACACTTTGAAGGCGGGTTTTGCCGACAACTTCGCGCATCACGGACTCTGCCACCATTTCGACAGCGATATCGGGCTGTTTCACATTCAGGATGTAATCCTGTGGTGCTTCGGGCTTCACGCGCCAGAAGACGGAGAACTGAATGTCGACGATATTTTCGTCTTCAGTCAGCATCAGACTCTCGTCCATGGTCTGGCCGATTTGAGTCTTTCGGCGGGCTTCGACCTCGACCAGTTCATGCTCCTCGAAGGGGGCAGGCAGGTGGAAGTGGAGGCCGGGGCCAAAATTGGTCTGCCATTTGCCGAAGCGGAAGACGGAGGCCTGTTGGCCCGGATCTACCATAACGACGCTGGTGGACAGCCAGGCAAGCAGGGCGATGCCTGCGATGACCAGAAAGCCGAGCGGACCGAAATTGGTTCCTCCGCTGCCGCCACCGCCGCCGCCGCGTTTGCGACCGCCGCCGCCGCCGCGCTGCCGGAAACGTTCCTGCATGCGACGCATCTGGTCTTCGAGGTCATTGCCCCCATTGCCGCCCGAGCCGCCGGGACGGTTCCAAGGAGAGCCGCCATCCTTGCCGCCTCCATTGTCATTTCCGCCCTCGCCGCCCCAGGGGCCGCTGGATTTAGTTTTGTCATCCCAGGGCATGAGCCCTCCCTGTATTACTGTGCATGGGTTCTATATAGGCGCTTTGGTGATAAGTGCATGCCTGTTTGCAGGCATCAAGAGCAGCGGAGTCGCAGATTTTGTTCGGATCTAGGGATAAATCACGCCGGAAACTCGAAGAAAAGATCATCGAAGCCCTCGGTCGGCCCGATTGGCTCGAATCGGTTTCGGTGGGTGAAGACGGTCGCGCGGTACTTGTGATCGAGGCGGACCCAGCCGCGCCAGAGGCCGCTGAGGCCCGCCGGATCGAGGCTGAAGGCAAGGTCGAACTGGTCTCCGGGGTCAAATCCGTGAGCAGCGTCCTGACTGCAGAACGCGCTGCGGTCGCTCCGGCGAAGGAGGTTCATCTGTCTCATGCGCCCGCCTCCAAACGTGTGCGCAAGGGCGCCCGCCTGTCGGATGAGGCGATGCAGCAAGGCAATGTTCCGGCCAGCACACCAAAGTCCTCAATCCCCGGTGTTTCCAGGATTCTAGTCGTGGCGAGCGCCAAGGGCGGCGTCGGCAAGTCTACAGTCGCGGTCAATCTGGCTGCGGCGATGGCAAAAGCGGGCATGAATGTCGGCCTCATGGATGCCGACATTTATGGCCCCTCTATCCCGACCATGCTGGGGACAGTGTCGGCTGAGCCAGTGACGTCCGCGGAGTCCGGCAAGCTGCAACCTGTCGAAGCCTTCGGCATGAAGACGCTGTCGATTGGATATTTGTCCGATCCGGACTCGCCGATGATCTGGCGCGGACCCATAGTAATGTCAGCAATCACTCAGATGTTGAACGATGCGGAATGGGGTACCGTGGATGATCCGCTGGACGTGCTGATTATCGACACGCCGCCGGGAACGGGGGATGCACAGTTGACGATAGCCCAGCGCGTGCCCGTAACGGCGGCGCTGATCGTCACCACGCCCCAGGAAGTCGCGCTGGCGGATGTGCGTCGCGGCGCGGCCATGTTTGCCAAGACTGAAGTGCCGGTCCTTGGCATTGTCGAGACAATGAGCTGGTTCGAAGATCCGGCGGGCAATCGCCATTACCTGATGGGGCAGGGGGGCGGTGCGGCCACGGCGAACGCCCTTGGTTTACCATTGCTGGCTGAACTGCCTATGTTGCAGGCGATCCGCGAAGGTGGCGATTCGGGCAAGCCGGCAGCGCTGTCAGATGAAACAACGGACCAGCTCTTTCATGAACTGGCCCGCCGCGTTGCGATGGGGCTGGATACGCTTCAATCGAAGCCCGCACCCGAGATTGTGTTCGAGGACTAGGTCGGCTCACTGAAGTATTCTTCAGCGAGCGTGCTCGCTATGGTCAACAGATTCTCGTAGCCGACCGTATTGTTGTTGAGGACGACGATGACACCGTCTTGTTCCGGAAGGAGCAAAACAAGGCTGAGATAGCCGATCAGACGTCCATTATAGAAGATGACCTCGGTCGGTTCTCCGCTGCCGATGGTCATTTGAGTCACCGTCCAGGCCATCGGCGCTTCCGGATTGAAGGCCTCCTTCCGGCCAGTTTCGGACAGGAGGTCTCCGTTAAGAACGGCCTGTCCCCATGCAAACAGATCATCAATGGTGGAGTACATTGAGGCGGTTCCGCGGAACAGGGCGGGATTGGTAATCGGAATGATCTCGTAGCCGCCATCATCGGTGCGTAAATAGTTTGCCGCCAGATCACTTGCGTCCTGATAAATCTGCCCGGTATGGACGAGGCCGAGCGGATCGAGAATCTGTGACCGCAAATAGTCTTCGTATTGGGCGCCAGCATGGCGGTCGATGATGCGCGCGAGCAGGTAATAATTCACGTTCGAATACAGGTAGTCGCTTCCTGGCTGGAATTTCAGGTCCAGCGCTTGAAGGGTGTCCAGAAAGGACTCATCGGTGAAGGATCGCTTCACCTCAGTGTCGAACCAACCGGGAATGTCGACATAGTGCGGAATGCCGGACCTGTTCTGGAGCAGGTGGCGCAGGGTAACGTCACGCGCGTAGAGCGTCTCAAAATCGGGCAGGAGCTCTTCCAGTGACTGGTCCAGATCGAGTTTTCCCTCATCGACCAGTTGCAGGACAAGCGAAGCGGTGAAACTCTTTGTCATCGACGCAATTGGGAAACGGGTGTCGGAATTGATCGGTTGAACGTCTTCGATTGGCCATGCGTTCACAGCCTGACGCAGGATGATTTCTTCTTTTTTGCCAACAAGAATGCTGCCAGAAAACTCCAGCTCTTTCAGAACGCCCGTGATTTCCCGGGAGGGTTGGTCGTTGGTGTCTATCGCCGGTGCATCATAGGAGGCGGCGTGTTCCGGCGTGCAGCCGATGGTCAGGAGTGCAGCCATCATGGCCACAATCGTCGCGTAGTTCATGGTTCGCTCCAAATCGTCAGCGCTCCGATCTAGCGGCGCTGGCCGGCATTGCATATCGAAAAGCTGAAAGTTTTTTGAGGCCTTGGCCGAAGCGAACCGGGTCTAATCCAGCCGCTTACGGACGATCTTCTCGCTGCTTGCAGACAATTCGAATGCCATGCCGTCTTCGCCCATAATGATCGGGCCATCATAGGCGTCATCCGTTCCTTTCAGGAATGCCGGGTATAGAAGGCGGCTCGGCACCGCCGGAACGAAATGGCTGAAGACCAGCATGCGCGCGCCCGCTTCGCTGGCGACTTCCGCGCCCTCGACCGGCGTCGTGTGGTAGTCGAGGATATCGTTCATGATGGCCGCGAGGCGGGCCTGCCCGTTCGCATTGAGTTGGTCGCGGATTTGGCTGACCATGTCGGCATTCAACGCTTCGTGAACGAGTATGTCCGTGTCCCGCGCCAAGGCGACCAAGCGTGGATCCTTGACCGTATCTCCGGAAATCGTGACGGACCGTCCTTTGTAGTCGAACCGGTAGGCTACAGCTGGCTCAACTGGATCATGATCGACTGAAACTGCGGTAACGTTCAGGCCATCGCGGTCATACACTTTGCGAGCTGTGCTCGCAGGCGTGATTGGAACAGCATCTGCGCCTCGTCCAGATGGGGACAGGACATCCGCTCCGTGATGGGCGACACGGTATGCAGAATCCAGAGCATAAGCAGCGTCGAAGCCAGCGACGACCTGGCCGACGCCATCCGGACCGTTGATCGGCAAGGGTGCCTGTGCGCCACCGGCTGCCCAGTGTTGCAGCATCACTTCGCCAAGCCCATCAATGTGATCGGAATGGAAATGGGTCAGGAACACCGCCTCGACATTGGTCCAGGGCAGACGCAGCTCTCCGAATCTTCGGCCTGATCCGGCCCCGGCATCAACGATAAAGACGCGGTCTCCCGCAACGACCACCGTCATGGGTCCCACACGCCCCGGATCGGGCAGGGGAGATCCCGTGCCGACAAGTACAACGGTCAGACCGTCTGGTGCGTCGGTAAGCGCATTTTGCCCCAAGGTCGATTTGACCGCAGCTTTGAACGCAAACTCGCCAATTTGTACGCCGAACAGGCTGCGTGCGCCAATCACGGCGAGCACCAGGACTGTCGCGGCGATCAGAATGATTTTGAGAACTCTCATCGCTTATCCTCCTGAATTGCAAACTAGGCGTTGAAGTTCAGTTTCAGGCCCGGCTCCGGCCACCGGCATTTGGCAAGCTGGCCGGTACTCGACAGGGTGACATAGGCGTCCTGCATATCGTCGCCACCAAAGGCGATATTGGTGACGATCTGGTCGGGAAAAGCCGTGTGGTGAAAATCTCCGCCCGGCGTGATCGTTGTGATGCCGCCATTCAGAATGGTTGCGACACAGACATTGCCCGCCGCCGTCATGGCCAGGCTGTCAAAATACTGTAGGCCCGGCATGGTGGCGACTACGCGCCCGCCATTGAAAGGGGAGGCAGGTTTGATGATGCCGGGGCTTTCCAAATCAAACGCCCACATGCGTCCGGTCATGGTGTCGGCCATGAAGACGGTCTGCTCATCAGGAGCAAGGCCGACACCGTTTGGACTACTATAATGGAAGTCCAGTTCCTTGGCTTCGCTGGCACCATTGGCGAGGAAAAAGAGCCCGCCGAAATCGCGGTGGCGCGAGTAGGTTTTGCCATGATCGGTGAAGTAGAGATTGCCTGCCTTGTCGAAGACGAGATCGTTGGGGCCTTTCAGGGGGTGCCCACCCACTGTGTCCAGTACCCGGTCAACCTTGCCTGTAGAAAGATCAACCCGTTCGATGCGGCCACCATCATAATCGTCCGGACAGTTTCCGGGGATGAGCAAACCGTCCATGTCAGTATAGATGAAGCCGCCATTATTGCAGACCCAGAGTGCGCCGTCCGGACCGATCGCAAGGCCGTTGGGGCCACCGCCGGGCGTCGCGATCACTTCGGTCTTGCCGTCACCCCAGCAGCGCGTGATGCATTTCTTCTCGATCTCGACAACGATAATGCTGCCATCGGCCATGACGACCGGGCCCTCCGGAAAGCGCAGACCGCTCGTGATGATTTCGTATTCCATGTGGCTGTTTCCTCCTCGCCCTTTTTTGGGAGGAGGTTAGGCGTCGCGATGGGGAAGGACAACGCGTATCCTAGGGGGAAGTGAACGCGCTGATCCGGTCGAGCTGGCGGATGGAGAAGGCGAAATCATTGCCTTCGCCGGCCTCGAACTGTTCTGCGCCGGTTTCTTTCCACTGCTTTGCGTCGATTTCCGGGAAATGAGCGTCTCCATCGGGTGCAGCATCGACTTCCGTAAGATAGAGGCGATCTGCAATCGGCAGGGCCAATTTGTAGATGGCTTCGCCACCGATCACGAAAACCTTGTCGGCGTCGGTTCTGGCGGCCACGGCGCGGGCGGAGTTCGTTGCCGCCGCAAAGCTGGAATAGACACGGGCGCCTTCGGCATTGTAGGCCCAGTCGCGGGTCATCACGATGTTCTCGCGACCTTTGAGCGGGCGCACCGGCAAACTTTCCCAGGTCTTTCGGCCCATGATGATTGGGCACCCAAGCGTCGCTTTCTTGAAGAATGCTAGGTCACTTTTCAGGCGCCAGGGCAGATCACCTCCTGAACCAATCACATTGTTGCTGGCCCTGGCGGCAATCAGGCAAAGTTTTACATGTGCCGACATAGTGACCGGTTCCAATCTACTTGCATCCAATTTCGCGCGCGGCCCTTGTGACCAGAAGCGTCTGCGTGAATACATGCAGAGCCGAGTTTGTATGGTGAATGCAACCTTCTTTCATCAGTTTTCACAAGCCCAAAAACAGTTCCGTGGGGGATAATCAGAATGAAATCGATTGTAGCGATTCTGACCAATGGAAACCCGGAACAAATCGGACTGGCAATTCCTGCTCTTCTGTTGTCGTTCTTGGCAATTTGGCTGCTCAGAGGGCGCGGATGGGCGCTCATTTATGTCGCACTCATTCCCTTTTTGAACTGGTCGTTCGGGATCATCCCGGAGTTTCAGATTCTTGCCCCGACAGGCACCGGACTGACCGCTCAAGGCGTGTCTCTCCATCCGATGACAATGGTAACCGGAATGGTGTTCGTGGTCCGCGATTTCGTGCAACGCGAAATGGGCCACCGGGTGTTGCTTGTGATGGCCATGGCGATCGCCTGGTCGTTTTACTATGCGTGGCCCGTGATTGCGCTGGCCAGCGGCATCGCATTTGCCATTTCCGAGGGGGTGGATTGGCTGATGTTCACCTTCACCAAATATCGGCTATCGACCCGGATTCTGCTCTCCAGCGCGCTGGCAGCGCCGGTCGATACGACTGTGTTTCTGTATGGCGCTGATCTCGCCAAGCAGATGGAACTTGGCATGGACCCCGGAAACTCGCTGCATGTGTGGAACTGGATCGTGTTCGTGATCGGCAAGATGGTCGGCGCGGTTATCGTTTCGGCAGTCATTCGGCGGCGGGAAAACCTCGGTCTCGTGGATCCGGCGGCCGCCTGACTGCACTATCCGGGAATACCCATATTGCTGATGTCATAGAAACATGCATATTTGCGCAAATATGCAAATAAGGAGTCGATCATGGCGGACGGCAAGAAGGACTATGGCGTGATAACGGGTGCGATCAGCGAGGGAATATCCGGGCTTCGCGGCACCGGGGCCAAGGAGACGCTGACGCAGTTCAACGCGATGGCGAAGGCCGCTCTCGCGGATGGGGCGCTCGACACGAAGACCAAGGAACTGATCGCGCTCGCCATCGGCGTTGCCAAGCAGTGCGATGGATGTATCGGCTTTCACACCAAGGCGCTCAAGAGGCTGGGCGCGACGGATGAGGAAGTGGCCGAGACGCTCGGCATGACCGTTTACATGGGCGGTGGCCCAAGCCTGATGTATGCGGGCGACGCCTGGACGGCTTGGCAGAGCCTCAATGATTCCTAGACGGCCACCGGCGCCTTGATGTGAGCGTGCGGTTCGTAGCCTTCGACCGTGAAGTCTGAATACTCCCAGCCGAACAGGTCGGTCTTGTCGGGATTCAGGATCATGCGGGGCAGGGCACGCGGCTCACGGGTCAGCTGGAGCCGGGTCTGCTCCATATGGTTCAAGTAGAGGTGCGCATCGCCGAATGTGTGGACGAACTCGCCGGCTTCCAGCCCGGTCGCGCGCGCCATCATCAGGGTGAGTAGCGCATAGGATGCGATGTTGAACGGTACGCCGAGGAAGACATCGGCCGAACGCTGGTAGAGCTGGCAGTTTAGCTTGCCGTCCATGACATTGAACTGGAACAGGCAGTGACAAGGGGGCAGGGCCATGTCGTTCACATCGGCCGGGTTCCAGGCGGACACAATCAAGCGGCGGGAATTGGGATTGGTGCGGATTTCGTCCAGAACCCACTGGATCTGGTCAATCACCCGGCCGTCCGGCGCGGCCCAACTGCGCCACTGCTTGCCATAGACGGGGCCAAGGTCGCCATTCTCATCGGCCCACTCATCCCAGATCGAAACGCCGTTCTCCTTCAGATACGCGATGTTCGTATCGCCTTTCAGGAACCAGAGCAGTTCGATGATGATTGAGCGCAAATGCAGTTTCTTGGTGGTCACCATTGGAAAGCCGTCGGCAAGGTCGAACCGCATCTGACGGCCAAACACAGCGCGTGTGCCCGTGCCGGTCCGATCTCCGCGTTCATGGCCATTGTCCAAAATGTCCTGCAGGAGATTGAGATATTGCTGCATGTCGGCCTCGGTCGGGAATCGATTTTCAGAGTTCAGGATACCACGGAAACAGGCTGTGGGGGCAAGGCCCGACAGCGGGTTTTAACCAGATGGTCCAGGCTCAATCAGGGTAAATGCTGTCTTTCCCCACCGCACCAATTTTGAGGCCATATCTGAAGACGCAGGAAATCAGTCTGAGCGAAACTCAGGATTCGCAGACAGGTGCTGACGATCGATGGGGCAAGTGATGGATATGTATCCTGCAAACAGGCAATCGCACTCACTCGCGCGCGATGATCGCGGCAATCTGACTGTGCTCACTGCGTTCATTCTGGCCTCCATGGTGGCGCTGGTTGGTTTGGCTGTCGATCTCGAGTTTATCTTCAGGCAACAGGCGCGCGTTCAATATGCGATGGACTCGGCGGTGCTGGCTGGGGCGTTGTCGCGCCAGGCGGGCGCGACAGATGAGGAAGTGACCGCAGACATTCGCGAATACATGAGCCCGCTGATTGCGAGCGCTGGCGGCGGTATGACATGTACACCCGTCACTGTGGTCTTCACCGATGACAGCGAAGACATTCTCGGGAAAATGAATTGCACCCAGCCGACCTTCATTTCCAACATCATGGGAAATGACGACATGAGCTTCAACGTCGCTTCGACCTCGACCTTCTCGGTCGGAAAGATCGATGTCTCGTTTGTGTTCGACGTATCGGGCTCCATGAACAGCAACAATCGGCTGACCCTGTTGAAAGAAGCTGCGGTCATCGCGTTTGATGAATTGCTGCCAGATGATCAGGTGCGGGACGGCACGGTCAGGCTGGGCATTGTGACCTACAATAATGCGGTCAATGCGGGGGCGTATTTTGATGAGGTGACGCGTGCGGTCACTATCCCGGCCGACACCTCCAACAGCAATGGGTTGAGCAATTACAATTCCTACAATAGCGCGCGGATGTATGACGACGCGACCGGCAAGCGTTTCATGTACTACGAAAACGGCACGTGCACCGAAAGCGATCCGGATGAGTGTGACCAGCATGGTGACTATGACTGGGACGTTGCCCGATGGTTCTGGGAAGACTCGTCAGCCACTGACACGTGTGTGTACGAGCGGACAGGCACCTATGCTGACAGCGACGCAGCGCCGGGCAGCTTTGCCTGGATCGGAGCAGGCAATCCACGCTGGAACTTCTATGATAGCGATCGCGACAAGTATCGCGGCGAAAACGAAATCGAAAATGGCGGCGCGAATGGCTCTACCGGCGCGCTCGATTTCTACTATGCGACGTGCCGCGCCACCGGGCCGGTCCCCTTGACCGAAGACAAGGCAGCGCTGACGGCCCATGTGAACAGCATGACGGCGAATGGCGGCACCGCCGGACATCTGGGAGTGGCGTGGGGGTGGTACCTGCTGTCGCCGAACTGGCAAAATGTCTGGCCAGAGACGGCCAAGCCCTGGGACTATGACGAGGTCAATGTGACCAAGGCCGTGATCCTGATGACAGATGGCGATTTCAATGCAAACCATCCCAGCGCCAGCAAAAACTCCTTCAGGCAGGCCATGGATTTATGCGACGCCATGAAGGCCGAGCCGTCCAATGTCCAGATTTACACGGTCGGTTTTCAGGTGCCATCCTATGTGCAGACCACGTCTGATGGGCAAACCATTATGGAATATTGCGCCACCAGCCCGTCTTATGCTTTTGATGCGTCGAGTGGGGACGAGTTGAAGGAAGTCTATCGCGAGATCGCCCAGTCGATTTCAGATCTGCGCATCAAGAGCTAGGTTTCAGGGACTGCCATTCCGTCATCTACGCGTACGGTTTGCGCCCGGTCCCCAAATGCTTCGAACAGGAAGGCTTCGGTGCCGGTCAGCCAGGCTTGCCCTCCCAGCGCTGCCAGCTCATCAAACAGTGCGGCGCGCCTGTCCGCATCAAGGTGGGCGGCTGCCTCGTCCAACAGCAGCAGGGGAGAGGGGCCATCGCCGCCAGCGCGGAGCGCCGCAGCCGATGCGAGGATCAAGCCGATGAGCAGGGCCTTCTGCTGGCCGGTTGAGGCGTCCTTGGCGGGCGCACCGGTTGGCCGGTGAATGACCGTGAGGTCTGAGCGATGCGGACCATCAATGGTGCGTCCGGCGGCGATATCGCGGCGACGGGTCGTTCGGAAGGTTTCGGTCAGCGCTTCGAAGATCGTCTTGAAGTCATCGCCGCGAATGGCGGCTTGTTCGGCCTTGCCTTCCAGTGCGAGGTCAGCCTTCGGGAAATAGCCTTCGGGTCTTGCATCAATCGCCACCTGCAGGGATTCCAGCACATGGGCGCGGTTAATGGCCATTTCTGCTCCGGACTCCGCCATGCGGGCCTCGATGGCATCGGCCCAGGCCGGATCCACATGACCGCGTTCCAGCAGGGCATTGCGTTCGCGCATCGCTTTCTCATAACGGCCCGCAGCGGTGCCATGGGTCGGCATATGGGCCATGACCTGACGGTCAAAGAAGCGCCGCCGGTCGGACGTGCTGCCACGAAATACACCGTCCATTGTGGGCGTGAGCCAGACGATGCGCACAAGATCTGCGAGGTCGGATGCGGTTGCTGGCGCGCCATCAATACGTACCGTACGTTTCGTACTGGGGCCGGTATCGACACCTACGCCGATCCGCTGATCGTTTGCGAGTGCGGCGGAAACAGTCCAACCGCCCAGCGCGTCTTTTCGTATCATTTCCGGCAGGGTGGCCGAACGCAGACCTCGGCCCGGCCCCAATTGGCTGACGGCTTCCAGCAAATTCGTCTTGCCTGCGCCATTCGACCCATAGAGACAGACATGCCGGCCATCGAGTGGCAGGCTGAGCGACTCGTAATTTCGAAAGTCAGTCAGGGTCAGGCGGGTCAGGGCGGTCATTCAGGCTGTATGGAGGGGCCAGAGGTCAGGAGTCGAGACCATGGCCGCCTTCGGGCCGGGTCTCTGCGATGCGTTCCATGCCGGCGATCATTGGGCGGCCCTTGGTGATGGCATCCTGTACGATTGGCATCGACAGGCTCGCCGTGTGGCATTCCTGACTATCCCAGGCTTCGGTTATCCAGATGGCGTTCGCGTCGGTTGGATCGCTGGCCACGATATAGCTGAGGCAGCCGGGCATACCCGAGACGCCATCGATAAGGATGCGCATCAGCGCGTCGCGGTTGCCATCCGTTGCAGTGAACTTTCCGATGAGGCCGTACATGCTTGTCTCCTTCCGGGTCTGGATACCACAGGCCGCCAAGCCGGTCGCTGCGGTTGCGCTGGCAAGAAGGGTCCGGCGATCCAGCGGCTCCACAGACAAACTACACCCGCAGCGGCATCAACACATAACGCGCGCTATCATCTGATGGGTCCAGCACGAGCGCTGGCGACGCAGGATCACTGAACATGAACTCGGCTTCGACAGCCTCGATCTGGCCGGCAATGTCGAGCAGGTATTTCGCGTTGAATCCGATTTCCATCGCTTCGGAGCCATACTCGGCTTCGAGTTCTTCATTGCCCACACCCGTTTCAGCGTGATTGACAGCCAGCACCAGCTTGCCATCAGACAGGGACATTTTTACCGAGCGTGAGCGCTCGGCCGACACGGTCGAAACGCGGTCGACAGCGGCTTCGAAGGCCTTGTTGTCGATGGTCAGCTTCCGGTCATTCCCTTTCGGGATGACGCGGCCATAATCCGGGAAGGAGCCGTCGATCAGTTTAGAAGTCAGGACGGCGCGACCTGCACGCACGACGATCTTCGTGTCGGAGACTTCGATTTCGATGTCGTCATCCACCCCGTCGACGAGGCGGCGCGCTTCCGCGACCGCCTTGCGGGGCACGATGATGCCTTCGAGATTTTCCGCGCCGGCGGGAGCCGGAAGTTCTGCCAGGGCAAGACGATGGCCGTCTGTGGCAACGGTGCGGAGCACGGCCGTACCGTCTTCGGTCTTGGCTCCGTGAAGATAAACGCCGTTCAGATAGTAGCGGGTTTCTTCAGTGGAGATCGCGAAGCGGGTCTTGTCGATCAAACGGGCGAATTCCTTAGCGCCAAGTGAGAATTTGGTCGGCGTGTCGTCAGAGCTCATGGTCTGGAAGTCGGATGCTGGCAGGGTCGGCAGTTCAAAGTGCGAGCGGCCTGCGGTGATCGCGAGGCGCTGGCCTTCGGGTTGGACTTCCAGTTCGACTTCGGAGCCTGCAGGCAGTTTGCGGACGACGTCAAACAGCGTACCGGCCGGGGCCGTGACCGCGCCTTCGCGCGTGACGGTTGCATCCGCGCTGTCCACGGCCTCGATGTCGAGATCGGTCGCAGTGAGTTTCAGCTCGCCATTGCTTGCTTGAAGCAAGACATTGGAGAGGATCGGAATTGTGTTCCGGCGCTCCACCACATTCTGCACGTGAGAGAGTGCGTTCAGCAGGTCGCCGCGTTCAATCGTCAGTTTCATCGTCCGTTCCGTTCATCGGGGGGCCTTGGAAAAGGCCCGGAATTCTTCACCAGTCCTGCCGCTTCCGCCCGGAACCGGCGGTCCGGAATGGAATCGGCCCGCTCTGTGGGGAGAGCGGGCCGAGCACACTTACTCAAACAAAGGCAAAAGCCAAGCGCCGATCGTAGATTCGCCGCTCTCAGCTGGGTTTGCCTAATTCATGCCTGCCGCCTGTAGCTCCAGGATGGTCTCGTTCACGGCTTTGATGTGCGCGCCCAATTCATTGTTCTCAGGCAAGGCCTTGGACACTTTGCGGTGCGCGTACAGGATCGTGGTATGGTCACGCTTGCCGAAACTGTAACCGATCTGCGGGAAGGATTTCCCGGTCAGTTCGCGGCAGAGATACATGGCAATCTGGCGTGGATACACCACGGCGCGTGCCTTGCTCGGGCTCTCCATGTCAGCCTTGGAAACCTCGAACACTTTCATGGCAGCCTTCTTGACCAGTTCGATGGAGGGCTGGCGGACATCGCCTTCGGTCCGGCGGATGATCTTGTGAACCATTTCCATTGTGGGCGTGCGAATGCCGAAGGCCGCTTCGGTGTAGAGGTTCCAGATCGCACCCGTCATCTCGCGGGCCTGACCACGGATGCCGGCATTGAACTCGGCAATCATTTCGTCGGTGACCGCAAAGTTCGGGTGACCGGCCTCGATGTGGTCAGCGAGGTGGCGCATGATTTGGTGCCGCATGCCTGCATCCGGTGCGCCAACCTCAACAGTGGTCGCGCCTTTCAGCTCACTGATCATGCGCGGGCTGAACCCGGTGACATCGCCGGGGGCCTTGTCACCCGCCAGCACGACATGGCCGCCATTGGCCGTGACTTCGCGAATGTTCTGAAACAGTTCCGTCTCGGTGCCGGGCTTGCCGCTGATCCGGTGAAGATCGTCGATCATCAGGATCGTCGCCGCGCGCAGCCGCTTCTTGAGGGCGCTCGTATCCTTCACCTTCACGCCATCGGTGTAGGATGAGAGGAACTCCTCGGCCGTCAGATAGACAATGTGACAATCCTCGCCGCGCTGCTCTGCAGCGGTCTTCAATGCGTGCAGGATGTGTGTCTTGCCAGTGCCTTGCAGGCCGTAGAACAAGGTTGTCAGCGTTCCGACCGGCAACCCGCCTGCAATGCGTTTGGCCATCTGGACAGCCAGCTCGTTCGCCTCACCCGTGACGAGCGTCTCAAAGCTCATAACAGGCGCGCCGGAGCCGGAACCGACAGGTTTCGCCTGCTCGGGCGCGGCCTCGGCGATCTCCGCCTTGGCCCATGGGTCCTCGACAATGTCGAGCAGCTCAGCGGGCGCGGTACGCCAGCAGACGAGCTTGATCGCTCGGCCTGCCGGGTCATGCTCGCGCCAGATGCGCTGGATCGCATGGCGGTGTGCGCCATACACGCGGTCAAAAGACAGCGGGTCGCGCGCCGCGATCACCATTTCGCCATTGAACTCAGCGACCAAGCGCAGGCCATCGATCCAGCGATCATAGTCGGCGGTGTTGAGGATTGTCGCAAGATGGGCTTTGACAGTCAGCCAAATCTCCTTGCCCGGAGCATTCTTGCCTTTATTCATCTTCTCGAAGTCTACGCCAGTTTTTGAATCAAAGAGTTTGTTCCCGTCCATGCCGAGCCCCATTTTCTAGTTATAATTTCACCCTGACCAACTGGCACGCAGTTTCCCTTCCGAACCGAAATTCGGTCACACTCAATACTCCGTGTCGGGAGAACTTTTCTGTTGGTAAATTGAAATTACTCACTGGGGGTTTTGCTGACAAGTGCTACTTTTATGCGACAACAGGATTTGATGAGTTGACTCTTCGTACTGTACCTCAAACCGCAATCAAATCAGGTGCTTGAGCACTGATCTTTTTTTGTGAGTGAGTCGCCCCACACATTTGTTCGCACCTGTTCTGTCAACAGGGGGCGCGGGTATAAGGCTGTGGATATCTGCAGAAAATCGACGTGTTTCTCAGGATCGCTGACGAGTCCCTACATTACCGCAACCCGGACCCCGTCAGTCAGCCCAAATTCGCAATCCTACCATGAAACATCCAGTAGAAATGATGCTGAAACTCGAAAGGTCCAATTTGTTGTATTAGGAGATTGACATGAAAAAACCCGCCTGAACCATCAGGCGGGTTTCAAATTTCCAATCGGGAAAAGTCCGATCAGCCCATCGCTTTGACGCGAGCTGACAGACGCGAAACTTTCCGCGATGATGTATTCTTGTGCATGACGCCTTTGGTCACCGCGCGCATCAGTTCAGGCTGAGCAGAGCGCAGCGCTTCCTGGGCAGCAGACTTGTCGCCAGCTTCGATTGCTTCTTCGACCTTGCGAACAAAAGTACGCACGCGCGAGCGGCGGGCTTTGTTCACTTCGGTGCGGTTCGCAATCTTGCGGACCATTTTCTTGGCGGAACGGGTATTAGCCATATTAAACTCCTGTGGCCCAAAGGGCTCCCTTCGGGCTGAAGGCGGGGGAATACATAAACGGTGCGAAGGCGTCAACCGCGCAATTGAGGCTGGTTGCAGGAAATAGCAGGTGGGCCGGGGCTTTCAGCATCATTTGTCTTTGAAATGAGCGGAGCGTTTCTCGACATAGGCGGCCATGCCCTCTTTCTGATCATCCGTCGAGAACAGGGACTGAAACATGCGGCGTTCAAACTGGATGCCTTGCGAAAGCGGAGTCTCATAGGCCACTTTGATGGCTTCCTTGGTCAGCATGGCGGCCGCCAGAGGCATGGATGCGATCGTGCGGGCGAGTTCCCGCGCAGCATCCATAAGGTCGTCGGCAGGGACGACCCGGCTGACAAGGCCACAACGCTCGGCTTCTTCAGCCTCCATCATGCGACCAGTCAGGCAGAGTTCCATCGTCTTGGATTTACCTATCACGCGGGCCAGACGCTGTGTGCCGCCGGCGCCCGGCATGACGCCGAGGCGCACTTCCGGCTGTCCGAACCTGGCGGTATCCGCTGCCAGTATGATGTCGCACATCAGGGCCAGTTCGCATCCGCCGCCAATGGCATAGCCGGAAACGGCGGCCACAATGGGTTTGCGGGCGCGAGCTGCGCGTTCCCAGTTCCGGCTGATGAAATCTTCATAATAGGACTCAGGATAGGTTTTTTCCTGAATTTCCTTGATATCTGCGCCACCCGAAAAGGCTTTCTTGCCGCCCGTCAGGATGATGCAGCCAATGTCCGGATCGGCTTCAAATCGATCCAGCGCATCTGTCAGCTCATTCATCATCTCTTCGCAGAGGGCGTTCAGGCTCTCGGCGCGATTGAGCGTGATCACGGCGAAGCCGGCTTCCTGGTCAATCTCGGTGAGAAGCGTTTTGTAAGACATTTACTAAATCCTGCTCGTCGCGGTGTGGCGCTGGCAATTTGATCTGCAGCGGCCTTTAACTTTCGGGACACTCTACATCCGGCTGCCCGGGGCCGGCAAAATCTGGAGGGCGATGCGCTTTTTCTGTTGCGGATCAATTCGCGAAGGCGGGCCTATACCGCGAACATGACGCATTTGTCATCCATTGCGAGTCATATGCCGGGAAAGGCCGACAATATACGCGATTGGTTGTTTTCAAGGCAGCACCCTATATCCCATCCATGACGGACGACACACAAACACCCCGTGACCCGGAGCGCAACCGCTTGTCGGGCCGGATTGCGCGCAGCGCACGGGTTGGTGCCAACCTGTCTGGCGCGGGTCTAACCTTCGCCACGCAAAGCCTGTTCGGGGGGGATCAGGGGGATGAAAAGATTGCCCGTGCGCTGGCCGCTGCGCTCGGTAAGTCCAAAGGTCCGCTGATGAAGGTGGCCCAGATGGTGTCGACCATTCCGGATTTCCTGCCGCCCGAATATGCCGCCGAACTCAGCCAGCTGCAGGCTGAAGCCCCTGCCATGGGATGGCCTTTCGTGAAACGCCGGATGCGCGCTGAACTGGGCGCCGACTGGCAGGAAAAGTTCGGCGCGTTCGAAAAGGAGGCCTCGCATGCCGCCTCGCTTGGCCAGGTCCATGGCGCGACCCTGCATGACGGGCGCCGGGTCGCCTGCAAGCTGCAATATCCAGACATGGCCAGCGCGGTGGAATCCGATATTGGCCAGCTCAAGACCATGCTGGGCCTGTTCAAGCGGATGGATGGCTCTATCGACCCGAGCGCGATGGTGGTCGAAATCACCGACCGCCTCCGTGAAGAGCTCGATTATGCGCGCGAGGCCAAGCATATGGCACTCTATGCGAACATGCTGGCGGATCGCGATTTCGTCACCGTGCCGGATCCGGTGCCCGAACTGTCCACCGACCGGTTGCTGACCATGAGCTGGGTATCCGGCAAGCGGCTGGATGCGTTTGAGGATGCCCCGCAGGAGGTGCGCAACCGGATTGCGGAAATGTTGTTCTGGACATGGTGGGGGCCGTTCAACGCCCATGCGGTGATCCACGGTGACCCGCATCTCGGAAACTATCAGGTGACGGGGGAGGGC
>MRWG01000546.1_pt1 | contig 38435 bp, 37 predicted proteins | sample 1013341 | NCBI WGS metagenome assembly MRWG01 (sample SAMN06117577, study PRJNA244670) | biofilm metagenome | biome: Water; feature: Cathode Biofilm; material: Biofilm; isolation source: microbial consortium enriched at the cathode of a solar microbial fuel cell | place: USA: District of Columbia ... | reverse complement strand
CCCTTCTGGCAGCGATGACGGAGGCCCCCGCCCCCTGCCCGGACCGGGCCCCGGAGGTCCGCGCCGTCGGCGTGGAAGGCTTCCGCGTGATCGCCGCGCTCTATGGCGAGAGCTTCGAGGAGCCCTGGCCGGAGCCCTCGGTGCGCGAATTGATGGCGACGCCCGGCGTCCGGGGCCTGGTCGCGATCGCCCGCGCCACCGGGGAGCCGCTCGGCTTCGCGCTCGTCCGCCTGGTCGCGCGCGAGGGCGAGATCCTGGCGATCGGCGTGCCGCCGCGCCATCGGCGCCGGGGCGTCGCGCGGGCGCTGATGGCGGGGTTCATGGAGCAGGCGGCGGGCGATGCCGACGCGATCTTTTTGGAAGTCGGAGAGGACAACCCCGCCGCGCGCGCTCTTTATTTGTCGCTCGGCTTTAATGAGGCGGGTCGGCGGCGGGACTATTATAGACGGGCCGATGGAACGCGAGTCGATGCGGCGATCATGCGACTCGATCTTTAACGAGCACTCGTCATTCGCGATCTTTTGGCCGTTAGTCCTTTTTCAAACTGTATTGATGTCTTCATCTTGTCATTCAATAGGGCGATTGCTAAATTGAAGTCGAAAAGATTCTTGAAGAAAAGCCCCCGGACGCGAGTCGGCGAAAGCATCCGAAGGCGCTTCACCAAGAAGAACACCGGAAGGCTGGGAGATTTCTCTTGCCGTCGGGCGGACGCGGCGGCGGAGGAAGGGTGGTCTCACGGGAACATCGCGGGTGCAGGCCCGCGTCTGACAAGGAAGGATATGCGGCCATGGCCGAGAGCACTGAAAACGACATCTCCTCGACCGAGATTCTCGGGCTGACGTCGGAGATCGTCGCGGCGCACGTCTCGAACAACACGGTTTCCACGGCCGACCTGCCGCAGCTGATCGAGCAGGTCTACAAGACCCTCTCCCAGGTCGGAAAAGGGGCCGAGACCGTTCAGGACAAGCCGACCCCGGCCGTCCCGATCAAGAAGTCGGTCACGCCCGACTACATCATCTGTCTCGAGGACGGCAAACGGCTGAAGATGCTGAAGCGGCATCTGAAGACGGCCTACAACATGACGCCCGAGGAATATAAGGATCGCTGGGGCCTGCCGGCCGACTATCCGATGGTCGCGCCGAACTACGCCAAGCAGCGCTCGAAGCTGGCCAAGCAGATCGGCCTCGGCACGCGTCCGCGCAAGGGCTGAGCCCGACCGCACGCGATCGTCCGGCATGTGCCCGCACGCCCCGCGCCGGTTGGCGCGGGGCGTGCGCGTCTTTATACTGCGCGCGCGAACGGGCGCCGGCCGACAGGGGCGCCCGGCGATAACGACAACATCCGACCGGCCGCCTGCGCCCCAGCGGGAATTCGGCCGGCCCCATGGATGGGACAGGGCTAGAGAATGACCGACAAGTCCGAGCGCGACCCGGAGCGAATCGAGCGGCTGTGCCTGGAGAAGGGGCTGAAGATGACCGGCCAGCGCCGCGTCATCGCGCGCGTCCTGTCCGAGAGCGACGACCATCCCGACGTCGAGATGCTGCATGAGCGCGCGACCGCGATCGACCCGCGCATCTCGATCGCCACCGTCTACCGAACGGTGCGGCTGTTCGAGGATGAGGAGATCCTGACCCGGCACGATTTCGGCGACGGCCGCGCGCGCTACGAGGAGGTGCCGGAAGAGCACCACGACCACCTGATCGACATCGATTCCGGCGAGGTGGTGGAGTTCACCAACGAGGCGATCGAGCGCCTGCAGGACGAGGTGGCGCGCGAGCTCGGCTACCGGCTGGTGGATCACCGCCTCGAGCTCTACGGCGTGCGCCTCGACAAGGCCGGCAAGGGGCCGGGGCGCGGGCGCAAGCACTAGTCGGCACCCGGCGCGATGCCCCGTCCGGCCGCCGCGGCCGGCACCATCCCCGGACTTGACAGCGACCCGGCCCGTCGGCACGTGAAAGGGTCGGATGGCGGCCACCGGTCCGGGCAGGGCCGGATCCGCAGCAGGGAAAGGCGAGGCAAGCTTTGAGCGAACGCGAGACCGGGGTCACCGCGGCGGGGACGCGCGCGAAGGATGCGTCCGGCGACCCGGCCCGCCAGGCCGAGGGCACGACCCCCGACCTCAAGCCCGAGACGCAGCCCGGCCGGGCGCGCCTCGACGGCTATCTGGCGCAGCTGACCGACGGCAACCTGCATATCCGGCTCGCCGCGGACGCCGACGATCTGGCCGCCTCGCAGCGTCTGCGCTACCACGTCTTCTACGAGGAGATGACGGCCAAGCCCTCGCCGGAGATGGCGGCGGACAAGCGCGATTTCGACGATTTCGACGCCCATGCGGACCATCTGCTGGTCTGCGATTCCAACCTCGGCGAGGGGGCGGCGGGCGTCGTCGGCACCTACCGGCTGTTCCGCGGGCTTCAGGCCAAGGCCTTCGGGCGCTTCTACACGGTCGACGAATACGACATCTCGCCGCTGCTCGACCGCGAGGGCGAGGTGCTGGAGCTCGGCCGCTCCTGCGTCGCGCCGGACTACCGCACGCGCCACGTGATGGACCTGCTGTGGCGCGGCATCGCGGCCTATGTCTTCCATTACGGCATCGACGTGATGTTCGGCTGCGCCAGCATCCCCGGCACCGACGTGGACGAGCTGGCGGTGCCGCTCAGCTATCTCCACCACCACCATCTGGCGCCGGAGGACCGCCGTCCGGTCGCGGTGCCCGAGCGCTACGTCTCGATGAACCGCATCCCGGCCGACGAGGTCGACCGCAAGCGCGGCCTCGCCGCCCTGCCGCCGCTGATCAAGGGCTATCTGCGGCTCGGCGGCTATGTCGGCGACGGCGCCGTGGTGGACCCGCAGTTCGATACGACCGACGTGTGCATTATCGTCGAAACCCAGCGCGTGACCGATCGCTATTTCAAGCATTATGCCCGGCGTGCCGGCGACAAGTAGCGCGCAGCCCGCGACAGACCGCCCCCCGGTCGGGGTCATGCGGCCTTCGCGCGGGCTGGCGCTGCTGCGCACGCTGGGGATCGTCGGCTGGACCCTGTGGATCGCGCTCGCCAATCTGCGCACCATGCTGCGGGGCAAGGGCGTCTCGCCGAAGGTCTCGCTCGCCTGGCACGGGCGGGTCGCCCGGATCTGCGGGCTCGACATCCGCACCCACGGCCGGCCGATCACCGGGCGCGCGGTGCTCTATGTCGCCAACCACGCCTCCTATCTCGACATCATCGCGCTCTCCACCGTGCTGCCCTGCTGCTTCGTCTCCAAGGCGGAGGTGAATGACTGGCCGGTCTTCGGCTGGCTCGCCCGCAGCCAGCGCACCGTCTTCATCGAACGCGCGGCGCGGCGCGCCGGCGACCAGCTCGACGCGCTGAAACAGCGGCTCGAGGCCGGCGACCACATGGTCGTCTTCCCGGAAGGGACCAGCACCGACGGCGGGCGCGTGCTGCCCTTCAAGAGCTCGCTGTTCGAGGCGGCGCGCGCCGGCAGCCACGAGACGGACATGCACCAGGGCGACACGGTCGCGGTGCAGCCGGTCTCGATCGCCTACAGCCGGCTCGACGGCATGCCGATGGGCCGGGCCTTCCGGCCGCTCTTCACCTGGTACGGCGACATGGAGCTGGGCCCCCATCTCTGGACCATGCTGGGGCTTGGCCGGCTCGGCATCGATCTGGTGTTCCACGAGCCGGTACGGCTCAGCGACTTCCATAGCCGCAAGGAAATCGCCGACCGCTGCTGGCAGGACGTCGACCGCGGCCTGCAGCAGGCCCTCGCCGGGCGGCTGCCCGATTCCGGGGCGGCGGGCGATGACTCCCGCGATCCTTGAACCCGCTTCAGGGCTAGTGGTAGCTTGACTCGTGACCCTTACCTATGGTCTCGGAGCGGCCTATTTGATGCGAAGCGACGGCGGACGGGCGAGGACGCGGCGGCTTGAGGATGGCCGCGGCGCGGATCGGCCGGCGCGGGCGCTCGTCAACGACGCGTGAGGCGGCCACCCGTGACCCAGCAGACGACCGACAAGGCGACCCGCAGGCTCTTCATCAAGACCTACGGCTGCCAGATGAACGTCTATGACAGCGAGCGCATGACGGAAGCGCTCGCCGGCATCGGATTCCAGGCGGTCGACGCGCCCGACGGCGCGGACATGGTGATCCTCAACACCTGCCACATCCGCGAGAAGGCGGCGGAGAAGGTCTATTCCGAGCTCGGCCGGCTGCGCCAGCTGAAGGACGCCAAGGCGGCCGAGGGCGGGCGCATGATCGTGGCCGTCGCCGGCTGCGTCGCCCAGGCCGAGGGCGAGGAGATCCAGCGCCGCGCGCCGATGGTCGACATGGTGTTCGGCCCGCAGACCTATCACCGGCTGCCGGAGATGGTGGCGAAGGCCGAGCGCCAGGTCGGCGTCCGGCTGATCGACACCGACTTCCCGGCCGAGGACAAGTTCGACCATCTGCCCGAGGCGCGCACGACCGACGGCGTCAGCGCCTTCCTGACCGTGCAGGAGGGCTGCGACAAGTTCTGCACCTTCTGCGTCGTGCCCTATACCCGCGGCGCCGAGGTCTCGCGGCCCGTCCAGGCGGTGCTGGCCGAGGCGCGGCGGCTGGCGGAAGCGGGCGTGCGCGAGCTCACGCTCCTGGGCCAGAACGTCAACGCCTATCACGGGGAAGGCCCGGACGGGGGCGAATGGGGCCTCGGCCGCCTCGCCCGGGCGCTCGCCGAGATCGAGGGGCTGGAGCGCATCCGCTACACGACGAGCCATCCGCGCGACCTGGACGACGCGTTGATCGCCGCCCACCGCGACGTGCCGCAGCTGATGCCCTACCTGCATCTGCCGGTGCAGAGCGGCTCGGACCGGATCCTCGACGCGATGAACCGGCGCCACACGGCCGACGACTACCGGCGCCTCGTCGACCGGCTGCGCGCGGCGCGGCCCGACATCGCGCTCACCAGCGACTTCATCGTCGGCTTCCCGGGCGAGACGGACGCCGATTTCGCCGCGACGCTGAAGCTGGTCGACGAGATCGGCTATGCCGGCGCCTTCTCCTTCAAATACTCGCCGCGCCCGGGCACGCCCGCCGCGCTGGCCGAGAGCCCGGTGCCGGAGGATGTGAAGGACGAACGCCTCGCCGGGCTGCAGCAGCTTCTCGACGCGCAGCAGGAGGGCTTCAACCACGCGACCGTCGGCCGCACGCTGCCGGTGCTGGTCGAGAAGCCGGGCCGCAAGCCGGGCCAGCTGGTCGGCCGTTCGCCCTATCTGCAGCCGGTCCATATCGACGGGCCGGAATCGCTGATCGGCACGCTGATCGACTGCCGCATCGACGAGCTGCGCCGCCACAGCCTCTTCGCCACGCCGGCGGAGAGCATCGAGAAGAGGAACGTCGCTTGACCTCCATGCCCTCCTCGCCGCCGGCCAGCACCGGCGCGCCGATCTTCCTGCAGTTCGACGACAACCGCCTGCTGCCGGAACTGTTCGGGGAGCATGACAAGCATCTGGTGCGGATCGAGCAGTCGCTCGGCGTCTCGCTGATCAACCGCGGCAACCGGCTCGCGATCGAGGGGCCGGAGGAGTCCGCCGACGTCGCGAAGGAGGCGCTCTCGCGGCTCTACCAGCGGCTCAAGACCGGCCAGGGGATCGACCCGGCCGATGTCGACGCGGCCGTGCGCATGGCGACCCAGCCGACCAACCTGTTCGGCGAGCAGGAGCCGCTGATCCGCACGCGGCGCAAGCAGATCAGCCCGCGCACGCCGACCCAGAGCGCCTATATCGAGGCGATCCGCCAGAACGACCTGGTCTTCGGCCTGGGGCCGGCGGGCACGGGCAAGACCTATCTGGCGGTCTGCATCGCGGTGGCGATGTATCTCAACAACCAGGTGGAGCGCATCGTCCTGACCCGCCCCGCGGTCGAGGCGGGCGAGCGCCTCGGCTTCCTGCCCGGCGACGTGAAGGAGAAGGTCGACCCCTATCTGCGGCCGATCTACGACGCGCTCTACGATACGCTGCCGGCCGATCAGGTGGCGCGCAAGATCGAGGCCGGCGAGATCGAGATCGCGCCCTTGGCCTTCATGCGCGGGCGCACGCTGAAGAACGCCTTCGTGCTCTTGGACGAGGGGCAGAACACCTCGCTGATGCAGATGAAGATGTTCCTCACCCGCCTCGGCGAGAACAGCCGCATGGTGATCACCGGCGATCTGAGCCAGGTCGATCTGCCGCCGGGCCAGAAATCCGGCCTGCGCGAGGCGGTGGAGACCTTGAAGGGCATCGCCGGCATCGATTTCGTGCGCTTCGACGACCGCGACGTGGTGCGCCATCCGCTGGTCGCCCGGATCGTCAAGGCCTATGACGAGCGCCGGCCGCCGCGCGACCCGCTGGCCGAGGACGACGGCGCGGGAGGGACGTCGTGAGCGACGGCGAGGGCTCCCATCCGCTCACCGTGGACGTGCTGGTCGAGGCCGCGGGCTGGCCCGAGGAGGCGGCGGCGCTCTGCCGGCGCGCGGCCGAGGCCGCCTATCGGGACGTGGCCGACCCGCCGGAGGCCGCGAGCGTCACGCTGCTGCTGGCCGACGACGCGACGCTCCAGGCGCTCAACCGCGACTTCCGGGGCAAGGACGGGCCGACCAACGTGCTGTCCTTCCCGAACGACGATCCGCCGATGGCGGGCGAGGATCCGTTCCTCGGCGACATGGCGCTGGCGCGCGAGACGCTCGAGCGCGAGGCGGCGGCGCAGGGAAAAATCCTTACCGATCACCTCACCCACCTTGTCGTGCACGGTATGCTGCACTTAATGGGAATGGATCACGAGGAGGCGCAGGAGGCGACGGCCATGGAGGCCCGCGAGATCGCCATCCTGGAAACGCGTTTCGGGATCGCGAATCCCTATCAGGAGGAGACGGCGTAACGCCGATGGCTGACACATCGACGAACGGCCCGGCCAACGGGTCGGGCAACGGCTCGGGCGGCAGCCCGGGCCCGACACAGAACGGGCTGGACCCGAGTTCTCGCAAGCCGGGCACGATGCGCAGCTTCCTGCGCCAGTTGCTCGGCCGAAACGGGGACTCAAACCTGCGCGACAGTTTCGAGGAGCTGCTCGAGGAGCATGACGATCGGGCGACCCCGATCGATCCGGACGAGCGTGCCCTGATCCACAACATCCTGAATGTGGGCGAGATGACCGCCTACGACGTGATGGTGCCGCGCGCCGACATCGTCTCGGTCGGCATCGACACCACGCGCGACGAGGTCATCCGGCTGATGAGCCGCCAGCCCCATTCGCGCTATCCGGTGCATCGCGAGAGCCTCGACGACGTGATCGGCATGGTCCACATCAAGGACGTGCTGGCCGCCACCGTGGATCCCGACCCGGATGCCTTCAGCTTGCGCGACGTGATGCGCAAGGTCTTGTTCGTCGCGCCCAGCATGCGGGTGCTCGACCTCTTGCTGCAGATGCGCATGGACCGGCTGCACATGGCGCTCGTGGTCGACGAATATGGCGGCATCGACGGGCTGGTGACGATCGAGGATCTGGTCGAGGAGATCGTCGGCGAGATCGAGGACGAGCATGACGTCGATTCCGGCCCGCGCATCGAGCGCAAGCCGGACGGCTCCTACATCGCGGACGCGCGCATGGCGGTCGAGGATATCGAGGAGCGCTTCGGCCCGATCCTGAGCGCGGAGGAGCGCGAGGAGGATATCGACACGCTGGGCGGGCTCGTCTTCACGCTGGCCGGCCGCGTGCCGGTGCGCGGCGAATTGATCGGGCATCCGGAATCCGGCGTCGAGTTCGAGGTGCTGGAGGCCGATCCGCGCCGGATCAAGCGGATGCGGCTGCGCAACCTGCCGCAGCCCGTCATTCCGCACGACTGACGCGCGACGCGACGCAAAGGGGGAGGCCGCGCCGATGCTGCACCGCGTGACGGCCGCAATCACGCGGATGGGCACGCGGATGGGCACGCGGATGGGCACGCGGATGGGCGGGCGCCTGGCCGCGCTCGACGGATGGCGCCGGCGGGGCCTGCTGGTCCTGCTCGGCGCGCTGGCGACGCTGGCGCTGCCGCCGGTCGGGCTGTGGGCCGTGCTCTATCCGGTCTTCTGGGCCCTCTCCCACTTGGCCGACGGCGCCGCGCGCCGCCCGGGCCGCGCCGGCTGGCGGGCCAGCTTCGGCACCGGCTGGTGGTTCGCCTTCGGCTATCTGGCGGTCGGCTGGTACTGGATCGCCAACGCGCTGCTCGTCTTCTCCGACCGGCTCTGGTGGATGGTGCCCTTCGCGGCGCTCGGGCTGCCGGCGGCGATGGCGGTCTATTACGGGCTGGCGAGCCTCGCCGCGCGGCCGCTCTCGGCCGGGCTGCCGCGCGCGCTCGGGCTGGCGACGGCCTTCGTCGCGGCGGACTGGCTGCGCGGGCAGCTCTTCACCGGCTTTCCCTGGAACAGCTGGGGCTATGTCTGGGCCGACCATCAATGGCTGGCGCAGGGGGCCGCCTATGTCGGCACGACCGGGCTGGGGCTGCTGGCGCTGGTCTCGGCCGCGCTCTTCGGCGCCTCGGACCGGATGGGGCTGACGCGGCGCGTCGCGGCGCTCGCGCTCGCCCTGGCGATCCCGGCGGCGGTCGGGGGCGCCGGGTATGCGCGGCTCCAGGCGGCGCCGCCCGCCGGGCCCGAGGCCGCCGCCGACGGGCCGGGCCTGCGCATCGTCCAGGCCGGCATCCCGCAGCGCGAGAAGTGGCCGCGGCGCTTCGCCGAACGCAACTTCCAGACCCATCTGAGGTTGAGCGCGCAGGACCGCCCCGCCTGGGTCGAGCACGTGATCTGGCCGGAGACGGCGGCCGCCTTCTTCATCGAGGAGGCGGCGCCCGCGCGGCGCGCGATCGCCGCCATGCTGCCGCCCGACGGGCTGCTGCTGACCGGTGCGCCGCGCCTGTCGGGCACGCCTGAGCGGCTGCGCAACGCGCTGGTCGCGATCGACGGGGCCGGCCGGGCCGTCGCCGCCTACGACAAGCACCATCTGGTGCCCTTCGGGGAATATGTACCGCTGCGCGCGCTCCTCTCCTTCGGCAAGGTGACCGAGGGGGCGAGCGACTACGCGCCGGGGCCGGGGCCCCGCACGCTCAACCTAAAGGGGTTGCCGCCGGTCTCGCCGCTGATCTGCTACGAGGTGATCTTCCCGGGCGCGGTGGTGGCGTCCGGGGACCGTCCGGCCTGGCTCCTCAACCTCACCAACGACGCCTGGTTCGGCGAGACCGCGGGCCCCCATCAGCACCTGCAGCACGCGCGGATGCGGGCGATCGAGCAGGGGCTGCCGCTGGTGCGGGTCGCGAATACCGGGATTTCCGCGGCCTTCGACGCCTGGGGCCGGGAGATCGGACGGCTGCCGCTGGGCACGGCCGGCGCGCTCGACATCCGGCTGCCGCCGGCGCTGGCGACGGCGCCGCCCTTCGGGGCGCATGGCGACTGGCTGCTGCTCGCCCTGCTGATCGCGGCCGCGGCGGCGACGGGGGCCGTCGAGCGATGGTGTGACCGGACCGGCGCGATTCGACCGCGCGTTGAGCGCGGCGCTTGACCGGCATACGAGCGTATGTCTAGAAATACACCGGAGGATGCGATGCGGGCATAGGCGCCGGCATGGCGGGGGATGCGCGCATGGCGGGAACGGTCGCCGGCGATGCCGCTACAAGGCGGCATCCCGCCAGCCGCCTGCCGCCGCCCGCCCCCGGTGATGCGCACGGCCCCAGGGATGCCGGGATGGTGCGGCCGGGATGCGGCAAGGCCTCACGCCCGGGACCGCGGGACGGGCCGATCGGTGACGGGTCGCGCGGGTAGCGAGGCGGAAGGTGCGAGGGCCATGGCGAATGCGGGCAAGGGGGCGCGGGGGTCGACCCCGCCCTCCGGAGGCGAAGCGACTCCGACGGCGCGCGCGCGCCGGGGCGCCCCGGGCGCCGCGTCCGAGCGGATCTCCGCGGGGCGGCCCGGCGTTCCCAATCCGGTCGACATCCATGTCGGCGGCCGGGTCCGGCTGCGCCGCACCATCCTGGGGATGAGCCAGGAGCGCCTCGGCGAGGCGCTGGGCCTGACCTTCCAGCAGGTGCAGAAGTACGAGCGCGGCAGCAACCGGATCGGGGCGAGCCGGCTCTACGATCTGAGCCGCGTGCTCGACGTGCCGATCAGCTTCTTCTACGAGGACATGGACCCGGAGGTCGCCGGCCAGTCGCCGCGGCTGCGCGCCGGTCTCACCCAAGCCCCGCCGGAGCCCTATCGCGAGAGCGATCCGATGGCCCGACGCGAGACGCTGGAGCTGGTGCGCGCCTACTACAAGGTCCGGGATTCCCAGGTCCGCAAACGCATCCTCGAACTCTGCAAGGCCATGGCGCGCGCCGACGACGCGCTCTAGAGCATGGCGCGCCCGCCGAGCGGGCGTTCCGGCGCGGACGCTTGACGGGGCCTGAAAAGCTTGCCAGAAACCGGCGCCGTTTGCGCATCCCGGCTCCGAGGGGAGTCCATCCGAGAACCAGCCCGCCCATGGCGTATGGCATGGCACGGGGCCGGAGTGCGCGCGGGCGCTAAGCCCATGTCTTTCTCACGCTCAGTCGGGGGACGAGGATGTCGGAGTCCTATCTTTTTACCAGCGAATCGGTGTCCGAGGGGCACCCGGACAAGGTGTGCGACCGGATTTCCGATGAGGTGGTCGACCTCTTCCTCGGCGCGGACGAGAATGCCCGCGTCGCCTGCGAGACGCTGACCACCACCAACCGCATCGTCATCGCCGGCGAGGTGCGCGGGCCGGAGACGCTGGTGACCGACGGCGAGGTGCATCGCGACAAGATCGAGCAGCTGGCGCGCCGCGCGGTGAAGGACATCGGCTACGAGCAGCACGGCTTCCACTGGGAGACGGCGGAGGTCGACATCTTCCTGCACGCCCAGAGCTCGGACATCGCCCAGGGCGTCGACGCCGCCGGCAACAAGGACGAGGGCGCGGGCGACCAGGGCATCATGTTCGGCTACGCCTGCCGCGAGACCGACGTGCTGATGCCGGCGCCGATCCACTTCTCGCACCGCATCCTGAAGAGCCTGGCGGAAGCCCGCCACGCCGACCCGAAACTCGGCCTCGGCCCGGATTCCAAGAGCCAGGTGACGCTCGCCTACGAGAACGGCCGGCCGGTCCGCACCGCCTCCATCGTCGTCTCGACCCAGCATGACGAGGGCATGGAGCAGGATGCCGTGCGCGAACTCGTGCGCGAGCACGTGACCAAGGTGCTGCCCGAGGGCTGGATGTGCCCGGAGGATGAGTTCTACGTCAATCCGACCGGGCGCTTCGTGATCGGCGGGCCGGACGGCGATTGCGGGCTGACGGGCCGCAAGATCATCGTCGACACCTATGGCGGCATGGCGCCGCATGGCGGCGGCGCCTTCTCGGGCAAGGATCCGACGAAGGTCGACCGCTCGGCCGCCTACGCCGCGCGCTACGTGGCGAAGAACGTGGTCGCCGCCGATCTGGCGGAGAAGTGCACGATCCAGCTCGCCTACGCGATCGGCGTCTCCAAGCCGCTGTCGATCTTCGTCGACACCTACGGCACCGGAACGGTCGCGACGGACAAGCTGATCGCCGCCATCCGCGAGGTGATCGACCTCTCCCCGCGCGGCATCCGCGAGCATCTCAAGCTCTCGCGGCCGATCTACGCGCCGAGCGCCGCCTACGGCCATTTCGGCCGCAATCCGAGCGACGAGGGCCACTTCACCTGGGAGCGCACCGACCTGGTCGACGACCTGAAGGCCGCGCTGACCTGATCGTGACGGGCGCGCCGAGGGAGGGCTCGCGGTCGAAATTCTTCGGCCGGCGCAAGGGCAAGGGCCTGAAGCCCAATCAGCAGCGCCTGCTCGCCGACGCCCTGCCCGGCCTCGCCGTGCCGACCGACCGGCCGATCGCCGACCCGGCGGCGCTGTTCGACCGGCCGGTGGACGCCGTCTGGCTGGAGATCGGCTTCGGCGCGGGCGAGCATCTGGTGACCCAGGCGCGCGCCCATCCGCAGGTCGGGCTGATCGGTTGCGAACCCTTCGTAAACGGCGTCGCCAAGGTGCTGCAGGCGATCGAGGCGGAGCCGGCGCTGGGCGAGACCGTCCGCCTGTATGCCGACGATGCGCGCCTGCTGGTCGACGCGCTGCCCGACGCCTCGATCGAGCGGCTCTTCATCCTCTTCCCCGACCCCTGGCCTAAACGCCGCCACTGGGGCCGGCGCATCGTCGGGCCGGAGACGATCCCGGCCTTCGCGCGGGTCCTGAAGCCGGGCGGACTGATGCGGCTCGCGACCGACCATCCGGGCTATCTGCGCTGGATGCTGTTCCATCTGACGCGGACCGAGGCCGGCCGCGCCGCTTTCGACTGGCTCGACGAGGGGCCGGGCGACTGGGCGCGCCGCGAGGCCGACTGGCCCGAGACGCGCTACGAAACCAAGCGCCTCGCCGGCACGCCCCGCTATCTGCGCTTCCGGCGGCGCTAGCCGGCGCCGCCTCCCCGCCGCGCCCGCCCGCCAACGGTCTTGAGTTCCCGGCCCGATTGGCGTACATAGGCCCCATACTTGCTGTTTCCGCTACGGCGGATGACGGGGGTGGGCCGCGGCCCGCCCTTTTTTGTTCCGCGTACCGCCTATTGACCGGGAAGGGGCCAGAACGACGCCATGGCGTTGGAAAGCCGCATTCGCAGCCTGATCGAGCCGTCCATCGAGGAGATGGGCTACCAGATCGTGCGCATCCGCTTCTCGGGCTCGAAGCGCCCGACGCTGCAGATCATGGCCGACCGCAAGGACGAGGCGCCGATCACGGTCGAGGACTGCGCCGACATCAGCCACGCGGTCTCGGCCATTCTGGATGTCGAGGACCCGATCCCCGACGGCTATGCGCTGGAGGTCTCGTCGCCCGGCATCGACCGGCCGCTGGTGCGCCCGCGCGACTACGAGCGCTTCCAGGGCTTCGAGGCGAAGCTCGAGCTGGCGCGCCTGATCGACGGGCGCAAGCGCTATCGCGGCATGCTGGCCGGGATCGAGGAAGGCGACGTGCTGGTCGACATGGAGGGCGGGGAGCGCGTGCGCCTGCCCTTCGCCGAGATCGCGTCGGCGAAGCTGGTGCTGACCGACGCGCTGATCGACTGGGCCGAGAAGCAGCAAGAGGAACACGCCCTCTATGACGAGGGGGACGTCGAGATCGAGGACGATCCCGACATGGACGAAGACGACGAGGATCAGGACGCCGACGGCGTGGCCGCGGGCCGCGCCTGAACGGCCCGACGTTCGAGGGCACCGACGACAACCCGGCCCCGCCCCTCTCGGGCGGCGCCGCCAAGACGAGAGAGACCCGATGGAAGGCGTAACGATCACCCGGACCGACATGCTGGCCGTCGCCGATGCGGTGGCGCGCGAGAAATCGATCGAGCGCGAGCTGGTGCTGGAGGCGATGGAGCAGGCGATCCAGAAGGCCGGCCGCTCCAAATACGGCCATGAGCACGACATCCGCGCGACGATCGACCGCAAGACCGGCGAGATCGTGCTGGCCCGCTACATCGAGGTGGTGGCGCCGGAGGATCTGGAGAACGAGGTGACCCAGATCACGCTCGACGACGCCAAGAAGAAGAAGCCGGACGCCGAGGTCGGCGAATTCCTGGTCGACCGGCTGCCGCCGATCGATTTCGGCCGCATCGCCGCCCAGACCGCCAAGCAGGTGATCGTGCAGAAGGTCCGCGAGGCCGAGCGCGCGCGCCAGTACGAGGAATACAAGGACCGCATCGGCGAGATCGTGAACGGCATCGTCAAGCGGGTCGAGTTCGGCAACGTCACCGTCGATCTCGGCCGGGCGGAAGCCGTGATGCGCCGCGACGAGGTGATCCCGCGCGAGCATTTCAAGCGCGGCGACCGGGTGCGCTGCTACATCTACGACGTGCGCGAGGAGCCGCGCGGCCCGCAGATCTTCATCTCCCGCACGCGGCCGGAATTCATGGCCGCGCTGTTCGCGCAGGAGGTGCCGGAGATCTATGACGGCATCATCGAGATCCGCCGCGTCGCCCGCGACCCGGGCAGCCGTGCCAAGATCGCCGTGATCTCCAACGACGGCTCGATCGACCCGGTCGGCGCCTGCGTCGGCATGCGCGGCAGCCGCGTGCAGGCGGTCGTCGCCGAGCTGCAGGGCGAGAAGATCGACATCATCCCCTGGTCGGGCGAGGACGCGACCTTCGTGGTCAACGCGCTGGCGCCGGCCGAGGTCAGCAAGGTCGTGATGGACGAGGACACCAACACCATCGAGGTGGTGGTGCCGGACGACCAGCTCTCGCTCGCCATCGGGCGGCGCGGCCAGAATGTGCGCCTCGCCTCGATGCTGACCGGCTGGAACATCGACATCATGACCGAGGACCAGGAGAGCGAGAAGCGCCAGCGCGAGTTCAACGAGCGCTCTGAGAGCTTCATGGCGGCGCTCGACGTCGACGACGTCATCGCCCGCCTGCTGGTGACCGAGGGCTTCACCACGGTCGAGGAGATCGCCTACGTGCCGATGGAGGAGCTGGCGACGATCGAGGGCTTCGACGACGAGATCGCCGAGGAGCTCCGCGCCCGCGCCGCCACCTATCTGGAGGCCGAGGCCAAGCGCCTGGAGGATCGCCGGCGCGAGCTGGGCGTCACCGACGAGCTGGCCGAGATGGAAGGCCTGACGGCCGCCATGCTGGTCGCGCTCGGCGAGAACGAGGTGCAGTCGCTGGAGGACTTCGCCGGGCTGGCCGCCGACGAGCTGACCAGCCCCGAGGACGGCATCCTGAAGGATTTCGACCTCGACGAGGACCGCGCGACCGAGATGGTCATGAACGCCCGCTTCGCGGCCGGCTGGATCACGGAAGAGGATCTGGCCCAGCTGCGCGCCGAGATGGCCGGCGAGGAGATCGCCGGCGACCCGGCGGATGAGGAAGCGCTGGCCGAAGCCGAAGCGGAAGCGGGCGTCGAGGCCGCCCCGACCGCGCCCGGCTCCGAAGCCTGAGCCCGGACGATGCGGGGAGCGCGCACCTCATGCAGGCGGTCGACGATGCGCTGAGTGAAAGCCTCGATCGGGGACCCGGCCGGTCCGGACCCGATCGGACGGCGCCGCAGGCCGACGGGCCGATCCGGCGCTGTCTCGCGACCGGTGCGCGCAAACCGCAGGCGGAGATGATCCGCTTCGTGCTCGCCCCCGACGGAACGGTCACGCCCGACCTGGCGGCGAAGCTGCCGGGGCGCGGAATGTGGTTGAGCGCGGATGCCGGAAGCATTAAGACGGCATGCGCCCGAAAGCTGTTCGCCAAGGCGGCGCGCGCGAAGGCGGTGGCCGAGGCGGATTTGCCGGCCCGCGTGGAGACGCTGCTGGCGGCGCGGTGCGTCGAGACGCTTTCCCTCGCCCGTCGGGCGGGGGTCGCGGTGACCGGCTTCGAGAAGGTACGCGCCGCGCTGGAACGCGGCGAGGCGGCGCTCCTCGTCGAGGCGCGCGACGCCGCCGCCGACGGACGGCGCAAGCTGGCGCAGGCGCGCAAGGGCCGGGATCTCCCGGTCGTCTCGGCGCTGACGGCGGACGAGATCGGAGCCGCCTTCGGGCGCGAGCGCGCGGTGTATGCCGCCCTCAAGCCGGGCGGCCTGATGGAGAAGCTGCGGCGCGACGCGGGGCGGCTTGCAGGGTTCAGAGCGAATGGACCGACGGATGACGACGCCGGCACGAGCCGGCGGATGGTCGACGACGAAGGGTAGTGATGAGTAACGAGAACGAAAGCGGCGGCAAGAAGCTCACCCTGGGCAAGGGCAAGCTCGAACTCAGCAAGCGGGTCGAGGCCGGCCAGGTGCGGCAGAGCTTCTCCCACGGGCGCTCCAAATCCGTGCAGGTGGAGGTCAAGCGCAAGCGCAGCTTCGACCGCGCCCCCCAGACGGGCGGCGGCGGGGCGAGCGCGGCCGATATCGGCCCGATGAAGCGCCCGGCGGCGAAGACGCCGTCCGAAGCGCCCGCGCCCGAGGCGAAATCCGGCGACAGCCCCGCGCTGAAGGGCCTGAGCGAGCAGGAGCGCGCCGCCCGCCTGCGCGCCATCCAGACCGCGCAGGCCGAGGAGGAGCGCCGCAAGCGCGAGGCCGAGGAGGCCGAACGCCGCGCCGAGGAACGCCGCCGCCAGCGCGAGGAGGAAGAGGCCGAGCGCAAGCGCCTGGAGGAAGAGGAAGCCAAGCGCGCCGAGGAGGCCGCCGAGAGCGAGGCCGAGGCCGCCGCGGAGGACGCGGCCGCCGAAGAGGCGCCGAGCGCCGAGGCGGAAGTGCCGAGCCCGGCCGATATCGAGGCCGAGGCGCAGGCCGCGGCCAAGGCGGCCGAGCACAAGTCCGGCCGCGAGAAGGCCGACGAGCTGATCGAGCGCGAGCAGAAGAAGCGTCCGACCATGCGCCTCAAGGGCGGCGAGAAGCGCCGCCAGGGCAAGCTCTCGATCTATCAGGTCGACGAGGACGCGGACCCCGACAGCGAGGCGCGCCGCGGCCGCTCGATGGCGGCGCTGCAGCGCCAGCGCCAGCGCGAGAAGGAAAAGAACCGCCAGGCCCTGGCCCGCGGCGAGAAGGTGGTGCGTGACGTGACCGTTCCCGAGGCGATTACCGTCGGCGATCTGGCGAACCGCATGGCGGTCCGCGCGGCCGACGTGATCAAGGCACTGATGAAGATGGGCGTGATGGCGACCGTCAACCAGACGATCGACCAGGACACGGCCGAGCTGGTGGTCGAGGAGTTCGGCCACCGCGTCCGCCGCGTCTCGGAAGCCGATGTCGAGGACAGCCTGATCGAGGAGGATGTCGAGGAAGAGGCGACCCAGCCGCGCGCGCCGGTCGTCACCGTCATGGGCCATGTCGACCACGGCAAGACCTCGCTGCTCGACTCGCTGCGCGAGACCGACGTGGCCGGCGGCGAGGCCGGCGGCATCACCCAGCATATCGGCGCCTATCAGGTCACCCTGAAGGGCGGCGACATGATCACCTTCCTGGACACGCCGGGTCACGAGGCTTTCACGGCCATGCGCAACCGCGGCGCCCAGGTGACCGACCTGGTGATCCTGGTGGTCGCCGCCGACGACGGGCTGCAGCCGCAGACGATCGAGGCGATCAACCATGCCAAGGCGGCCGAGGTGCCGATCATCGTCGCGATCAACAAGATCGACAAGGAAGGCGCCGATCCGAACCGGGCGAAGACCCAGCTGCTCGAGCACGAGCTGGTGCCCGAGGACATGGGCGGCGACGTCCAGGTGCTGGAAGTCTCGGCGCTGAAGCGCATGGGGCTCGAGGACCTGGAGGAGGCGATCCTGCTGCAGGCGGAACTGCTGGAGCTGAAGGCCGATCCGAAGCGCACCGCGCGCGGCGCGGTGATCGAGGCGAAGCTCGAGAAGGGCCGCGGCTCGGTCGCCTCCGTGCTGGTCCAGACCGGCACGCTCAAGGTCGGCGACATCTTCGTCGCCGGCGCCGAATGGGGCCGGGTGCGCGCGCTCTTGGACGACAAGGGCCGCCAGGTCGACGAGGCCGGGCCGTCCGTCCCGGTCGAGGTGCTGGGCCTGCAAGGCACGCCGCAGGCGGGCGACGAGTTCGTCGTCCTCAACGACGAGGCGAAGGCGCGCGAGATCTCCGAATACCGTCAGCGCAAGCAGCGCGAGGCGCATTTCGCGGTCTCCGGCCGGGCCGGCAAGACCTCGCTCGAGCAGATGTTCGACCAGATCAAGGCCGGCGAGGTCGAGGAGATGCCGGTCGTCGTCAAGGCGGACGTGCAGGGCTCGCTGGAGGCGATCACCGCCTCGCTCGAGAAGCTGGCGACCGACGAGGTGAAGGTGCGGATCGTGCACGGCGCGGTCGGCGGCATCACCGAGAGCGACGTCAGTCTCGCGGCCTCGACCGGCGGCGTCATCATCGGCTTCAACGTGCGCGCCAACCCGCAGGCCCGCGAAGCCTCCAAGCGCGACGGCATCGACATCCGCTACTACTCGATCATCTACGACGTGATCGACGACGTGAAGTCGGTCCTCAGCGGCATGCTGGCCCCGGAGCGGCGCGAGAACTTCCTCGGTTACGCCGAGATCCGCGAGGTCTTCAACGTCTCCAAGGCCGGCAAGGTCGCAGGCTGCATGGTCACCGAAGGCACCGTCAAGCGCGGCGCCAAGGTCCGCCTGCTGCGCGACGACACGGTGATCCACGAGGGCGCCCTGAAGACGCTGAAGCGCTTCAAGGACGACGTCCGCGAGGTGCAGCACGGCTACGAATGCGGCATGGCGTTCGAGAACTACGACGACCTCAAGGTCGGCGACCAGATCGAATGCTTCGAGATCGAGGAGGTGGCGCGCGCCCTCTAGGCCCGCGTCCCTCCCGCCTCTCGCGGGCCGCCCCGGTGGCCCGCGCTCCCCGGTGACAGGAAGGCAGGACGAGAATGAGTGCCCGTCAGCCATCCCAACGCCAGCTTCGCGTCGGCGAGGAGGTGCGCCATGCGCTGGCGCAGGTGCTGCAGCGCGGCGATTTGCGCGACCCGGCGCTGGCCGGCGTCTCGCTCACCGTCTCGGAGGTGCGGGTCAGCCCGGACCTGAAGAACGCCACCTGCTTCGTCACGCCGCTCGGCGCCTCGACCCACACCGGGCCGGACGGGAACGCCGACGAGGACCGCGTGGTCGAGGCGCTGAAGCGCGCCTCGGCCTTCCTGCGCGGCCAGGTGGCGCGCGAGGTGCGGCTGAAGTACATGCCGGCGCTGCGCTTCAAGGCGGACGACAGCTTCGACGAGGCCCAGCGCATCGACGAATTGCTGCACAAGCCGGAGGTGCGCCGCGACCTCGACGCGCCGGATCGCGGCTCGGACGACGCGCCCGACGACACGGCCGGGAGCTGAACCGGCCGGGACCCCGAGACATCCGATGGCACGAAAACGCAAGGGGGCGGCGATCGACGGCTGGTTGGCGCTGGACAAGCCGGCCGGCCTCGGCTCGACCGACGCGGTGGCCCGCGTGCGCCGGCTCTTCAACGCGGCCAAGGCGGGCCATGGCGGCACGCTCGACCCGTTCGCGACCGGCCTGCTGCCGATCGCCTTCGGCGAGGCGACCAAGACCGTTCAATATGTCATGGACGGCGCCAAGACCTACCGCTTCACGGTGACGTTCGGCGAAGAGACCGACACGCTCGACACCGAGGGGGCGGTCACCGCGCGCAGCGACCATCTGCCCGAACGCGCGGCGATCGAGGCGGCGCTGCCCGCCTTCACCGGCACGATCTCCCAGGTGCCACCGCAATTCTCCGCCATCAAGGTCAATGGCGAGCGCGCCTACGACCGCGCCCGCAAGGGCGAGACGAGCGACCTCGCCGCGCGGCCCGTCAGCGTGCAGGCGCTGACGCTGGTCGAGACGCCGAGCGCGGCGGAGGCGATCCTCGAGGTGCGGTGCGGCAAGGGGACCTATGTGCGCGCCCTGGCGCGCGACCTCGCCCGCCATCTGGGGACCGTCGGGCACGTCACGCAACTGCGCCGCACGGCGGTCGCGGGCTTCGCGGAAACCGCCGCGATTTCGCTTGATGCGCTGGAGCAAGTCGGGCATAACCCGCCCGCATTGGCGGAGTATCTGCTCCCCATAGAGGCCGCGCTGGACGGTATCCCGGCGATGGCCTTGAACGAGGCGGAGACCAGGCGGCTGAGAAACGGCCAGGCGGTCTCGCTTCTCCGCAAGATCGATCTCGATCGGATCGCGGGCCTCGTCGATGGTGACGAGCTCGTGGCGCTCCATAGGGGCAAGGCGGTGGCGCTCGCGCGCTACGCCAAGGGCGAGATCAGACCGGTCCGGGTGCTGCAGGTCGGCTGAGGCCGAGGGCGACCGGCTCCGGAATGCGGGACAGGATTTGACCCCGATACCGTGGAAGAGGACGAAGACGACGATGTCGATTACGCAGGAACGCAAGGCCGAGCTGGTTAAGGAATTTGGCGGCAGCGACGGCAACACCGGTGCGCCGGAAGCCCAGATCGCCATCCTGACCGAGCGGATCACGAACCTGACCGAGCATCTGAAGGACCACAAGCAGGACAACCACTCCCGCCGCGGCCTTCTGATGATGGTGGGCAAGCGCCGGCGGCTTCTCGACTACGTTCGGCGGCGGAACGAGGACAAGTACCGCACGCTGATCGGACAGCTCGGGATCCGGCGCTAAGCGCCGAGAGTTTCGGGCGGGGCGCCCGCGACCCAAGTCGCGCGGCGCCCCGTTCGTTTTGGCCGGCCCCGATGGAAAAGGCGGGCCGGCGAGGTGAGGCACCGATGCCGAGAGGGCGATCGGCGGCCTGCCGCGGAACAGCCCGCACCGAACGCGGTCCCGAGGGATCGCGCGGGCTAGACCGATCCGGGTGGTGACGTTCCGAAACCCGGGTTTCGCGGCATGCGGTCGCTGGACGCGCGTCATGGACGCCGCGGCGCCGACCGGCCCCCTCATGGGGAGGGCGGCCGGGCATGCATGCAAGGAAAGGCGGGCGCATCCGAAGGCGGGGCGCACGCAGACGAACGGACGAAAAGAGACACGGATGTTTCAGATTCACAAACGCGAGATGGAGTGGGGCGGCCGCACGCTGACCCTCGAGACCGGGCGCATGGCCCGACAGGCCGACGGCGCGGTGCTCGCCACCTACGGCGATACGGCGGTGCTCTGCACGGTCGTCTACGAGAAGCAGGAGAAGGTCGGCCTCGATTTCTTCCCGCTCTCGGTCCACTACCAGGAGAAGACCTACGCCGCCGGCAAGATCCCGGGCGGCTTCTTCAAGCGCGAAGGCCGTCCGACCGAGAAGGAGACGCTGACCTCGCGCCTCATCGACCGGCCGATCCGCCCGCTCTTCGTCAAGGGCTTCAAGAACGAGACCCAGGTCATTTGCACGGTGCTGAGCCATGACCTGGAGAACGATCCGGACATCCCCGCGATGATCGGCGCCTCGGCGGCGCTGACGATCTCGGGCGCGCCCTTCATGGGCCCGATCGCCGGCGCGCGCGTCGGCGAGATCGACGGCGAGCTGGTGCTCAACCCGTCGATGATCGACACCAAGACGGTCAGCAACCTCGACCTCGTGGTCGCCGGCACCCAGGACGGCGTGCTGATGGTGGAATCGGAGGCCTCCGAGCTCTCCGAGGAGCGCATGCTCGAAGCCGTCATGTTCGGCCACAAGAACTTCCAGCCGGTGCTCGACATGATCATCGACCTGGCCGAGGACGCGGCGAAGGAGCCCTACGACCTGCCGGAGGCGGACCCCGCCACCGAGACGGTGCGCACGCGCCTGAAGGAGCTCGCCGAGAGCGGTCTGGCCGAGGCCTACACGATCAAGGACAAGCTGGAGCGCCAGAACGCGGTCGGCGAGGTGAAGCGCGCCGCGATGGCCAAGCTCGAGGAAGAGGAGCTCGACACCGGCCTCGCCGGCAAGCTCTTCAAGGAACTCGAGAGCGGCATCGTGCGCGGCAACATCCTGAAGACCAAGAAGCGCATCGACGGCCGGGGCCTGGCCGACGTGCGGCAGATCGACTGCCAGGTCGGCGTCATCCCGCGCGCCCACGGCTCGGCGCTGTTCACGCGCGGCGAAACCCAGGCGCTGGTGGTCACCACGCTCGGCACCGGCTCGGACGAGCAGATCATCGACGCGCTGGAGGGCGAGTTCCGCCAGCACTTCATGCTGCACTACAACTTCCCGCCCTATTCGGTGGGCGAGGCGGGCCGCGTCGGCTTCACCGGCCGGCGCGAGATCGGCCACGGCAAGCTCGCCTGGCGCGCGATCAACCCGCTGATGCCGAAGAAGGAGGACTTCCCCTACACGATCCGCACGGTCTCCGAGATCACGGAATCGAACGGCTCCTCCTCGATGGCCACCGTCTGCGGCACCTCGATGTCGATGATGGACGCGGGCGTGCCGCTGCAGAAGAGTTGCGCCGGCATCGCCATGGGCCTGATCAAGGAGGATGACGGCGTCGCCGTCCTCTCCGACATCCTGGGCGACGAGGACCATCTCGGCGACATGGACTTCAAGGTCGCCGGCACCGAGGACGGTGTCACCTCGCTGCAGATGGACATCAAGATCACCTCGATCACCGAGGACATCATGCAGACCGCGCTGGGCCAGGCCCGCGACGGCCGCCTGCATATCCTGAAGGAGATGGCGAAGGCGATCACGGCCGGCCGCGAGGAGGTCTCGACCAACGCGCCGCGCATCGTCACGATCCAGGTCCCGAAGGACAAGATCCGCGACGTGATCGGCACCGGCGGCAAGGTGATCCGCGAGATCTGCGAAGTGACCGGCGCCAAGGTCGACATCGACGACGACGGGACGGTCAAGGTCGCCTCCGTCGACGGCGACGCCGGCCAGAAGGCGGTCGAGTGGATCCAGGGCATCGTCGCCGAGCCGGAGCCCGGCAAGCTCTATCGCGGCAAGGTCGTCAAGGTCATGGACTTCGGCGCCTTCGTGAACTTCATGGGCAACCGCGACGGGCTGGTCCACATCTCGGAGCTGGCCGAGGGCCGCACCGAAAAGGTGACCGACGTGGTCAATGAGGGCGACGAGGTCTGGGTCAAGTGCCTGGGCGTCGACGAGCGCGGCAAGGTCCGCCTCTCGATGCGCGTCGTCAATCAGGAGACCGGCGAGGACATCGAGGACACGCTGCCCAAGCGCGAGCCCCGCGAAGCGGGCGGCGGTGGCGGCGGCGGCGAGCGCCGTCCCCGGCGCCGCCGCGAGGGCTGAGGCACGCCTCGCCCGACAGGCTGAAACGCGAAACGCCCCCGGGGAACCTCTCGGGGGCGTTTTGCGTTGGCGGGGGTCGGCCGGGATCGGCCCGAACCGGAATGTTCAGGCGAACGACGATCGTCCGATCGCAATCCCTCGCCCCGATCGCGTTCAGGCCCCCTGCCGGAGACCTGTCGCGCGCCGCCCGCCGGTCACGCGGGGCGAGCGCCTCAGGCCATGGGCGCCGACGTCACTCCGTCAGCACATAGGCGAGCTCGAGATTCGACCCGGTGGCGATCGGAACCTCGAAGAGCCAGGGCGACAGGCCGTCGACCCGCTGCCGCATCCGCGCGCAGCCGGGATTCTCGCCGCAGGGCGACTCCATGCCGACCTTCAGCCAATCCGCCGCCGCCGTTCGGAACACCTCGTATTCGAGCCACGTCCCGGAGGCGAGCTCGAGCTCGATCCTGCGGTGCCATTCGATCTCGGCGGACGGGGCCGGCGTCCGGGCCACGTCCTTGACCTCGAGCCCCGCGAGCATCGCGACCGTGGCGTCCAGGATCCCCTGCTTCTCGATCACGTCTTCCGAGCCGGACCGGGTGGGTCCGCGCCATTGGTCGCCGTCCTTTCTATGGAAATAGCGGGACACGTCGGAGGACGGGCGGCGTATTCGGATGCCGACGACATCCGCCGCCGCGAATCAGAAGTCGACGCGCCGCAGCCATGCGTCGCTCGACCAGGACAGACCGAGATCGCGGTCGAGAACCGCGATCCGGTGCTCTTCCGGCAGGGCGATCAGGGTTTCCATGTCGGAGCCGCCCGGAAGCGACATGACATTACCGACCCGGAAATCGATCAGGGAAGCGTCATCGCCATCTCGAAGCGAGATGCGGACCGCCGAATTGCCGAGTTCGGTCACCGGCTGCAAGCCGAACCGCGACAGCTCGGTCTGTTGGATCCGGCGGTCGTAGAGCACCGTCGCGCTCAACACATTCTGCATGAGCGCCGCGACCCGATCCTGCCGAGCCGGGAAACCGTCCTTCGAGGCGACCGCCCATCCGCCGGAGGCGCGTTCCAGGCGAAAGCTCTCGGCGCCGGTCGCGATCTCGATCGCGGCGACGTCCCGCGCCGCGAACGCGTGCGCGGCGACGAGCGGGGCGCCATTCACGCTGAAGCCCGGCAATGGCGCGTCCGAGTTCCGGCTTGCATAGAGCACGGTCGCGACGGCGACGCCGACCGCGAGCAGAAGCGCCACCAGCCCGAGGATCTTTGCGCGAGATGTCATCTACGGTCTCCGGATCGGCTCATGCCGCCCCCCAACCCGGCGCCCGGCACCGAGGGGTGGCGCCGGACACCGGGCGAAGGACCTGGTGGGGGTGGCAGGATGAAGGGGTGGGGGGCCCCTTCTAGGAGTCCAGGTCCCTGATCGCCGAATTGATCCGTTCCTGGAGCTCCCGGTTCGCCTGAGCCGCCTGGAATATTTCGTTGTAGCGCTGGACGCTCATCCCTTCGTCGCGCACGGCATCGCTCAACGCCCGCGAATACTGTTCGCGAAGCGTCGCCATCTCGGATTCGCTTTCGGCCTGCTCCGCCTCGGTGCGATAGTCTTCCGCGACCTGCTCGACCGAGAGAACGGCGGCGGCATAGGTTTCGATCTCGCTTTCCGTTGGCGCCTCGACCTGCTGCGCGGCGACCGGGGGCGCGCCGAGCGCCAGCAGAAGGACGAGAACCGTGCCGATCTTCGATAGGTGATGCTTCATGATCTGCTCCCTAATCGACGGAGTTGCGGGATACTTCATTGCATGGACACCGACCGCGGGCGCGGGGTTCCATCGGTAAGATTTTTTCTTTTCCCGGAACCGATCCGCTTTTCCCGTGTCCATAGGGTAGGTGATACAGTGCGGGGCCGATCCGTTGAGCGATTTGAGATGGCTGATTGCGCGGGAAATTCCGCATCTGCGTCGATATGCGCGCGCGCTGACGCGCGACCAGGACGACGCGGACGACGTGGTCCAGGAAACCCTCCTCAAGGCGCTCCGGAAGAGCGGCCAATGGCGGCGCTCGGGGAGCGTGCGCGCGTGGCTTTTCACGACGCTCTACCGGACCTATCTCAACGGCCTGCGGGATCGGAAGGCCGCGCGATCATCCGCGATCTCGGCGGCCGAGCAGGCGGCGCTTGGCGCCGGGACGCCGTCGGAACGGCCCGCGCAGGAGGCGTCGCTCGTCTGGCGCGACGTCGGCGAGGCGCTGGACCGCCTGCCGGAGGATCAACGGGTGGCCTTGCTGTTGGTGACCCTGGAGGATCTCTCCTACGACGAAGCGGCGACGGTCCTGGATGTGCCGATCGGGACGCTTCGATCGCGGGTCTCCCGCGCCCGTGAGGCGCTGAGACGGACGATGGATCCGGCGCTGGAACCGAAATCGCCGATCCGGAGGATAAAGTGACGGACCGTAAGAACGATCAGGTCGACGAACTGGACCTCCAGGCGTTCGCGGACGGGCACCTCGACCGGGATCCGCCGCGCAAGGCGATGGTCGAGGCCTATCTCGACGCGAACCCGTCCGAACGCGACCGTCTGCGGGGTTACCGGGTCGTCACCGAGCAGATTCGGAACGCCTACAGCGACGTCCTCGACGAGCCGATCCCGCAACGCTTCGCCGATATACTTATGAGCGATACGACGACGTCGGACCGCAAGCGGCTGCGCGCCAGGGTCGTTGCCGCCCTTCTGGTCCTCGGCGCGGCCGGCGCAGGGTGGTCGCTCGGCCACTTCGTGACGGGGGGCGGGACCCCGACGCCGAATATCGCCCAGGGCATCGACATGCACCGGGCCGCCGCCGAATCGCCGCCCGAAGGACAAGCCGCGCGCCGCGTCGGTTCCCTGCAATCGGGCGCGACGGCGCTCAACGACACGCTCGTCATGGCCGCCCCGGATCTGAGCACGATCGGCTACACGCTCGACCGAACCGAGACCAAGGAGGGCGCGACCCAATACCGGACGAGTCTGTTCTATCGGGACCGCGAGGGCGACGTCATCACCCTGGTCCTGGAACGGCCGAAGGAGCCGGCCGACACGGCGCCGACCGTGGAGCGTCTCGACGATCTGCAGGGCGCCTACTGGCAGGACGGCGCGCTCACGGTGCTGGTGATCGGCGACCGGATCGAACCGAACCTGCCGACGATCAAGTCGGCGGTGGACCAGGCCTTCCAGAAGATCGAGAAGGCCTCTCCTCCGGCGCTGCCCTTGGGCGCGCCCCTGATGGCCGAGGACCGGACGTCGGAGACGGCGCCCGGCGCGGAGGGGCGCCCTCCGGCGGGACAGGACGCCCAATCCACGACGGTTCGATGATGGCGGGAACGGCCCGGCACGCGCCCGGCGCGAACCGCGTCCGGTCCGTTGAACCAGCCCATTCGGGATAGGAAGGGGCGGACCATCATGCAGCCGTTCAACGAGAGAGCCAGGGTGTACGCCGTCATCCTGGCGGCCTTCTGCGCCCTCGTCCTCGCAACTCTCTTCTATCTGTCGTGCAGGACGCTTCCGCTCGCCAACCTGCCCGCGCTTTAGGACCCGAACTCAGTCCGGCACGTCGGCCGCCGTCTCGGCGATGGCGGCGAAGCGGTCGGACAAGGCCGCGAGGGTCGCCTGGTGCAGCGTCTCGGCCGGGACCGCGCCGCCCTTGCGGTCCGGCAGGGCGCGGGTGGCGCAGGCGCTGGCGACGACGGTCGCGCCGATGCCGTGGTCGAGCGCCGAGCGCACGGTCGAGCTGACGCACATATGGGTCATGAAGCCTGCGACGATCAGCGTCTCGATGCCGTGCGCCTGCAATTCCTCCATCAGCACCGTGTCGGCGAAGGCGTTCGGCTTGCGCTTCAGGATCACCGGCTCGCCGTCCAGCGGGGCGACGGCCTGCGCGATCTGCCCGCGCGGCGCGTCGGGATCGAACGGCCCGCCCGGGCCGCCGACATGGCGGACATGAATGACCGGCCGCCCGGCGGCCCGCGCGCGGGCCAGGAGCGCCTGCGCCTCGCTCAGGGCCGGCTCGACCCTCGGCAGGGCCAAGGGCCCGCTGCGATATTCCTCCTGGCAGTCGATCAGCAAGAGCGCGCCCTGGCTGAGCGGCGTCGGCGCGGGCTCGGCGCCGGCGAGCTGGAACAGGGTCTTCGGCATGTCGGACATGGGAACTCCTTCGGGGGGTGACGGCGCAGGCTGTCTGCTTAGCCGAGCCGGCGGCCCTTGCCAACGGCCACGGCCCCCGCCCGTTGAGGACCGGGTCGAGCCCGACCGTGGCGGTGCGGACGGCGGTGAAACAACGCGCGTCATCCCCGGGCGTGACCCGGGGATCTCTCGGGTCCGCGCGAGAACCTGCCAAGGCCACGCTCCCCGCTCTGATGAAAATCAGAGCCCATTCCTGAGGCCTTTCGACACGCGACCGCCGGTCGCGTTCGGCCCCCGTCTCAGGCATGGGTGCTGACTTTCGTCAGCACGTGGAGATGGGACGGCGGACCCAGGCTCAATCGAACAGCTTGTCGATGTCGTCCTGGCTGATCTTCTGCTCGGGCGCGGCGCTGGGGCCGTCGAGCACCTCGCCCGCGGGCGCTTCCGCCGGCGCCTCGGGCGGGACGGTCCCGGCGAAGGCTTCGTCGCCGCCCCAGATTTCCATCATCCGGGCGATGCGCTCGTCGATGAATTCCATGGTCTGGACGACCTTGGTGATGCGCTGGCCGGTGATGTCCTGGAAGTTGCAGTGCTCGAAGATCTGGGTCACCTGCTCGCCCAGCGCGTCGGTCAGCTCGCGGGTCGCGGGATCGTCGTTCTGCGCGGACAGCCGCCCGCCGATCTCCTCGATCGACTCGGCGACCTGGATGATGCCGTCGGTCGCGTTCTCGGTGTCGCTGACGACGGCGCGCAGCGCCTCGCTGGCCGTCGCGATCTGGTCCTTGCCGCGCGGCGCGGTGCGCAGCGAGACGATCTCCTCCTTGGTGCGCTGGATCGCGTCCGAGAGCTCCTGCAGCTCGCGCCGCAGGGTCTCGGCCTCCAGCACCTGCTGGCGGTAGGCGTCGACGTCGAAGGACGGCGTCTCGGGCGCCGGCGGCGCGGTCTCCTCGGCCGGCGCGGCGCCGAGCCCGTCCAGCTTCGCCGAGAGGTCGGCGATCGCCGCCATCACCGCGTCGTGCCGGTCGGCCGCGACGGTGCCGTCGACCGGGCCGGCCGCCTGGTTGGCGGCCGACAGATCGAAGGCGCCGGCATCGCCGCCGAACCCCTGACGCTCAATACGGAATCGCTTGCGGGCGGTGCGCGCGCTCATGGTGAAACCTGTCCTGGTCCGATCCTGTTCTGCGCAGGAGGGTACCGCAGGAAAAGTTATCAATCCGCTAACAGGCGCTCGACCTCCCGGGCCAGCTCGTCACGCTGGCCGGAGCCCTCCGGCAGGCCGGACAGCGCCCGGCGCAGCAGGGTGCGCGCCGTCTCCCGATCGCCCGCGCGCAGCGCGTCGAGCCCGAGGAACCAGTTGGCCTCGGTATTGTCGGGATCGAGGGCGGCGACCTCGCGCATCAGCGCCACGCTCTCCTCGGTCGGGCGCTCGCCCGCCATCTGGCGCAACAGGCGGGCCTCCAGGATCTTCACATCGATATCCTCCGGCGCGAGATCGCCCGCCCGGCGGTAGGCGGCGAGCGCGTCCTGCGGCCGCTCCAGCACCTGGTAGCTGCGCGCCAGCATCATCCAGCCCTGCAGGTCGTCCGGGTTCTCCTCCAGCCGCGCGGCGAGGCCTTCGACCATGCCGGCGACCATCTGACGGCGCTCGTCCTCGCTCATCGACTGGGCGGCCGCCATGTCCTCGGCGCTGGGCCCGCGCGGCTGGGTCCCGTCCGCGCCCGCCTCCAGGCCGAGAGCGACGGCGAGCTGGTCGAGCTGGCGGCGCGGGAAAGGCGCCTCGGCGAAGGTCTCACGCGCGCGGGCGAGGGCCTCTTTCGCCGCCTCGGTCTCCCCCGCCTCGGCCCGGCCGCGGACCAGCCCGACCCAGGCCTCGAAATCCGTCGGGTTCGCCGCGATCCGCGCCTCCAGCGCGTCGAGATCGACGGGCCCCTCCCCCGTGGCCTGCGCCGGCGGGGGCTGCGGGGCCGCCGGCTGCGGCAGCCGGTCCTCGATGTCGCGGCCGAGCTGCTCGGCGGCGGCGCGGGCGCGGGCATTGACCGCCGGCAGGTAGGGCGCGCCCGGCGGCGCCGCCTCGGCGAGCGCGATCCAGCGATCCATCGCCCGCTCGACCCGCCCGGCCTGCAGATCCGCCTCGGCGAGATAATATTCCGCGCGCAGATCGTCCGGGTCGGCCGCCTTGGCCTGCCGGAAAAGCTCTTGCGCGCGCTCGGTCACGACGCCGCCGGCGGCCATGGCGAGCGCCTCGGCCTCGGCGCTCGCGAGTTCGGCCTTGCGCGCCTCGGGCACGAGCGCCCGGGCGCGGCCATAGGCCTCGGCGGCCGCCCGGTAGGCGCCGCGCGTCATCTCGGTGCGCGCCAGCAGCATCCAGCCGTCGGGATCGTCCGGCGCCGCCTCGAGCCGCTGGCGCAGCCCGGCCGCCGCCTGGTCGAGCGAGCGGCCCTGCGCCATGTCCGCCGCCCCGGCACCGGCCCGGCCCTCGGCGCCGGCGGTCTGACGCGGGACGTCGTCGCGCAGCGCCAGCGGCCGGTCGGGCGCGCCCGGCTGGCCGAGCTGGAGATAGAGCCCGAAGGCCGCCCCCGGCAGCACGATCGCGATTCCGTAGGGGGCGAGCCGGTGCATCACCCCCCGGCCGCCGGTGCCGGTGCGCCGCGCCTCGGCCCGCTCGCGGCGGCGGTCGGCGTCGAGCAGCCGGCGGCCGATCTCGGTCCGCGCGGCCTCGGCCTCTGCCGGCGCCAGCTGGCCGCGGGCGGCGTCACGCTCCACCTCGGCGAGCTGGCTCTTATAGACCTCGATGTCGTAGTCGGCGGCGGCGAGGTCGTTGGTGACCCGATCCGCCATCAGCGGGCGCAGCACGGCGGCCAGCGCGCCGGCGGTCAGCAGCGCCGCGAACAGCCAGAAGATCATGCCCGGTCGCCTCCGCGCCCGTCGTCGGGTCCGTCGCTCAGAAGGCGCTCGATGCGCGCGCGCTCGTCGGCGCTGAGCGCCTCTTCCCCGGCCTCGCCGGCCATGGCCGCGCGCCGCCGGCCGCGGAACCAGATCGCGACGCCGACCGCGCCGGCCAGCAGCAGGATCGCCGGCGCCGCCCACAAGAGCAGCGTCGCGCCCGTGACCGGCGGCTTCAAGAGCACGTATTCGCCGTAGCGCGCGACCAGATAGTCGCGCACCTCCTGGTTCGTGTCGCCGGCCTCGAGCCGCTCGCGCACCAGGATCCGCAGGTCGCGGGCGAGGTCGGCGTTGCTGTCGTCGATCGACTGGTTCTGGCAGACGAGGCAGCGCACATCCTTGGAGATCTCGCGCGCCCGGGCCTCGAGCTTCGGGTCGTCCAGCATCTCGTCCGGCTGCACGGCCGCCGCCGGTCCGGCCGGTAGCGCCAGCATCAGCGCGATGAGCGCGAGGGCGAGCGCGCGGCCGGGCCTCACGAGCGCAGCTCCTTGAGCAGCGGCAGCACCTCTTCCTCCAGATGCTTCGGCGTCAGCGGACCGACGCGCTTGTAGCGGATGCGGCCCTCGCCATCGATCAGGTAGGTCTCGGGCACGCCGTAGACGCCCCAGTCGATCGCGGCGCGCCCGTCGCCGTCGAAGCCGATGCGGGTGTAGGGGTTGCCCAGCTCCTCGATGAAGGCCTGCGCGGCGGCGCGCTTGTCCTTGTAAGCGATGCCGTGGATCGTCACCCCTTCGGTCTCCGCGAGGCGCATCAGGATCGGATGTTCCGCCCGGCAGGGCACGCACCAGGAAGCGAAGATATTGACCATCACCGGCCCCTGGCCTGCAAGGTCGGCGGTCTTCAGCCCCTGCCCGTCGGCGTAGAGCGGGGCCAGGTCGAAGTCCGGCGCCGGCCGGTCGATCAGCGCCGACGGCACCTCGCGCGGGTCCGTGCCCCAGAGCAGCTGGTAGCCGAAATAGCCGGCCACCACCAGGAACAGGAGCAGCGGCACCAGATAGGCGAGCCTGCGCATCGGCCGATCGCCCCCCTATTCCGCCGGCTGCGGCGCGGCGGCCGCGCGCTGGCCGGAGCGCGTCGGCGCGCCGACCCGCAGCCGCCGGTCGCTCAGCGAGAACAGCCCGCCCAGCACCATCAGCGTCGAGCCGATCCACAGCCAGGGCACCAGCGGCTTGCGGTAGAGCCGGACCGTCCAGCCGCCATCGTCCGTCGGCTGGCCGAGCACGGCGTAGAGGTCGCCGCCGAAATCGCTGCGGATGCCGGCCTCGGTCGTCTCCTGACCTTGGGCGACGTAGCGCCGCCGCTCGCCCGCCAGCGTCGCGATCGCCTCGCCGGTCTCGGCGTCGGTGACGGCGAAGGTGCCGCGCTCGGCGCGGTAGTTCGGGCCCGGCACGCGCTCGACCTTGGTGAGCGCGAACTCGTAGGCCCCGACCGTGAAGCTGTCGCCGGGCCGGGCGGTCGCGATCGTCTCCTGCGTCAGGAGCGAGGCGCCGGTCGCGCCCGCGATCACCACCGCCACGCCGAGATGGGCGAGGGTCATGCCCCAGGCGGCGCGCGGCAGCCCGGCGAGCCGCCGGAACCCCTCGCCGACCGGGACGCGCGCCGTCGGCCGGGCGCGCTGCCAGAGCTGCGCCATGGTCACGGCGGCGAGCCAGCCGGCGGCGCCCAGCCCGATCACGGCGAGCGCCGAGCGCTCCCAATAGAAGAAGGCGGCGAGCGCCAGCGCGACCGCGGTGAAGATGCTCGCCACCGTCAGTCGGCGCACCACCGCACCCAGATCGCCGCGCTTCCAGGGCAGCATCGCGCCGATGCCGAGCGCCACCACCAGCACCCCCATGATCGGCGTGAAGGTGAGGTTGAAATAGGGCGGGCCGACCGAGATCTTCTCGCCGGTCAGCACCTCCAGGAAGAGCGGGTAGAGCGTGCCGACGAAGACCGTCGCCGCGGCGGCCGAGAGCAGGAGGTTGTTGAGCACCAGCGCCCCCTCGCGGCTGATCGGCCGGAACAGGCCGCCGCCCTTGAGCTGCGGCGCCCGCCAGGCGTAGAGCGCGAGCGAGCCGCCGATCGCGATCACCAGCAGCAGCAGGATGAAGATGCCGCGGTCCGGGTCGGTCGCGAAGGCGTGCACGCTGGTCAGCACGCCGGAGCGCACCAGGAAGGTGCCGATCAGGCTCAGCCCGAAGGCGATGATGGCGAGCAGGATGGTCCAGCTCTTCAAGGTGTCGCGCTTCTCGACCACGATCGCGCTGTGCAGCAGCGCGGTGGCGGCGAGCCAGGGCATGAAGCTCGCATTCTCGACCGGGTCCCAGTACCAGAAGCCGCCCCAGCCGAGCTCGTAATAGGCCCACCAGCTGCCCAGCGCGATGCCGGCGGTGAGGAAGATCCAGGCGAGCAGCGTCCAGGGCCGGACCCAGCGCGCCCAGGCGGCGTCGACCTTGCCCTCGATCAGGGCGGCGACGGCGAAGGAGAAGGCGATCGAGAGCCCGACATAGCCGATGTAGAGCATCGGCGGATGGAAGGCGAGGCCGGGATCCTGCAGCAGCGGGTTGAGGTCGTTGCCCTCCGGCGGGGCCGGGAAGGCGCGCTCGAACGGGTTCGAGGTCAGCAGCATGAAGATCAGGAAGCCGAAGGTGATCAGCGCCTGCACCGAGAGCGTGCGCGCCTTCAGGGTCGGCGGGATATTGCGCCCGAAGATCGCGACCAGCGCGCCGAACAGCGCCAGCACGCTGACCCAGAGCAGCAGCGAGCCCTCATGGTTCCCCCAGGTGCCGGAGATCTTGTAGAGCAGCGGCTTCAGCGAGTGCGAGTTCTGGATCACGTTGACGACCGAGAAGTCCGACGTGATGTAGGCGTTCATCAGCGCCGCGAAGGCGAGGCCCAGCACCCCGAACTGCACCAGCGCCGCCGGCGCGGCGACCCCCATCATGGCGGCGTCGCGGCGCGCGGCGCCCAGCATCGGCACCACCGCCTGCACGAGCGCGAGCGCGGCGGCGAGCGCGAGCGCGAAATGGCCGAGTTCGGCGATCATGGTCCGTTCGTTTCCTCCTGGGCGCCGGCGTGGCCACCGCCACGGGTCCCTCCCGAATCGGTCCCACCGACGATCCGATGGGTTGCGCCCGATAGTCGCGATCACGGGCGCCCTGCGCAAGACCTGCCGCATGTCGCGCGGCGCGGCAATGGGTCACAAGGAACCGCGGGGGGCCGGGCCTCGCCGGGGCTTTGCGCGGATCGTGGCATGATGGTGGCGCACGCGTGGCGCCGCGGCGTCCCGGCCATGGCAGTTCCGCCTTGATCGGCGGCACCACCGGCGGGTACACTCCGCCCCGTCTTCAATGGGGACCCGAGAGGGAGGAAACAGCGTGCGCGATCGCATCCGGACCAAGCCGACCCAGCCGACGTCCTTCGGGACGTTCCGGGAGAGCCTCGTCCGCAAGACCCGCCGCGCCGCCGCGGCGCTCGCCATCGCCGGCATGGCGACCGGCGCGCTCGCCGGCCCCGCCGCCGCCTGCCTGCAGGGCATCGGCAACGGCACCTACGCCAAATCGGTGCGCACGCTGCAGAGCGACATGATGGTCGCCGCGCTGTCCTGCAACGAACGCGGTCTCTACAACGCCTTCGCGGTCGCCTATCGCACCGACCTGCAGCGCCACGGCAAGGCGCTGCGCGCCTATTTCAAGGAAACCCACGGCGCGCAGCATCTGAAGCGCCTCAACGCCTATGTGACGCAGCTCGCGAACGACGCCTCGATCCGTCACGCGCGCACCGGCAAGGATTATTGCCAGGCCGCGCGCGAGGTGCTGCGGGAGCTGCTGCCGGGCGAGAATGAGCGCGTCGACATCGACGGCTACGCGCTGCGCTATGCGATCTCGGTCCGCCCGCAGCTGGCGCAGGAGATCCAGACCGCCGCCGGCGGCACCGACGCGAGCTGCGAGGAGCTGGTCGCCCTCAACCTGCCGAGCGCCGACTGACGCGCGAGAGCGCGACCAAGAGAAAGGGCGCGACCGGATAGCCGGCCGCGCCCTTCTTTTTTTCGGCCGTCCGGGACGGGCCTGTCGACGCCCCTCAGTCGAAATCCGCCGCCAGGGAGGCGCGGCTCGCCTCCTGCAGCACCACCATGTGGCTGTATTGCGGGTGGGTGAAGCCGATCACGATCTGCTCGTCCGTCTTCTTGAAGGCCGCCACCTGCTCGTCGGTGAAGGGGAAGTGGATGAACTGCACGCTCGACGCCTTGCCGTCCGCGGTGGTGCGGTCGACATCCTCCTCCGGCTTGCCGACCACCTCGTGCCCGGCGAAACGGATGAACATGGTCTCCTCGATGCCGCCGAGCTTGGCCAGGAAGGCGTGGCGGCGGACCGGATCGTCGATCTCGAACATCACGGTCGCGACCAGCTCGCGGCCGTTCGGCACCATGCCGGCATAGGCGTCGAGCTCGTCCTGGATCTGCTCCTCGCCGCCCTTCTCGATGTAGAGCATCTCGTTGATCTGATGCACCATCGTCTCGAAGCACTCGAAATAGCAGGTGGCGACCGGGCCGATCTCGATCCGGCGCGGCCGCTTGATGGCCAGCAGTTCCGCGCGCATCTCCTTGCGCTTCGCCGCGTACGCGGCCGGGTCCATCAGGTCGCCGCGTTCCAGCGAACGCTTGCTCGAACGGGTGGGGGTCATCTCTGCGGTCTCCATCGGTCGCTCCTCGCTTATCCTCGCCGCCGGCCGCTCACAGCCCGTAGGCCTTGGCGAACAGCGTGATCGGGTGCGGCGTGGTCTCGGGCAGGCTTTGCTTCTCCTCGTCGCCCTTGGCGGAGCTCTCCATGCCCTGGGCGATGTGAAGCCCGGCCAGCGGGCATTCGGACGCGACGTACTTCGCCTTGCCGTTCGCCTTGGCCTGGCGGAAGACGGGCCGCCCGACCTTCATGCCGACCTCGAAATTCTCCTTCATCACGCCCCAGCTGCCGCCATGGCCGGAGCAGCGCTCGACCACGGTCAGGTCGATCTCGGGGATCAGGTTCATCATCTCCTTCGCCTTCTGGCCCATGTTCTGGGCACGGGCGTGGCAGGCGATGTGGATCGAGACCGGCCCGTCGAGCGGCTTGAGGCCCTCGGCCAGCCCCTCGTTCTTGGCGAGCGAGACGATGTATTCGCTGGCGTCCCGGGTCGCGGCCGAGAGCTTCTTGATCTTGTCGTCGTCCGGCACGACGAGCGGCCATTCGAACTTCAGCATCAGCGCGCAGGAGGGGACCAGCGCGATCACCTCGTAGCCGTCATCGACGTATTTCTCCATCGCAACCGCGACGCGCTTGGCCTTCTCGGCCACGTCCTGGATCGCGCCCTGCTCCATCTGCGGCATGCCGCAGCATTCGGGATAGACGACTTCGGCCTGGATGCCGTTCTTGGCCAGAACGCCCAGCATCGCCTCGCCCACTTCCGGCGTGTTGTAGTTGCCGTAGCAGGTGGCGTAGATCACCGCCTTGCGCTTGCCGGCGGCGGGCGCCTTGTCGTCGACCGCGGGCGGGTTGGACTTGGCCCGCTGCTCCAGCGTCTGTTTGGCGTAGGCGGGCAGTTCGGCGTCGTGATGGACGTCGGCCACCTTCTCCATCAGGGGGCGCGTCAGCCCGTTGCCGCGCTTCGTCGCCCAGTTGGCGATGGACGCCATGCCGCCGGTGGCGAGCTTGCCGTTGCGGTCGGTGGCGGTCAGCTGCTTCTCGGCGAAGGGCGTGCCGTGCTTCTTCCGCTCGACCGCGCGGTAGCGCAACATCAGGTGCGGGAAGTCGAGATTGAACTCGTGCGGCGGGACGTAGGGGCACTTCACCATGAAGCACATGTCGCAGAGCGTGCAGGCATCCACGACCGGCTTGAAATCCTTGCTCTCCACGCTGTCGAGCTCGCCCGTCTCGCTCTCGTCCACGAGATCGAACAGCCGCGGGAAGCTGTCGCACAGATTGAAGCAGCGCCGGCAGCCGTGACAGATGTCGAAGACGCGGCGCAGCTCCTCGTCGAGCTTGGCCTCGTCGTAGAAATCCGGGTTCTGCCAATCGATCGGATGGCGCACCGGCGCCTCGAGACTGCCTTCGCTCATCGCGAGGGATCCTCCTCAGTGGCGACCGGCGGCACGGGCCAGATCGGCGGCGCGCCCGGCGGAAGACGCGGGCGGGCGCGGCCACGGGCGGCGCGGGTCGCGAAGACATGGGACCATGCGGGGACGGGCCGGCGCCGCGGCATGACGCCGCCGGCACCGGCCCGCCGACCCGATGTCGTCCCCCGCCCCGGCCAAGTGCCCGGGGCGGGAAGCGGCGCTCTTAGTCGTTGAGGCTGTCGAACGCCTTCTGGAAGCGGCCGGCGTGGCTCTTCTCGGCCTTCGCCAGGGTCTCGAACCAGTCGGCGATCTCGTCGAAGCCTTCCTCACGCGCGGTGCGGGCCATGCCCGGGTACATGTCGGTGTACTCGTGCGTCTCGCCCGCGATGGCGGCCTTCAGGTTGGCGCCGGTGTCGCCGATCGGCTCGCCGGTGGCCGGGTCGCCGACCTCCTCGAGGAACTCCAGATGGCCGTGCGCGTGGCCGGTCTCGCCCTCCGCGGTCGAGCGGAAGACGGCGGCGACGTCGTTGTAGCCTTCGACGTCCGCCTTCTGGGCGAAGTAGAGGTAGCGACGGTTGGCCTGGCTCTCGCCGGAGAAGGCTTCCTTGAGGTTCTCTTCGGTCTTCGTGCCCTTGAGCGACATGGGGTCTCTCCTGCTGTTCGTTTCGGCCCGGCGAGCGGGCCCGGGGTCTGTGCCCCGCCCTCGGCGGAACGCCCGGGCGGGTGCCTGTCGACCGCCTTACGGCGAGACGCGAAGCCCGGGACGCAACCCGCGTCCGACGCCCGCGATCCGCCGCGACGGTTCGGATCGGTGGATGCGCCGGGGCCGATGCCCCGATGCGATCGGAATCGATACTGCCGCGCGGAAGACGCGCTGTCAACAGTTTAGAATGATTTTAAAGTTGGGGATAAGCGCTTGGCGGAAGGGTGCGAATCGCTCGCAATCAGCGCCGGTCGCCGACCCGGATGATGACGTCGACCTGGGAGATCTCCGTCCCCTCGGGCGGGGCGGGCAGGTGCTGCAGCGGCAGCTCGCCCGCCGGGATATCGACGAGCTGCGAGCGCCCTTCATGGAAGAAGTGGTGATGCGCCGTCGTGTTGGTATCGAAATAGGACCGGCCCGGCTCCACGACAACCTCGCGCAGCAGGCCGACATCCTTGAACTGGTGCAGCGTGTTGTAGACGGTCGCGAGCGAGACCTTGACCCCGGCCGTGCGCGCGGCGCCGTGCAGCTGCTCGGCGGTGACGTGATGGTCGCCCTTGCCGAACAGCAGTTTCGCCAACGCCAGGCGCTGACGGGTCGGACGCAGCCCCACCCCCTTCAGGCGGGCCAGCGCATCGGCATAGGGCTTTTCACCAGCGGCGGTCATGGGTCGACGGCCTTCTTCTTTCTATCCAAATCCCAAGGCCGCGCCTTGGCCTTCGCGCCCGCGATGCGGACGGCCCGGTGGGCGGCGCGGTCTATCATCAGCAATATAACCCCTTTTTCGGAAAAATTAAAGGGCGGTTACAGCGCACTAGCCGTCTTTTTAGAATGGGTTCAATTCGTATCGGCGACGATCGCCCCGGGGCCGCCTGAAGATATGGACGAAAACCCCCTGTAACCCGCTATATCTTGTGGCATAAAGCTGCCGCAGTCTTGCCACCTCATGCTGGCAGAAGGCCGACCATGAGCCCGAAGAAATCCCCCCGCCCCCGCAAAGCCGCGGGCAAGCCCGCCGGCAAGGGTCCGAAGCCGGCGGCCGACGCCGCGCGTCCGCGCCGGCGCTGGCGCGTCGTGTGCGCGCTGGTCGCGACCGCGATCTGGGGCCTGATCCTGTTGGCCGGGGCGGTCGTCTGGTTCGCCTGGGACCTGCCCGATCCGGAGCGCACGGCCGCGCGCACCGAACGCGCGCCGATCGTCACCGTGGAGGCGGCCGACGGCACGCCGCTGTTGCGCCGCGGCCAGCTCTACGGCGCGCCGCTGACGCTGGGGGAGGTCTCGCCGCATCTGCCCAAGGCGCTGCTGGCGACCGAGGACCGGCGCTTCTACGAGCATCCCGGGATCGATCCGATCGGCATCGCGCGCGCGATGTGGGCCAACATCGCCGCCGGCGGCATCCGCCAGGGCGGCAGCACGATCACCCAGCAGCTCGCCAAGAACCTGTTCCTGTCGCGCGAGCGCACGATCCGGCGCAAGGTGCAGGAGGCGCTGCTCGCGCTCTGGCTGGAGCAGACCTTCAGCAAGCAGCAGATCCTGGAGACCTACCTCAACCGGGTCTATCTCGGCGCCGGCACCTACGGCATCGACGCCGCCGCCCAGCGCTATTTCGGCGTCGAGGCGAAGGATCTCACCCTCTGGCAGTCGGCCGTGCTGGCCGGGCTGCCGAAGGCGCCGTCGGCCCTCAACCCCTTCGTCGCGCCGGAGCGCGCGGCCGAGCGCGCCCGCGAGGTGCTGCGCAACATGGTGGAGGCCGGTTGGCTCGACCCGGCGGCGGCCGCGGCCGCGCGGCAGCAGAGCGTCACCACCCGCAAGACCGACGCCGCCGGGCGCAACAGCCGCTGGTTCTCCGACTGGGCGATGGACCGG